>Ga0209172_10001458_pt1 | contig 50041 bp, 46 predicted proteins | sample LarsenN4metaG_FD_184113 | JGI IMG/M metagenome (GOLD analysis project Ga0209172, IMG submission 184113) | Hot spring sediment bacterial and archeal communities from British Columbia, Canada, to study Microbial Dark Matter (Phase II) - Larsen... ...
ACGCGTGTATGCTGTCGTCGAGGGTCATGCGACCTCCTCCCCGTCTCCCCATGAGGGGACTCTGTGCAACGGGAAGGATACGTCACATGACCCTCGATCCCTGTCAACACAATTGCGAAACAGTACACCCTAGACTATCGGGTCACCGCCGGAGACGGGCTGTCCGAACTCCCCGGGTACTCCGGTAGAGCTGGGGTGTACGCCAGGATCAACCCTGTTCGTACTATGATTCTGGGCTCGGCTGTGGTCGCGATCGGCCTCGTTGCCTGGGAATTGCTGGCGCCGGCGGCGGTTCTGCTTCCCGGCCTCATCCAGTCGCTTTCTGGAGCGCGTTAGCAGTGCCTCGCCGACGGAGGCGTCAATGAAGGCTACCTACCGGGTCGCCCGCATGGTGACGTTGAGGCGTTCCACGGCCCTTGCCGTTTCCCTAGCCGCCGTCCTCCTCGCTGCGTGTGAACGAGGCCCAGCGCTATCAAGATGTGACCCCGAGGCGCCCTACGTGACAGCTCTTCAGGATGGTCGACTTTCGCCGCCGAGCTCCCCCGCGGCGGGAGACTTCTGGCAGTCGCCTGCCGATGGAATGATCCTCAAGTATGTGCCAGCCGGCGACTTCGTCATGGGCGCAGCCGAGGACGACCCATACGGTACGCCGGATGAACGCCCGCAACATGAAGTCCTGCTCGATGCATTCTGGATCGATGCGACCGAAGTGACGAACGCCATGTATTCCTTGTGCGTGCGAGAGGGATCTTGCACAACGCCCGCAAAGGACTCATCCCTCTCAAGGAAGCTCTACTTCCCTGAGCCCTCCTGTGCCGGGTATCCCGTCGTTGAGGTCAGTTGGCAGCAGGCGTATGAATACTGTCAGTGGGCCGGTCGGCGACTTCCGACCGAGGCGGAGTGGGAGAAGGCAGCCCGGGGAACCGATGGGCGGATGTACCCATGGGGCAATGAGCCGCCAACCGGGGAATTGGCGAACCTCTGTGGAACTGATTGCACGAACGAGGCCAATGCGCCAACGGTCGATGACGGCTTCTTCGATACGTCTCCCGTGGGCGCGTACCCCGACGGCGCAAGTCCATATGGAGCGCTCGACATGGCCGGGAATGTCTGGGAGTGGGTCGCGGATTGGGGCCGAGCGGACTACTACTCATCGTCGCCCAGCGCCAATCCCTTGGGGCCAGCATCAGGCGAGGCCCGCGTGGCCCGGGGAGGCTCCTTCATGAGTCCGCCGGAAGGGATGCGTGTTACCGTGCGGGCCTTTCTCTCGCCTGATGTCTCAGCCGGCGCATTTGGTGGATTCCGGTGCGCCATCTCGGCTGTGCCCTAGGCTGTCCTATACCGGATAGGTGTTGACACGCGTTCGACTGCGGTGCCGCTTGTCACGTCTGCCCCACCCATCGCGGTCGACTCCCGTATCCTGGCTCGTCTCAACCTGCGGCGGGCGCCGCCGTGATCGGATCGCTCGCGCCTGAGGGGAGCCCCCACAAGACGATCGTCGCCAGCGCGGCCAGCCCGGCTCCAAGCAGGAACGGCGCCCCGGGCCCGAGCGCCTGCCACAGGTACCCGGCGACAACGCTCGCCGGGAGCGCGGCGATCCCGATCGCCGCGTGGTACGCGCCATAGGCTCGGCCGCGCTCCGGCCCCGGTACCAGGTCGCCGACGAAGGCCTTGGCGACGCCTTCGTTGGCGGCGTAATACGCGCCGTACACCGCAAGGATCGCCCACACCTGCCATGGCTTCCGGGCCAGGGCCATCGCCAGGTAGACCGCCGCATAGATGCCCCACGCCGCGATCAGCACGCTACGGCGGCCGACCCGATCCGAAAGCCGGCCGGCCGGCGCCGCCAGCGCGGCGTGCACGACATTGAGCAGAATCAGCACGCCCAAAGACGCCGGGATCGTCATCCCGACGGTTTGGGCGCGCAGCAGGAGAAACGCGTCGGTCGAGTTCCCGAGCGTGAAGACGACGACCGCTGCCAGGAACCAGCGGAAGCGCGGCCGCCGCGGAACGAGCGGACCGCTCTGGCCCTCCCCGGCGGTCGGCGCCGGGCGGATCTCTCGAGCCACGAGCGCCAGCACCAGCACGGCCGCCGCAGCCGGGATCAGGCTGACGACGACGGCCACCCGGAAGGCCCCGATGCTCATGCGCGTCGCGGCGCCGGCGGCGAGCGTCACGACCAGGGCGGCCGTCAGGCCGATGACCGCGCCGAACGTGTCGGCGGCGCGGTGCAGACCGAATCCCAGGCCGCGCGATCCCGCCGACAGGCTGTCGGCCAGCAGCGCGTCGCGCGGCGCCGTGCGGACGCCCTTGCCGCCGCGTTCGAGGAAGCGCGAGGCCAGAACGAGCGGCCACGACCTCGCCACCAGTAGCGTTGCCTTGGCCGCCGTCGACAAGCCGTAACCGAAGACCGCCAGCGGCTTGCGCCGGCGCCAGCGGTCGCTCACCCATCCCGAGGCCAGCTTGACCAGGCTGGCGGTCGTTTCGCCGACGCCTTCGATCAGCCCGACCGCCGACGGCGGCGCGCCGAGAGCCTGGGTCAGGTAGAAGGGCAGCAGGCCGGTGAGTGTCTCGGTCGAGGCATCCGTCAGAAGACTCGTGATCGAGACGGCCCAGACGTTGCGCCGCGAGGGAAGCTCGACCGCGGGTCGTTCCGTTGCCGTCACGACGGAAGCGGCCACTAGGGCGCCACCCGTGCGACCCCGCCGAGCTCGTCCGTGCGTAAGTGGTAGGTTCGCGAGTCGACTTGGAGAGTGATGAGCCAGCCGGGCGTGACGACCTGCGCGCACGCCTCCTCAGGCTGCGCCAGGCCGAGGCATGCGTCCGGCCACTCCGCCGATTCGTAGGCGACGACCTCGACCGCGCCCGGATCGACGCCGATCCACTCTACCAGGTGGCCGATGGCGGCGGCAACTGCCGGAGGGTAGGGCTCGACGGTGTCGGGATGGACGAGCGTCAGGCTGTCGCCGAGCAGTCCCGAGAGCAGGGCCACGGTCGGCCCGTCGACACCGTCGTAGACGACGATGATCCGGCTACGGCTCCACACATTCGGCGCGCCGGTCGGCCAGGTTTCGAGAGGCAGGTCGGCGAGGCGGCGCTGCCGCTCGTCCTCCGTCGGCAACTCGTAGATCTCGACGCGCTCCGCTCCAACGAGAACGACCCGGCCGCCGGGAAGCCCGGCGCGGAGGGCGGGCATCGCCGTCTCCTGCACCTCGACGCCGGCATCTCGCAGCGCGCCGACCAGGTCGTCGGCGGAGTCGATCCGCGGGCCGAGCGGTTCTGGCGGGGTGGAGCACGCCGCGCAAACCACCGCGAAAACGAGCGCCGAGGCGAAGCGGCGGGTCATGCCGGCGAGTGTACTCCAGCGCACCGGGAAGCGAGGTGTCGGCCCACCCCTTGCCCCGCTTGCCGGCGAAGGCGGGCGCGCTCGCCGTCAGCCGGCCGTCGCCGGGGCACTCCGGCGGCGCACGACCCACTTGGTCAGCTCGTGAACGACCGCCGGCAGCGCCACCAGCGGCAGGATCAGCAGCCACTGGTCGCGCCCGAGGGAGACGGTGTCGAAGATCGGCTGCAGGGCCGGCACGTACAGCACGGGCAGCGTCGCCGCCAGCGAGAGCAGCACGGCGACGACCATCGCCCGGTTGGAGAACAGACCGATACGCAGGATCGAATGGCGCTCGGAGCGGGTCGTGAAGGCTCGCAACAACTCGGAAAAGGCGAGCGTGGCGAAGGCCATCGTCTCGGCGAACTTCGGCTGCTCGGGGTGCAGCCGCAGCCCGACGCCGTAGGCCAGCAGCGTCGCTCCGGCCTTGGCCACGGTCTGGACCGCGACGTGCAGGCGCATCTCGCGGTTGATGATCGGCTCGGCCGGCGGCCGCGGCGGACGCTCCATGATGTCGGGGTCGCCCCGCTCGACGCCCAGCGCCAGCGCCGGCGCGCCGTCGGTGATCAGGTTCAGCCACAGCAGTTGAATGGCCGTCAGCGGCGACGGCAGCCCGGCCAGGGTCGCCGCCAGGATGACGGCGATCTCGGCAAGGTTGCACGACAGCAGGTAGAAGACGAACTTGCGGATGTTGGCGTAGATGATGCGGCCCTGCTCGACGGCGGCGACGATGCTGACGTAGTTGTCGTCGGTCAGCACCATGTCGGCCGTCTCCTTGGCGACGTCGGTGCCGGTGATGCCCATGGCGATGCCGACGTCGGCGCGCTTGAGGGCCGGGGCGTCGTTGACCCCGTCGCCGGTCATGGCGACGATCTCGTCGTTGGCCTTGAGCGCCTCGACCAGCCGCACCTTGTGCTCAGGCGAGACCCGGGCGTACACGTCGACGCGGCGGATCTCTTCCGCCAGTGTCGCCCCGTCGAGCGCGTCGAGCTCGGCGCCACTGAGCACGGCATGGCCCGGCTGAAGCAGGCCGATCTCTTCGGCGATGGCGCGGGCGGTGCTGGGGAAATCGCCGGTGATCATGATCGTCCGGATCCCGGCGCGACGGGCGCGCGCCAGCGCCGCCGGGACCTCCGGCCGCGGCGGATCGATCATGCCGAGCAGGCCGATGAACGTCAGGTCGCGTTCGACCTCCGGTCGGGACTCGGTCGGGTGTGCCTGCCGATCGACGCGGAAGGCGACCCCCAGCACGCGCAACGCCTGCCGGGTCAGGGCGTCGTTGGCCTCCAGGATGCGTCGGCGGCGCTCGTCGGTGAGCGGCGCCGCCCGGCCGTCCATCTCGAGCACGTGGCTGCACAGTTCAAGCACGACGTCGGGCGCACCCTTGGTGGCTGTGACGAACCAGCCGCGGGCGGCGCCGTCGGTGAAGACACTCAGGTCCTCGGCCCGCGGCTGTTCGACGCGGTGGATGGTCGTCATCCGCTTACGGTTCGAATCGAAGGGGATCTCGTCGATGCGCGGGTAGGCGCGGTCGAGCGAGTCGTGTTCGCCGCCGGCCTTGGCGGCGGCGTAGACCAGCGCCGCCTCCGTCGGATCGCCGACGACACGCAGTCCGGCGCCCTCGCCGCCCGGTTCGCTGGCGGCGTCGTTGGCCAGCACGGCGATCCACAGCGCCGCCCGCGCCGCCGGATACTGGCGCAGGTCGACCGGCCGGCCGTCGACGACAAACATCTCGCCGCCCTCGGTCTGTCCGGCGACCTCGAACTGGACACCGTCGACCCACAGCCGGGTGACGGTCATCTGGTTCTGGGTCAGGGTGCCGGTCTTGTCGGAGCCAATGACGGTCGTTGAGCCCAACGTCTCGACCGACGACAGCCGCCGCACCAGCGCGTGGCGCTGGATCATCTCGCGCATGCCGAGCGCCAGAGTGATCGTCACCACCGCCGCCAGACCTTCCGGCACGGCAGCCACGGCCAGGCTGACGGCCGTCAGGAACATGTCGAGCGGGGGGTAAGCGCGCAGCCAGCCCACGAGGAAGACCAGGCCGCAGATGGCGAGCGCCGCCGTTCCGAGCAATTTGCCCAACTGGTCGAGCTTGCGCTGGAGCGGCGTCGGCTCCTCGGTGAACGACTGGATCATGGTGGCGATCAGGCCGATCTCGGTGTGCATCCCGGTGCTGACCACCACGCCGCGGCCGCGGCCGTAGGCGACGAGCGTGCCCATGAAGGCCGTGTTGCGCCGATCGCCGAGCGGAATGTCCTGGCTCAGGACGACGCGGGCGTCCTTCTCGGCGGCGTGCGACTCGCCGGTCAGCGCCGCCTCCTCGATGCGCAGGTTGACGGTTTCGATCAGCCGCAGATCGGCCGGGACGTAGTTGCCGGCCTCGAGCAGGACGACGTCGCCGGGGACGAGTTGCCGCGCCGGAAGGCTCTGCCGCCGCCCATCGCGCACGACCTGCGCTTCGGGCGCCGCCAGCCGGCGCAGCGCCGCCAGCGCCGCCTCGGCGCGCTGCTCCTGGATCACCCCCAGCACGGCGTTCAGGACGACGATCGCCAGGATGGCGGCGCCTTCCAGGTAGTCGCCGAGCACGATGGAGATCAGGGCGGCGGCGATCAGCAACAGGACGATGAAGTTGTCGAACTGGGCGAGCAGCAGCCGGAACAGCCCCGGGCGCGGCGCCTGGCGCAATTCGTTCGGGCCGTACTCCGCCAGGCGGCGCTCGGCCTCGGCCGCGGCGAGCCCCTCGTCGGGCGACGTACCGAGGGCGGCGGCGACGGCGTTGATCTCGTTCGCGTGCCAGGCCGGGCGCGGGCGAACGAAATCCGCCGGATCGGCGGATGGGGGGGAGGTGGTCACGCGCGGATTATAACGGAGGGACGGCGAAGGTTGGCGATGGGCGATCCGCAGGTGACGATGGGAGGTTGGCGATCGGCCACGACTCCTCCCCTGGCAGTCCTAACCTTTCGCCAGGCGCCAATCGCTGGCCCTCGCTTGATCTCCGCTCCTTGCCCATGCCGGTCACTGCAGCTTGGCGTCCGGCGGCTCGGGGTTGATCTCGCGCATCTCGCCGCTGGTCATGAAGACGATGCGTTCGACGATGTTCGTCACCCGGTCGCCGATGCGTTCCAGGTTGTGGGCGCTGAAGAGCAGCCACAAGGCGCGGGTCGTCGTCTTGGGATCCTCGATCATGAACGACAGCAACTCGCGGAAGATCTGCTGGTAGAGGCCGTCCAGCGCGTCATCGCGCCGGGCGATGGTCAGGGCGCCCTCGGCGTCGCGGGCGACGAACGCCCGCAGCGACTGGCGCAGCATCTCGCGGCACACTTCGGCCATGCGCGGCATATCGATCAGCGGTTTGAGCAGCGGTTCGTCGCCCATGCGCAACACGATGCGGGCGATGCCGGCGGCGTGGTCGCCCATGCGTTCGAGGTCGACGACGATGTTCATCGCCGCCACCACGGCCCGCAGGTCGCCGGCCGCCGGCTGCTGGGTGGCGATCAGGCGCAGGCAGTCCTCCTCGACCTGGAAGCGGAGCTGATTGATGGCGGCATCGCCGGCGACCACCTGACGCGCCAGTTCGGCGTCGCGCTGCTCGAGCGAGCGCATCGCCTGCTGGATGGCCGTGTCGACCATGTCGCCCAGGCGCAGCAGATCGTCCTGCATCTGCTGCAACTCGCGTTCGAGCGTGGCCCGTGTGCTTCCGGTCATGAGACGCCTCCCGCGGCGGCGGCCGGCCAGCCGCGTTCCAGGATGTCGGCGAACTCCGGCGGCAGGCCGACGCTCCGGACGGCCTCGGCCGCGGCCGCGACGTCGTACTCGACCCGACGGAAGACGACCCGTGCCGGTTCGTCGTCCTCGATCACAGCATAGCACGCCCGCCGGTCGCCGTCATGAGGCTTCCCGACCGATCCGGCGTTGACGAACAGCGTCCCGTCGACCAGCCTGGCATACGGGATATGGGTGTGGCCGAAGACGACGACGTCGGCCTGCGCCAGGTCGGCCAGGCGCCGGAACGACTCGGCCGGACGATCCTCGTAGAGGTACTCGTTCATCCGGCGCGGGCTGCCATGGACCAGGAGCACACGCCGGCCGGCCAGGTCGAGGCGGAGGCTCGGCGCCAGGCTACGCAAGAAGGCCTTGTTCTCCGGCGCGGTCCGGGCGCGCGTCCAACGCAGCGAGACGTCGCCGCGGGCGCGCTCGTCGGCGGTGCGGTAGGCGCAGCCACACTCATCGCGATCGAAACCGACGCCGTCGTCGTAGTTGCCCATGACCGTGGGGATGGCGTGGTCGCGCACCAACGCGACGACCTCGTTCGGGAACGCGCCGTAGCCCACCAGGTCGCCCAGGCAGTAGACGGCGTCGGGAGACTGGCGCTCGAGGTCGGCCCATGCCGCTTCGAGGGCGTGGCGGTTGGCGTGCAGGTCGGAGAGGAGGGCGAGGCGAGTCAAAGACCGTCCGGGCGCTGAGCCGCCCACTCCAACCGACTCACCCGAACCGCCCGGTGACGTAGCCCTCGGTGCGCGGGTTCTTCGGGCGGGTGAAGATCGTCCGGGTCTCGTCGAACTCGACGATCTGCCCGGCGCGGTCGTCGTCGATCATCATCATCGCCGTGAAGTCGGAGACGCGCGCCGCCTGCTGCATGTTGTGGGTGACGATGACGATCGTGTACTGCCGGCTGAGCTCGCGCATCAGTTCCTCGATCTTGAGCGTGGCGATCGGGTCGAGCGCCGAGCACGGCTCGTCCATCAGGATGACCTCCGGCTCGACCGCCAAGACGCGGGCGATGCACAGGCGCTGCTGCTCGCCGAGCGACAGGCCGAGGGCGTTGGTCTGCAACCGACCGCCGACTTCGTCCCACAGCGCGGCGCGGACGAGCGAGCGCTCGACGATCTCGCCCAGCTCGCCGCGGCGCCGCGCCAGGCCCAGCACGCGCGGGCCGAAGGCGACGTTGTCGAAGACGCTCTGCGGGAACGGGTTCGGCTTCTGGAACACCATCCCCACCCGGCGCCGCAGCTCGACGACATCGACCAGCGGATCGTAGATGTCCTCGCCGTCGAGCCAGACCCGGCCGTCGACGCGCGCCTGCGGGATCGCGTCGTTCATGCGATTGAGGCAGCGCAGGAAGGTCGATTTTCCGCAGCCCGAAGGGCCGATCAGCGCCGTGATCCGGTTGCCGGCGATCGAAAGGTGGACGTCGGCCAGCGCCCGCGAGGCGCCGTAGAAGACATTCAGCCCTTCGACACGCATCTTGACGCCGTCGGGTTGCCGGTCGGCAGGGGACATAGGGCTCCGGAGGCGTGGAAGTATAATCGCGCCGATGCGCGCCTCCGCCTGGGCGCGGCTCGTACGCGCCGCCGCTCCGCTCCTCCTTCTCGGCAGCGCGTGCAGCGCTCCCGGCGAGTCGAACGGCCGGCCGCCTCCGCCGGCGACGACCATCGTCAACAAGGGCTCCGACACGATGGTCAACCTGGCGCTGGCCTGGGCCGCAACCTACCAGCCCGACCACCCCGAAGTCCTGATCTCCGTCACCGGCGGCGGCAGCGGCACTGGAATCGCAGCGCTGATCAACGGCACGGTCGACCTGGCCAACGCCTCGCGACGGATCAAACCCGAAGAGATCGAGCAGGCCCGGGCCAACGGCATCGACCCGGTCGAGTTCGTCGTGGCACGCGACGCCATCGCCGTGCTGGTGCATCTCGAGAACCCGATCGAGGCGCTGACGCTGGAACAGATTTCGGCCATCTACGCCGGCACAATCGACAACTGGTCGCAGGTCGGCGGCGCCGACCGGCCGATCGTCCGCCTGTCGCGCGAGACCAACTCGGGGACGCACGTCTACTTCCTCGAAGAAGTGCTGCGCCTCGGTCGGCCCGACGATCCGACGCTGTTCGCGCCCGACACGCTGCTCCTGCCGTCGTCGGTAGGTATCACGGCGGAGCTGGCCTACAACGTCAACGCCATCGGGTACGACGGCCTAGGGTATGTCACCGAGGCGATGAAGGTCGTCGCGGTCGGGGAGTCTCCCGGCGGTCCATTCGTTCTCCCGACGGTCGAGACGGTCAACTCCTTCGCCTACCCCATCGCCCGCGAGCTGTACGTCTACACCGCCGGCGAACCGTCGCCTGAGGTGCGCGCCTACCTCGACTGGATCCTCGGGCCCGAGGGGCAGTCGGTCGTCGCCAGCCTGGGCTTCGTGCCCCTTCGGGACTGACCCGCGATGCAGCCCGCCGTCCGTCGTGAACGAGTCATCGCCCTGCTGGTGCGCACCGCCGGCGTCTCGGCCATCGTGCTGCTGCTGATGATCTTCGCCTTCCTGATGCTCCAGGGCACGCCGGCACTGGTCACGGTGCCGCTGGAGGTTTTGGCCGGCGCGCGCTGGTATCCGCCGGAGGGTCTGTACGGGCTGACTCCGCTCCTGGGCGGTTCGCTGCTGGTCACGGTCGGCGCGGCGCTGCTGGCGGTGCCGCTCGGCCTGGCGACGGCGATCTTCATCGCCGAAGTCGCGCCGCGTTCGGTGCGCGAGGTGCTCAAGCCGTTCATCGAGATCCTGGCCGGGCTGCCGTCGGTCATGCTCGGCTTCCTGGGGATCGTCGTCCTGGCGCCCGAGCTGTACCGCCTGCTCGACCTGCCGACCGGGCTGACGGCCTTCACCGGCGCGGTGCTGCTCGGGTGGATCGCCATCCCGACGATCGTCAGCGTGGCCGAGGACGCCCTCGACGCCGTGCCGCGCACCTACCGCGAGGCGGCGCTGGCGATGGGCGCCACGCGCTGGCAGACGATTTGGCGCGTCACGCTGCCGGCGGCGCGCGGCGGCGTGCTGACGGCGGTCATGCTCGGCGTCGGCCGGGCCTTCGGCGAGACGATGGCGGTGGTGATGGTCACCGGCAACGCGGCGGTGGTGCCGCGCGGCCTGGGCAGCCTGTTCGAACCGGCCCGCACCATGACGGCGACGATCGCCGCCGAGATGGGCGAGGTGGCCGTCGGCAGCACGCACTACCACGTCCTGTTCCTGATCGGGATCCTGCTGTTCGTCATCTCGCTGGCCGTCAACCTGGTGGGGGCGAGCGTGGTGTTCCGCGCCCGCACCCGTGCCGAGCGCATCCTGTCGTGACGACCCTGCGCAGCCCAACCCCCGCCCGGCGTCGCCGCCAGTGGATTCAGCGCCTGGGGTTCGCCGCGCTGACGCTGGCGGCGGTGGTCACCACGCTGCCGATCGCGTGGGTGGTGTTCGTCATCCTGCTTCGGGGCCTGCGCGCGCTGTCGGTCGGGTTCCTGCTGGGCTTCCCGACCGACGGGCTGCGCGCCGGTGGGATCCTGCCGGCGATCCTCGGTACCGTCGTGCTGACCCTGACAATGGCCGTCGTCGCCGCGCCGCTGGGCATCGCCGCCGGCGTCTACCTGGCGCATTACGCCGCCGACACCCCGCTGACGCGCGCCATCCGCGTCGCCATCCTCAACCTGGCGGGCATCCCGTCGGTCGTGTACGGCCTGTTCGGGCTGGCGTTCTTCGTCATCTTCCTGCGGTTCGGGACGAGCATCCTGGCCGGCTCGTTCACGTTGGCGATCATGACCCTGCCGGTGGTCATCACGACGACGGAGGAGGCGGTGCGCGCCGTTCCCAACAGCTTCCACGTCGTCAGCGTTTCGCTCGGCGGAACGCACTGGCAGAGCGTGCGCCGCCTCCTGCTCCCGCAAGCGCTGCCCGGCATCCTGACCGGCGTCATCCTCGGCCTGGAGCGCGCCGCCGGCGAGACGGCGCCGATCCTGTTCACCGCCGCCGCCGTCTACCTGCCGCGCCTCCCGTCCTCGCTGCTCGATCCGACGATGGCACTGCCCTACCATCTGTACGTCGTCTCCACCCAGGTGCCAGGCATGCCGGCGGCGACGCAGTTCGGCACGGCGGCGGTGCTGCTGATCTTCGTCCTTTCGATGAACCTGATCGCTACCGTTATCCGCTCACGCGCGCGCGCCCGCCGGCAGTGGTGAGCATGGCGCCCCGCGCCTCCCAGATCCCGCTGCCGTTCGTCGCCCAGCGGCGCCTGCCGGCCGGCCAGGAGCCGAAGATCGTCGTCGAGCACCTGACGCTGGTCTACTCCGACGGCCGCGAGTCGCTGCGCGACATCAGCCTGACGATCCCCGACCGCGCCATCACCGTGCTGTTCGGGCCGGCGGGGGGCGGCAAGTCGACCCTGCTGCGCACGCTCAATCGCCTCAACGATCTGACCGACGTGCGCCGTCTTGCCGGCCACGTGTGGCTCGATGGCGTCGACATCCTCGACCCGGCGACCGACGTCATCGCGCTGCGTCGGCGCGTGGGGATGGTCTTCGCCCGGCCGGTCGTGCTGCCGATGTCGATCCGCCAGAACATCACCTACGGGCTCGAGCTGGCCGGGAGGCGCGATCGCGGGGCGCTGGCCGACGCCGTGCGCCGCAGCCTGGAGGCGGCGGCGCTGTGGGACGAGGTCGACGATCGGCTCGACGATCCGGCCATCTCGCTCTCCGGCGGACAGCAGCAACGCCTGTGCCTGGCGCGCGTCCTGGCGCTCGAACCGGAGGTCGTCCTGCTCGACGAGCCGACCTCCGGCCTCGACCCGATCTCGACCGAGCGCGTCGAGACCTCGCTGCAGGCGTTGAAAGCCCACTACACGATCGTGCTCGTGCCCCACTCGGTCCAGCAGGCTGCGCGCATGGCCGACCATGCCGGCTTCATCCTCGACGGCGCGCTGGTCGAGTTCGCCCCAGGGCGCGACATCTTCCTCAAGCCGCGCGACCCGCGCACCGAGGACTACGTCGAAGGGCGATTCGGCTAGGCGAACGGTGCCCGGTGACCGGGGGTCAGCGATCGACGGTCTCCGAGGCCGAAGACCCGACGACCGATCACGCCTGCCAGGCACACCTACCCCAACCGCCCCGTGACATAGTCCTCCGTGCGGCGGTCCTGTGGACGGGTGAAGATCATCTCCGTCTCGCCGAACTCGATCACACTACCGCCGCCGGCTTCGCCTTCGATCATCATCATGGCGGCGAAGTCGGAGACTCGGGCCGCCTGCTGCATGTTGTGGGTGACGATGACGATCGTGTAGTATCGACTCAACTCCCGCATCAACTCCTCGATCCTCAGGGTGGCAATCGGATCGAGCGCCGAGCACGGTTCGTCCATCAGGATGACTTCGGGTTCCACCGCCAGCGCCCGGGCGATGCACAACCGTTGCTGCTGTCCGCCGGAAAGCGACAGGCCGCTCTGCGGGAGCTTGTCGTAGACCTCGTCCCACAGCGCCGCACGGCGCAGACACGACTCGACGTGGGCCTCCATGTCGCCGCGGAACCCGTTGATGCGGGCGCCCCAGGCGACGTTCTCATAGATCGACTTGGGGAACGGGTTCGGCTTCTGGAACACCATACCCACCCGTCGCCGCACTTCCACCGGATCCACCTCGGCGGCGTAGATGTCGGCGCCCTCGAACAGGACCCGGCCTTCGGTGCGCGCCGACGGCACCAGCTCGTTCATTCGGTTCAGCGCGCGCAACATCGTGCTCTTGCCGCAGCCGGAGGGGCCGATGATAGCCGTGATCCTGTGGCGGGCGATGTCGAGGGTCACCTGGCGCACGGCGGGGAACGCCCCGTAGTAGATCGAGAGGTTCTGTACCTGGATCACCGGATCTTCAAGCCCCCCGCCCACCGCCTCTCGGGTCCTCAGGCTCCATCCGGGCCGCGGCACGGCCCGGCTTGCCTGCGCCATACGGTCTTCCGTCCCTACGGCCTCCATTACGGCCATGGCAACGCTCCCTTCACAACTGCTCTGCCTGTCGTGCGTACCGGTTGCGCAGCACCACGGCGGCGGCATTCAGCCCCAGCAACAACACCATCAAGACCACGATCGAGGCCGCCGCCAGATTCCAGAATTCCGACTGCGGGCGCGAAGTCCACTGGTAGATCTGGATCGGCAAGGTGGTGAACTTCGAGAAGATCCCGCGAGGGTCTTGGGTGATGTAGGTCGAGGCGCCGATGACGACCAGGGGCGCCGTCTCGCCGAAGGCCCGGGAGACTGCCAGGATCGTCCCGGTCAGGATTCCGGGAAGGGCCGCCGGCAGAACGTGGCTGCGAATCGTCTGCCACTTCGTGCCGCCCAGGCCGAGGCCCGCCTGCCGGAGCGAATCGGGCACGGCGCGCAACGCCTCCTGGGCGTTGACGATCACCAGCGGCAGCACGAGCAGCGCCAGGGTCAGACCGGCGGCCAGGATCGTTCGTCCGTTGGCCGTGGTCGGATCCTCCGCCAGGCCGAAGATCGCCCCGCTCATCACCGGTTCGAGGGCCCGCACAAAGATCGCCAGGCCGAGGATGCCGTAGATGATCGACGGCACCCCCGCCAAGTTGTAGATGTTGGTGCGGATCAGCTGGTTGAGCCCATGATCGCCGGCGTATTCCTCGAGGTACACTGCCGCCCCGACCCCGATCGGGAAGGCGACGGAGATCGTGATGGCGATGGTCAGCAGCGAACCCAGAATGGCGGTGCGCACCCCGGCCCGCAGGGGCTCGCTCGATTGCGGACGCGAGACGAACTCGGGCGTCAGCCAGGAGACGAACTCGAGCCTGGCCTGCGGGGCTTCGGCGGCCACGAAGGCTTCGATCTCGGCCCACTTCGTGAGCGAATCGACCAACGACCAGTTCTCCACCACCTGCGGCTTGAGCAGCCGGTCGACGATCAGGCTGTAGACCTCGTCCCGCGACCGTTCGGCGAACGGTTTCTCGTTTTCCAGCTTGTTGAAAGCCCCTGGCGACAGGTTGACCCGGAGGACCGCCACCATCTGTTCCTGGGCGAGCTCCTCGACCGGCACGCCGGCGACCGCCAGCGCCGCCGGATCGTTCTGGTACTCGACCGCCCGCAGCCCGGCCGTCTGGTTGAGGATGTTGTACAGCAGCGCCGACAGGGCCAGGACGCCGATCAGCGTGGACAGGAAGAAGAGCGCCAGCATCGCCCGCGCCACGCGGTTGCGGCGCGGCAATCCCGCGTGGAAGCGAGCGCTCCCTCCCGGGCCGCTCACTCGTACTGCTCCCGGTAGCGGCGGACGATCGCCTGGCTGATGACGTTGAGCGTCAGCGTCATGAAGAAGAGCGCCAGGCCGATGGCGAAGATGCTGTTGTAGTCGATCGAATCGTACGAAAGGTCGCCGCCGCTGATGCGCACGATATGGCCGGTCATCGTCTCGGCGCCACGGAAGGCGTTGAGCGTCAGGTTCGGCCCGGCTCCGGCGGCCAGGGCGACGACCATTGTCTCGCCGATGGCGCGCGAGACCCCGACGATGGAGGCCGCCATGATGCCGGAGAACGCCGCCGGCACCACGATCTGGGTCGCCGTCTCAAGCCGGGTCGACCCCATGGCCAGACCAGCCTCCCGCAGCGAGCGCGGGACGGCGCTCAGGGCGTCCTCGCACATCGAGCTCACCAGAGGTAGGACCAGCATGCCGATGACGATTCCGCCGGAGGCCATGTTGTAGATCTCCACCGTATCGCGCCCGAACACCGAGCGCAGCAGCGGCGTCACGAAGGTCAGCGCGAAGTAGCCGAAGACGACCGTCGGGATCCCGGCCAGGACCTCGAGCGTCGGCTTGAGGATCGCCCGGGCGCGGCGCGAGGCGTACTCGCTCAGGTAGATGGCGACTCCGATCCCCAGGGGCAGGGCCACCAGCATGGCAATCGTCGAAACAACGAGCGTCGAGGTGAGCAAGGGCAGAACGCCGAAGGCGCCGATATGCGGCTGCCACTTCGTGCCCGTAAGGAACTCCAGCCACGACACCTCGGGGTCGCGAAAGAAGAGGGTCGACTCCTCCACCAGCACCGCCACAATCCCGAGCGTGATCAGGATCGAGACGGCGGCGCTCAAGAAGAGGAAGACCCGGACGGCACCTTCGCCGAGTCGGGGCGCACGTCTCAGTCGCTCGGCGGCCTGGCCCGGGACGGCACCGCCGCCGAACGACCGCGACCTGGCATGCACCTGCTCCATCGAATACCTCGCCGGGGTCCTTGAGTCGCACCCTCGCCCCATCACGCCGGGGCGGCACGGGAGGGACCCGTGCCGCCCTCGCACCGGTCGTTCCGCCCGACCGGTTACTGCGCGTCGAGCCAGGCCTGCTTCGCCTGCGCGACCGCCGCCTCGGCCGGGAAGTAGCCCACGTCGCGGATCTCCTCGTTGACGTGGGTCAGGTAGTAGTTGATGAAGGCCGCCACCTGCGGCTTCTCCCTCATGATCCGCGCGTCCGAATAGAGGAACAGCGGGCGGGCCAGAGGGTACGAGTTGTCGTTGATCGATTCGGCCGTCGGCTCGACGCCCTCGATCGAGAGGGCTCGCAGCACATCCTCGTTCTCCTGGTAGTAGGCGTAGCCGAAGTAGCCGATGGCGTACGGGCTGCCTTGCACGCCCTGCACCAGGATGTTGTCGTCCTCGCTCAGCTGCAGGTTGGAGGCGGCCAGCAGCGGCACTTCGTCCGAGTCGAAGATCTCCTCGACGAAGTAGTCGAACGTGCCGCTGTCGGTGCCGGGGCTGAACCGCAGGATCGGTTCGGCCGGCCACAACGGATCGACGTCCGACCACAGCTGGGCCGTTGAGAAGATCTGCGCCAGTTGCTCGAGGCTGACGTCCGTCAGGAAGTCGTTGTCGGCGCTGACCGTCAGCGCCAGCGCGTCGGTTCCGACACGGAACTCGATCGGCTGGCGCCCGATCTGCTCGCAGGAAGCGATTTCGCTCTCCTTGATTGGCCGGCTGGCGTTGGAAATGTCCGTCTCGCCGGCGACGCAGAAGCGCTCGAAGCCGGCCCCCGTGCCGATCGAATCGACCGTGATCTCACCGGTGAAACCGTCGTCGTTGAACCGCTCGGCCATCCGCTCGGTGAGCGGGAAGACCGTCGATGAGCCGGCGGTGACGATGTTGCCGCTAACGGCCGACGGGTCAACCTCGGGCAAGACGACGCTGCCTTGCATCACGTGCTCGGTCGGCGCCGGGGGCGACGTCGGTTGCGGCGGCGCGGACGTCGGTTGCGGCGGCGCGGCGGTGGGCGTGACGCTGCCGCACGCCCCCATCACCGGGGCGGCCAGCAGCAGGACCGGAAGGACGAAACGGCGGATTCTGGGCATGCGGTTTTCCTCCGAGAGTAGGCTGCAGGAGCACTCTAGCAGGGCGGGCTTAAGGCGAGGTCACGGAGGCGTTAAGGCCGCTTAATCGGGCCTGCCCCGAGGGAAGCGGGGCAGGCCAGGAGGAGAGGCAGCGGCCGGAGGGCAGGCGCGCGCCGCCTAGTCGAAGGAAGCCTCCTGCGGGATGTCGAAGAAACGGCTGGACGCCGGGGCCCAGCTCGATAGAGGTCGCGCGCAGACAGCCGCAGCGGGGGCATTCCGCCAAAAGGTGCAGCGAGGTGTCGATCCGTCGATCATCGACGAGGCGCATCGCGGCGCCACAATGCAGGCAGGCGAGTTGGCGGCGGGAGACGGTCGAAGACTCGTCGACGGTCGCCCTGTCGCGGCACGCCCGGACCGCCATTGCCGCCTGCTGATCGCCGATCGAGAAGCGTCGCCGCGCACAGACGACCGGAGAAAACGCCGCCCTTCCATGCCCCGTCGCTGCGCCCGCCGACATCGACAAGGTCGTCGGTTCCATGGCCACAGGATGGCACGGAAGGCTTCATCGGCGGGTCAACGAGCGGTTAAGACGCGTTAACCTCTCCCGCCGGTCAGGGCACGAGGAATCGCAGGAAGACGACCGCCCCGCTTTGCGGCGGCGGCCGATTCTCCGCCCAGGCATGTCCCCCATGCGCCTCGAGGATGTGGCGCGTGATCGACAGGCCGAGGCCCGTCCCCGGGGTCGAGCGGGCGCGGTCGCCGCGGTAGAAGCGCTCGAAGATCCGCTCCAGTTCGGCCGGCGGGATGCCCGGCCCGTCATCCTGGATGCGCAGCACGACGGCGCCGCCCAGATCCCTTTGCCCCGTGAGGCGCACGACGCCCCTTGGCGGCGAATACTTGACCGCATTGTCGAGCACGTTCTGCACGGCGCGCGCCGCCCGAGCCGGATCGGCGAGCACCGTCCACTCGTCGGGCAGATCGACCTCGAAGCGCACGTCGCGTCGGGCAGCCTGTTCCCGCAGTCGCTCGACGGGCGCGTCGACGATCTGCCGCAAAGCCACCGACGTGAGGCGCGCCACCTGGCGGCCGGATTCGATCGCCGCCAGGTCGAGCATCTCCTGGGTCATCTGATTCAGAGTTCCGACCTCGCTCAGGATCTTCTGCACCAGGTCGCCGGCCAGCGCCGGGTCGTGCAAGGCGCGCGCCTGGAGGGTCTCCGCCAGGAGTTCGAGCGATGCCAGCGGAGTACGCAGCTCGTGCGACAGGTTGGCCACCAGGTCGTGGCGGGCACGGGTCAGCCGCTGGACCTCGGCGGCATCGCTCAGCGCCAGGCCGACGACCTCGCCGCGCACGCGGGCGCGCGCCTGAAAGGGCCGGTCGCCGACCGTCAGCAGGCCTTCCGGCTCCCGCTCGTTCCCCGCCACCGCCTCGCGTACGAACGCCTCGAGCGCGTGGCTCTGGGTGTAGCGGATGAGCGAGAGCTCCGGCGTCAGCGGGCCGAAGAACTGCTCGGCGGCGTCGTTGGCGTAGGTCAGGGTCAACTCGCGGTTCAGGATCAGCAGCAGGTCGCGGCTCGAATCGGCCAGCAGGTCGTGGCGCAATTCGAGCTGCTGGCGCTCTTCGGCGGCCCGGTCAGCCATCTGTGCCTGACGGATGGCCTGCCGCGCGAGCCGTTCGCGGGCGCGGTGCTCGCGGCGCCACAGCCCGATCGCCGCGAGCAGCGCCGCCAGGAGGAGCAGCCCGACTCCGATGTCCACCCTCAGCCCTCGAAACGATAGCCGACGCCGCGCACGGTGGTGATGCGCGTCGGCGCGGAGGGGTCGGCTTCGATCTTCTGGCGCAGCCAGCGGATGTGGACATCGACGGTGTGGGGATCGCCGGGATAGTCGTCGCCCCAGACGTGCGACAGCAGCAGATCGCGGCTGAGCGCGGCGCCGCGGTGCCGCATCAGGGCCGCCAGCAGGTCGAACTCGCGCGGCGCCAGGTCCACCTCGCGCTCGCCGAGGAACGTCCGCCGCGCCGCCAGGTCCAGGCGTAGGTCGCCCGCCACCAACTCGGTGGCCGGCGGGCGCGCCGCCGACCTGCGGCGCAGCGCGGCGCGCACTCGCGCCAGAAACTCACCCAGCGAGAACGGCTTGACGATGTAATCGTCGGCGCCGGTCTCCAGCCCGACGATCTTGTCGGCCTCGGTGCCGCGCGCCGTCAGCAGGATGATCGGCACGTCGCTCTCGCGCCGCAGCACCCGGCACACCGTGAGGCCATCCAGTGTGGGCAGCATGACGTCCAGCACGACGAGGTCGGGCGGCGCCTGGCGCGCCGACGCCAGCCCGGCTTCGCCATCGTCCGCCAGGCGCACCTCGTACCCCTCGGCACGCAGGTTGAGCTCCAGCGTCTGGCGCAGCGTCTCGTCGTCTTCGACGAGGAGGATGGCGGGCACGTGGGCATTATACGGCCCACCTCGGTTCACCCGTCGCGCCGCCAGCGCTCCAGGCGTCCCGGCTGCGCTGGATCGTACACAAACGCCGCCAGGTCCGGATAAAGGCCGACAACCGCGGCGTCGATCTCCGGACCGCGCTCGTACACGAGCAGCAACGCGCTCTCGCGAAACGGCGCCGTCAGCGTCAGCAGATTGCCGTATCCGTGCCAGGCCGGGTTGCGCCGGACGACGACCACGGCCGCGCCCGGATCGACCCGCTGGAAGGCTTCGAGCGAGGCGCGCGTAATCCCGAAGAGTCCGCGCAGTCCCCCCAGCCGCGCCGGCAAATACCCCGCCAGGTCGATCAGGAGCAGGCCGACCACCAGCGATGCAATGGCGATCCGACGCCCTCTTGCCGGCGCCGGCCCGGCCAGCCAGACAATTCCGCCGGCGCTGACCGCCGCCAACGCCGGAACGGCCTCGACGAAGTAGCGCGGCCCCAGCAGCCAGGAACCGACCCAGTACGCCAGGTACACCACGATCAGCGAGGGGAACACGGCCGCCGCCACCCACGCCTCGCTCCGCCGTCGCAGCGCCCACATCCCGAACGGGAGGAAGATCCACGAGACGAACGGCCAACCGAACAGGTCATGCCGCCATGCCGCCAGACTGTGGCGCGTATTGATCCACGCCTGCCCCAAAGTGTGCCCGCTCTCGAGCACGCCGATCCCCGGCCCGAACCCGACGCGGTCGTACGGCCACCACAGCGTGTACAGGTTGCGCCACGGATCGCCCGTCTGCGCCCACTGCCACGTGGGCCAAAGCGCGGCGACGGCGAGTGCGAGAGCCGCGACCCTTGCCAGGTCCCGGGCAACCTCGCCCCGCCGACGGGCGAGCAGCCAGACGCCGTGGAGCACGAACGGCAGCGCCACGCCCAGCGCCGTCAGCGGTCGAGTTAGCACGAGCAGACCGAGCGAGAGCCCGGCCGCGGCCGCCAGGACGCCTCGCGGCACGCGCCTCGCCTCGACACCGTCTCCGCCACGGCCGAACAACTCGAACCACCCCAGCGAGAAAGCCAGCGTCAGCTCGACGCTCAGCATGTGCGACATCAGCGTGCCCGAGAGCATCCGCACCATCGGAGATGCCCCGGCCAGCAGCGCGGCGAGCAGACCGGCGGCCACGCCCGCCAGGCGCGTGCCGAGCCGGTACGTCAGCCAGACGGCCACTCCCGCCAGGATCGGGTTGACGGCGTAGGGCGCCCCCGTCGCGACGCCGAGCGCCAGCGTCGCCGGCCATCCCGGAAGGTACTTCCCGAATCGCAGACCCCGATGGTCGACGACGAACGGGACGAGGAACGATGGCGGCTCCGGCGGCGAGGGCAGCGCGATCTTGCCTTCGGCCATGACGCTCGCCTGCCACAGGTTGGCGAACTCGTCCTCGACGTGCGGCAATTCCTCGAAAACTTCGCGGGCCGTGGCCAGCGACGCAGCCACCGCCAGCAGCGACAGGGCGCCGGCGGCCAGATCGGCGCGTCGGATCGTCATCCGCCGCCTTCCGCGGCATGCCCGTTCGCATGCCGCAACTTGCGCAGCGCCTCGAGCGCCGCCTCGTGCAGGTGCCCGTTGGTCGCGACGACCCCCGGGTTGCGATCGAGCCGGCGCCCGGCGCCGAAGTCGAGCGGCGCGCCCTGCGTGTCGCTCACCCGCCCGCCGGCCTCCGTCACCAGCAGCGCCCCGGCGGCGTGATCCCACACGTTCTCCGGCGCGCCGCTGCGGCGCGGCATCCGGATCATGACCTCCGCCTCGCCGGCGGCGATCGCCAGGTACTTGACCTGCCCGTCGAGCCCGGCGTCGGGCTCCTCGGTTCCGAGCGCGCGCCGCAGTCGACGGAGATGTTCCAGGCTCACTTCGCTTGGATCCGCCGATCGCACGAGTCGCATCGCTCGCCGGTCGATACGCGCCGACACCGTCAGTCGCCGCCACGCGCCCGTTCTCAGGCCACGCACCATCGCGCCGCGGCCGAGTCGCGCTAGGGCCAGGCAGCCCTGGTCGCCGACCAGCGGGTAGCGCGGGCAGATCAGCAGCGCCGCGGTCACGCGACCGTGATCGATGTGCGCCAACGCCGTGGAGTACTGCCGCCCGGCAAGCAGACCGCGCGTGCCGTCGACCGGGTCGAGCGCCCAGAAGACGTCCCCCGGCACGCCCGCGCCGCGGGCGACGAGCGCCGCCGCCCGCTCGACGTCGATCCCCGGGTCCAGCGCCGCCAGCGCCTCGGCCGCCGCGGCCAGGAGCGACGCGCCCCCCGGCCGCTCGAGAGCATCGGATCCCTCTTCGCCGACGAGCGTCGCGTCCGGCGCCAGACGCTCGAACACTCCGGCCACCGCCGCCTGGATGGCAAGGTCGGCGGACGTCACGGGGGAGCGATCGTCCTTGAAGTACGGGCGACCGACGATCGGGCCGAGCGCGTCCAGAACGGCGACGACGGCCCGCCCGACCTCCAGCAGAAGCCGCGTCGACGAGTCGGGCTCGATCGGGAGCGGGGGGAGTTCGCTCAACGGAGGGGAGGCGCCGGCGATACAATTGTAACCTTCACCCGGAGGCCGGCGTGCGTCGACTTCTGATCGCGTCGATCCCCTTGCTCTTCGCGTGCGCGCTGTTCGACTCGGCCGGGGCGCCGGCGACCTCCGTCTCGCGCCCACCCGGCTCGCCGACTCTCGCGCCGGAGCCAACCCAACCGCTCGTGTCGACTCCCTCGCCGAGCCCGATCCCCGACGCCACCGCGCTTCCCGATCCGGCCGGCTTCCAGTGGGCGCCGGTGACGGGCGGCTTGCAGAGCCCCGTCGATCTCCAGAACGCCGGTGACGAAAGGCTGTTCATCGTCGAGCAGCGCGGGATGATCCGCGTCTTCGACGAGGCGGGGCTGCGCGACGAGCCGTTCCTCGACATCCGCGACCGGGTGTTCGACGAGGGCAACGAGCAGGGACTGCTCGGCCTGGCCTTCCACCCGTCGTTCGCCGACAACGGTTCCCTGTACGTCAACTACACCACCGGCGATGGCGACACCGTCATTGCCCGCTTCACCGGCGGCGAGGGCCCGGCCGTCGATCCGGCGACGGAGACGATCCTCCTGACCTACGACCAGCCGTACCCGAACCACAACGGCGGCGGGATGGCCTTCGGCCCGGACGGGATGCTCTACATCGGTTCGGGAGACGGCGGCGCCGCCGGCGATCCCGAGGAGCGCGCCCAGAACCTCGACACGTTGCTCGGCAAGCTGCTGCGCATCGATGTCGACGGCGGCGATCCGTATTCCATCCCCGCCGACAACCCCTTCGCCGCCGGCGGCGGGCGCCCCGAAATCTGGGCCTACGGCCTGCGCAACCCGTGGCGCTTCGCCTTCGACCCCGAGACCGGCGATCTGTTCATCGCCGACGTCGGCCAGAACCAGTGGGAGGAGATCGACTTCCTCCCGGCCGGGTCGCCAGGAGGCGCCAACTTCGGCTGGGACTTCCGCGAAGGCTTCGAGCTGTTCGAGGGGCTCACGCCACCGGGCCTCGTCGACCCGCTGGCAGGGTACTCCCACTCCGAGGGATGTTCGGTGACCGGAGGCGTCGTGGTACGCGATCCGGCACTGCCGGAATGGAACGGGGTCTACCTGTACGGCGATTTCTGCAGCGGGCTGATGTGGGGCCTGGTGCGCGACGCGACCAACGTCTGGCACAACGGCGTCCTGTTCGATACGGCGTTCCAGATCACGTCGTTCGGCGTGGGCCACGACGGCCGGGTCTACGTGCTGGATCGCGGCGGGGGGGTGTACCGGCTGGAGCGAAGCGAGTAACGACGAAGCTCGTCGAAGCGCGCCGTTGCCCTGCCATCGACGGCGTCCTGCGACAGGCTCAGGACGCCGGAACCTACCGGCGCGCTGGGCTTGCCCGCCCTGAGGCAACCGAAGGGTCGAAGCGCGCCGTTCCCCTGCCCTTGACGGCGTCCTCCCACAGGCTCAGGACGTCGGAACCTACCGGCGCGCTGGGCTCGCCCGCCCTGAGGCAACCGAAGGGTCGAAGCGCGCCGTTCCCCTGCCCTTGACGGCGTCCTGCGACAGGCTCAGGACGTCGGAACCTGCGGAATCCCTCGCCGGGCCGCGCGCCGCGCGGCTCTCCAGGGGAGGTAGCGCGGCGTCCGCTTGAGGTAGTCGCGACACGCCGGCAACCGGCGGCGCAGTTCCCATTCGCCGAGCTCAAGCACGGCATTCCACACCAAGAGCCACGAGGCGAAAAGGACCCACAGCGCCGCCGCCGGCCGCAGCAGACATACTCCGGCCACGGCGATCATCAATCCGAGCTCGAGCGGCCGGCGGATCGTCCCGAACGGTTGCCGTTGCTCGAATCGATCCAGGCGCCACGAGCGGAGGACGCCTACCCCGCGCACGCGGAACGCCCATCCGGCGAGCGCGCCTCCCGCCAGCATCGTCAGCCATCCGGCGATCGTCGCCGGCGGAGTGGGCGCGGCGTCCGGCGAGATCGTCCACGCCCAGGCGAAAGCCGCGAGAAAGGCGGCGGCGCTGGCGATCCCGGCGAGAAGCGAGAACGCGCCCAGCCCGTCGTGGAGCATCGAGGCCGCCCTTCGCAACAGGACGGCGCTGGATCCGGCCAAGAACCCGCCAGCGACGAGAAGCAGGAACGGGTACGCGGCGAGCACGGAATGGAGTCTACTGCGCGGCGCGGGCTTCTTCGAACCCGGCAGGAGGCGGGGATCGAACCTAGGCTGCGGCGAGAACGAAGACGAGAACGGCCAGCACCGCCACGCCGGCCAGCGCGGTGAAACCGAACCCGGCGGCCAGCACACCGACCGCCAGGCCCGAGCGAAGATGCGCCGCTCGCCCGACGACGGATACCGTCGCCGCGGCTTCCCCCGCGCCCCCCTCCTCCCAGCCCGCCGTAGGCGCCGGCTCTTCCCCTCGCGGCACGGCGAGGTACAGCGCGGCCAGCAGGACGACGCCGAGCAGCAGCGCCGGCGCGAAGGCCAGCATCAACCGCAGCAGGGCCTCCGCCGGGAGACGCTCCGCCAGCCAGACCAGCCGCTCGCTCGAGGCACTGACCATCGCCAGCCCGAGGACGCTCATCACCAGCAAGGCCACCGACGGGGCCAGGATCAACAGCGCGCCGAGACGCGCGATGCGCGTCGGCGTCCAGGGGCTCGCCGCCCGCGCCTCGGCTTCCGGCTCGACCGCGGCCGGCGCGAAGCCGAAGATCAGCCCCAATCCGACGGCCGCCAGCACGATCAGCGGCGAGGTCTCGAAGATTCGCGTCAGCAGCGACGTGGCGGGGAGCGCCTCGAGGAATCCCTCGACGCGTTCCGGCGCGACGAACGCCGCCAGATGCGCCGCGGCGACGACCGTCAGCGCCGGCAGCGACAACCACAGCGAGGCCCGCGCCCAGCGCGCGGCCGATGGACGGCGGCGGCGTTGCGCCGGCGGGGCCCGCCGCGCGACGGGACGGCGGCGCGAAGGCCGCGTGGCTTCGATCGCCTCGCGCCGCGGCGCGTCGTTGGCGTAGAGCAGCGCCATGACGACGACGGCCAGCAGCGTCGCCGGAGCGAAGATCAGCGCCGTGCGCAGGAAGTCGTCGCCGGGCAGCCGGCTGAGCCAGGCGTTGAAGCGCGTCGGCGCGGCATAGAAGATCGCCAGGGCGGCGACCGACACAAGCAGCAACGCCGAGGCCGGCACCAGCACGATCACGGCGACGATCCGGCCGGGCGTCCAGGCGCGCCGATCGGCCTCGGCGGCAGCAGGCGATGGGCGGTTCAGGGTTCGATCCGGATCTCGACCGACGCCAGGTGCACCGTCTGCCCGAAGGCCGGGCTCGGGTCGCGCACGACGACGCGTGCCGGCCAGGCGGCGGATGCAGTGTACGCCAGGTCCACGGCGAACGGCCCGGGCAGGCCCATGTCGGGCGCGGCGACGGTCGTCGGGGACGAACCGATCAGCGTCCCGTCGACGTCATAGATCTCGACGACCAGAGTCCCCTCGAAGGTCGCCAGTGCGATGCCCTCGACGTGCACGACGCCGCCGACGACAGCCTGGCCAGGGGTCGGCGCGACGATGAGGATCCGCTCGGGGTGCATCTCGCCCGGCCGGATGTCTTCGGCGCCGCCAGCCGCCAGCGTCACGGGAACCGACGCCAGGTGCGTGATCCCGCCGTCGCGCGGGCTGGAGGCGAAGACACGGACTTCGCCGGCCATGTCGCCGGCGGCGGCCGTCTCGAAGATGACCTCGGCGCTGTACGGCCCGCGCGCGCCGAGCTCGGCCTCGATTGTCGTCGGCACGGAGGCGAGGACGGTCTCGCCGGCGTCGCCGAACGCCACGACCTCGACGAGCAGCGCCTGCTCGAACGTGCTGTCGGCGACTCCCTCGACATGGACTCGCCCGACGAGCCGGGAGCCTGCGCCGGGGGCAAGGATCAGGATCGCCTCGTCGGCGCTCGGCGAGGCCGGGGAAGTGACGGCCGGTATGGCTTCGTAGACGGCGGTTTCGAGCCCGCCGGAGGTCGGGGTTTGTGGGGACGTTGCCGACGGGATCACGCCACGGATCGTTGGGCCGCAGGCGATGACGGCCAGCGCCATGGCCGTGGTGACATAATGCAGAGCCTTGGTCGCGGACATTGTGTGCAGTCTAACCGGCACCTTCCCTGTTTGACAGTAGAACAAATGTTCGCTATAATCAGGGCAACCCTATGCTCTCTCGCCCGTCCTCCTCGCCGGCCCGGCCGAAGGCCGACGGACCGCCCGATGGTCGCAGCCTCCCCATGGACGCAGGTGGCGACGGCCGGATCGTCGTCGAGACCGGTCGCGACCTCGCCGAACACCTGCGGCGGCTGGCGCGAGCAAGCGGCGAACCCATTGAGCGGCTGGCGGCCGATCTGCTTCGCCGCGGGCTGGAGCGCGAGCGCCGACGCCGGCGGGCGGAAGCGGCCCTGGCCGGCCTGACGCCGCGCCAGCGCGAAGTCGCCCGTCTGGCCGCCGGAGGCCGCACCAACCGCCAGATCGCGCGCGAGCTGTGGCTCTCGCCGGAAACGGTCAAGACCCACCTGCGCCGCGCCCTCGAACGCTGCGACATCCATAGCAAGGCCGACCTGCGGCTGCTCCTCTCCGAGTTGACCGACGACGTCCCGACGCCCTAGACGGCATGCCCCGACTCGAACAGGTCTTCGTCGGCTGTCCCTTCCAATCCAGCGTCCGCAAGAACTACGATCGGCTGAAACTCGAGCTGGAGGCGCAGACGCCGCTGCGCGTCGTCCTGGCCGACACCGCATCGCTCACCTCGACCGACGACCTGCTCGAGCACATCACCGCCCTGATCCGCGACTCGGCCGCCTGCCTATTCGATGCCACCGGCGCCAACCCCAATGTCTCACTCGAAGTCGGCATCGCCCACGCCTTGCCCACCGATTTCCTACTGACGATCAGCACGCGCCGTCCTCCCGTCGCCGGTCGGGCGCGGCGCGGCCGGCGAACGACGCCCGATCGCCCGCTCATCGCCGACTTGCAGGGCCGCAATCGCATCGAGTACAAGACCTACCGCTCGCTGAAGGATCAGGTGCTGCGCCGGTACCTGGCGGGCCTGCCGTACCTGCGGCGCTGGCATGAGTTCGAGAAGAACCACCGGTCGCACGCGCCGCTGGCGCTGGGTGTGCTGCACGAGATCCGCGCCTCCGGCCGCACCACCCGCCCCCGGCTCGATGCTATCCTCTCAGCCACCGGGGTATCGGTCACGGCCCTGACCGCCGCCCTTACCCGCTATCGACTGGTCACCGTCCGCTCGGGGCGCGACGGCGGATACTTCTACCCGTCGAAGTAGCAGCCAGCGTGCTAGTCTCGGTCCGCGGGCGCTGGGGGTTCGGTCCCCCGGGCCGCAGGAAGTGGAGGTCGCCAATGGCCTACGACAAGTCCCTCGCCGACCGGGTGCGCAAGGCCCTCGGGCGCCAACCGTCGCTGACAGAGAAGGAACTGTTCGGCGGAATCGGGTTCATGATCCGCGGCAACATGGCGTGCGGGGTCCACGGCCGCGACCTGATGGTCCGCCTCGGCCCGGCCGCGCACGAGGCGGCGATGAAGGAGCGGCACGTCCGCCCGTTCGACCTCAGCGCGCGGCGGCGAGGGGTTGGCTCCTCGTCGGGCCCGCCGGGTTGAAGACAGACGCGTCCCTGAAGACATGGGTCGACCGCGGCGTCGCCTTCGCCCGCAGCCTCCCGCCCAAGCAACGCGGCCCGCCTCTCGACTCCGGCTTGCCGCACCGATGCAACTGACATAGAGTCCGTCACACCCGACCGAGCGGAGCCGCCTTGCCTTCGTGGTTCGTCGATCTGAGTCCCGTCGCCCAGGCCCTGCTGGCGACGTGTTTCACCTGGGCCGTCACCGCCCTCGGCGCCTCGGTCGTCTTCTTCTTCAGGACGATCGACCGCCGCGTGCTCGATGGCATGCTGGGGTTCGCCGCCGGGGTCATGCTGGCGGCTTCCTACTGGTCGCTCCTGGCGCCGTCGATCGCCATCACCCGCACGCTCGGCGGCGTGCCACCGTGGCTCCCGGCCTTCGCCGGCTTCCTGCTCGGCGGCGCGTTCCTTCGCCTGATCGACCTGCTTCTCCCCCACCTGCACCTGGGTTTCCCGCGCGAGGAAGCCGAAGGCCTGCCGACTCCGTGGCGCCGCAGCCTCCTGCTCGTCCTGGCGATCACGATGCACAACTTCCCGGAGGGATTGGCCGTGGGGGTCGCCTTCGGTGCGGCCGCCGCCGGCTATTCGGAAGCGACGCTGGCCGGGGCCGTGACGCTCGCCATCGGGATCGGCCTCCAGAACTTCCCGGAGGGCACCTCCGTCGCGGTCCCTCTGCGCCGTGAAGGCATGAGCCGGGGACGGAGCTTCTGGTACGGCCAACTCTCGGCGGTCATCGAACCGCTGGCCGGGGTGCTGGGCGCGGCGCTCGTGCTGGTGATGCTGCCGATCCTGCCCTACGCGCTGGCCTTCGCCGCCGGCGCCATGGTGTTCGTCGTCGCCGAGGAGCTCATTCCCGAGTCGCAGCTCGGTAAGCACGCCGACATCGCCACGCTGGGCTTGATGATCGGTTTCGCGCTGATGATGCTGCTGGACGTGGCCCTGGGGTGAGGGGGAACCTGCCGGCGACCGCCTTCGCCACCGCAAATCTCCGACGCTCGCCGCCCCTCGTCCCCTAGTCGCGCGCCCCCTCTTCCAGGACCATCCGCGTTCCCCCATCGAGGCGGTAGTCCAGCCAGCCCTGCGGGATCTCCTTCGACACGACCAGCACGCCCGAGTCCATCGCCTCCCAGATCGCCTGGAACGGCGCCTTGCCCTCGACCCACTTCTCGGTCACGACCACGCCGTGCCCCGGGAGGACGGTGAAGGCCAGCGTGCGCGGGTCCTCCGGGCGGTTAAGGCTCTGCGCCCGGGCGAAGGCCCGCTCGATCGCTTCCGCCTGCGCCTCGGTCGAACACGACACCGGATAGGCGTAGTACGCTCCGTCGAGCGGCACGAATTCCACCCGGTCCGGATCGTAGGCGGCGACCCCGCGGTGGCCGTGGAGCTTCGAGCGCAACACCGGCACCAGCCTGCCGTCGGGCAGACGCACACGCGGCAGCAGGGCGTCCATGCGAACCATCTCGACCGCCTCGGACGATGGGGCGATGTTCGAATGGCCCTCGACGTGGCGGACGACCGCCCCCAACCCTTCGGTCCGGACTCCGGCGATCAACGCCAGCTCGTCCTCCTGGATGCGGCCCTTGTCGACCGGCCGGGCGCTGCCGGTGATCGTCGTCACCAGGGCCGGCACATCGGGGTCCCAGGTGGCGAAGCAGCCTTCGCTGTATTGCGACGAGACCGCCTCCGCCAGGCCGGGGACGTTGACCAGATCGGCGACCCGGACCATCTCGGTGAAAAACGAGCGCCGACCGAACTCGAGCGAGGCCCGGATCATCGCCTCCGGCGTGGTCAGCTGCCTCCAGGCGTCGGCCGCCAGCGGCGGTGCCTGGACTTCATGCTGGGTGACCTCGCGCGTCGACGTCGCCGTCGCCATCCGGCGCGCCATGTCCTCGTAGAACTCGGCCGGATCGGCGAACGCGATGCGCGGATGCGCGCCGACCAGATCGAAGTGATACGCCGCCCGCGGCCGATCGTCGGCGACGAGCAGGATGACCCGGATGCAGATCGCCTGCGACTGCACCAGCCGCACCAGCGACAGGATCGGTCCCCCGCGCCGACCTTGCTCGATCAGCACGCGAGGGGCGCGTTCGGTCAGGCCGGGGAAGGAGAAGTCGGCCGGGTCGGGCGGTTCCTTGGCCAACGCCGCTCCCAGCCTGTCGAGAATCCGCTCCAGTTCCGACGGCGTGATGCTGACCAGCGTGATGACGGTCGGCATGTGATGGAGGTGGAAGCGCCGCCGGTGCGAGAGCATCAGCGCCTGCCGCCACGGCACGGGCTGGCCGAAGCGGGCCGTCGTCAGGATGACATTGGTCGAGGGCCCCGGCCTGTCCTCGACCTGATGGCCCGTCCGCCGCAGGTGATCCAGAAACCCGGCCACCAACGACTCGGCCGCCGGAGTCGACTCTCCCGGGACGTACGCCAGACGGAGCGGCTTCCACCAGGCGTGCCCCGGGCCCGCCGTTCGCTCCGCCGCCACCAGCACCCGACCACTTGTCTCCGACAGGTTCATCGCCACCTCAGATTCGCCGCTGATAAACGCGATGGTTCTTGTAAGCAACCCCGCCGACCGTCTCCAGGTCGCGCCGCATCTGGACGGCGCTCTCCGCCACCTGAGTCAGGTCCGCATGCCGAAAGCCCGCCTGGCGGATCGTCTTCTCCATCTCGCTGTACAGCAGGGCGTTCCCGCCACGGCCCTGGAACTCCGGCAAGACGCCGGCTCCGTTGATCGCCACCCACTCCGTGCGCCGCATCTCGAGCAGCAGGTCCAGGAGGCCGAACGGCCACAGCCGCCCGCCGGACCGCCGAAGCGCCGCCGAGACGTCGCGGAAGGCGAACAGGAAGCCGACGACTTCTTCCCCGCGGGCGATGATCTTGATCAACCGCGGATCGGCCACCGCCAGAAGCTGGTCGGTCAGGAAACGGATCTCCTCGTCGCTGAGCGGATAGTATTCCCAGTTGTCGACGAAGGCGCGATTGTAGGCGGCGCCGATGCGGTCGGCCCATGCCCGCAGCTCCCGACGCGACCGGAAACGGATCACGCGCCAACCGCCGCGCCGGGCTGCCCGGTCGGCGACGCGGTGCACGCGCTCCGGGAGTCGAAAACGGTCGGCGTGCAGGTAGCACGAGATGAAGTCGACGACCTTCTCGAACCCCAGCCGCTCGAGGAACGCCGGGTAGCGCGGCGGGTTGTAGTTCATCATCGTCATCGCCGGCCGGAACTCGAAGCCGTCGACCAGGAAACCGTAGCCGTCGAGCGGACCGAAGCCTTTCGGCCCGACGAGCGTGTCGAGACCGCGTGCCGCGGCCCAGGCGGCGGCGCGCTCGAACAGCGCCCGCGCGGCGTCGAAGTCGTCTTCGCACTCGAACAGGTAGAACTGCGCCTGGCGCACCCTGTGGGTTCGGTTGTAAGGCCGATTCTCGAGAACCGCGATGCGCCCGACGACGCGCGAATCGCGGCGCGCCACGAAAAACTCGGCCTCCGAGTGACGATAGAAGGGGTGGCGTCGCCGGTCGAGCGGGAGGGCGGCATCCATCCGAAGCGGAGGCACCCACAGCGGATGACCGGCGTACAGGCGGTAGGGCAGGTCGAGGAAGGCGCGCCTCGATTCCGGACGTTCCGTAGCGACCGGCTCGACGGCGACCCCTCGGCCGGACGTCGGGGCGGTGCGGTGAGGCAATGGGGCGACCATCGGGCGGGCGGGGGACCAGGGCGCATTGTAACACCCGACCGCGGCCGCTACAATTCGAGGCTCGCGATGCGGCCCTCTGTGGCTCGACCCCTGCGCTGGCTGGCGAACGCGCTGCTCGACGTCTTGACCCGGCGACACGTCGAAGGGCGCGAACACCTCCCTCCCGGCGGACCTTGCATTGTCGTCACCAACCATCTGAGTTTCCTGGACGCGGTGCTGCTGTTCTCGCTCGTCGGGAGCGAGCGGCTGACCGGGTGGGCGGCCGAAAAGTGGGAGCGCGACTTGTTCTTCGGCACCTTCCTGCGCATGGGCAACGCCGTGTTCGTGCAGCGCGGCCAGGTCGACCGGCGCGCCCTCGATCGCGCCGTCGCCTGGCTGCGCGCCGGCAAGATCTTCGGCGTGGCGCCGGAGGGCACGCGCAGCAAGAACGGCGGACTCGGCCGCTCGAAGCCCGGGGTCGCGTACCTGGCGGCGGCCATCGATTGCCCGCTCGTGCCGATTGCCCACTGGGGGACGGAGTCGACGATGTCGAGCTGGTTGCGGCTGCGGCGGCCGCGCATCGAGATCCGCGTCGGCCCGCCCTTCCGCCTTCCGCCGCCCGATCCCGCCGATCGCTCGGGCTCGCTGCGCCGCAACGCCGACGAAGTCATGTGCCGCCTGGCGGCGCTGATGCCGCCGCGGTACCACGGCGTGTACGCCGGTCATCCCCGACTCGAGGCGTTCCTGGCGGGATCGACCTCCTAGCGCTCCATAGATCTCTTGAAAGAACTCATTCCACGCAGGGGCGTTGTCTTGCCCTCTCCGCCCTGCGCTGGCCTTCCGCAGGACCGACTGCGGCGGGGCTCCCGGTCTGGGCCTTAGGGCATCCCGACGCCCGACCCCGTACCTCCGCAGAGTCAACCCAGCGTGGTATTGCATCCGAACCCCCTCTGGGATATGAATAGAACAAAAGTTCGCACCAGAGCAGGAACCCGATGTCTGACCCCTTCTCCCCCCTTCCTCTCCCGCCGGCGGAGGACAATCCGCCAGGTCATCCCGCAGGGGATCTCGCCGGGTTGCCTTTGCGGGTCCCAGAAGGGGAAACAACCGTCCCGGAGCTGGCCGAGCTGCTTCGGCCGCGGCTCTCGCTGTTCTGGGGTAGCCAGGCGCCGACCCGCAGCCTGCTGACCGCTGCCACGACCATCGCCGCTCACGGTCTGCCGGTCCGGCTCTTCGACGGCGGCAACAGCTTCGACGGTTACTTCGTCGCCCGTCTGGCGCGGCGGCTCGTCCTGGCGGCCCGCCCCGGGCCGGGTCCTGCCGATCCCTACGACGTCCTCGACCGGATGCGGCTGTCGCGCGCCTTCACCTGTTTCCAGCTCGCCGAGCTGATCGAGAGCGCCCCGGCCGGGCCGGAGCCGCTCTTCGTCCTCGACCTGCTGGCCACTTTCTACGACGAGAGCGTCCCTCTGCGCGACAGCGAGCGCCTGCTGGCGACGACGCTCTCCCACCTGCGGCGCCTGGCCGCTGTCGGGCCGGTCGTCGTCGGCGCCCGCGAGCCGCAGACACTGGTCAAGGAACGCTGGCTGTTGCTCGACCAGCTGCAGACCGCCGCCGACGCCGCCTGGATGCTGCGCTCGCCGGCGCCGGAACCGGTGCTGCAGCCGAGGTTGTTCTGAAGGAAGTGGTCGGTGGTCGCTGAGGGCGGCCGGGCGACCACTGACCACGGACGACTGCCCACGGACCACTGCACGTATGGGACGCACCCTTCCTTCCATCACCAACGCCTTCCTGCACGAGCAGCAGTCGCTGGCACGCTTCCGCCGAGCGTTGCGCCGGACGGACCAGCGCGCCCTCGACGACCTGCTGGCGGCCTCGCGCCGCCATCTGGCGGCGGCGGCCTACGCCTCCCACCTGCTGCCGTTCGAGATCATGCTGCTCTCGATGCTCGTCGAGGAGCACAAGCAGGTGCTCGACCTGCGGATCGAGCTCGAGCGCCTGCGACTCCGGCTCGGGCTGGAGGACGACGCTTCCCCCGCGCCCGCCGGCGCCGAGCCGCCTCCCTCGCTTCCCGAGCGGGCGCTCCACGAGGACCCGCCACCCTACGATACCGAGGCGGAGCCGGTCCCCGAGCGCAAACGCAAATGGTGGGCGGGGGGCTGACGCCAGTGTTCCGTGGACAATGGACAGCGGTCGGTCGCGGCCAATGGAGAGGCGGCCTTCTCTGACCACCAACCACAGACCACCGACCACTCTTTCCGCCTGGCTCTTCGATGTCTACCCCAGCGGCACCGGCATGCTCCTCTGGCTGCTCGACGAGCGCGGGCGCATGCACGCGCTGCGCGACGACGACTTCACCCCGTGTTTCTACGTCCGCGGGCCCGAGGACGAGCTGGTCGCCCTGGCGCGCGGCCTCCGCCACCGCCGTCTCCCCGTCCGCCTGCGCCGCACCGAACGCCGCGACCTGTTCCTCGACCGCGACCTGGAAGTGCTCGAGATCGGAGTGCGCGTGCCGGCGATGCTGCCCGCCGTCGTGCGCCAAGCCTCCGAGGCCTTCCCCCACCTGACCTACTACGACGCCGACATCCCGCTGCCGCAGCGCTACGTCCTGGCGCGCGGCGTCTTCCCCGTCGCCCTGTGCCAGGCGGAGTACGAACCCGACGAACCAGGTCGGTGCGGCCGGCTGCGCTCGATCACCACCCTCGACACGCCGTGGGAAATCGACTACCGCCTGCCGCCGCTGCGCGTCCTGAGCCTGTACCTGGTCAACCGGCACGGCGAAGTCGTCGAAGGAGCATCCGCGCCGGCCGACGTCCCGAACGAGCTCGACCACCGGCCGCGCGGCGATCGTTCCCCCGACGAGCACGGCGCCCGCAACCCCGGCCACATCCCCGAGGGCTCGCGCCAGGCTCACGCCGACCTGGTGGTCGAGGTCGATGGCCGCCGCCATGTCTTCCCCCGCCGCCACGGGCGCCGCCTGCTGCTCGGCGTGCGCCACCTGCTCGAGCGCCACGACCCCGACCTGATCGTCACCGCCTACGGCGACTCCTTTCTCCTGCCGCGCCTCCTGCACCTCTCGCGCCACTACGGCCTGCCTCTTCCGCTCAACCGCGATCCTCAGCAGGCCGTCGCCCACAAGCGCGCCCACTCCTACTTCTCCTACGGGCGCATCATCTTCCGCGACGAGCAGCACACGCTCTTCGGCCGCTGGCACATCGACCGCCACAACGCCTTCCTCGGCGGCGACTACGGCCTCGACGGGACGATCGAGATCGCCCGTCTGTCGGGCCTGCCGCTCCAGACCGTCGCCCGGGTCTCGACCGGCACCGGCATCAGCGCCATGCAGGTCGCCACCGCCTGGCGGCGCGGCGTACTCGTCCCGTGGCAGAAACGCCAGCCCGAGTCGCTCAAGACCGGCATCGACCTGCTGACCGCCGACAAGGGCGGCCTGGTCTACCTCCCCACGCCCGGGCTGCACCAGCACGTGGCCGAGCTCGACTTCACCGCCATGTATCCCAGCATCATGGTCCACTTCAACATCTCGCCGGAGACGGTCGGCGCCACGTGCTGCGACGGCGTGCCGGTTCCGGAACTGGGCACGCCCGTCTGCCGCCACCGTCCGGGCCTGGTGCCGGAAACCCTGGCGCCGCTGCTCGAGAAGCGCCGCCGCTACAAAGCGATCGTCCGCGCCCTGCCGCCCGGCGACCCGCGGCGCGAGGCGTTTCAACGCCGCTACTCGGCCCACAAGTGGTTGCTCGTCACCTGCTTCGGCTACCTCGGGTACAAGAACGCCCGCTTCGGCCGCATCGAGGCCCACGAGGCCGTCACCGCCTACGGGCGCGAGGTGCTGCTGCGCGCCAAGGAGATCGTCGAGGCGCGCGGCTTCCGCGTGCTGCACCTGTACGTCGACGGCCTGTGGGTCGACCGGCCCGGCGCCACCGCCCGTCCCGACTACGAGGGCCTGCTGGCGGAAATCGAGCGCCACACCGGGTTGCAGGTCGCCCTGGAAGGCGTCTACCGCTGGCTGGCGTTCCTGCCGTCGCGCGTCGAGCCGCGCCTCACCGTCGCCAACCGCTACTTCGGCGCCTTCGAGGACGGCACGCTCAAGGTGCGCGGCATCGAGGCCCGCCGTCACGACACGCCGGAGTTCATCCGCGCCACGCAGCTCGGCACCCTCGAGATCCTGGCGCACGCCTCCGACGCCGCTGCCTTCCGCCGCCGTCTGCCGCAGGCCGTCGCCTACGCCCGCCGCCGACTGCACGACCTGCGCGCCGGCCGCGCTCCGCTCGACCAGCTGATCGTCACCCACAACCTGTCGCGCCGACCGGAGGAGTTTGCTGTGCGCACCGCCGCCGCCCGCGTCGCCGGCGAGCTGACGCGCGCCGGCGTCGAACTCAGCCCCGGCGAGTCGCTGCGCTTCGTTTACGTCCCCGGGCCGGAGAAGGCCCGCGCCTGGGACCTCGTCGACGGGCCGACGGCATACGACCGCGAGGCCTACACCGCCCTCTTCCTGCGCGCCCTCGAGAGTCTGTTCGCGCCCGTCGGCGTCGACGGCGCCACGCTCGCCCTGTGGCTGCTCGCCGGCGCCGGCTACTGGGGCCCGCCTGGCAGCCTGCCGCCTCCCGACATCGACCCGCGCTGGCCGCTGCTCGGGCTGGCACGCATGCGCCGCGCGACGCCGACGCCGGGCCTCGTCCCCCGGCTGCCGACTGGGCGCGCCGCCATGCCGGCTGTGCCCGATGCACCGTCGATCTCGGACGAAGTCGAACTCGTTCGATAGAATCCGAGCCGCATGTGCTCAATCCGCACTACCGGAACGCCTGCTGGAGAGGCGCCCGTCGTCGCCCCGCGCTGGCGTGTCGCGCTGGCGGTCTTCGCCGTCACCTTCCTCGTCTACACAGCGCTCGCCGCATGGGTCGGCCGCACGAAGAGCCCGACGATGGCCTACTATCCGGCCCTGGCCGAAACCTTTGCGCAGGGCCGCCTCCACTTGGGGAACCCCGACGTCATCCGCGACCTGACGCCCTACGGCGGTGTCTGGTACCTGGCCTTTCCCCCGCTCCCGGCGTTGTTCATGCTGCCCGAGGCGTGGCTGCAGGGCGCCGAGGGAGTCAATTCCGTTCGCTACGCCACCGCCTTCGGCGCGGCGGCCGCCATGTTCGTCTTTCTCCTGCTCGACGCGCTTTCCCGACGCCGGTGGACGATGCTCTCCACCGCCGACAACCTGTGGCTGACCGGCCTCTTCGCCTTCGGCAGCGTCGCCCTCTACGCCTCGCTGGCGGGCACCGTCTGGCTGACGAGCCAGATCGCCGCCGTTGCCTTCGTCGCCGCGGCGGCGTGGCTGGCCGTCGACGCCTCGTCGGCCCTTCTCCCCGGCGCGGCTCTGGCCCTGGCGGTCCTGGCGCGCGCCAACCTCGCCTTGGCGTGGCCGTTCCTGCTCGGGCTGGCTCTGCAGCACCGGCGCGGGCGCGCCGCTCTACGCTGGGCGGCCGCCTCGCTCGCGCCGCTCGCGTTCGCTGTCATGCTGCTCCTGGCCTACAACCAGGCGCGCTTCGACGACCCGTTCGACTTCGGGTATGCCACGATGGCCGTCTCGCCGGTCCTGGCGGAGGATTTCGCCCGCTACGGCCAGTTCGATCTGCGCTACATGGCGCGTAACGTGCGCTGGATGCTCTTCGGCCTGCCCGTGTGGAACGAGACCTGCCGCTCTTGGACCCCGAGCCCGTGGGGGACGAGCCTGTTCCTGACCATGCCCGCGCTCGTCTTCCTGGCCCGGGCCCGGCCGCGAGGCGCGTGGACGATCGGCGCCTGGACGGCGATCGGGCTCTCGCTCATCCCGCTCCTGCTCTACCACAACACCGGCTACTACCAGTTCGGCTATCGATTCGCCCTCGATTTCCTCGTCCCGGTCGTCGCCCTGCTGGCCGGCGCGGCGGAAGAGCGGCTCGCTCGCTCCTTCCGGTCGCTGATCGTCGTCGGCCTCGTGGTCAACTTCGTCGGGATGGCCTGGTTCTTCGAGAAGTGGTGTGCGCCGTAGCCCCCGACACCGCACGAGGGATCACGATCCCCCGTCACCAACGTTTTGCTGTAGACTCTTCGGGGCTCCATCGGGAGGGGATCATGACTCTGTCGACTCAGACTGCGTTTCCGTCCGCCGTGGCCGAGATCCAGGTCGGCCAGACGTTCGCCGCCGTCCTGCGCCGGGTCTACCTGTGGATGGGCCTCGGCCTCTACCTGACGGCGGCCGTCGCCTACCTCGTCGCCCACACCGACCTGATCCTGCTCATCGTCGGCAATCGGCTCCTGTTCTTCGGCCTGCTCATCGGCGAGGTCGTTCTCGTCATCGCCCTGACCGCCGCCCTGAACCGCCTGTCGCCGACGGCCGCCATCGGCCTGTTTCTGCTCTACGCCGCCGTCAACGGCGCCACGATGTCGGTCATCTTCCTGGCCTACACGCTGACCGATATCACGCTGGCCTTCGTCACCACCGCCTCGCTGTTCGCCGCCATGTCTTTCCTCGGCTACGTCGCCCGCCTCGACCTCAGCCGCCTCGGCTCGTTCCTGCTCATGGGCCTGATCGGGCTGGTCATCGCTTCCGTAGTGAACCTGTTCCTGGCCAGCGACGCCCTGATGTGGATCACGACGTACGCCGGCATCGGGCTGTTCCTCGGCCTGACGGTCTACGACACCCAGCGCATCAAGGTCATGGTGACCGAGTCGATGGCCTCCGGGGACGAGGCCAGGCTCACCCGTCTCGGGCTTCTCGGCGCCCTGCGGCTGTATCTCGACTTCGTCAACCTGTTCCTGCTGATCCTGCGCCTCCTCGGTCGCCGCCGCCGCTGAACGGCGATGCGCCTAACGATGCGCGGCGTCCATCGACCGCAGCCGATGGCGGGACCCGGAGGCGGGCTGTCGTCGCCACGCCCGGCGCCTGCTCCCGACCTGCCTGCCTCTCGTTCTTCTCGCCTGTGGACCGCTTCCCCTGCTCGACCCCGGCGAGGGGTTCTAGGGATCGCTCCCGACCTCGCCCCCTCTGCCGACCTTTCCGGCAGACGTCCAGGTCATCGCGCCGCTGTTCAACGTTCCGCAGGTGGCGCCAGAGGTTCTGCAGCCGCTCCCGGCGGGGCCTCCCGACTGGTGGTACCTTGTGCCGATCCACCCGGCGGCCCACGCCGGCGGGCAGACGGGGAACGATTACCATTACCTCGTCGCCCTGCCCCCGGCCGACGTTATTGGCTACTACGAGGACTCCTTCGAGCGCAGCGGCTGGGAAGCCTTCGCCGGGACGCTGACCTCCGGTTCCTCGGCCCTGTTCAGCTACACCCGTGACGGCCAGTACGTCTACGTCTCGCCGCGCGACGGCGGCAGCCTGGTCTCGATCGTCTTCGACTGACCAGCGCCCGATCCCCCGCCTGCGAATTGACGACCCCCCCGCGGCATGGTAGACTCAGCGCCTGTTCGAGGCCGCTCGGCCGTGCCGCGCGGCCCTTCTTTCCAGCGCAAGGAGTGACCGATCAGCGCATCTGAATACCGGATCAACGAAGACATTCGCGTGCCCGAAGTACGTCTCATCGGGCCAGACGGGCAGAACGTCGGGGTCGTCAGCACCTCCCAGGCGCTGCAGATCGCTCAGCAGGCCGGCCTCGACCTGGTCGAAGTCGCCCCGAACTCCGACCCTCCCGTCTGCCGGGTCCTCGACTACGGGAAGTTCCTGTACGAGAAGGCCAAGAAGGATCGCGAGGCCCGCAAGGCGCAGACCAAGATCGAGATCAAGGAGATCCGCATGCGCCCCAAGACCTCCGATCACCACCGGTCGTTCAAGGTGCGCAACGCCCGTCGCTGGCTGACGGAGGGCAAGAAGGTCCGCGTGCGGATCCGCTTTCGCGGACAGGAGATCAGTTATCCCGAGATCGCCCTCGGCGACCTGAAGCGCATCGCCGAGGAACTGGCCGATGTGGCCATCATCGAGCAGGCCCCGATGATGGAAGGCCGCACCATGCTGATGATGCTGACGCCCGGCAAGCCGCACTAGCCGGCGCACCGAAGGAGAGGCGCGTGCCACGCAAGACGAAGACCTCCGGCAAGTACAAGCTGAAGACCCACAAGGCGACGGCCAAGCGCTTCCGCCTGACGGGTTCCGGCAAGCTCGTCCGCACCAAGGGCAACAAGAGCCACCTGCGGCGCAAGCGGTCGGCGCGGGCCAAGGCCCTGCTGGCCGAGATGTTGCCGGTCGAGACGCGCGGCCTGGCGCAGCGCGCCCGCCGCCTGGCGCCCTACTTGGATCGCTACAAGGCCAACCCTAACGCCAAGAGCGGCGGAAAGTCCAAGTAACCCGTTCCGTTCGCGCCGCCGTTGCGCGCACCAACGGACCCCTCCTCCGGAAACGGGTTGCGGGTCGGCGCGCAGGGGTCGGCAGGAGAGATCGACGTGGCTCGAGTCAAGGGCGGGATCGTGACCCGCCGCCGTCACAAGCAAGTCCTACGCCTCACCCGCGGGATGTTCGGCACGCGGCACGCCCTTTTCCGCCGCGCCAACGAGGCGATGCTCAAGAGCCTATGGTACGCCTACCGCGATCGCCGCGTCCGCCGCCGAGACCTGCGCCGCCTGTGGATCATGCGCATCAACGCCGCCGCGCGCCTCAACGGCACGACCTACAGCCGGCTGATGCACGGTCTGCGGTCGGCCGATATCCGCCTCAACCGCAAGATGCTTGCCGACCTGGCCGTGCGCCACCCGCAGGCCTTCCGCCAGGTCGTGGCCTCCGCCAGGTCCTGAACCCGCCGTCCGCATCCCGCGCCGACCGGAGCCCAGGACTCCGGTCGGCGCGGTCGCGTCGCGTGTCCGCAGCGTGTGTACAATTCCACCCGCCCTGCGGGCCTCTCCGGACGCCTTGATGGAGCACGTCTTCGCCGATGGGGTCTCGACTCTGGTTCTCCTCCAGGGCGACCTGACGACGCGGCCTCTCGACGCCATCGTCAACGCCGCCAACGCGCAGCTGCAGCACGGCGGCGGTCTGGCCGCCGCCATCGCCCGCCGCGCCGGCCCCACGCTCCAACAGGAAAGCGAGGCATGGGTGGCCCGCCACGGACCGGCGCGCCACGACCGCCCGGCGGTGACCGGCGCCGGCCGCCTGCCGTGCCGCTACGTCATCCATGCCGTCGGACCCGTGTGGGGGGAAGGCGACGAGGATCGCAAGCTCGAGACCGCCGTCCGCTCGGCGCTGGAGGCGGCCAACGCCCTCGGCCTCGCCAGCCTCGGCCTGCCCGCCATCTCGACCGGCATCTTCGGCTTCCCCAAGGAGCGCGCCGCACCCATCACGCTCGACGCCATCGCCGGCTTCTTCGAACGGGTGCGCGACCGCAGCCTGCGGCGCGTCGAAGTCGTGCTTTTCGACGCGCCGACCTTTGACGTCTTCCGCCGCGCGTTCGGCGCACGCTTCGGCGCCGCCGACGCCCGATGAACACCCCCGCACGGCGCCGCGCGCGGTGATCACCTCGGCCTCCAACCCGCGCATCCAGTGGGTGCGCAGCCTGCAGCGGAGGCGCCGGGTGCGCGAGGCCGAACGGCTCTTCGTCGTCGAGGGAGTCCGGCTCGCCGAAGAGGCATTCCGCGCCGGCGTCGTCCCACGGCTGGTCGTCCACGCGCCCGACCTCGACGAGCGCGCCGCTTCGCTGGTCCATGCCTTGGCCCGCCGGGGGGCGACCGTCCTCCCCGTCTCGCCGCGCGTCCTGGCCGCCTGCGCCACGACCGAGACGCCGCAAGGCGTCGTCGCCGTGCTGCCGCTGCCGCAGCCACCCGCTCCCGCGCCGCTCACCTTCGCCCTCGTCGCCGACGGCCTGGCCGACCCCGGCAACCTCGGGACGCTGCTGCGCACCGCGCTCGCCGCTGGCGTCGAAGCGGTGTTCCTGTCTCCCGGGACGGTCGACGCCTTCAATCCCAAGGTCGTGCGCGCCGCCATGGGCGCCCACTTCCATCTCCCCCTGATCCGCGACACGGTCGAGGCCATCCGGCAGCGGCTCGGGGATCTGCCCCTCTGGCTCGCCCTGTCGCGCGGCGGCACGGCCTACGACCGCCTCGATGCTCGCCGACCGCTGGCGCTGGTGATCGGGGGCGAGGCCCACGGCCCGTCCGAGTTCTGGCGTCGCCACGCCGCGGTAAGTGTCTCGATCCCGACCGCCTCGGCCGTCGAATCGCTCAACGCCGCAGTCGCCGCCGCCGTCATCCTGTTCGAGGTCCGCCGACAGCGAGGGCCATCATGAACATCCGCGCCCTGACCGGCTTCATCGATCCGGGATCGCCGATCGAAGCGCGCCGCATCGCCGCGTTGGCGGCGTGCCTGCAGGCCGCGAAAGCCCGCCTGGAAGAGGCGGGCTATCCGGTCCAGACGCTCCGCCTGGCGACGCCGCCGCCGTCCGAGATGCACCGGCCGGTGCCGCCCGCCGAGCGCCCCGACTTCGCCCGGATGCTCGAGGCGGAGTGCTTCGTCCATGGCATCGACTACGCCAGCCTCGGTCCGGCGTTGGCGGAAGAGGCCGACGGGCTTGCCGTCGTGCCGGAGGTCCTGAGCGCCACGGAAAACGTCTTTACCTCCGGGCTGTTCTGCGACGCCGAGTCCGGATTGTCCCTGGCAGCCGCCCGCGGCTGCGCGCAGGTCATCCTGGATGTGGCGCGCCTGACGCCGGACGGGTTCGCCAACCTGCGTTTCGCCGCCCTGGCCTCGGTTCCGCCCGGCACTCCGTTCTTCCCCTCGGCCTATCACGTCGGCGGAGGCATGGCGATCGCTGCCGCCACCGAGGGCGCTGAGCTCGCCGTCGACGCGCTGCGCGACGTCTCGTCGATCGCCACCGCCCGCCGGCGCCTGGTCGGCATGATCGAGGCTCATGCCACGGCGCTCGCCCGGTTGCTCCACGCCGTCGCCAGCGAGAACGAGGCGCGTTTCCTCGGCATCGACTTTTCCCTTGCCCCCTACCCCGAGCACTTCCGATCCATCGGCGCGGCGATCGAGTCGTTCGGCGTCGGTTCCGTCGGATCCGGCGGCAGCGTCGCCGCCGTGGCCTTTCTCGCCGATTGCCTCGAGCGCGCGGAGTTCCGCCGCACCGGCTTCTGTGGGCTGTTCCTCTCGGTCCTGGAAGACGACACGCTCGCCGCGCGCGCCGCCGCGGCGCAGCTGGCGGTCAACGATTTGTTGCTGCTCTCCGCCGTGTGCGGCGCGGGCCTCGACGCCGTACCCCTCCCCGGCGACGCCAGCCTGGACGGCATCACCGGCCTGCTCGTCGATCTCGGCGCGCTGTCGCTGCGTCTCCAGAAACCGCTGACCGCTCGCCTCATGCCGATCCCCGGGAAATCCGCCGGCGACGAAGTGCGTTTCGACTTTCCCTATTTCGCCGACAGCCGTGTCCTCCCGCTGCGCGAGTTCCCGCTCGGCGCGCTCCTCGCCGGCGGAGGCCTGCTCGACCTCGCGCCGCGCCGGCAGGGGTAACGCAGGACTCCGACGGGCGGCGCGCCCGTCACGACCGCGACCGCGCCGCTGGTAGAATGCCTCCCGACCTCGACTCCGGGCGATGGACCTTCTCGACGGACTCAATCCACAGCAGCGCGAGGCGGTGACCGCCGATCCCGGCCCTGTGCTCGTCCTCGCCGGCCCGGGGTCGGGCAAGACACGCGTCCTGGCCCACCGCGTGGCGTACTTGATCCGCCATCTGGGTGCGCAGCCGCGCCAGATCGTCGCCGTCACCTTCACCAACAAGGCGGCCCGCGAGATGCAGGGCCGGGTCGTGGCGCTCGTCGATGACCGGCAGGCGGCGGCCCGCATCAGCCTGGGCACCTTCCACGCCCTGTGTGCGCGCTTCCTGCGGCGCGACGGCGCGCGCCTGGGCCTGCCGCCGTCCTTCGTCATCTACGACGAGTCCGACCAGGAGTCGGTCGCCCGCCAGGCGATCAAAGATGCCGGCCACGATCCGCGCCAGTACCCGCCGTCCCGCGTCCGGAACGCCATCTCGTCGGCCAAGAACGAGCTCATCGCGCCGGAGGACTACCCGGCGACGACCGCCTTCGGCGAGATCGTGCGCCGAATCTTTCCGCTCTACGAGGGGTTGCTGCGCCAGAACAACGCCCTCGATTTCGACGACCTGCTGGTGTGGACGGTGCGGCTGCTGCGCGGGCACGACGACCTGCGGCTGCTCTACCAGCAGCGCTTCCGACACCTGCTGGTCGACGAGTTTCAGGACACGAACACCGTCCAGTACGAACTGCTGCGGCTGCTGACGCCGGCCGGCCGCGACGTCTTCGCCGTCGGCGACCCCGATCAGTCGATCTACCGCTGGCGCGGCGCCGACGTGCGTAACGTGCAACGCTTCCAGAACGACTTCCCCGATCATCGCCTGATCCTGCTCGAACAGAACTACCGCTCGACGCAGTTCATCCTCGACGTCGCCATGGCGGTCATCGACCGCCAGCCGGGCCGGACCCGCAAGAATCTCTTCACCGGGCGCGGCGACGGCGACCTGATCGTCTTCCACGAAGCGTACGACGAGGACGACGAGGCGGCCTATGTCCTGGAGACGATCGCCCTCCTGGCGCGCCAGGGCGTCGAGCCGCGCGGCTGCGCCGTGATGTACCGCACCAACGCCCAGTCGCGCGCCCTGGAGGAGGCCTTCCTGCGCGCCCATCTCCCGTACCGTCTGGTCGGCGCGCAGCGCTTCTACGGCCGGCGGGAGATCAAGGACCTGATCGCCTACCTGCGCCTGGTCCACAACCCGGCCGACGAGGTCAGTCTGCTGCGCATCCTGAACACGCCGCCGCGCGGGCTGGGGGCCAAGACGGTCGAGACGCTGCTGGCCGAAGCGCGCCGCCGCCAGGTCCCGCTGGGCGTTCTGCTGCTCGGCCTCGGCCGCGGGGCGGTCCCCGCGCCGGCCGACCTCTCGGCCCGGGCCGCCGCCGCCGTGGCCCACTTCGGCGCCAGTCTCGAGACCTGGCGGGCCGCTGCCCAGGCGGCCGGCCTGATCGGCGTCTTCGACCGCATCGTGCAGGACACGGGCTACCGCGCCTTCCTCGATGACGGCAGCGACGAAGGCCTCGACCGCTGGGAGAACGTCCTCGAATTGCGCGGCCTGGCGGCCGAGGACCCCGAGCTGTCGCTGGCGGCGTTCCTCGAACAGGTCGCCCTGGTCTCCGATCAAGACACGCTGACCGACGACGTCAACGCGCCCGTGCTCCTGACACTGCACGCCGCCAAGGGGCTCGAGTTCCCGGCGGTGCTCATCGTCGGGTTGGACGAGGGCCTGCTGCCGCATTACCGCTCGCTCGACGACAGCGAAGCCATGGCCGAGGAGCGGCGCCTGTTGTACGTCGGCGTGACGCGGGCGCAGGACCGGCTGTTCCTGGTGCGGGCCTTTCGCCGCCACAGCTTCGGCAGCGGCGGCATGACCGAGCCATCGCGCTTCCTCGACGACCTGCCGGCCGACCGCCTGGAGGGCGCCCCGTGGCCGACGCGCGCCCGTGCCGCGTACGACCGCCAGACCCGCTGGGAGCCGGCGGCCGCGGCCGTGCCCCCCGCGCCGCGCTTCCGCGCCGGCATGCGCGTGGCACACGCCGCGTTCGGCGAGGGCGTCGTCCTCGAGTCGCTGCTCGACCGCGAAGACGAGATCGTTTCCATCCAGTTCGCCGGCGGGGTCAAGCGCCTGGCGGCTTCGCTGGCGCCGCTCGACGTGATCGACGACCAGGCCTCGCTCGATCCCCGGCGAGGCGCCGCGTGAAGATCCTCGTCACCGGAGGCGCCGGCTACATCGGCTCGATCGCCGCCGCCGAGCTCCTAGCGCATGGTCACGCCGTCGCCGTCCTCGACTCGCTCGTCACCGGGCACCGCCAGGCCGTCCCCGACGGGGCCGAATGGATCCATGCCGACCTGGCCGACCGGGCCGCCCTCGATCGCGCCCTCGCCGCCGGTTTCGACGCTGTCCTGCACTTCGCGGCCTTCATCGAGGCCGGCGAGAGCATGGCCGACCCGGCGAAGTATTTCCACAACAACCTGGCTCTCTCGCTGGGATTGCTCGACGCCGTGCAGCAGGCCGGCATCCGCCGCTTCGTGCTGTCCTCGACGGCGGCGGTCTATCGGACGAGCGACGAGCCGCTGACCGAGGAGGCCCCGCTCGGCCCGGCCAACGTCTACGGCCAGACCAAGTGGATGATCGAGCAGGCGCTCGAGTGGTATCACCGCATCCACGGCCTGCGCTACGCCGCGCTGCGCTACTTCAACGCCGCCGGTGCCCACGCCGGCCGCGGCGAAGCCCATCGCCCGGAAAGCCACCTGATCCCGCTCATCCTTCAGGTGCCGCTCGGTCGGCGGCCGGCGGCGCGCATCTTCGGCGACGACTATCCGACGCCCGACGGCACATGCATCCGCGACTACATCCACGTCGCCGACCTGGTCGAAGCGCACCTGCTGGCACTCGCCGCGCTCGACGAGCGGCCCCGCCAGATCTACAACCTGGGGAACGGCGCCGGTTATTCGGTGCGCGAGGTCATCGACGCCGCCCGCCGCGTCATCGGCCACCCCATCCCGGCCGAGGTCGGCCCGCGGCGGCCCGGCGATCCGGCGCGGCTGGTGGCCTCCTCGGCGAAGATCCGCGCCGACCTGGGTTGGACGCCCCGCCACCCGCGGCTTGACGACATCCTGGCCTCGGCCTGGGAGTGGCACCGCTCGCACCCGGAGGGCTACGCCGACGAGGAGCAGACCCGTCGTCCCCACTGATATCCCCCAGGAGACTCACGTGATGTATCGCTACGCCTCGCTGCCCGATTCCGGGGAACGCATTGCCGTCGCCGACGGCCGCCTGGTCGTCCCCGATCGCCCGATCCTGCCCTTCATCGAAGGCGACGGCACCGGCCGCGACATCTGGCGGGCTGCCGTGCGCGTCTTCGACGCCGCCGTGGCCAAGGCCTACGGCGACCGGCGCCGTGTCGCCTGGATGGAGGTCTTCGCCGGGCAGAAGTCCTTCGACCGGTTCCAGACCTGGCTGCCGGACGAAACGGTCGAGGCGTTCCGCGAGTTCCGCGTCGGCATCAAGGGCCCGCTGACCACGCCCATCGGCGGCGGGATCCGCTCGCTCAACGTGGCGCTGCGCAAGGCGCTCGACCTGTACGTCTGTCTGCGGCCGGTGCGCTACTTCGACGGCGTGCCGTCACCGGTGCGGCGTCCACAGGACGTCGACATGGTCATCTTCCGCGAGAACACCGAAGACCTGTACACCGGGATCGAGTTCGAGGCCGGGAGCGAGGCGGCGTTGGCCTTCACCGCCTGGCTGCGCCAGGCGCAGCCGCAGGAATTCGCCAAGCTCCGCTTCCCCGAGACCGCCGGCATCGGGGTCAAGCCCATCTCGCGCGAAGGCACGGAGCGCCTGGTGCGGGCGGCGATCCGCTGGGCGCTCGACAACCGCCGCCGGTCGGTGACGCTCGTGCACAAGGGCAACATTATGAAGTACACCGAGGGCGCCTTCCGCGCCTGGGGCTACGCGCTGGCCGAGCGCGAGTTCGCCGACCGGGTCTACACCTGGCGCCAGTGGGAGGCGACGAAGGAGACGCGCGGCGAGGCGGAGGCCAACGCCGAGCAGGAAGCGGCGCTGCGGTCCGGCAAACTGCTCGTCAAGGACGTCATCGCCGACATCGCCTTCCAGCAGACGATCACCCGCGCCGCCGATTTCGACGTCATCGCCACGATGAACCTCAACGGCGACTATCTCTCCGACGCCCTGGCGGCGCAGGTCGGCGGGATCGGGATCGCGCCGGGCGGGAACATCAACTACGAGACCGGGCACGCCGTGTTCGAAGCGACGCACGGCACGGCGCCCAAGTACGCCGATCAGGACGTGGTCAACCCGGGCTCGGTCATCCTGTCGGGCGAGATGATGTTCCGCTACTTGGGATGGTCCGAGGCGGCCGATCGGATCCGGCGCGGGATGGAAGGCGCCATCGCCGCCCGCACCGTCACCTACGACTTCCACCGCCTGATGCAAGGCGCCACGAAGGTCAAGTGCTCCGAATTCGGCGACGCCGTCATCGCCCACATGTAGAGCCGCGGCGCCCCGGGCGTCTTTCCGCACCACGATCCTCAGGAACTCCGCCTTCTCGGCTGGCCCGCACCGCCGACCGTCGCCGGTCGTTGCTGTCGGAACCGACGTGCCGGCAACGACCTGGGACTCGCGGACAGGCGAAGGGCGTCCGTGAAGGCGGAGTTCAGGATGACGGCTGGGACGGAGGTGCGCCTGCCGCCGGCGAGGCGCGGCCTTGCTCCTCGATCCACGCTCCCAGCTTCGCCTCGAGCACGTCGAGCGGGACGGCGCCGTCGCCCAGCAGCGCGTCGTGGAAGGCGCGCAGGTCGAAGCGCTCGCCGAGATGTTGCTCGGCGCGACGCCGCAGCTGGCGGATCTTCAACTCCCCCATCTTGTACGCCAGCGCCTGGCCCGGCACCGTGAGGTAACGGTCGATTTCGTTGCGGACGTTCCGCTCCGTCAGCGCGCTGTTCTGCAACAGGAAGTCGATCGCCTGCGCACGCGACCACCCGAAGGCGTGCAGGCCGGTGTCGACGACCAGGCGGCAGGCCCGCCACATCTCGTAGATCAGCCGGCCGTAGTCGCTGTAGGGATCGGTGTAGAAGCCAGCCTCCAGCCCCAGCCGCTCGGCGTACAGCGCCCAGCCCTCGACGAACGCCGTGAACCCCTCGAAGCGCCGGAACTCCGGCAGGTCCTTCAACTCCTGCTGCAGCGCGATCTGGAGGTGATGCCCGGGGACGGCTTCGTGCAGCGACAGCGCTTCGAGTTCGTACAGCGGGCGGCTCCGCAGGTCGTAGGTGTTGACGTAATAGAAGCCGGCGCGCGAGCCATCGCCGGCGCCTTCCCAGTAGTAGGCGGTCGTCGTCTGGGGCGCGACGTAGTCCGGCACAGGCTTGATCCCGTACGGCAGGCGGGGCAGCCTGCGGAACAGTCGCGGCAGTTCGCCATCCATGCGCTTGAGGATGTACGCGACCTCCTTGAGGAGCTGTTCCGCGCTCGGCGCGTAGAAGCGCGGCTCGGTCCGCAGGAACTCGCCGAAGGCGGCGTGGTCGCCGCGGAAGCCGACCTTGCGGCGTACGGCTTCCATCTCCTGAAGGATTCGCCGCACCTCCGTCAGACCGGTCTCATGCACCTCCTGCGGCGAGACCGGACGCGAAACGAACATCTCGACCCGGTGCTCGTAGAACCGCGCCCCGTCCGGCAAATCGGCGGCGGCGGTCGTCGTTCGGGCACCGGGCAGGTAGGTCTCCTCCATGAACCGCCCCAGGGCCCGGTAGGCGGGAACCACGGCGCCTTCGATCAGGCGGCGGGCTTCGGCCCGCAGCCTGTCTGCCGTCGATCCGGCCAGGGCTTCCGGGATGTTCTCGAACGGCCCGAAGAAGACGCTCTCCTTCGCGTCGGTCGAGGCGAGGCGCTCGATCCCATCCAGCACGCCATCGAGCGCGGGGCGCGGCTGGGTCATGCCGAGCCGGATGCCATCACGCATCAGACCCATCTGGCCTTCGTTGTAGGCGGGGAAGGCCGCCAGGCGGGCCAGGTAGTCCTCGTAGTCCTTGACCGCCGTGAAACGGAGGAACCCCGGCAGTTCGGCGAAGAAGGTGTCGTACCCGCCCATCCGGTCGAGCGGCATGCGGTAGACGCCAAACTCGATCTCACGCAGCTCGGCCTGCTTCAGCCGGCGAAAGATGTCGGCGTTGAGCCGGTCGCCAGGAGTCAGGGCGTCGGGCGCGATCCGCTCGAGCCGGGCGAGGAAGCGGCGCAGGTCCTCCGCCCGTCGGGCATGACGGCTCTCGCTGGCTTCCGGGAGGCGATCGTTGTAGCGCGTGTCGCCGGTGATGGTGGCGAAGAGCGGATCGTCGCGCAGGTGCGCCTCCCACTCGTCGCGGAAGAGTTCGTGCAGGTCTGAAGCCGGGTCGGGGGTGGTCCTCATGGCAAGCCCTCGTGTCGGCGAACGGATCGGGGCTCGCCCGCGGCTGACGTCCAGCCAAGCGGATGCAGGAAACGGGTTGATGGGGGTGCCTGCCCGTCGGAGGTGCTCCGCGCCTCTAGGAGGCTGCTGAAAAACGTGCTTTGCACCTCACCCCCTGCCCCCTCTCCGCGGACAGCTCGCGTGCACGTGACGGGACGTGGCGGAGAGGGGGCAACAAGATCTGGGGGAGGGGAAAGGGGAGGGGGTTGGAGGATGACATGGCGTCTTTCCGCGGCCTGTTAGGGAATCGCCGTCGGACTGGGCAGCGGAACGACGGACACGATGAGGGCAAACGTCGGAGTCGGCGTCGGCGTGCGCGAAGGCGTCGGGGTGGGCGTCGGCGGGGCCGGTCGTACCGGCACGGCCGTCAGGTCTCCGCTCGCGCTGACGGCGTCGGCCGTGACCCAGCAAACCTGCGCCCCGAGGTCGATGACCCACCACCGGCCGCCTACGTCGCGGCCCACGATGGGGGAGCGGCTACCGGCCGCGACGAAGCCGACGACGGTGTAGACCGTCCCCGGTCCGGAGCGACAGTTCGCGTTCTCGTTGATCTCGGCCGTGGGCGCGCCGGAGGTCGGCGTGGGCGGTGCCGCAGGCGAGGGCGCAAGCCGCGGCATCCCCGGCGACGCGCTTTCGAACGCCCCGATGTCACATGCCGGCCCCTGCGGACGCGTGACGAGGCGCTGATCGACCGGCGGGCAGTCGGCAGCCGCGGCGCCGTCGAGCGCTGGGCTGTCGGAGGCGAGGGCGTGCGTCAGGGTGCCGCCGCCGTTGTCGGCCAAAGCGTCGATCCCCGCGTCGAGGCCGACCAGGTCGGTCGGGTGCGACAGGCCGCAGGTGGTGTCGGTCGTGAGGTTGGCGCCCCGCGAGGTCACGCCGCCGCTGCAATTCCCGGCGCTATTGTCCGCCAGAAGGACGCCTTCGAGCTCGGGCGAATGGGCGGCGTAGAACGTCGAAACGCGAATCCCGTGGCCGGCGTGCCCGGCGATGGTGCTGAAGCGCAGGTCGAGAGCACAGCCCGTCCCCACGGCGGAGACGGGTTCGGTTCCCGGCCACGGCCACGGGAGGTTGCCGCTGAGGGTCACGTTTTCGAGGACGGCCTCGTCCAGAGCGCACCCCTCCCCCTCCCAACGATCGATGACGACGGCCGCGTGCCCGCGGTTGGCGGCGACCAGCGATTCGTTCAGCCTTATCGCGCCGTTGGCCTTGATCGCCGAGGAGTAGCCCTGGTTGCCGACGAACGTGGC
>Ga0209172_10001459_pt1 | contig 49988 bp, 45 predicted proteins | sample LarsenN4metaG_FD_184113 | JGI IMG/M metagenome (GOLD analysis project Ga0209172, IMG submission 184113) | Hot spring sediment bacterial and archeal communities from British Columbia, Canada, to study Microbial Dark Matter (Phase II) - Larsen... ...
GTGCGCAGGCTTCGCCTTAGTCGCGAGCCTCCGTCTCCGGTCTCCAAGCCCAGGACAACCCGCTGATCAATACATGCCGAGAGGAGAAGGGCCGCTGGCCGTTCAGCGTTCCAGATGATGCCAAGTGGAGGTAGGAAGCGATGGCGGTCCAGGATCGGCTCAACCGGTAACTGATCCGCGTCCATCCCGTCCAACCGTTCAGGTGGTCCACACCGGGGATTGTGTGGCGAAGGTACGAGACTCCTACGGTGGTCTGCAGGCGCTGGTTCCACTGCCGCGTGTAGGAGGCTTCGTAGCGGTCGTAGACGTACCCGCTGAGCACGCCGCTGAAGTCGTGACGCCGGGTGTAGGAGACAGTGACCAGGGACGTCGACCGGAACTGCTTGAACAGCGCCAGAGAGCCTTCATAGGTGTAGCGCAGGGACGGGCGCGCCGGCGCACCAGGCGGCAAACCCGGCACCCAGACCGTGGGGCCGAAGGTGGCGCGCAGACGCACGGACGGCCGCAGCCGGCTGTTCAGCGTAAACAGGAAGCCGTGGAATTGTGCCTGTTCGTCGAACCCGCGGAAGAAGTGCCGCTCGTACTGATAGCGCAGACCCACTTCATGGCGGGAGCTCCACTGATGCGTCCAACCCAGGCCGCCGCCCACCACCGCGTAAGACTGTTTGAATGGGTCGCTGTCCGAGGGGAGTGGCTCACCCAGTGGCCCCGTCCGCTCTGACACCCGCACAAACTGTTGCGTGGCGGAAAGGGACAAACGGTCCCGCGGTGTTATCAGGAACTCAAAGGACTCCTCTGATGTGTTCACCAGGAAGTTGCGTCCGGCGGCAAGAAAGGGGCGCTGGATGATCGTGCTGGTGTCGAAGCTGGGCGTGAAGCTGGGGTCAGCGATGAACACGCGAGCCGGCAGATAGGTAAGCTGGTCGGTGATGCGCAGGATCAACCAGCGGTTCAGGTAGGTGTAGGTCTGAAAGTCGAGCGCCTGGCCGGTCAGGTCCGTGATGCGCCGGTCCTCGTTGAACATCACCTGCGGTCGGTAGTTGAATGTCAGCTCCGTGGCGCGACGACGAAACGTGTAGGCCACTTGCCCGCGCAGCGCCACGGCCCGCCCGATCAGGTTCGGCCGGTCGGGGAAGTTGACATCGTCGTAGAGATAAAGCGCTTCAAACGAAAGCAACGAGAACCGGTTCCAGCGGAACGGCGAGGAAAGCTGGTTCAGCGGCTTCCCCGTGTTGGAATCCACCAGAACAGGGCGATGGGGAAGCGAGGCGTGCGGGTCGTTTTCCGCCTGGCGCCGACGGCTGGAAGATTCATCCGTGGCTGCCTGCTGCTTCTCCTCTTGTTGCTGCCCTTGCTGCTGGGGTTCCTGGGCGCCCGCCGCCCCGATCCCGGGCAACGAGAGTACGACCAGCCACAGACCCCACCGCACGAAACGTGCAGCCCCGCTCTGGATGCTCATTGCAGTTTCCTCCGCGCGGCCGCTAAGGCACCACGAGGGTGTCCCCCGGACGCACAACGATGTTCTGGTGCGGATTCTTTCCCTCAATCACCGCGTCGTAATTAAAGGGATACCGCACCTGCTTGCCCCCTTCGTTCCGCAGCAGGTAGATCTTTTTCCGATTGGCGAATTCGCGGAGCCCGCCTGCCTCGGCGATCAGTTGGAGGATCGAGGTGTTGGTGTTGATACGGTAGGCGCCCTCGCGGCCGACCTGCCCGATCACGTACACTTTGCGGCTGTTGATTTCACGAACCGCCACCGTCACCTGCGGAACGTTCAAAAACGGGCGCAGTTTTTCGGTCAGGATGGCTTGCACTTCGAGCGGGGTGAGGCCCACGACGTGGACTTCGTTCACCAGTGGCAGGGTGATCCTGCCATCGGGGCGCACGGTCACCACGCCGGACAACTCCGGTTCCCGCCAGACGTTGATGGCCAACGCATCCTGCTCGCCGATGGTGTATTGCGTTTCAGGGTTCAGCAACGCGCCATTGCCGTTTGGGTTTCCGTTTTCGTTGGTACCCTTCTTTGTGTCGTTGCTGGCTACGACCGTGGCTTCCTTCACGGTCTTCTTCTTCCCTTGCGTGGCACGACGCGAACTGGAATCCTGCGCCTGGGCACTGCCTAGCAGCACAACCAGCGCGGCCACGAGGACGACAGCGGTCTTTCGAGCCAAGTAAGTCATCTTTCCAGTCTCCAGTGTGTCGGGGACGGCTACACACCCACCTGCCTTCCCTGTTTCGGGTTAGATCTGAGCATTTGGTTCTCCAAAGCGGATCGTTCGAGAGGGCGGTTGTTGAATAGATTTGCTTGAAACCACAGGGGTTAGGACATGATGGGTCGCTGCTACGGTCCGCAACTGATGGGACGCCGACCCGGTAGGCGCCGCGTCCAGGAAAACGCTTTCACAGTTGGGGTAGTTCCTTTCCCTGGCTCATGGCAACCTGGGTTCCCGAGGCTGCCCGGCGCGGCGGGTCGTCAGAGTCCTAAGCACGGGCCGCGGCCTCGTCCCCAGCGGTCGTCGGCTTGCGAGTTAACCAAGTGTTTGCCGCGGGATAGGCTGGGCTTTGTAGGGCTTGTCACGCATCGTAAGCTGGTTGCGACCGCGGTGGTTACATCGTGCTGTTGGAAGCGGGATTGCCGTGGCTCTCCGGCAGAGTTGAGGGCTGCCCGACGGGCTGAGGAACAAGAGGAACAAATGGGCAAGACTCCGGCGATGCAAACCAGCGCAGACCAGATGACGAACGTAGGAACGGAACTTCGATCGCATGCGGCTCCCGTGGGCGGCGCGCTGCGGGATGTGCTGAGCGTGGATGTTGAGGACTACTACCACGTTGAGGCCTTTGCGGATCGCATCGAGCGATCGCGCTGGTCGGAATTCCCGTGGCGCGTGAGCGCGAACACGCATCGTGTGCTCGAACTGATGGCCCGCCACGGATGCCGGGCCACATTCTTCGTCCTGGGCTGGGTAGCGGAGCGCGATCCTGCGCTGGTGCGCGCGATTCATGCGGCTGGCCACGAACTGGCTTGCCACAGCTACTGGCACCGGCGCGCGTGCACGCTGACGCCGGAGGAATTCCGCAGCGACCTGCGCCAGGCCAAAGCCGTAATCGAAGACGCCGCCGGCGTGGCCGTCGTGGGATATCGCGCGCCGACGTTTTCGATTGGCCCTGAGAATCTCTGGGCCCTGGAGATTCTGGCCGACGAAGGTTTCCTCTACGACTCGAGCATCTTCCCAATTCGCCACGATGTTTACGGGTTCCCCGGGGCGCCGCGCTTTGCGCACTGGCGCTCGCTGCCCGGCGGCCGGATCTTCGAAGTGCCCATGTCCACGGTGCGGATCGGCGGGGCGAACCTGCCCGTCGGCGGCGGTGGCTACCTGCGGTTGCTGCCGATGAGCTACACGCGCTGGGCCATGCGGCGCATCCACGAAGCCGACCGGCAGCCCGTGGTTGTGTACTTCCATCCCTGGGAACTCGATCCGGAGCAGCCTCGCTTGGCTGGTCGCTGGAAGTCGCGTGTGCGGCACTACACGGGCCTGCGCGGCATGGAAAAACGGTTGGACCAGCTTCTTGCATCCGGCTGCTTCGAGCCTGTGATTGACCTCGTTCGTCGCGCCGTGGCTGCCGGGGAAAACCCCTCACGAGCGTAAGCCAGACCACAAGCTTCGACCCGCGCAGCGATTCCCCTGCGATTCCAAACCCGTGGCCTCCGTGATCGTTGATGTGGAGAGTTTGGTAGGCGGAGCAGGGGTCGAACCTGCGTCCTCCCCGCTGTAGTCGGGGCGCTCTTCCGGCTGAGCTATCCGCCTACGGGCTGACTGGCGAACCGTTTGAATCCTTTTTCGGTGCATCCTGCGCTGGACTCTGCGGCGCGGCAGTTCCGGATGGGTCGTTGGCGCTGGCCGATGGTTTCCCTGCGACCGACCGTGAGTGCAGCAGGGCGCGTTTCGAGGGCAGTCCCGCCTGCCGGATCTTATAAAGAAGCGCCCGGTAGCTGATTCCCAGTCTCTTGGCCGCCTGCCGCTGATTCCAGCGTGTTGCTTGCAGGACGCTGTGGATGACTTTGCGTTCCAGTTCCAGTGTGATCTGGTGGGTGAGCTTCTTCAGGGGCACTTGGCCGCTTGGGGGAATCTCCCAGAGCACTTCGCGAATCAGGGAGCGCCCGGGGGGCTCGAGCAGCTCGCGTTGGATGGCGTCTTCGACTCCGAGCAGGACGTACCGCCGGATGAGATTCTCCAGTTCGCGGATGTTTCCGGGCCAGTGATACCGCCGGAAGGTCTCGAGCAGATAGTCCGAAACCGGCGGCGCCGAGCGCTGATAGCGGCTGTTGTAAAGCCCTAGGAAGTAATCCGCCAAAAACGGGATATCTTCCGTCCGCTGGCGCAGCGGGGGAAGGTCAATGCGCACGACGTTGACCCGGTAAAAGAGGTCTTGGCGGAAGCTGCCGGCCTCGATTTCCTGTTCCAGGCGGTGGTTGGTGATGCAGATAACGCGCACGTCCACGCGCCGGTCAGTCTCCGCGCCGATGGGGCAGTATTGCCCGTCTTGAAGCAGTTGCAGCAGCTTGGCCTGCAGCGTGGGATCCAGTTCGGCAATCTCGTCCATTACCAGTGTGCCGCCGTTGGCCTGCTCGACTTTGCCGGGCTTCGAGCCGTTCGCTCCGGTGAAAGCTCCCTTCACGTAACCAAACAATTCGCTCTCGAGCAGCGACGCAGGCAGCGCCGGGCAACTGACTTTCACAAACGGTCCGGTGCACCAGGTGGAATTCCGGTGAATCAGTTTGGCAATCACTTCTTTACCCGTGCCGCTCTCCCCGCAGATCAGCACAGGGACGTTGGCCACGGCCACTTTTTCCACTTTCAGCCGCACCAAACGCAGGCTCTCGGTTTGGCCGAAGATCGCAGTGTCCGGAGGCAGCGCATCTTCGTTCAGAGACGCCTTCGTAATGGGTGGAGTCGTGGAAGACATAAGCTTCACTTTGGCGGCGGCAGACTGACTGGTTTCACCGTCCCGCTGATATGGTGCACTCGGATTGCCAAATGGCTTGCTGTGCGGAGGCAAAAAGCGGACCACGCCACCGCGGCGCAATCGTCTGCTATTCCAAGAGGTTGTGCGTAGTTGGCTGGAGCAGAAGCGGCTCTGATACGGGGGCCTAGAACAGGGGTGGGAGCGGTTCTAGCAAGGAAAATAGTTTACTCATGTTGGAAAGCAAGTTTTCCGCAGGAGCGGCGTGCCAACAAATTGTTGGCGCCTGTTTTGGTCGCCGTCAGGATGGTCACGTAAGGCAACCATGCAATCGTCCGTGGGCTTTTCGGTGTTCGCTTCCCTGGCGTATACTGCGCCCCTTGTGAACGCTCGCGTCATCGCCAGTTGGTGCCTCTACGATTTCGCGAATTCCTTCTACGCCGTTCTCCCCGCAGTTCTCTGGACGGTCTATTTCCGCGAAAAGATAGTCGGCAACCAGCGTGGCGAAGGGGACTGGTGGTGGGGCTTGGCGGTCGCCGCCAGCATGCTGATCGTGGCCTTCAGTTCGCCCGTGATGGGAGCGGTGGCCGATTACGCGGGAGTCCGCAAGGGGCTGCTTGTTGTGTACACGCTGGCCTGCGCCGGTGCCGTAGCCCTCTACACCACGGTCGAGCCCGGGATGCTGTACTGGGGGCTGCTGGTCACCGTCGTTTCCTACGTGGGTTTCGAGGGTGCGATCGTTTTCTACAATGCGTATCTGCCGGAGATTGCACCGCCGGCCTACCAGGGGAGAGTCTCCGGCTGGGGATTCGCCGTTGGGTATGCGGGGTCGCTGGCGGCGCTGCTGCTGGCGTTGTGGCTGGCGGGTGCGGATCGCTTTCATCTGCTGTGGCTGTCAATTGCTTCGGCCATTCTGCTCTTTTCGCTGCCTGCGTTTCTGGTTCTGCCCGGAGGCGTTTCGCCGCGCCTGGGCATGGGCGAGGCGGCGCGCGCCGGCATTCGCGAATCCTGGCGGACGTTCCAGGACATTCTCAAGTTGCGCCCGACCCGTCGCTTTTTGCTCGCCTACTTCTTTTTCGAGGACGGAGTGAACACAGTGATTGTGTCGGCTGCCGGGTTCGCCGTGCGGACGCTGCAATTCGAGCAGAAGGAACTGGTCGGATTGTTCGCGCTCGTGCAAATATCCGCGCTCGTAGGCGCGTTTTTGTGGGCCAAGCCCACAGACCGGCTGGGGCCGAAACGCGTGGTGATGACCATGCTCTTGCAGTGGGCCGTCGTCGTCACGGCCGCTTACTTCGTGCAGACCAAGGTGCAGTTCTTCTTTGTAGCCGTGCTGGCGGGAACGGGGTTGGGAGCCATCCAGGCGGCCTCCCGCGCTTTCATGTCCACGCTGATCCCCAAAGGCCGGGAGGCCGATTTCTTCGGCTTCTATTCGTTCTGCGGCAAGTCGGCGGCCGTGCTCGGCCCGTTGCTGTTCGGCGGTGTGTCGCGGGCCACGGGAGGCAATCAACGGGCAGCGATTCTTTCCGTGCTGCTGCTTTTCCTGATTGGGGCCCTGCTCCTCCGACGCGTTCGAGCCGGGGGCTCAACGTTGGTGAGCGTGGCCGCCTGATCGGTGCACGGCGCAGGGCTTTGGGCTTCTCCTTTCCTCTTTGTGAAAGCAAGCGCAAAGCAATGTTTGGGCCGCACAGAAGCAGAGCTATGCTGCATGCTTGCCAGTGACCGCCTCGCGAAAAGCCCGGCGCTATCCCCGTGTTCAGTTGCCGCGTGGGATTCTTGTGGCCTGGCAGACCAGCGGCCAGCGGACTGCCTCTCGTGTCCGGACGATCGGACTGGGAGGACTGTTCGTCCTGACGCCGCAGCCCCCGCCCGTGGGCAGCATTGTGAAGCTGCTCTTCGAGGTCCCCGGGGGCGACGTGCGCGCGCGAGGGGTCGTGCGGCATTGCCGGCCGGGGGAGGGAATGGGTATCGAGTTCGTGATGATGGGTTACGAAGATCGCGCCCGCTTGCACCGGCTCCTGAAGCGCTTGTTGCAGTAGCCGCGGCCCTAACGCTGGGGATAGATCAGGGCTTCCAGCATGTCTGCGCGGGCCTTGTGGTCGGAGGCAATCAAGGTCAGCAAGTCCTGCACCGAAATCATTCCGCGATAGCCCGCCTTGGCGTCAACGACGAGCAGATGATAGAAGCCGTGCTTTTCCATCAGCCGCAGGCACTCATCGAGTGAAGCTTCCGGGGGAACAATCACGAGGTTGGTGCTCATGATCTCTGACACGCGCATCCACGCCGGGCACTTGTTCTCTGCGGCCACCTTGTCGGAGACATCGCTTTGCGACACGACTCCGACCAGGTTTCCCTTCCGATCCACGACGCCGACGGCGCGCACTTGTTTTTCCCGCAGGTAGCGCGCCGCTTCGTGCACCGTCGTCTCGTCGGTGACGGAGAAGACGTCTTTGCGCGACGCGATCAGGTCCGCCACTTTCATGGAGGCCTCCTGTGATCCGACGCTGGCTGAATCCTAGGGCAGTTGCGGCGGCGGGTGCAACTGGAATCGTTCCAGGGACACAAATTGCTGATTCCGGGCACCCCCGCTTACAATCGCCCTTGCCAACGCTTGCTGGGTAAGCACGCCGACCTTGAGCGAGCTGCACCATCCCGCTTCAGCGCCGCCGGAATGGACCTGGCTACGCCGGGCTCCGGGGGGCATTGGCGCAGTCGGGCCTGAGAATCCTCGCCTGGGCGTGCTGAGCGGAACCTTCAACCCGCCCACGCTGGCCCATACAGAGCTGGCTGCGCTGGCCCGGCGCCAGTTTGACCTGCACGAAGTGGTGTTCGTCTTGCCGCTTCGATCCCCACACAAGGCCTGTCTGGAAGCTTCTTGGGAAGACCGTGCGGAGATGCTGCGCCTGGCCGTGGAGGATCAGCCGATGTTTGCTGCAGCGCTGACAACTGCGGGTCTCTTCCTGGACATCCACCGAGTGATTGCGCGGTTCTATCCGGCGAGCACAAGGATGTTCTTTCTGACCGGTCGCGATGCGGCCGAGCGTATCCTGCTGGAGTGGCCCTACCCTGATCCGGAGCGAGCCCTCGCCGAGATGTTCGCACGGTTTGAACTGATCGTCGCGGATCGGCTCACTGCCTTCGAAGTTCCGGCGAACTCCCTGGCGGCTCGCTATCGGAATCGGCTGCACAGGCTGCGCCTCCCTCCCGAACTGGGTCATCTCTCCGCCGACAAAGTCCGGCGGCGGCTGGCGCGGAAGGAACCGATCCAGGACCTCGTGGACCCCCGCGTCCGCGCTTACATTGAGGCCCATGGCCTATACTCTCCCGAGCTGGACTGAAGGCCCAATCGCACAGAAGCGGGGAACAAAGCTATGTTGGGGAAGGGAGCGCAGCGTTGGACTAATTGGTGGGAGGCTCAGCGCGGACGATGTCGTATTTTTCGATGACGGCGGCGACGCCCGTGAGCTCCTCGCCGTTGCTTCGTTTCTGCTCGACACGTACGACCTTGCCGTGGGCGCGAACGAAAACTTCGGTGCCGCGCGTGATCTCAGCGGGCAGGGTCAGCATGAAGTCCAGCGCCGTCCCCGGTTCCAGATTCTGCGCAATGAGGAAATAAACGCCGCGGGTGGAGACGTCGCGAGTCTTTCCGCTGGCCGACTGCGGGGGATGTTTCAAGGGGATTCGAACCACCACAGGAAGAGACAGTTCGTAACGTCGAGCCATGCGGCGCTCCGCCATGTGCTCTCCCCCCTTTTGATAGACGTCACCCCAGAAATCTGCCCCCGCTAAGCTAGCAATCGTGGTTCCAGGGGGCTGCTTTGGGCCCCCCGCAACGACTCGGTCGCGTCAGTCCGCTGCCGGAGATCGCAGGTCTGCAGTTGCCTTCCCTCCCCTGACCTTCGATCCCCTTTAGAAGCAAGCGGGAAGCCGGACTAGAAAACTATTGCACATGGGCTCGTGAGGACCACTGCGCTTCCAGCCATTTCGCATGGTAACCGGGCCGGAATAGGCAGGGGAGCCCAGACCGAGGCCCGTGTGTCCTGAATATGCAACGGGTTGCACTCCGCCGTTGCGCTGCCTATTCGCTGCTGGCTGGCGCCAGAGAAGCCGAGCGCGAACCCCTTCCGCCATCCAGCTTGAACTGGCGCATCTTGTACAGGAGCGCCTTATAGCTGATCCCAAGCAACCGCGCAGCCTCTTTGCGGCTCCAGTTCGTTTTCTTCAGGGCTTCCGCGATGGCTTCCATTTCCGCTTCGTCTTTCAGGCTGCGCACCAAGGCCTTCAAGCCCTGTTCGCGCGGCGGCGTAGTTTCCTCGCGCGGGGACGTGCGCTGTCGCGCGGCGGCCATTTCGAGCAGTTCGCGGAAGCTAGCTTCGTCGTCCTCCAGGATCACGTACCGCTTGACGAAGTTCTCAAGTTCCCGCAGGTTGCCCGGCCACGGGTAGCGCATGGCCGCTTCGATCAGGTGCTCGGAAGGCTCGGGCGGGCGCTTCTGGTACTTGGCGCTGTACTTCTCCAGGAAGTGTCGCAGGAGCATGGGGATTTCCCGTGTGCGCTCGCGCAGGGGCGGAACGGTGATGGTGAAGACGTTCAGCCGGTAGTACAGGTCTTCCCGGAAGCGGCCGGATTGAATGGCCTCGCGAACATTCACGTTGGTGGCCGCCAGCACGCGCACGTCACACTGCACCATATGCCGGCCGCCCAGGCGGGAGAACTGATGGTCCTGCAGGACGTGGAGCATTTTGGCCTGCAGGTGCGGTGGCATCTCTGCGATTTCGTCGAGGAAGATCGTGCCCTTGTTGGCGAGCTCAAACTTGCCCGGCTTCGCGCGAACCGCGCCCGTGAAGGCGCCCTGCTCGTAGCCGAACAGCTCGGATTCAAGCAGTTCGCTGGGCAGCGCGGCGCAGTTCACCTTGATGAACGGGTGCGCGGCGCGGGGCGAACGCAGATGGATCATCCTGGCCACGACTTCCTTGCCGACGCCGCTTTCCCCGGAGATGAACACCGGGACATCCACCGGCGCAATCTGCAGGATCTGCTGGCGGATTTTCACCATCTGTGGGCTGGCCGCCAAAAAGCTCAGGTCTTCGGTGATCTGCTCGCAGAACTCCCGCAAGGCTTCGTTCTCCGCGCGGAGCTGGCGTTTCTGCCGGCATTTCAACAGGGCTGCGTCGAGCTCTGATTTTTCGAATGGCTTGGTCAGGTAGTCCTGTGCGCCCAGGCGGATGGCTTCCACCACGGTGCCGACTTCGTTCGAGCAGGAGAGCATGATCACGCTCAGGGTGTGATCGACCCGCATCAATTGGCGCAGGGTTTCCAGCCCGTCCATCTCCGGCATTAGCACATCCAGGATGATGAAGTCGGGTTGCTCGCCCTGGGCAATGCGTTCCAGAGCTTCCTTGCCGCTGCTCGCGGCGCAGACCGCATAGCCATCCACTTCCAGCAGCGTCTGGAGATATTTTCGGATACTGGGCTCGTCGTCCACGACGAAGATTGTTTCTTTATGCGGCATGGAATGCGTCCTTCCTTTCGCTAACCAGAATCCCTATTGCAGGTCCGTGGGCAGCAGAAACGTGAATGTGGAACCGCGTCCCAGCTCGCTGTCCACCCAGATTTTCCCGTGGTGCGCCTGCACCAGGCGCTTGGCAATGGCCAGCCCGAGTCCCATTCCTGAGGAGGAGCGGTCCACGCGCACGAAGTCCTCGAATATCTCCTGGTGGTACTCGGAGGCGATCCCTGGCCCCGTGTCGGTGACGGACACCTTTATACTGTTGAAGGAGTTGCAGTGGCCCTGGCGGCGCTCCGTGGCCGGCGCAACGTTGGCCACGCGCCGCTCCCAGAAGTGTGGCTCGGCTGTGATGCGCACCACGCCGCCCGCAGGCGTGTGCTTCAGCGCGTTGTCGAGCAGGTTGGCAATCGCCTGCTGCACCTTCTGGTAGTCGAACTTGAAGGGTGGCAGACTTTCCGCAGAGGCCGTTTCCAGCCGGACCTTCTTGCGCGCAGCCGCATCCCGCCATCGCGCCACGATCTCCTCGATGCAGTCGCGCAGGTCGTTCTCACGCATATGCAGGACCAGCTTGCCGCTTTCCAGCGCGGAATAGTTCAGGAACATGGAGACCAGGCGGACCAGCCGCTCGCAACTCTCCTTGGATTCCTCCAGGATGTCGCGTTGCCGCTTGGTCAGCTTGCCCAACGAATCGGAAAGGAGCAGGTCGTAGTAGCCCTTCATCACCGCCAGCGGGGTCTTCAGCTCGTGTGCCGCCGAGGCCAGGAAAACTGTCTTCTGCCGGTTCACTTCCTGCAGGCGCAGATAGGCAGCCAGCAGATTTCGGTAGGTGATCTCCCGTTCCTGCAGCAACTGCTGCATGGTCTGCTGCACGTCGGGGCAGTCGGCGGTTTCCACCCGGCCCGGCTCCTCCATGTCTACAACGATCCAGTCCGGCTCAGGAAGCCAGCGCACGCGGGCGCGCGTCCCGTCCGGTGGAGAACCCACGGGCAGATATACCTCGCCCTCTCCGCGCTCCAGTTGCCCGAAGATCTCTTTGGCATCCACGCGCAAGAAGTCTTGAAACACGTTCAAGGACTTTTGCGGCTTCCGCCCGCCGGCCTCCAGAAACGCCTGGGCGCGCAGATTGGCGAAGACGATTCGGCCGCTCCGTTCGGTGACCAGCAGCGCATGGTCCACCGTGTCGAGCAATGCAGCCACCAGGGGCCAAGCCAGCGACCGCTCGCTGTGCGGAACAAGGGCTATGCCTCGGGTCAATTCCATTTCCTTGGACACTCTGCCATCAGGAACCATTGGCTTTTTGTGCGGGAAACGTCTGCTTGAACTTATCGTCTTGCGGGGGGAAGCAAATACTGGCAGCTTGCACCGGAACCTGTCAATGGTAAATGGGTTCCATTTTGCACACTTTTGGAAAACTTGTGGACATGCGGAAAGGGATTCCCTTGCGCAAGGAGTTTTCCACAAGGTCCATCGGTGTCTAAGTCTTTGTGGCGCAATTGAGTGGACCGCTTGCCTCGAGCCTCGGCCTCTTGCACACGAATTGCTCAGTTATGGTGGCTCTAAAACTACAGTACCAGAGCCGAGGTTCCAGCTTCGGTCCGAACCCGAGAAACGGATGGGGTCCCACCCGGCTGAGCGCCGTCGTAGCGGTCGCATTCGATTGCAGGTACCCATTTTTGTTCGCGGCGTGGACATTCACGGCCACGAGTTCCTGGATTTGACGAAAACGCTTGATATCAGCGCCGAGGGGGCGTTTCTGGCCATCTCTCGCGTTGTGCATGCTAACGATCTTCTTTCCCTGACGGTGCCTGCCCCGGCAGCTTCGGGAGGAATGCTGCCGCCGCCCAACCCTCCGATTCGAGCCCGCGTGCGGCGACACAAAGTTGCAGGGAATTGGCATCTGTTGGGCGTGGAATTCCTCAAGCCCCTCGACTGAAGCGCTATGCCAGGGAAATGGTTTTCCGTTGCCTAACTGCGCGGCCGGGGCAAAAAAGGTGAAAACTGCTTCTACTTGCCTGCAGGCCCTGGCAAGGTTTTTCCCGGGCTTTGCCTCCCGTCCGAGGAATGGTCTCTAACTTCCACCGAACCAAGGCATTGAAGACCAAAAGGTTGGCCCCCCTCTTGCTCAGTTCTAGAATGTTCCACTGAGGGAGTAACACGGTCAGTGTGTGTTTGACCCGGAGAACGCACCTTCGAGCCCTCGATGAACGTTGACGACTCCTTCCTGGAGCTGCTCGCGGAAACCCTGGAAGGGTTGGAACGCCCGGCGCGCGCTCAATTCCTGCAGCGGTTCTTCCGTACGGTGGCTAATGTCGAGCTGAGCGAGGAACTGAGCCTCAGCTATTGGGACAGGGTTCTGGAGCGGCGTAGCGAACTGTCCGAGAGTCTGGGTCAGCCCGTCTCTCTGAAGACCGCCCTCATCTCCGTCCTGGCCGCAGCGGATGTCCATCGCTTGCCGATTCTGATGGAATACGCCGAGCTGAAGCGACTGCAAATCAATGCGGCCACCGATTCGCTGACCGGGCTGTACAATCGACGCCTTTTCGAAGAGTACTTCGCCAAAGAGTTGAACCGTGCTCAGCGTTATGGCCATCACCTGACGCTAGTGATTTTTGATCTGCACAGGTTCAAGGAGGTAAACGACCGTCTGGGACACCAGCAGGGTGACCGGCTCTTGCAGGCGGCGTCGCGCACACTGCGGAAGACGTTGCGTGCCTCCGACTACGCGTTTCGGATCGGCGGGGACGAGTTTGCTGTCCTGCTTCCCCAGACCGGGCCGGAACAGGCCGCTGCGCTCACGCGTCGTATTCGGGCCAGCTACGACGCAGACATCCGACCGATGAACCTCGAACTCCTGACAGCACTCGACTACGGCCTGGCCGTCTACCCGGCCGACGGAGAGACAATCGAGGTGCTCACCCGCGTGGCCGACGAGCGACTGTACGAGATGAAGCGGGGAGCGCAGATTCGCGTCACTCCCGCGCTGGCGCCGGAGCCGCCCAAAGCTCCACCGGCGCCTCCACCTCCCTCGCCGACACCAGCTTTCCCGGAAACTAGACCTCCCCTTGAGCGCCGGAAATGGGAACGAGTCTCCTTGGTTGGCACGCGGGCCTATGCCATCGTCGGGGAGGAGCCCGGAAAAAGGGTCCGCGTGATGAACCTGAGCTACGGGGGCGTGGCGCTGGAATTCGAACGGATGGAAGAACCTGCTAATGTTTTCCAGGCAGTGCTTCACGTGCCGATTCTGCCTCCGGTCAAAGTAAACCTGCGCAAGGCGTATGCCTATCGCGCCGCCGCGGAGACCCTGCACCTGGGCTGCGCATTCATCTCGTGAACCGAGGACCGTGGCCCCAGGCGTGGCTGTTCTCGAGCAGGTGGGGTTGCAGGTAGGCTCTGCTCGCAGCGCCGTGCCCCTTTGCCGCGAGTTGTTTCCCTGTTAGCCTTAGCGTTTGCTATGGCGGATTCTGAGCGGATCTTGATCACTGGGGGAGCGGGGTTTGTGGGCTCGCACGTGGCCGGGGCCCTGCTTCGTCGCGGCGCAAGTTTGATGATCGTCGATCGGTTGGACGATTACTACGCCCCGGCTTGGAAAAAGGCCAACCTCGAAGATCTGCGGGCAATCGGGCCGTTGGACTTTTCCGTTGCGGATATCTGCAACTTCGACGCCCTGCGCGACGTCTTCTCGCGCTTTCGGCCGCGGGTCGTGATTCACCTGGCTGCCCGCGCAGGTGTCCGCGCTTCTCTTCAGCAGCCGCGTATGTTCGAACAGGTCAACGTAGGGGGCACGCTCAACGTCTTGGAGCTCTGCCGGGAATTCGGCGTGGAGCGGTTGCTGTTCGGCTCGTCGAGCTCCGTCTATGGAGCCTCAACACCCCCACCGTTCCGCGAAGACCACACTGACCTGCGGCCCCTTTCTCCCTACGCGGCCACCAAGCTCGCTGCGGAGATGCTCTGCCACTCCTACGCACACCTGTATGGCCTGGCGACCATTTGTTTGCGCTTTTTTACCGTCTTTGGGCCGCGGCAACGCCCCGACTTGGCCATTCACAAGTTCGTGGCCCTGCTCGAAGCCGACCGGCCCTTGCCAATCTACGGTGACGGGTCGTCCGGCCGGGACTACACCTACGTGGATGACATCGTCGCGGGCGTCTTGGCGGCGCTGGAGTGTTCCTTGGGCGACCCCGGCAAGCCGCCTTTTGAGGTGGTGAACCTTGGCAACTCTCACCCCGTGACGCTCAGTCAACTTGTGGCCATGCTGGAGCGTGCCACCGGGCGGAAAGCGCGGCGTGAACTTCATCCCGCACAGCCGGGGGATGTGCCGCTCACGTGGGCGGATCTCAGCAAAGCCGAGCGCTTGCTCGGCTACCGTCCCAAGGTCTCTCTGGAAGAAGGACTCACGCGTTTTGTGGCTTGGTACCGTGCGGCCGATCCCTCGCGACGCGCCTGAAGCGTTCGCCAGCTATGTTTGCTGGCCCGGTCCGCTTGGCAACGTTATGGTAGGCAGAAAGGCCAAGGCGCAGCTAGAATAGCAAGCCGAGTTCGAGGCGAGATGCGCACCCTCTGGCGCGTGATCGTGCGGACCCTCTGCTGGTCCTATGAACGCGGCAGTTGGCCGTATGACGTCCTGGTGCTGTTGATTGTGGTGTTCGTGTTGTTTTCTCCTCGGGGTTGGTTCCGCGACCAGCCCCGCGTCGGTTCCGCATCGTCGATTCCGGGAGTGGAGCTTGTGAGTGAGGGCGAGGGCGGTCGTACGCGGGTTTTCCGTGTTCAGCCAGGGCTTCTCGATCTCCGCCAGCAACGCTCGGAGCTGGAACGTCAGACCCACGAACTGCTCCGCGACAGTGTGGAAGATCTGCGCGATCGCTCCTTTCGCATCGAAGGCATCCACCCGATACAGGATCCGTCCGGGACCATCCTCTATTACAAAGTCTCCATCCGTCTGTAGAACCGTTGCGCTTTTGGCCGAACAATTGAGTAGGGCAGTGAGGTTCGTCGAGGTGAGTGATGCCCCTTATTGGAGGCGCCGGACGGAAGGCGCAAAAAAGGTGATGGCCACCGTTAGCAACAGTGCAAAACCACTGGAAAGCGCCAGCGCTTTCGGCGGGCCCCAGGTTTCCGCCAGCGTGCCCACCAGCAGGCTGCCTAGAGGCGTGAAACCGAGGAAGGCCATCGTGTGCATGCTCAGTACGCGCCCCCGGATCTGGTTCGGAACGATGGTCTGGATCAGGCTGTTCACCGTGGCCACGCTGCTCACTGTGGCCCCGCCGACGATTCCCAGCAGCAGCGCTGAGACCCCGGGTCGCCGGGACAAGCAAAACAGCAGAATCGCCGTAAAGAATACGCACGCCGCGCCCAGTACGAGCGGGCCCCGCCGCCGGTGAGGCCGCAGCATCGCCAGATGGATCCCGCCCAGCAGCGCCCCGGCTCCAGCAGCGGCTGACAGATAGCCGAAGCCCTTTGGCCCAAGGTGCAGAACGTCGCGGGCGAACGCCGGCATCATGACCAGGTACGGCAAGCCGAACATGCTCATCATGGCCACCACCAGCACCAGCAGCAGGATGGGCTGGTGTGTCCACACATACTGGAAGCCCTCGGCCAATTCCTGGCCGAACGAGTTGGCCTCGCGATGCAGCGCAGGGAATCTGACTCGCCAGATGGCATAGAGCAGCGCCAGGTAGCTCAGCGCATTCAGGTAGAAGCAGGTCTGGATGCTGAACGCGGCAATCACAAAACCTGCCACGGATGGACCGATCACGCGGGACATGTTGAACTGGATCGAGTTCAGCGCGATGGCGTTCAACGTGTCTTCCTGATCCACAAGGTCGCGCAGCGCCGCCTGATAGGTGGGCGCATTCAACGCCATGGTCGTGCCGGCCAGGAAGGCAATGGAGATGACTTGCCGGACGGTGATCCACCCCAGCGAAACCAGCACCGCCAGAGTCAGCGCCAAGGCCAGCATCATCGTCTGCGTCAGAAACAGCAGTCTTCGGCGATGCACGCGGTCGGCCAGCACCCCGCCGAGCAGCGAAAACAGCAGTGCCGGCACCTGCTGCGCGAAGCCGAGCACGCCCAGCCAGAACGGCGAGTTGGTCATCTGATGCACCAGCCAGCCCAGCGCAGAGTTGTGTATCCACGAGCCGATGTTCGACACAAAATTCCCAGCCCAGAACAGCCGGAACTGCCGGTGGCGCAGCGCGCGGAACCAGCCGCGCTCGGGCGACAGAAACAGATCAAAGGGGATTCGCGGGGCGGGCGAAGCGGGCGTTTCAAGGCCAGGCGGTGAAGGTGGCTGGGGCTGCGCCATCACTCAGGCGGCTTCTCCTTCGAGCAGTTGTTTCACCCGGGCGACGATCTCTGCCACGCGCACCGGTCGGTAAAAGACGGCTGCCGCCTGCTCCGGGAATGGCGACGTAGTGGTGCGCGAGGCCACCACCAGTACCGGCACCTGCCGCGCCAGGCTCGTCAGGCCCTTGTGGCCAGCGTTACGTGAGGTAGCCTCCAGGACCACTGCCGATGGTGCCGCTCCCTCTGCAATCGCGCGGCCGGCATCTTCTACTGACTCCATGCCTAGCGCCTCAATACCCATCTCTCGCAGTTCAGCCCGCACCGCCGTACGCAACGTCCAGTCCTCGGCAATCACAAATACAACCGGCATTTGGGAAACCTTCCGCGCCGCAGTATAGCATCCGAACCTGAGCGGCGCTCCGTTGCGAGCTGCTCGGTCCGAAGCTGTCGTGGGAAGCGGGCGGATCACGGCCTTGGACGCCGTGGATCGAAGAACCTTCGCCCTGCGAAGTCCGCTCAGTCTTGACGGCCTCCGGCTAGCGTGCCGATTGTGGCCGTTGACGAAAGCTTTGCCGGCCAGTACATTAGAAACGGGTCGTTTCCACGGCCTGTTTTGTTTCCTGCCTCGGCTGGGAGGTCGTTCAATCGGTAGGACATCAGACTCTGGATCTGATTATCCTGGTTCGAGTCCAGGCCTCCCAGCCAATCTTTTCAATGCATGAGCTGGATCGCGCGACCCCCGGCGGGGAACACCTGTGATCTGATTCTCCTGGTTCCCTTCGATCCTCCGCTTGTCCTGAGCGGAGTCGGAAGGCCGCGGATCCGGGCAGGCTAGTCCACGCTTCACCGCCCCCTCCCGAAACTCCTGCGAATCGGCAGGAACCGGGCCATACTCGCAGCGGCTTCCGAGCAGTGCGCGCACTCTTCTGTTCTATGTTCATGCGAGAGCACATGTTTACTCGGGGCCGCTTGTTTCCTTTGCGTTCCGCTGCGGGGTCCGGCTGGTGACCGCGTCCTGACGGCGCAGCAGCCGAAGCAGAGCGCGGGCTGCGTGGGAAAGCTTGGTGTCTCGGCGGTAGACGGCGAACAGATGGCGCGGGATCTTCATTTGCCGGATCTTGACTTCGACCAGCAGGCCGCGCTCGACTTCCCAGCGCACGCACATCCGCGGCACGATCGCCACGCCCATGCCCATTTGCACAAACCGCTTGATGCTCTCAATCGTGGGCAAATTCACCTGCATATTGAGCGGGACGCGATGCTTCTCAAACAGCTGGATCACGTGCCATCGGTACGGGGATTCCACAATGTGCGCGACAAAAGTGTCTTCGCCCAACTCCGCGATGTCCACAGTCCGGCGCCTCGCCAGACGATGGCCGGGCGGCACCACAAAGGTTAACTCGTCGCGGAGAAACTCCACGGCGCAGAGTTTTTCCTCCTGAGGAATGTAGGAGACGACGCCGAAGTCCAGTCGGTAGTTCAGCACTTCGTTGGGGATGTCGCGCGAAAAGGTGCGATGCACGGAAACGGCCACGCCGGGATGCAACTGCCGGTAGCGCGCCAGGGCGGGGAGCAAGGCGTGGATGGAGCTCTCGTTAACCCCGATGGCCAGCTTGCCGCGGCCCAATCCCCGAAGATCCTCCATGGCCTTGTTGATCTCGCCGCGCAGGTTGAGCATGCGCTCGGCGTACTCCACGAGCAGGGCCCCCGCATCGGTCAGTTTGCCCTCCCGCGCCCCGCGGACGAACAGCGGCTGCCCGACAGCCTCCTCCAGCCGGCGGATGGCGATGCTCACGGCCGGCTGCGTCCGGAAAAGTTTCTCTGCTGCGCGCGAAAAGCTCCTTTCCCGCGCGACGGTCAGGAACACTTCGAGCTCGGCCAGATCCATGCGGCCTCCCGCTTCGCCACTATAAGTCAGAATTATGAGCAAGACAAGAAATATAAATTGGACTCGGCCGGGCCTTTGCCCTTAACTGTCGGGGATCCTCTGCGAACGGGGGTTGCCATGGAGACGGTGCAGATCTTCGACACGACCTTGCGCGACGGCGAGCAGTCCCCGGGCTTTTCCATGAACACCGACGAAAAGCTGCGCATGGCCCGGCATCTCGAGCAGCTCGGCGTGGACGTAATCGAGGCGGGCTTCCCCATCGCTTCCCGGGGTGACCTGGAGGCCGTGCGGGCGGTGGCCGCGGAGATTCGCGGAACGCGCGTAGCCGCACTGGCGCGCGCCAAGCAGGAGGATGTCCAGGCTGCGCTGGAAGCTCTGGCCCCGGCCCGCCACCCTCGCGTGCATGTCTTTCTGGCCACTTCGGACCTGCACTTGAAGCACAAGCTGCGGATTTCGCGTGCGGAAGCGCTGGAAGCGGTGCGCACGTGGGTGCGCTACGCGCGGAACCGCTGTGCCGAAGTCGAGTTTTCGGCCGAAGATGCCAGCCGCAGCGATCTGAGCTTTCTCGCTGAGGTCTTCGCCGCCGCCAGGGAAGCGGGCGCGACGATCCTGAACGTACCGGACACGGTCGGCTACGCCGTACCCGAAGAATACGCGCGCCTGTTCACCTTTCTTCGCGAACGTTTGGGCGATAGCCCGGGTGTGATTTGGAGCGCGCATTGCCACAACGACCTTGGTCTGGCCGTGGCCAATTCCCTGGCCGCGGTTCGCGCCGGAGCGCGCCAGGTGGAATGCACGATTAACGGGATCGGCGAGCGCGCCGGCAATGCCTCCTTGGAAGAGATTGTCGTGGCGCTGGCGGTGCGCCAGGCCAGCTTTCAATTGCAAACCCATGTGCGGCTGAATCACCTGTACGCGGCCAGCCGGCTTCTGACGGAGATTACGGGCGTGGCCGTTCCGCCGAACAAGGCAGTGGTCGGCGCCAACGCGTTTGCCCACGAGGCTGGTATTCACCAGGACGGCGTGATCAAGAACCCGCTGACCTATGAAATCATTGCGCCGGAGGCCGTGGGCGTGCCCGCGCGGCGGCTGGTGCTCGGGAAGCACTCCGGGCGGCGCGCCCTCAGTGCCCGGCTGGAGGAGCTCGGCTATGCCGTCTCGACCGAGGAACTGGCGGAATGTTACCGGGCAATGATGGAAGTGGCGGACCGCACCAAGCAGGTCAGCGATCGCGACCTGCTGGACATTGTCCATCGCGTGCGGCGCCGGCGGTCCGCGGCCACCTGGGCTGAAGCCCCGGCAGCAACCTAGCCGTGGCCGGACCCGGGGCGCAGCATGATGGGAGAGAAGGAGTAAACGAATGAGCTCCGTAAGCAAGACGATTGCGCTTTTGCCAGGGGACGGGATTGGCCCGGAGGTCATCGAGGCTGCGGCTAATGTTCTGCGCGATTGCGCGCGGGAATTCAGCCATCGTTTTGAACTGGTAGAGTTTCCCGTCGGAGGAGTGGCCATAGAGCGCTGCGGCGCACCGCTGCCGGCTGAAACGCTCGAGGGTTGCCGTGCGGCCGACGCCGTGCTTCTGGGGGCGGTCGGCGGGCCCCGCTGGGACAGCCTGCCCATCGGCCGCCGGCCGGAGAGCGGCCTGCTTGCCCTGCGCCAGGAGCTTGGGCTGTACATCAACCTGCGCCCCATACGCTTGTACGGGCCGCTGCGCGGGATTTCGCCCTTGCGCCCCGAGCGCGCTGTGCAGATTGACTTCGAGATTGTGCGCGAGCTTGCCGGCGGCATCTATTTCGGCGCCCACCGGACCGAGGCGACAAGCTCCGGCGACCGTGCCGAAGACGTCGAGGCCTACAGCACAAGCGAAGTCACGCGTGTGGCGCGCTTTGCGTTTGACCGGGCGCGCCGGCGTTCGGGTCGTCTGGCCTCTGTGGACAAGGCCAACGTGCTAGCCACGTCCGCGCTCTGGCGCCGGACGGTCACTGTGCTGGCCGCCGAATACCCCGAGGTGCAGCTTGAGCATTTCTACGTGGATAACGCGGCCATGCAAGTTGTGCTCGCGCCGAGCCAGTTCGACGTGATCGTCACCTCGAACCTTTTCGGCGACATCCTGAGCGATGCGGGCGCGGCGCTGGTGGGCTCGATCGGGCTGATTCCCTCGTTGAGTTGCGGCACCGGCACCCCGCTCTACGAACCGATACATGGCTCCGCACCCAGCCTCGCAGGGAAGGATTGCGCTTGTCCCATCGGGGCAATCCTTTGCGTCAGCATGATGCTGCGCGAAACCTTCGGCCTTGGGCTCGAAGCGGCTGCCATTGAGGCCGCTGTGGTTCAGGTCTTGACCGCAGGCTACCGCACGGCGGACATTGCTGAGCCGGGCAGCACGATTGTCGGCTGCTCGGAGTTCACGCAACGCGTTCGCGCCGAGCTGGCAGACTCGCTCGTGCAGATCGAGCGCTACGGCTGGGGCGTGTAACGGCCTTGCGCTGGCCCCGACGATGGGGAACGCTCCGCCTGCTCGAGCCGTTCCACCTCCCTTTGAACCTGCTGGCCGGTGGAGCGCCTCTGGTCAGTGGATGGCAGGTTTACCCAGCGCACCACGACAGCGCTGCCTAGCAGACCGCGGTTCGAGCCAAGCTGAGCGCCACTGTCCCGCCAAGTCATCCTCCAACTGGTCCCGCGTAGCACCGAGGGGGAGTTCCGTGGCTTTTTTGCCGGGGACCAGCTTGGCGAGGCCGAAATCGGGAACCTTGGCCTCGCCGGGGGTGGTAATGAAGATGTCTGCGAGTTTGATGTCGCGGTGCGCCACGCCCTTGGCATGGACGGCGTCCAACCCGTCCGGTCATGGCGGGGAAGCGCCCTCGATATCGAAGCCCGTTCAAGGCGTGTCAACATTGGCTGAGAGCGGTTGACAGGGGCATCCGCTCTTGGTGAGAGTGGGCTGGCCATGGACCTCCGCCTGCCACCCCGAAAGCGCCTTCGCGGCGCACTCTGGCTGGTGTGCCTTGTCCTGGCTGCTGTGAGTTGCGGCAAGCAGTCCGAGCCCTCCATCCCGCCTCCGCCGCCGCGCCTCAGAATTCTAGCCGTGGGCGACATTCTGCTGGGGCGCAAAATCGGAATGTTGATGGAGCAGTCGCAGAACTTTACGCTGCCGTTCCGTTCCATGGCTCAGGAGCTGGCTGCGGCTGACGTCACCTTTGGCAACCTGGAAGGCCCGTTCTGCGAAAAGCCGCCTTATCCCTCAGCCGGGCTGGTGTTTCGCGTGCGCCCGCGTGCCGTCGCGGGCCTGGTAGCGGCTGGTTTTGACGTGCTCTCCGTCGCCAACAACCATTTTGGCGATGGCGGGCGGGCGTGCATGCAGTTCACGCTGGAACACCTGCGGGCCCACAGCATCCTGCCAGCCGGCGCAGGCATGAGCTTCGAAGATGCCCATGCGCCAGCCATCGTCGAGCGTCACGGCGTGAAGTTTGCCTTTCTGGCTTACACGTATGCCGATCGGAACGATTCCTCCGAAAGCTGCGGACCGGTCATTGCCGGGCGCAATCTCGCATCCGTGAAGCGCGACGTCGCGACGGCGCTCCAGAAAGCCGATGTCGTCTTGGTTTCGTTGCACGACGGAGCCGAGTACACGCGTGTGGTCGCGCGCGAGACCCGGGAATTCTGCCGCGCGGCCATCGAAGCAGGGGCCACAGCCGTCTTCGGCCACCACCCGCACGTGCCCCAGCGCGTTGAAAACCACGGCAACGGCTGGATCTTCTACTCGCTGGGCAATTTTGTCTTCCAGCAAAACACCCCCGGCACGCGCACCGGTCTGTTGGCTCGGCTGACATTCTCCGGCCCCACGCTGGCCCAAGTGGAAGCCCTGCCGGTCGTCATCGAAGACCACTCCCAACCGCGGTTGGCCAATCTGCAGGAATCTCAAGAAATTCTGCAAGCCGTCGGACTGAGCAGCACCCTGCTCTGGACGGCGCCGGACGCGCCACCCGCCAGCCGGTAGCGACGCGGCGCTGAGCTAGCTCGGGGGCTGCGGCGCCTCAACCAGCTCGATCAGAACCTTTTTCCCTTCCGGGGTCGCCGCAAGGAAGAAGTTCACCTGGGTTCCGTCCGCCCCCGGACGCTTAGCGGAATACACCGGCGTCAGGCCAAAGCGCTGGCCCACGATGTTCGTAGCGCAGTCCACGTCGGTTACCGGGTACTCGACCTGCTGGATTCCTTCCCCTTGTTTTTCGAGGAAACGTGCAATCGCCCCAGCACCGGTGCGGGTGGTCAGGATGTCCAGCCGGGTTTCACCCAGATGCAGTTCAAATTCCTGGACGTCTTGGTCCGAGGGGACTTCCGCCAGCCGCGGAGACCCCGCGGCCGCGCGGATCCGTGCAAAGGTTTCTGGCGATACGGCGATGCCGACCGTGGGTTCGCCGGCCAGGAGGCCAGCGAAGGCTGGGTCGCGCCGCCAGCCATCCACAACCGCGTCGCCCAGGGCCCGACCCTCACGATAGAGTTCGGCGGCGGCTTCCTTGCGCTGTTGCGCTTCCGCATGGGCGAGCTGCGCGATCCAGTCCCGTAGCCCGCTCACTCAGTCTCTCCAAAAGGTCTTTCCACGGAAGCGCGCTTTTCCGTTTTCCGTGCGTGGGCTAGGGCCCGTGCTGCGGCCTTGGCAGCGGCCACGGAGGCAAGCATCGCAGCACCTAGCACTGCAGCAACGACCCCGAGCGAAATGCCCACAGAAATGTGGACCCAGCGTTCCATCAGCATCTTGGCGCCGATGAACATCAGCACGAGCGACAATCCCAGGTTCAGGTACCGGAAGTAGGGCATGGCTCCCGCCAGCAGGAAATACAGGGCACGCAAGCCCAGGATCGCAAAAACGTTCGAGGAGTAGATGATGAACGGGTCCTGCGTAATGCCGAAGATCGCCGGGATGGAGTCCAGCGCGAACGCCAGGTCCGTGGTTTCTACAACCAGCAGCACCAGAAACATGGGCGTGGCGCGCCACAACCCATCCTGATAGACGAAAAACTTCTGCCCTTCATACTTCTTGGTCAGAGGCAGGAACTTGCGCGCCATGCGGAAGACAGGATTCTGCTCCGGGTGCACCTCTGCGGTGCGATGCGTCATCATCTTGGCTCCAGTCCACACCAAGAACGCGCCGAAGACGTACAGGATCCACTCGAACCGCTGGATCAAGGCGACCCCCGCGGCAATCATGGCCCCGCGCATGATCAGGGCGCCGAGGATGCCCCAGAACAGCACGCGGTACTGGTAGCGCGGCTCGACCCCGAAGTAGTTGAACAACACGAGGAATACAAAGATGTTGTCCACGCTCAGCATGCGCTCAATCACATAGCCGGTGAAAAACTGAAGCGCGAGAGTTTTCCGCTGGTCTTCTGGGCCGTACCAGAAGAGCATGGCGATGTTGAACAGCACCGCCAGGGCGACCCAGAGGATGCTCCACCACGTGGCTTCGCGGAGCGAGATAGCCTTGGCGCGCCGGTGGAAGACGCCCAGGTCCAGCGCCAGCATTACCAGCACGACGAGGTTGAACAGGATCCACAGCCAGAGCTTGTCCATGGCTTAGCGAGCTTCCCGGCTGGCGGCGCGTGGAGCGGGATCCTCCAGGGTACGGCTCGGGCGAGACCGTTCCGGCAGGACGGCGTTGAAGTTGGTCAGTTCGACGCGCACGGTTTCACCGGCGCGTATCTCGACCGGCAAGTCCCAACGCAGACGAACGTCGCCCGCCGTCGCTTCGCCTTCCAGAGTGGCGAGCCAGTGGATGCCCGCAGGAACGTTGCGGAATTCGCCGCGGCCTTCCAGGTTCGTCTCCGCTTCCCCGATGCGGTAGCGTGTCTGCGCCAGCTCGAGCGTTTGCCGCCGGACGTGCCGGCGATACTCGGCCTGTTCCTGCAGCCAACGCTGGCCGGGATCCACGCTGGCCAGATATACGTCGAGCCCTTCCTTCGTGTGCGGGTAGGTTTCGACGACGCGGCGAATCTTGTCGAGGTATTCCTTGCGTTGCCGGTCGTATTTCTGGGGGTTGGCCTCCCGGTCCTGCTCGCGATGCTTGGGCTTGGGGAAGTTGATCGTCAAGTCTCCGGCGTTGCGCGCCAGGTAGGCATCAAGAAACTCCGGCACTTCCAGGATGTCGCTCGCAGTTAGGCGCTGCACCAGCTCCGGCCCATTCAAGCTGAGCCTGCCGGTGCGCTTCATCCAGGCCTTGAGCTGGGGAGAAACCTGCAAACGATCGAGGAATTCGTCGCGGCTAGGCGGCTTGGTCGCTTCCTGTGCCTGCTTCTGGATGTCGGAAAAGCTCTTGGTCAGCAGATAGAAGGTCAGACCGCGGACCGGCTCTGCCCGACCTGCCGTCGGGGTTACTCGGGCGACAAACTCCAGCGAGCCCGTTGCGCCGGACTGCCCGATCCACAGCCAGGCCATCGCCAACCAGAGCAGGACGCGTTGCATAGCCTCCATCCTAGCAGATTGGCCCGTGGCTGCGCACCGCAGGGGCCGCGAAATGAAGCAAATCGAACGCTTTGCGGCCCTGGCCTAGAGCAGGCGGAAGACAACTTCTACGGAAATGTCCATCGGTACGGGCTGGCCGTTCAGAGCGATTGTCGGCCTGAAGCGCCACTGCTTGACTGCTTCCACGGCCCGTTCCTCGGGGCCCATGCCAGTTGGCCCTCTAGACCCAGCGGAGAAGTTTGTGAAGGGCTGCTGCGGGTCGTCAGGATTCGGCACCGCCAAGTTGCGTGGGTTTTGCGCGTTGGATTCCATCTGAAGATGCGGGGATGCCTGAAGAGATGCAGCGAGTGCAGAACGAAGGGACGTTTACAGCAGGCGGAAGACGACTTCGACCCGGATCAGCACCGCGACAGGTTTGCCGCCAGGACCCAGCGCGGGCTTGAACACCCACTCCCGCACGGTTTCCATGGCCTTTTCGTCCAGCCCCAGACCAAGGCCCTTGATCACGCGAAGGTTCGCGGCCTTGCCATCTGGCGTGACGATCAGTTCCAGCAGAACCGTGCCCTGGTATTTGGCTTTGCGGGCCTCCTCCGAGTATCTCGGGTCAGGGCAGAAAATGCAGTGCGGTTCGCCTACCCCGCCAATCCCCGGGCGATAGACTCCGCCGCCGAACCCGCCGCCCTTGCCTGGACCGAGCCCCGGACCTTCACCGCTGCCGATGCCGCCGCCCGAGCCCGTGCCGATGCCTCCACCCGACCCCGGGCCCGCTGAACCGGTAATCAGCTTGGCCAGCGGGTCGCCATAGTTCGGGAAGGTGGATTGCGGCACCTTGATGTCAGGCGGACCGATCAGCGTCGGCTCGGCGGCCAGTTTCGGATCCGGATTGCGCGGCGTCAGCAGCGGTGGAGTCAACTGCCGCGGGAAGAACTTAGGGATCTTGCCCTTCGTGGGCGGGATGGGATTGCGCTCACCACCGCCACCACCGCCTTGAGGCTTGTTGCCCGGGGGCAGCTTCAACAGGTAAGGCCCGATGTCCACCTCCATCAGATTGTCGTTCTTGGCGGCTTGGGTGGGCTGTGTCAGTTGGTTCACGATGGGAGCCGTCAACAGTCCTACCAATGCCAGGTGCATGACCAGCGAGAGGGCCTGGTACCACTTGTAGCGTTCGTTGCGGGTCCAAATCTCACGCACCTGAACGGGCTTGCTGGTTACCTGCAAGGGCGGCAGCTTGGGCGGGATGATGGCGTCGCGCAGGTTCTCCCAGAGCACGCGGTGCCAAGGAGTCCAGGCAACCAGCATGCGCGTCTGTGCACGGTCCGCCACGCGAGGCGCTGGCCGGAAGAATTCCTTCAGGTTCTCCAGGAGGCCTTCGCCGAAACCAGCGAGGCGGAACAGCCCACCGGCTGCTCCCCGCGGTGCTTTCACGGGACGCTCGACCAAATACTCCTTCGTGCGCCGGAAAAATCCACGTAGCCAGGGCTCCTGCGGAACCAAAAACCGCGGAATCCTCAACTCTGCCTGAGCCTGGCTGGGTTCCTGAGCGTCCATGCCGTCTCTCTCGGTCCCGAAGTGCCAGCCCTCTGCCGTAGAAATTAGATTCGTGCAGACGGAAAAGGATGTCTGCCGCCGTCAGGCTGACACCGTGTTCTTTTTCATTGTAACATAACGTGTTTCCCGTCCAGCGGGAGTTTCTACGAGCAGCGTCGTGCCGGGGAAAAAGGCCAACGAGCCCATGACCAAGACGCTTGATTTGAAGCGCACGCTGAACCTCCCGCGCACGGACTTCCCCATGAAGGCCAATTTGCCTCAAAGCGAGCCGAAGCAATTGGCCGAATGGGAGGCCAACCGCATCTACCACCGCATTCTGGAATCGCGCTCCGGCAAGCCCATTTATGTGCTGCACGACGGGCCGCCCTACCCCACCGGGGAGATCCATCTCGGTACGGGGCTGAACAAGATTCTGAAAGACATGGTGGTTAAGTCGAAGACCATGGCCGGCTTCCGGGCGCCGTATGTGCCGGGTTGGGATTGCCACGGGTTGCCCATCGAAACCCAGGTGGAGAAAGAGCTGGGTGGCCGCAAGGGGACTGTGCCACCGGTCGAGTTCAGACGTCTGTGCCGCGATTTTGCCGCACGGTACGTGGACATTCATCGCCGCGAGTTCAAGCGGCTGGGCGTATTTGGTCAGTGGGAAGACCCCTACCTGACCATGAGCAATTCGTTCGAGGCCCGCATCGCTGAAGCCTTTCTGACGTTCGCCGAAAAAGGCTACGTCTACCGCGGGCTCAAGCCCGTGTACTGGTGCCTGTTCGACGCCACAGCCCTGGCCGAGGCAGAAGTCGAATACGAAGACCATACCAGCCCTTCCGTCTGGGTGAAATTTCCCGTGGTGCGCGACGGCGCTTCCGTGAAGCTCGGCGCGGAGGTAGCCGCGCTGATCTGGACCACCACGCCATGGACCCTGCCGGCCAATCGCGCTCTGGCCTTTCATCCGGACTACGAATACCTGGTGGTCGAGACGGAAGCTGGCCCGCTGCTGCTGGCCAGCGAACGGGTGGCGGTCATGGCCGAGTTGCAGCTCCAGCACGGGAACGTGCGTGGCCCATGGAAGGGCCGTGAACTGGAAGGAATCGCGTTTCGGCATCCCTTCCTGGACCTGCAAGTCCCCGCCGTGCTGGCCGAGCACGTCACCCTAGACCAGGGTAGCGGCATCGTCCACACCGCGCCCGGCCATGGCGCCGAAGACTTCTACACCGGCCAGAAGTATGGCTTGGAAGTTTATGCGCCGCAGGATGACGACGGACGTTTCATCGAAGGCCTGCCCGAGTACATCGGCAAGACGGTATTCGAAGCCAACGAGCCGATCATCGAGCTGCTGCGCCAGCGCGGCATGCTGCTGGCCCACTCGGCGATCCGGCACAGCTACCCGCACTGCTGGCGGTGCCACAAGCCGGTCATCTTCCGCGCCACTGAACAGTGGTTCATCCGACTCGAGCATGCGGGCCTGCGTCATCGCGCGCTCGAGGAAATCGCCCAAGTGAAGTGGGTTCCTGCCTGGGGCGAAGAGCGCATCCGGGACATGGTGGCCACCCGGCCCGACTGGTGCATCTCCCGGCAACGCCTGTGGGGAGTGCCGCTGGTGGTCTTCTGGTGCGGGCAGTGCGGCGCGCGCCTGGAAAACTACGACGCGCTGCGCAATGTCGTCCGCTGGTTCGAGCGCGAGGGCGCTGACGCGTGGTTTATGCGTTCCGCCGATGAGTTGCTTCCGCCCGGCGCGCGCTGCGCTTGCGGCGCAGCAAACTGGCGCAAGGAAACCGATATCGTGGACGTGTGGTTCGAATCCGGCTCGAGCCACCTGGCCGTGCTCGGCACCCCTGACCTTCCCTGGCCCGCGGACATGTACCTGGAAGGCCCCGACCAGTACCGCGGCTGGTTTCACAGCTCGCTGCTCGTCGCCCTGGGTGCGCGCGATGCCTCGCCCTACCGCACTGTGCTGACGCACGGTTGGACGCTTGACGAAAAGGGCCAGCCCATGTCCAAGCACCTGGGCAACGTCGTTCTGCCGCGCGAAGTGTGCGAGAAGTGGGGAGCCGACCTGCTCCGCCTATGGGTGGCTTCTCAGGACTACCACGCCGATGTGCGCATGTCCGACCGCGTGATGACCCAGCTCAGTGAATCCTACCGGAAAATTCGCAATACCTTTCGCTTTGCCCTGGGCAACTTGGCGGACTTCGATCCCGCGCGCGATGCCCTTCCGGTCGAACAGATGCTCGACTTGGACCGTTACATGCTGCACCGCACTGCTGAGCTCGCCGCGCGCTGCCGGGCCTGGTACGAGGAGTTCGAGTTCCACCGCGTCTTCCATGCCATCCACGACTACTGCGTCGTGGACCTGAGCGCTTTTTACTTCGACGTGCTTAAGGACCGCCTGTATACCTTTGCGGCGACGAGTCCGGCGCGCCGTTCCGCGCAGACCGCCGTGTATCAGATCACCAGTGCGCTCGTGCGCCTGGCTGCGCCCATCCTGGTCTTCACCGCCGAAGAGGCTTGGAGACATCTTCCCAAGCGACTCGGCGACCCTGACAGCGTGCACATGGCCTACTTTCCCGATAGGGAAGAATTGCCGTCGGGGCTCACGGAGCCTCACTTGGCCGATTGGGAGAGGCTTCTTGAGGTGCGCAGCCTGGTGCTCAAGGCACTGGAAGAAAGCCGCCAGGCCAGGCAAATCAGCAGCTCACTGGAAGCGCGGGTCAGGCTGAGCTGCAATGGGGATTATGGTGAGTTGCTGCGCCGATACGCCAGGTGGCTTCCGTCGCTGCTTATCGTTTCGCAGGTCGACATCGCAACCGGTCGCGGATCGCTCCCGCAGGATTCCCCCGTGACCGTCCGCGTCGAGCGCGCCGAGGGCGTCAAGTGCGAGCGCTGCTGGAACTTCTCGACAAGGGTCGGCACCTTCGGCGACTACCCCACGGTGTGTGAGCGCTGCATCGAAGTGGTCCGCGACATTCTGGGCGTGGCCGCATCATGACCGCTTGGCTGCGCGCGGGTTGGTTCTGGGTGGTGCTAGGGGTTGTGCTCGCTGACCAGGCTACAAAAGCCCTCATCGGGCAGGTTGCCGGGCCGCACTTCTCGCACGCCGTCATTCCGGGATTGCTCAATTTGGTCTACACCCGCAACCCAGGGGTCGCCTTCGGGATTCTGGCCGGTGCGGGGTCGGCCCGACTGCGAGTGGCCCTGCTGGTCTTTTCTGCGGGTGCCATCGCGCTGCTGCTCTGGCTGCTTGCCACCGGGCGTGGCGGCCGGCCGCGCAGCCGCGTGGGCTTGGCGTTGATCCTGGGCGGCGCTGCAGGCAACGTGGTGGACCGCGTGATGGATGGCAGCGTCGTGGATTTCCTGGATCTCCACGTTGGCTCCTATCATTGGCCCGCGTTCAACTTGGCCGATTCGGCCATCACGATCGGCGCTGCCCTGGTGATCATGGAGTTGGTTTTTGGCCGGCGTCAGGTGGAAGCCCAAGGAGCCTAGGCCCACAATGCATCCCGTCCTCTTTCAAGTCGGCGCGCTGAAGATTCACACGTACGGAGTGCTGGTAGCCGCGGGCGTCCTGCTGGGTCTGTGGTTGGCCCGTCGCCGTGCCCCTCAGGCCGGGCTGGATCCTGAGCGCGTTTGGAATTTGGGGATCTACATGGTGCTCGCGGCGCTGCTGGGCGGAAAACTGTGGCTGCTGGCTGCCTACCGGGACTACTACCGCGACCATCCCCGCGAGGTTCTTAGTCTGGCCACGCTCCAATCCGGAGGCGTGTTTTACGGCGGCCTCGCCGCAGCGATACTCGTCCTTGCGTTGTATATCCGCCGGACGAGGTGGAAGTTTCTGGCTGTGGCGGACGTCTACGCTGGGCCGCTCGTCCTCGGCCATGCCATCGGTCGCCTGGGATGCTTTGCCGCGGGTTGCTGCTGGGGCCGGCCGAGCGGTGCGGCTTGGGCTGTATCTTTCACCGATCCCTACGCAGCCGCACTGGTGGGCGTCCCGCTCGACTTGCCGCTTCACCCCACGCAGCTCTATGAAGCTGCGGCTAACTTCCTTATCTTCCTAGTGCTGTTCCGGCTGGGTCGCCAGCCTCGTGCCGCAGGGCAGATCTTCGGCGCCTATGCGACGCTGTACGGCGCCGCCCGGGGCACGATCGAGTTCTTCCGCGGTGACCCCGAACGCACGTTGCTGTTGGGCGGGCAGGTGTCGCTGATGCAACTTGTCAGCCTGGCCTTGATCGTGCTGGGCGCGTGGCTCTGGCTGCGGGGTGAGCGACAGGCTGCCGTTGCACCAGCCACGCGCTGACACGGCACTCCATGCCGCAGAACCTTCGTTCTCTGGAAACAACGCCAGCCTTGCGGCGGTTCACTGTGGCTAGGGAACAAGTCGGTACGCGCCTGGATCGCTTCCTGGCCGATCAACTGCCGGAGCTGAGCCGCACGCGCATCCAGGAACTGATTGACGAAGGCCGCGTGCACGTAAACGGCGCAATCGCGCGCCGCGCTCACCGCGTTTCCGCGCGGGACATCGTGGAAATAGAGGTGCGGCCCCGCCCTCTGCTGCGCGCGACGCCGGAAGCCATTCCCCTGGAGATACTCCACGAAGACGAGGACATCATCGTCGTCAACAAGCCGGCCGGCATGGCTGTGCATGCGGGCGCCGGGCAAGCCGGCGGCACGGTGGTCAACGCGCTGCTGCACCGTTACGGGACGCTTTCCACCGTCGGCGGGGAGTTGCGACCAGGCATCGTGCACCGTCTCGACAAGCTCACCTCGGGCGCGCTGGTTGTAGCGCGCCATGACGCAGCACATCGTCATCTAGCCGACCAGTTCCGTGCCCGCAGCGTCGAGAAGACCTACCTCGTCCTTGTTCACGGTGGGGTCCGGTCGGAGCAGGGCCGGATCGATTTGCCCGTGGCGCGCGACCTGAAACGCCGCACACGCATGGCTGTCCCGAGGATCCGCCACAAAGGCCGTGCTGCGCGCACGGACTGGCGCGTGCGATTGCGCCTGGATGGATTCACCCTGCTCGAAGCGCGCCTGCATACCGGGCGGACGCACCAGATCCGCGTCCATTTTTCTGCGCTGGGCCATCCCGTGGTGGGCGACGCGCTGTACGGTGCGCCGCGGCTGGTGCGCGCCGGGCGCGAAACGCTCCCGCCCCTGGGGCGCAACTTTCTGCACGCCGCGCGCATCTCGTTCGTGCACCCGCGCAGCAGGCAGGTGCTCGCGGTGCGCGCCCCGCTTCCCACCGACTTGGTCGCGTACTTGCGACGGCTCGCGGCGGCCCTGGGCAGCGACCCGGGCCGGATTGACGCTGCTTTGGCCAAGTTTCTATAATTCCACTGATGCGCGTGCCCGTTTCAGCCATTCTCTTGGTGTTGCTTGCGGCAGCGCTGGTGCCGTTCGGGTTGCACTCCGCCCAGGAGCCGCAGCAGCAGAAGCCTGCTCAGGAGCGGCAGGTCCCCACCTTCCGCCCCACCGTCGAGCTGGTTAACATCGTCTTCAGCGTGTTCGACCGGCGGCAGCGTTTCGTTACCGATCTCGACCGAGGCAACTTCCGCGTTGCGGAGGACGGCCTCGAGCAGACCGTCAGCTTCTTCAGCCGGGAGACGGACCTACCTTTGCGCATTGGCCTGCTGCTGGATACTTCAAACAGCATTCGTGGGCGGCTCCAGTTCGAGCAGGAAGCGGCCATTGATTTCCTGCACAGTGTTGTCCGCCGGGGGAAAGACCTGGCCTTTCTGATGACGTTCGATAGCGAGCCGGCCATCATCCAGGACTACACGGATGACCTAGCCTCCCTGCAGGAAGCGATCCTGCGGCAGCGCGCAGGCGGGGGCACGGCTCTTTACGACGCCATCTATTACGCGTGCGCGCAGCGGCTCGTGCAGCCGCCACTCCCCGCCGGAGATAATCCCGAGGTGCGCCGCATCCTGGTGGTGATCAGCGATGGTGAAGACACCATGGTCAGCGGCCGTTCGCTGAGCGAGGCCATTGATGCTGCGCAACGCGCCGAAGCCGTCATCTACACCATCAGCACCAGCACGAAATGGGTTTCTGTGAGCGGCAGCGATCCACGCAAGCTCCCGGAGAAGTACCACAAAACCGAGGGCGACAAGATTCTCGACCAGCTTTCCCGGGAGACCGGTGGCCGTGCCTTTTACCCCTATCGCGTCGAAGACCTGGGCCAGTCGTTCCTGGATATCGGCACGGAGCTGCGTAGCCAGTACTCCTTGGCCTACACGCCTACCAATCGCGTGGAAGATGGAAGATTCCGCCGCGTGAGAATAGACGTGGATCGCAAGGGGCTGATCGTGCGTCACCGCAAGGGCTACTACGCGCCGCGGCCTGCTGCCCCGCCGCGCCGCATCGCCTCAGTGCCCACCAACTAGGCTCTCAGGAGCCGACTGCCGGCGGCCGATGCCTGCCGGAATCGCCAACACCCACGCCATCAGTCCTTAGTCCTTCGGGGCGTAATAGCCTTTGCGGGCCAGCACGTTTATCCCTTTGCGCGCGACTTCGACTTGGATTCGGCGGAACTTTCCGTCGCGGGCGCGGTGGGTAGGATAATAGCCCAGCGTGTACTGGGTTCGCAGCTCCTCGGCGATCTGGGCGAAGGCTTCCTCCAGTTTCTTTTCGCTTCGCACCGAGATGACGCGCCCGCCGGTTTCTTCCGCGAACTTGCGGGCCACAGCGGTGTCGGCGCCATACCGCGGGTCGTACACGAGCAGGATGTGTACGACCGTATCGGTGCGTTGCGCGGCCTCAACAGCCTGCTCCAGGCGCACCTTGCTGCCGTAGTCGGTGGCGTCGGTCAGGATCACCAGCGCCTTTCGTCCGGCTTCGGGACGGAGTTTTTCCATGCAGGCCAGGTACACAGCGTCGTAGAAGCTGGTTCCTTGCGGGAGTTGGGGAAAAGGACCCTGTACGGTGGGCGGCGGCCGCGGCGCATGGATGCGGGCGCGTCGGATCGCGTCTTCTAGCTGCTCTACGTCCTGCGTGAAGTCCGCCAGCAGGTTCACATCCATATCGAAGCTGATCACCATGGCCAGGTCGCCCTTGCGCAGGGTGTGGCGCAAGAAGCGCGATGCGGCCTGCTGGATGGCTCCGAGCATGTGCTCTTCGCTGCCGCTGGTGTCGAGCAGCATCCCCAGGGTGACGGGCAGAGCCACTTCGCGGGAGAAGTACTCGACTTTTTGTTCCTGGCCGTCTTCCCGCACCCGGAAGTCTTCTTGCTTCAGGTCAGGCACAATGCGCTTTTTGTTATCGCGCGCGGTCACGAACAGGTTGACGAGCTGCACCTGGACGCGGAGCGGACGCTGCGACTCGGGCACGGATTGCTGTGCCGGTGCGGGCGCTGGGAGCGAAGCGCGGCTGCGGTCGCTGGGCAGAAACAGGGCGCCGCAGGCCAGTAACGCAAGCGAAACGCGGCGCCAGCCCCTCGCAGGCTGCGGGTATAATCGCTGTGTGCGGGCCACCTTTAACCCTCGTGCAGCGTCCATACCGATTAGGATGCGCTCCGAGCGCCCGACGCTGTGCGTTGGGCCCTCCGCGGCCCGGGAGGCGGCCGTATGATTCCGCTCTCGAAGCTCATGGTTGTGCTGTTGGCGGGCGTGCTGGCCATGCCCGCTGGCTTCCAGGAGGACATTCGGCAGCGCATCCGCACGACCAGCGAGCTTGTGGTTGTCCCCGTCACGGTCATGGACCAGCGGGGCAACTTCGTCCTGGACATTCGCCGGGAAGAATTCCGCATTCTCGAGGATGAGGTCGAGCAGCAGATTGAGCTGTTTTCAACAGATCCCTTCCCGCTTTCGGCTGTGGTGCTGATTGACAACGCGCTGCAGCCGCAGCCGGCCGAGCGCGTCCAGCAGAGCCTCGGGGCGATTGCGGGCGGCTTCGGGCCTTCCGATGAAGTCATGCCCTGCCTGTTCGAAACTTTCGTCGAGCCCTTGAGCGACTTTGTCAGCGACAACGATCAGTTGTACACGAAGCTGCGTGCCGTGGATCTCTCGGCGGAGTTGCCCGGGTTGCGCGCCGGGCCGCTGACCGCTACGCCTCGCGTGACCACGGCGCCCTCGGCAGGCCGGCCCATGCCGCGCTCCAGCACCGGGCGGCGAGCCAAGAGCATCCTCGACGCTGTCCACTTCGCCGCCGAGGCGCTGGAAAAACGCCCCCGCGACTACCGCAAAATTGTTCTCGTTATTTCCGATGGTTCCAGCTCCGGTAGCGGCGCGTACCGTTTCGACGTCGTGCGCGCCCGCTTGCTGGCCGCCGACGTGACTGTCTACGCTGTTGGCGTCAGCAAGGCCGTGGTGGGCCGCAGCGGCAGCGTGCTGGCCCGCCTGGCCTATGAGACCGGCGGCGATACATTCTACGCTTCCGACCGCGCCGGACTGGAAAGCTACTACACGCGCGTCGCCGAGCAGGCCCGCAACCAGTATACGCTGGCGTACATCCCGCGCCGCACGGATCGCAGCCGCACCTATCATTCGCTCGATGTGCGCGTGCGCCGTCCGGACCTCGTCGTCGTGGCCCGTCAGGGATACTTCGTCACTGCTGCGCCCTGAACGCGGCAGAGTTTTGCGCATAGTTTTTTCTTGACTTCGAGGCGCGCGGCCCGTATAGAGAGAATTGCTCGCGCGCACGCCTCGCTCGCCGCAAGCGGGTTGCTCAGGCGGCGCCGAGGGGATAAAGAGCAAAGGAGACAATGCGCGATGGCCAAGAAAGCTGCTAAGAAGGCCGCGAAGAAAAAGGGCAAGTAGGCTTTCGAGAGCAGAATGCAGCCGGCGGGGCGCGATTCCAGCGCCCCGCTTCTGTTTTTTTCAGCCTCTCAGCAAGATGTTTCCTAGGCTTCTTCCTGAGGGAGTGTGGCACGCTCTTCTTGGGCCGGACACAGCGAGCGGTAATCGCAAGAGCGGCAATAGTAGCCGGGTTCCGGAGCAAATGCTCCCGCGCGGATGCTTGCGGCGACTTCCTGGATGATGGCCAGTGCCTCGTTCAGCTCTTTTTCGTCGCGCGTGGACACCACCGGCTCCCCGGTAATCAGGTTGAAGAACACCAATCGAGCCGGCTCAAGGTTCAGCTCGTCGCGCGCCGCCAGCGCATAGACGCTGAGCTGCAGGCTTTCGTTCGCATCGCGCTGCTGCTTCGGCCGGCCCGTCTTGTAGTCCACGATTTCCACCTGAGCCGGGCCGGTGCGGTTGACCTGATCCATTCGCCCGCTGATGACGATGTTGTCGTCGAGCAGCAGTTCGAACCGGCGTTCCTGATAGAGCACCTCGGGAGGGTTTGCTAGGTAGCGGTGATAGAACCTCTCCAGTTGTTCCAGCCCGGCGCGTTTATACTCTTCCTCCTGGTAGTCGTCGCGGAACCCCGCCGACGACCACGCGCGCTCATAGATGCCAGTGAGTTCTTCGAACGGCAGGCGCCGCCCGCGCCGCATCCCTTCGACGAACTCCCGGATGCTCTTGTGCATGACGCTGCCAAACGTCAACTGCGCCTGGGGCTCTCCGGGCAGTCTCCAAAGGTGCTGGAAGAGAAACTTCTGGGGGCAGGTCCGGTAGATATCAATCCCCGTGGGGCTCAACTGTAACCGCTCGGCAATCGGAGGTCTGTATTCGCGGGCCCACTCCGTGATGCGGGAGCAGACGCGCGGCGGCATGGTGGCCTCAGCGAACAGGGCCGCCGGTGCTGCGTCGGGCATTTCGGCGGGCAGAACAACCTCCGGCATCACCTGGTGCACGTGCGGGCGGTGCGGTCCGGGCTCGAGCAGTTCTTCGACAAAGGCCGAAGGCCGCGAGCGCTTGTTGATCACCGTGGTCAGCGTCAGCCGCTTGCGCGCCCGCGTAATGGCCACGTAGAACAGGCGGCGCTCCTCCTGCACGTGGAAATCCCCTTCCGGCTGCGCTTCCTTCATCAGTTCGGGCGGGAACTCGAGCACGGGCCGGCGCCGCCAAGTGGGAAACGCCTTGTGAACCAGGCGAATGACGAAAACGTGGTCGAACTCCAGGCCTTTAGCGGCGTGCACGGTCATCAGTTGCACGGCGTCGTCGGTCGCCTCTTCTTCCAGGTCTAGACGTCCGCCGGCTTCCTCGAAGTACTCGAGGTATGGCACGAACTCGCGCATACTCCGTTCGCCGGTCTTGCGCTCCCATTCGGCTACGAAGGACACAAAACGCTCCAGGGCGCGCTGCTCGGCCGGTGTGGGCCGCCGCAGAAGGTCCAGCCCGGCGAGGAGCTCGCCCAGCAGCTCTTCCGTCAACTCAGACGCGCTCGTGGTCGCAAGCTGTTGACGAAGAGCCGCGAACCACACCACCAGTTGGGCGGTGCGCCGGAAGCGCTCCGCCAAGGGAGGCTCGGCCCGCGCCTCGAGCAGCGCGTCCCAGAGCGATATTCCGCGGCTGCGGCTGGCGCGCTCCGCCAGGCGCACAAGGTCGGCAGCCTCCAGGCCCCAGGCGGGCGCAGCCAGCACGCGGGCGCAGGCCACGTCGTCGGACGGCGCGACGATCAGGCGCAGATAGGCCATCACGTCGCGCACGATGGCGTAGTCCAGCACGGATAGATTCCGGATGACGAATGGAATGCGCCGGCGCACGAGCTCCTTCACGAGCAGGTCGCGATGGTGGTGGGCGCGATAGAGCACGGCAAATTCTTTCCAGCGATGCCCGGCGCGATGAAGGGTTCTTATCTCCTCGGCCACCCAGCAGGCCTCGTGGTGGAACGTTGCAAACTCGGCGACCACGACCGGCGCACCCAAAGGATTGCCGGTGGTCAAGGATTTGTCGCGAATGAAGCGGTCCTTGTTTTGCGCGATGGTGTGCGCGGCGGCGTGCAGGATACGTTGCGTCGAGCGGTAGTTGCGCGTCAACGCCACGGTGGGAGGGACCCCTGCGCAAGAGGCATGGGCAGCAAATTTTTCCATGAACAACCGGAAGCTGCCGAACGACGCGCCGCGGAAGCGGTAAATGGCTTGGTCATCGTCGCCCACAGCGACAATGTTGCCCGGCCGCGGCGTGCCCGCGAGCAGCCACAGCAGCTCGATTTGCGCAATGTTGGTGTCCTGGAATTCGTCCACCAGAATGTAGCGGTACAGCTCTCGGTAATGTGCGAGCAGGGCCGGATTGGTGCGCAGCTCGCGAACTGCTTCGGCGAGCAGCGCCCCGAACGTGTACACATTGCGCTCGCGCAGAAGCTCCTGGCTGGTCCGATACGCGCGGGCGATCTCCTGCTGGCGGGCGACTTCCGACTCGCGCCGGGCTCGTTCTTCGGGATCAAGTGTACCGCGCTCGCGTTCCAATCTGGCGCGCACGTCGTCTGCGTGCCGCTGATAGTCGTCGGGCGTAACCAGCTCGTCCTGGCAGCGCGAAAAAAACTTCACGAAGTCGCTCAGGAATCGGCCCGGCTCGGCCAGGTGCTTGTACTGTTCGAGCTGAAGCCGGCGCAGGTTCCGCCGCAGCAGGATCCAGTGGTCAATCTCGTCGAAGACCTGGAGCTCAGGATACAACTGCTGCAGGATGGTCTGGCAGAAGCGGTGAAACGTGCCAAGCCAAATGTTTGCGCCGCGTTCGCCGACGGCCCTCATCACCCGCGCCTTCATTTCTGCGGCGGCTTTATCCGTGAACGTTAACCCGAGGATGTTGGCCCCGCTCAACTGCGGTTGGCTCTCGAGGAGGTAGCAGATGCGCTCGGTGATGACGCGCGTTTTCCCTGTGCCTGCGCCCGCGACAACCAGCAAGGGGCCCTCACCGTGGAAGACCGCCTCGCGTTGTTGTTGCGTCAGGTGCGCATAGGCATCGTCCGCGGGGCGCGGCATCTGCACCACTTTCGCCATTGCTTGGCTATCGTAGCCCATTTGTACCGCCCTGGGTAGCGCGCCTCGGTGGGGCGCTCCGGGCATCAAATTGACCGAAGCAAGAGCCGGGGCCTATACTGGCCGTAGCTGAGGGGGATTCGAACGCGTAGCGCCGAACGGGAGCAGCCATCATGGAAAATGCCGTCATCCTCAGTGCCGTGCGCACTGCTATCGGAAAATTTCAAGGCGGGTTGTCCTCACTTTCCGCCACGCAACTGGGCGCCATCGCCGTGCGCGAGGCCGTGCAGCGGGCGGGGATTGACCCACCGCAGGTGGACGAAATCATCATGGGCAACGTGGTTTCCGCGGGTCTGGGACAGAACCCGGCCCGGCAGGCGGGTCTCGGTGGAGGGCTGCATCATCGCGTCGCGGCCATGACCGTGAACAAAGTGTGCGGCTCGGGGCTGAAAGCGGTTGCCTTGGCCGCGCAGGCCGTGCGGTTGGGCGAATCGGAGATGGTCGTGGCTGGTGGGATGGAGTCCATGTCCAACTGTCCCTACCTGCTCACCCAGGCGCGCACCGGTTATCGGCTGGGCCACGGGCAGATGCTCGACTCGATGATCACCGATGGCCTGTGGGATGCTTACGAAGATTTCCACATGGGCTTGACCGCCGAGCTGGTGGCCGAAGGGTACAAGATCTCGCGCGAAGAGCAGGACCAGTTCGCCCTGGCCAGCCATCAGAAAGCCGTGCGCGCCATCAAGTCGTGCTTGTTCGAATCACAGATCGTGCCCGTGGAAGTTCCGCAGAAGAAAGGCCCGCCGGTTGTGGTGAGGATTGACGAATCGCCGCGCGAGGACACCTCGCTGGAAGCGCTGGGCAAGCTGAGGCCCGCGTTCAAGAAGGACGGCACAGTTACCGCGGGAAACGCTCCGGGAACCAACGACGGCGCTGCAGCGCTGGTCGTGACCAGCGAGAGCACGGCAGCGCGGCTGGGCAAGACGCCGATGGCGCGGATCGTGGCTGCGGCGGTCAGCGGCGTCGAGCCGAAATGGGTGATGATGGCCCCGGTGACGGCGGTCGAGCGCCTGCTGGAAAAAACCGGCTGGGACCGCGACCGCGATGTGGACCTCGTGGAGTTGAACGAGGCCTTCTCCGTGCAGGCGCTGGCGGTGATCCGTGAATTGCGCCTTAACCCGGAGAAAGTGAACGTAAATGGTGGAGCGGTGGCCCTGGGCCATCCGATTGGTGCCTCGGGAGCGCGCATCCTGGTCACCCTGCTCTACGAGATGCACCGGCGCAACGTGAAGCGCGGCATCGCAGCGCTGTGCCTGGGCGGCGGCAACGCCGTGGCCTTGGCCGTCGAGCGCTAGACACCCGCACTCACTTCCAGACAGGACACGGCCACAAGGCCCTTGGCATGGCCGCGAGTCCACTGTGTTCTGCCCCGCCTGCCGCGTTGAGTACCGCAGAGCCTTTCCTTCTTTGAACTCCTCCATTCCCGGCAATGACCGAGGTCGCCCCAGTTGACCTTCTCCCTGCCCTCTGGTGCCTCTGTATCTCCCGCGCGAGGGATCTGACTCCCGCTTGACCGAGCCGCCTTCCTGTGATTCCTTTCCTGGGCTGCGCCGGGGAGGCGAAACGTGAAGGTGGATGAGATCAAGACGGTTGGTGTGCTGGGTGCGGGCACGATGGGCAACGGCATCGCCCACGTGTTTGCCAAATTCGGCTACCACGTGGTGCTGCGCGACATCGACCAGCGGTTCCTCGACCGCGCGCTAGACACGATCGCCAAAAACCTTGACCGCGAGATCAAGAAAGGCATTGTCCCCGAAGCACAGAAGCCAGCCATCCTGGCGCGGATCCGTCCGACGACCGACGCGACCGTGCTGGCTCAGGCCGACTTCGTCGTCGAAGCCGTGCCGGAAGACGCTGACCTGAAAAAGCGCGTCCTGCACGAGGTGGATGCGATTGTGCGCCCCGAGGTCATCCTGGCGAGCAACACCTCGTCCATTTCCATCACCGCGCTGGGCGCCACGACCCGGCGTCCCGAGTGCTTCCTGGGCATGCACTTCATGAACCCTGTGCCGGTGATGAAGCTCGTGGAAGTCATCCGCGGGCTGCAGACCAGCGAGGAGACGTTTGCCGCGACTATGGAACTTTGTCGCAAGCTCGATAAGACTCCCGTAGCCGTGAATGACGCGCCGGGCTTCGTCTCCAACCGCGTCCTGATGCCCATGATCAACGAAGCCGCGTACTGCGTCATGGAGGGTGTGGCCACGCCGGAAACGGTGGACGAAGTGATGAAGCTCGGCATGAACCACCCGATGGGCCCTCTGGCGCTGGCCGATCTGATCGGGCTCGATGTGTGCCTGGACATCATGGAAGTGCTCTACGAGGGCTTTGGCGATTCGAAGTATCGTCCGTGCCCGTTGCTGCGCAAGATGGTGGCGGCGGGCTGGCTGGGACGCAAGTCCGGACGCGGGTTCTACACGTACTGAGGCAACTTGCCCGTATGGTCAGATCCTATTTTGCTTTTTCTTCGCCCGATGTTACCATGTTCGCATGCGGCTGGCGGGTGGGCGCTGCGGTACGTCCGCGACAGGGAAGAAACTCTCTGGTAAACTGCCCGCAACGCCGGCCTGAGGGGAATTCGTGCCTCGAGGTGGGAGATGACTGACGACCGCGGCAAGCACCTGGAACTGGCCATCACGCAGATCGAAAAGCAGTTTGGCCGGGGCGCGATTGTGCGCTTGGGCAGCAAAGACGTCCTGGTCCCGGTGACCGTGATTCCCACCGGCTCGCTTTCGCTGGACGCAGCGCTGGGCGTGGGCGGGTTCCCTCGCGGGCGCGTGGTGGAAATCTTCGGCCCGGAGGCCGGCGGCAAGACCACCCTGGCGCTGCACCTGGTGGCCAACGCGCAGCGCATGGGCGGCCAGGCGGCGTTTATTGACGCCGAGCACGCGCTTGATCCGAACTATGCCCGCCGACTCGGCGTGGACGTGGATAACTTGCTGGTCTCGCAGCCTGACCACGGCGAGCAAGCCCTGGAAATCGCCGAGACGCTGATCCGTTCGGGCGGCGTGGACGTCGTCGTGGTGGACTCGGTGGCCGCGCTGGTGCCCAAGGCGGAGCTGGAAGGCGAAATGGGCGAGCCGCAGATGGGCTTGCAGGCGCGGCTGATGTCCCAGGCGCTGCGCAAGCTGACGGCTATTGTCTCCAAGTCGCGCACCTGCCTGATCTTCATCAACCAGATCCGCGAAAAGATCGGCGTGCTGTTCGGCAACCCGGAGACTACCACGGGCGGCAGGGCCTTGAAATTCTACGCTTCGGTGCGCGTGGATATCCGCCGCATCCAGTCCATCAAGGAAGGCGACCGTGTGGTCGGCTCGCGCACCCGTGCCAAGGTAGTGAAGAACAAGGTGGCCGCGCCGTTCCGCGAAGCCGAGTTCGACATCCTGTACGGTGAAGGCATCTCCAGGGAAACCGACCTGATTGACCTTGGCGTCCAGCACGGTCTGTTGGAAAAAACCGGGACGTGGTTTAGCTTCGGAGGCGAGCGTATCGGCCAGGGCCGCGAAAACGCCCGCCTGTTCCTGCGCGAGAATACCGACATCTGCGACAAGCTCGAGCGCGCCCTGCGCAAAAAGCTCGGCTTGGCTGTTGCCGGCGAGGGGGAAGCGCCCAAGCCTGCTACCTCTGCGCCGCAGAACGCCGCACCACAGGCCGCCAAGGCCAAGTCCGCCCGCTAGCGTCGTCTGCAGCAGTGCTTGACAATCCGGGCGCAAGTTCGCAGACTTGAGACCATGAAGAACATCCTGCGGCGGATTCTCCTGGTGGATTTGTTCAAGGGCTTGTGGCTGACCTTTCGCTACCAGCATCCCAAGAACATCTACACGGAGCAGTATCCGCTCGAGCGCCCCCCGGTGGCCGAGCGTTACCGCGGCGCCCCGCGCCTGAACATTAACCCGGAAACTGGCGAGACGCTGTGCATCGCCTGCAACCTGTGCGCCCTGGCCTGCCCGGAGAACCTGATTGTCGTGGGCTGGCAACGCGACGAGGCCACGCGGCGCAAAGTGCTGACGACCTTCACCTATGATCTGTCGCGGTGCATGTTCTGCGGGCTGTGCGAAGACGCCTGCCCTACGGATGCGCTCGAGTTGACGCAGGACTTCGAACTCGCCAGCTACTCGCGTGACGGCGCCATCTGGGACCGCAACCGGCTCGAGCAGGGCCCCACGCCATCGCACTTCACTCGCTAAGCATGTTCATTGCCTGCTGAGCGCCAGCCGGGAAACGTCCGCTTGCCCGCCTCCTCTCGGTGCGGTATAAGAGCGCGGCAGGGATGGTTGGCACTCCTTGGCGTTCCCATGGAGCTTCGTAAGGACCCCATCACGCGCAGTTGGGTGGTCGTCGGCCACCCCGAAGGAGCGCCGCTGGCTGCCGAGCCATGTCCCTTTTGTGCCGGCCCGGGTCAGTCTGCCATCGTTGCCCTGCCGGCAGGCGGGCCCTGGCAGGTGCGCGTGGTGCCGCATCCGCGGCCGCTCTACCGGATTGAAACGGAAGCCAGCCGGCGGGCAGACGGCATCTACGACCGCATGCAGCCGCTGGGCGCCCATGAGGTCATCGTGGAATCGCCAGACCACAGCGCCCGGCTTTCGCACCTGCCCGACGAGCAGATCTGTCGCGTGTTGGAAGCTTACGCGTTGCGTCTGGCCGATTTGAAGCGCGACTTGCGCTTCAAGTACATCACCGTGTTCCGCAACCAAGGAGCCCTCGCCGGTCAGGAATGGCCTCACCCGCACTCGCAACTGACGGCCACAACGTTTGTCCCGCGCCGCATCGTCTATGAGCTGCGCGCGGCGCGCGACTATTTCGGCGAAAAGGAGCGCTGCGTCTTTTGCGATATCCTCCGGCTGGAGGAAAAGCAGGGCAAGCGCATGGTGGACGCCCAGGGCGACTTCCTGGCGTTCTGCCCGTACGCCTCGCGCGTGCCGTATGAGACGTGGATCATCAGCCGCAAGCACAACAGCCAGTTCGAAAGCCCGCGGGCAGACGCCCGCGGCTGTGACCTGGCCACGCTGCTGGGCCGCGTCCTGCGCCGGCTCGTGCAGGTGACCCAAGACTACCACATGGTCGTGCATACCGCGCCCAACACACAGCAGACCAAGGGTGAGCTACAGCCCTTCTGGAAGACGATTGCCGAGGACTACCACTGGCACATCGAAATCCTGCCGATTGTCGAGCTGCGCAGCAAGTCGTATAGCATCAAGGAAGTCTACTTCAATGCGGAACTGCCCGAGCATGCCGCCGAGCGCCTGCGCAGCCTGAACCCAGACCTATGAGCCGCGTGCTGAACCGCTCCTGCCCGCGACAACGAGTGGGCCAGCACGGTGGCATCCTCTCCCGGCTGATTGCACTGTTGTTGATGGTGGCGGTGCTTGGGGCGCTCTATCTGTTCCGCCGGCCCATCCTGCGCGGGACGGGCGGGTTCTGGATCGTGGACGAGTCGCTCCAGGCGTCCGACGCCATCGTCGTGCTCGGGGACGACACATACCGCGCCGAACGAGCCTCGCGTGCCGCTGAGCTTTATCGCGCGGGGTGGGCCCCGCACATTGTCGCCAGCGGCCGCTGGCTGCGGCCCTATATCAGCATCCCGGAACTGATGGAGCGCGACCTGGTCGAGCGGGGCGTTCCGCGAGAGGCGATTGTACGCTGGGCCAGCAGCGCCACGAACACGCTCCAGGAAGCTCGCGCGTTTCGCGTCCTCCTCCGGGAACGGGGCTGGAGCCGCGTGCTGGTAGTGACCTCAAACTATCACACGCGGCGGTCGCGCTACATTTTCAGGAAAGTGCTCGGCCCTGAGGTGCAGTTGCGTGTCGTGGCCGCTCCGGATTCCGGTTACGATCCGCGCACCTGGTGGCACTCGCGCAGCGGTTTGCGGCTGTTCTTTCATGAATCGGTTGGTTTGCCCGTAGCCCTCTGGGAGTTGCTGGCCGATGAAGATCAGCCCGACCCGCCCCGACTGGCGCGGTAACCCTTGCACGGGCAGGGTAGCGGGAAGCGGTTGCCATACCCAGCGGGCCTGTACTAAGATTCGCCCCGGCCGTCGCACCCAGCCTTTTCCCCGACTCGAGACCTGCGCGGCCTTGGAATCCCCTGTCCCCGGAGGTTCCTATGTGGCGTCGGAAAGAAGAGCCCAGCCCCCCGTTGTCCCCCGCGCCTGCCCAGCCTATCAGCCCTGCGCCCCTGCCCCGCGAGGCGCCTCAGGTCCGCCCTGCGCGGCCCACGTCGGACGCGGCGTATCTGGGGCGATCCCTTTTGGTGAAAGGAACGGTTTCCGGGCAGGAGGACGTCTTCGTGGATGGCCGGTTGGAGGGCAGCATTCAATTGCTGAACTCCTGTGTAACGATTGGTCCGGCGGCTAGAGTCGAGGCGGATATCGACGCTACCGAAATCGTCGTGCACGGCCGCGTGTGCGGTCAGTTGCGAGGGATAACCCGTGTCGAAGTTGGCCCCAGCGGTGTGGTCGAGGGCACCATCACCAGCCAGCGTCTGCAGGTCCACGAAGGTGCCGTGATCAACGGCCGGGTGGAGCTGAACCGCAAGCCGGTTGAGCCGGCACGAACTTCCGCCCCGGATGCTGCAGTTGCTAAACCGCCGGGAAGCCTTGTCGCCACTCCTGCAGCCGTCAAGGATATTGTCTAGCGGGATGGGCCTGTTGGGCAAAACGCGCGCCGGGACTCGCGCCGCGACCCCACCAGCCGCGGGAGCGCCACCCGCGGCTGTGCCGCGCAACCTGCGGGTGTCCAACGGCCTGAAGGACTTTCTCTGGCTGCTGGACGGCGTCGAGCACGGGGCGCTGCTTGACCTGGGGACCGTCTGGCAATCCACGGTAAGCTTGTTCGTCGAGCGCGGCTTCAAAGTCTACACCGAGGACCTGCTGCGGGATTGGAAGGAGTTTCGCGACGAGTATGAGCGGCGGCGGCAGGAGGCCGTGCTGCGCGGTGAGCCGGAAGCGGCCGTTGCCGATTTCGGCGCGCTGGCAGAAGCCTTCCTCGACTCCATCCTCCGCCACCCGCCCGAAACCTTCAACGCTGTACTGGCTTGGGACGTATTCGACTACCTGCCGCCTGAAGTGGGAACGCGGCTCGCGGCGCGGCTGAATGAATTACTCCGTCCCGGAGGCGTGGTCCTGGCGCTGTTTCACAGCCGCCTGCCGCAGAGTTTCTCCCGCTACCGCGTGCTCGACCCGCAAACCGTCGAGGTGCTGCCCGCTCCGCCCTTGCTTGCGCCGGTTCGCCTCTTCCAGAACCGCGAACTGCTCAACCTTTTTGCGGGTTTCCGCTCTTCGAAGACCTTCGTCGGACGCGATCAGATTCGCGAAGGCCTGTTCACCAAGTAATCTGCGCCCCGTGTTCACATTTTGTTCTCCGCAACCCGCCAAAGATGGCGCGACATTTCTCTTGCATTCGCTCCGGCGCGGGAGTAAAAGGGGATTGAGAACTGGTTCGGGAGGAGGCATGACTCCACCGGGCTTAGAACTCTCGCAGGCTTGAGCATCCCGCACACGCGGGACGAGCCGCCGTGGACACGGCCTGACCGGTCGGGCGTTGTTGCCGCGGCGGCTGAAGCCAAAGTAGCGAATCGGGGAGCTGCCAGGCTCCCCGATTCGTTTTTTGCCCTGCCTTTTGGCGAAGCCGGAACCGCTGGGGTCTTACGGCTCGACGGGTGGTGCCTGCGGCGGAACGGGAGGCTGCCTTCTGCGCGGACCCGGGCCGCCTGGGGCCATACGCTGCTGCCAGAACTCCCGGCGCATTTCTTCGAGTTTTTGCCGTTGCTCGGGGGTGAGCATTTCGCGCATGGCCAGGCGGTGCTCAATGGCTGCCTTGCTCGCGGCCAGCTCCACCTCTTGTATTTCGCGCAGCTTTCGGTCAATCAACGCCCGGTCGGGCTTCTCCGCGCGCAGCAGTTCCTCGAGCTCCATGCGCTTGACGCGCAGGTCGGCTTGGTTGCGGATACGCGTGCGGGCCCATGCACTGGCTTGGCCTTGAATCTTATTCACCTGCTCCGCAGTGACGCCCAAGCGCTCGCGCACGGCCGGATTGCGCAGGAGCATTGCAAACTGCCCGCGCATGCCAGGACGCGCCCAACGCATCGGCTGGCCGGGCCCGAAGCCCCACCGGCGCATCATCCCGGGCCGCGGCGGCCCGCCGCGATGCTCCCACTGCGGACCACGCCACGGCCCGACAGGCCCCTGTGGCGGGCCGGGGGGCGGCTGTTGCACGCCGCCCCACAGCGGGATGGCCAGAGCCGCCGTGGCGATCCAGAGTTTCTTTGCGATCCTCATAAGTGCTCTCCTGCCGAAGACTTTCTTCACTCTGTTTAACCCGCGGGCGCCCGAAATGTTGCTGACAGGCGGGCCAAGGGGGAAAGAGGGGGTTTTGCTCGCGGGAAGGCATCTTCCGTGAAGCGCGCTGCCGTGACTTTTCGGGCGTCCGCGTGGCGAGCAAGCTCCAAATGGCTGCTTTCCAGCCCATGGGCCCGGGAGCGGCGGCGCGCTCAACTTGCGGGAGTCTGGCGAGGACTTCCGAGTCAAAGTTGCGCCGGTGCGCTCGCTCCGCCTGTTTCAAAGGAAGGCCGGCGGCGGGAATCCACGACTCGATCCGGTGGTCGTCGGGCAGTACTTTTGAACTAGAAGGCTGACGCCCCTGTACCATTGTGACTCACACCCGGGTACTCGACAATTCCTGCTGTTGCAAGCGTCCGATTTCAGGCTGAGGGAGCAGAAAGATGCAAAGCGCTTATGCGACATGGGTGGGCCAGCCGGTAGTTCTCCACATAGCCGCGGGTGAGTTGCGTGTCCCGCTGCGCGGGACGATCGTAAGCGAGTCGAGTGAGGCATTGCGATTCCGCATCGGTGAAGGCTGGGACGTTGACATCTTCAAGAGCATGGTGCTTTCCGTCGAAGAAGACGGCTGGAGCGTAGTGGCCGCCTAGCAAGGACTTGTAAGGCAGAGTTCCATCGGCCCTTCCTCTCAACCCCTGAGCGCCGGGCTCGGTTTCTCCCCCGCCGAGCCCGGTTCTTGCTATGGAGAGCATGAGGCAGAGATGGCCTAGGGCTGCGGCCAGAGGACGCTGCGATTGATCTGCGCCAGGCGCGGTGTGCCGCACAGCGCCATGGCTGCTTCGAATTCCGTACGCAGCAGGCGGACCACGCGCTCGACACCGGCCGTGCCGCCGACCGCAAGACCCCACAGATACGGCCGCCCGATCAGCACGGCCTTGGCCCCCAGAGCCAGGGCCTTCACTACGTCCGTGCCGCGCCGCACTCCGCCATCGAGCAGGACAGGAATCTTGCCTTCAACGGCCTCGACTACCGCCGGCAGAGCTTCGATGGTGGCCGGTGTCGTATCCAGGTTGCGTGCGCCGTGGTTGGAGACCAGCACGCCAGCCGCTCCGTGCTCGACAGCCAAGCGAGCGTCTTCAGGAGCCAGGATGCCTTTCAAGATGACAGGCAGCTTGGTGAACGACTGAATCCAGTCAATCCCTTCCCAGGTGAGCTTGGGGTCCAGAAAGATGCTGTAGATGGCGCTTTCGCTGTAGTGGCACGCGCGGCTGGCCAGGGTCCCCAATCCTTTTAGGTTTTCACGATGCATTCCCGGCGGGAGCTGGAAGTTGGAACGCACTTCGCGCTCGCGCGAGCCGAGCACAGGCGTGTCCACCGTGATGCACAGCGCCTGACAGCCGGCGGCCTCGGCGCGCTGCACCAGGTCGCGCGTGAAGGCGCGGTCGGCTTGCACGTAGAGCTGGAACCACAGTCGTCCCGTTGCGTCACGAGCCATCTCCTCGATCGCCGTGGTGGCAAAGGAACTGATGACCAGCGTGGCCCCCGCAGAGCCGGCGCCGCGCACGGTCGCTCGTTCGCCCTGCGGATGCACGAGTTTGTGATAGGCGGTAGGCGCCAGCAGGATGGGGAAGTCGAACCGCTGTCCGAACAGTTCCACACGCGTGTCGAGCTTGCTGACGTCTACGAGCACCCGCGGCTTCAGCAGGATGCGGTCGAACGATTTCCGGTTCCGTCGCAGGGTGATTTCGTCCGCGCTGCCTCCAGCGATGTAGTCGTAAGCCATCCGCGAGAGCCGCTTCCGGGCGAACTGCTCGTACTCAAGCAGATTGATGGGGGCCGGCGCGGCAGGCTGCCTGGGTTTCGTGGCTGCTTCCGTTTGCTGGGCCGTTGCCCGCAACAGGGAAGGGAACGCCTTTGCGGCGATGATTCCGGCCAGCGACCTGATGATTGCGCGGCGATCCACGGTCGGGGCGATTCTACCGTTGCGCCGCATCTGGTCAAGTACTCTGCTTGCGGGGGTGGACAATCTGTTTGACAGCTCGGCGGGCGCAAACGACACTAGGGCCGTTCCAACTCCTCTCGGTTAACGGATCGGCCTGCCAGGGGCGGACAGGTACAATGTGCCGCTCATCTGCCCGTTGGCGGGGATGGTTCGGACGGCACGGGGCGGCGCATTCCCTCTGCGGCAAGGAGTAAGACCATGTCTTTAGCCGGGTTTGCCGAGGTTCCGCGTCTTGCGGGCGTTACGGGGTTGCGCGAAGCGCAACGGCCCGGGTTCAGCGTGGCCGAAGCGGTGGGCCGGCTGCGACGCATGGCCTACGTCAAGCAGCGCCTCGCCTTTTTAGCCGCGGCGCATGTGAATTCGACACCCGAATGGGAAGTCAAAGCGGCGCTGGCGCTGCATGCCTGGCTCGACGCAGAACATGTCTCGGCCCTTCGCGCTCGCCTGACCGAGCTGCGCGAGCCCCCTTCACGGCTGGAGGAAGTTCCCGACCATCGCTTGGCCGCGGCCCTGGATGAGGCGCAGCGTGCGCGCGATACTGCCGAGCTGCTGGCAGCAATCTACGCCGTTTTTCGCCCTATGCTGCTCGCGGCGGTCGAACGCTATCTGGCCGAAACCAACCCCCTGGCCGATCACCCCAGTTGCCGCCTTCTGAAGCTGATCCGGGTCGAAGAGGGCGAGGCGCTCGATTGGGGACGCAAAGCGCTGGCTGCCCTCGAGCCAGATGCCGCGGCGCGCCGAAAGATAGACGCATGGAAAGCTCACCTTGAGGCGTATCTGGCGGCGGCCGGTGGGCTGGACGGCATGCGGCCGGAGTCCAAGGCCCCGCTGCCGGCGCCGCGTGCTGCGCAGGCAGTTGCTCCGGATATTACGCCACGGCGCGACGGCCGTTTCCGCGGATTGTTTGACCCTTCGACGCCGGCGGACGTTGTCTATCTCGATGAATCGCGCCCCGCCGAAGAACGCAACCTGGCCCTGGCCTTCAAGCGCGTGCGGGAGATGGACGTGCCGGAAGTCATCGCTGGGATCATCGCGCAGACGCCCGGCAGGCCGTGGAACTATTATGCGCTGCTGTTGCGCCAGCTCTGGGACGAAGCCCGTCACGCGCTGCTCGGCGAAGTGGCTCTGGAAAGCCGCGGATACGGCTGGACGCGGCTGCCTGTCAACGTAACCTTTTCCTGGAAACTGGCGCGTTTCTGCAAGCCTGTCGAACGGCAC
>Ga0209172_10001460_pt1 | contig 49947 bp, 46 predicted proteins | sample LarsenN4metaG_FD_184113 | JGI IMG/M metagenome (GOLD analysis project Ga0209172, IMG submission 184113) | Hot spring sediment bacterial and archeal communities from British Columbia, Canada, to study Microbial Dark Matter (Phase II) - Larsen... ...
ACTGTAGCCAGAGTGTCTAAAGACTTGTGCACTCAATGTTATAAACGGCAGAATGCGGGTTTCAGCCATTCATAAACGTTAAAACCGGACGTTTTTATGAGAATCATTCTCATATCGAGAATTGCTGCTTCAACATAGAGTTCGGGCCAGGTAATTGTGCCTCTAGGTTGATAACTGCCCCGCACAAAATCCGATGTGCTACCAAACCAGGAATTGGTATCACTGAAAACGCCAAATCCCGCGTTTAGAATAGTTTTGACCAGAGCGCGATCGCTGACGTATAACGTCGGAAACTGGCTAAAATCCCCATTCACCAAAATACCACTTGGCTTTTTAATTGGTTGCTCTGGTTCGGGTTCCTGCGGTTGTAACGTGACCAACACCGCAACAATTACCCGTCCTGGAGTCTCTGCTTCATATAACCGATATTCCGCTGTTTGAACAAATGGTAATTGTTCAACTTGATTGATTCCTTTTTCAGCAAACAAGGAACTGAAACTGCCTCCTGCCCGTAGACCAAATGCATCTTCAATTTGTTGTTTTAGTAAGTCATTCTGACTCCCATTATCAGTGGGATTTCGTAAATAAATAAATATCCGTCCAATCTCCACTCCTTCATTCAGCGATGGTGGAACTCGGACTCCCTGTTCAACAGGTCGGACGGTTGGTTCAGTGCTATTGGTTGATTGATGAATAGATGGCGCAGGTGATTCTGTTTGGGCGATCGCGGCCTCTGCCAGTGGTGGCTCCAGATCCGGCATCTCTGAAGAGGGCAATGTCACATCAGCAAATACCTCTCTCTGCAAATCGGCAGCACGAGTTGAAATCGGGTGATTTGGTTCTGTCAGTTGGTTAATCGCACTTGGTGATGATGTTACCTGTGCCAGACCTGCCGAAGCAGTTCCCAACCCAAACAGCATTGAACTTGCTGACGCTAAAGGTAAACAACACCAGCCGAAACGAGAGGAGTGCATTGTTCCTATTTCTGATTAATGTTTGATTTGAGTCACAATCTGTACAATGGGTTTCGTCAAAGACCGGGCATCCCAAATCCCAGACGAAACCCATACGTTACGACTAATGACAAATTGGCTACTTATTCAGGCTTGAGTTTTACTCGCTTGCCGCCACCAGACACCTGAATCGTTTGACCACTCACCCAGGAACCGGCGGGGGAGGCCAGCCAGAGGAAAGCGTTAGCAATATCCTGGGGTTTACCGGCGCGTCCGGTGAGGCTGTCGGGGTGGGCCAGAGCATATTGGGCTTTCTCGTCTAGGCCAGCGGAAGCATAGCCTTCGGTGATGACGGTGCCAATCAGAACGGTATTGATCCGCACCTGCTTGGCGAAGTAGTGGGCAAGACCTAGCATTAAATGGTTGAGTGCGGCTTTAGCGGCAGAGTAGGCAATGAAGTCAAAGGCGGGGACCGATCCTACCAAAGAGCCAGAGTTGGTGATAGTAACGTTCTTGCCTGCTTCTTTGGCTTTGAGCATATAGGGGCGGCAGGCGGCAGTCATCTTCATCGCCGATAGGGTGTTGAGCTTATAGCTCTCGATCATGTCTTCTTCGGGCACTGCCAGGGGATCATCGTAGGCTCGCCCCCAGCCCACATTGTTGACCAGCGTTGTTACATCACCAAAGGTTTCAACAGCCTTCACCACACAAGCATCAATATCCGCTTGGAGGGTGACGTTACAGCCGATGCCGATCACTTCGTTGCCAGTATCAGCCTGGATCGCAGCGGCTGTAGTCTGGGCTTTCTCTCCATTCAGGTCGGCAATCATCACCTTGGCTCCGGCTCCAGAAAAGGTGCGAGCGATCGCCTCACCAATATTCTGGGCACCCCCAGTCACAATTGCCACATGCCCATCCATCCGAAAATCACCAAACGCATCAAAGCTCATAAAGATCTCCTGATATAGTCAATCGTTTCAAATGTTTATTTGTGCTACGTGGCTTATTGTGTACAGCTCTGGTATTTTGTTAATCGAGTTCCTGTAAACCACCACCACTCACCGTTAGAACTTGTCCACTGACCCAACTAGCTGCCGGAGAACAGAGATACAATGCGGCATAGGCAATGTCATTGGGTTCACCCAGACGAGCCAGAGGGGTATGCTTCAGCATTGCCTTCTCAATCTCGGGATTGAGTACCGTTGTTAATGCGTCGGTTTTGATCGCACCGGGGGCGATTGCATTTACCCGAATATTTTTGGAACCTAAATCGAAGGCAATGTTGCGGGTCAAATGGCTTTCTGCCGCTTTAGAAGAACTGTAAGAAGCCATGTTTTTGTTTTTGTTATCTCCTGCCATTGAGGAGATATTTAAAATCGCACCACCCCCGGCTGCTTCCATGTGAGGAACACATAGCTGACAGAGATGAAATACCGAAAAGACATTCAGTTTATACGCCCAAATGAATGTATCCATTGACATATCAAAAGGCTTAGGGCCACCCCCTCCAGCGTTATTAATCAAAATTGTGATTTTGCCAAAAGCCGCGATCGCTTCTTTGACTAAATTCTCTAATGCTGCATCATCGGTGACATCACACGCAACGGCGATCGCTTTACCACCGTTCGCGTTAATTTCATTAGCAACCGCCGCCGCCGTTTCTTGTTTCAGGTCACTAACAACGATCGCCGCACCAGCTTTGGCAAATAATTCGGCGATGCCGCGCCCAATTCCGGCTCCAGCTCCAGTGACAATTGCCACCTGATCATTAAGACTAAACGCATCTAAAACAGTCATACTTTTTGCAATCTCCTGAAGTATCTTTAATGAACAGTCATGACAAACTTCTAAACTACTCAGGCCGCAACATTGCTTTCATTACTGCAGCATTAATAAACCAGGCTGCAATCCCTGCAATCAGCCCCAGAAGAATGCCCCCGACTACCGGCGTAACCAGGATTGGACCTGCGAACTTTTGCAGAAATAGAGCTACCAAAGCTGCTGTACCAAAAGCAAATAGCGAGTAAAACAAGACTGTTCTTACCCCAAAGAAGAAGAAAGGACGATTTAACAGATCTGGAGAGGCTAGTTGGAGACTTTTAGCTTTTTTACCAAAGTTAAAAAAGGCAATTATCCCCAAAATGACCGACAGTAAAAAAGCTGTCATCACCCCTGTAGAGAAAACCGTTTTTTCATGGGCAGATATCGTGTCCACCGTTAGCGGTAGAACATCTTTCCCGCGAAACATAAACCAGCCGATTACACCGTTGATCACAGCATTGATCACACCGCTGAGCATGGCGTCCTTTTGGATGTAATGATTAGCTTGATGCGAGACAGAAACCATATAGTTACCCTTCTCAATTCCAACCTGATTTACTAGCCCGGAAGAAGCATGCCATCAAAAAGTAAAAATCTCGTGTAGAACTTAAAATGTCTTCTGACGCTGAGCAATCTAAGGATTCTGAACTACCTGAGCTAAACTAACGCGGCTATACCTTAAGAATGCAACGGGATTCTTAGGAATGCTCAGACTGCAGAATAGGCTTTCACAAAAAGTCATCGTAAAGAATCTGTATCACGCTGGATACACCTCACCACTCATCATTCAGCTAAATCAGTCAAAAATGTCGCGACGTATTTCTCGCCGGACTTCCCGACGCCTTTCTCGCTTCTCCCGCTGCACTTCTCGAACACCCTCTCGGATTTCTCGCCGAAATTCTGCTGGTGTGTCTGCATCCAGAATTTCTCGTACAGCCTCACGCCGTTCACGTCGGATTTCTCGCATGCCTTCCCGCCATTCTCGTCTCACATCGTTTCGTGACAGTGCTATGGGTGGCATGCCGAAGACCAATACAGTGATGGCAGGTAATCCCAGGACTGCCCAAATGACATAACGTCTCATGATTACCGACCTCTATTTATTCAAGGGTTTCTTTTTGAATGGCTTGTTGGAATTGACGGGTGTAGTCCGCACATTTATTGCGATCGATGCTAGCGGTTGCCCCAGCCCCATAAGCTGCCGCATAGAAAAAGGCGCGATCGCTACCAAACAATCGAGTAATTCCTGAAAATACCCGCATCACATCTCTTTCCAGGGATGGTGCATTATTCAACTTGGCACATTGAAAAGCCGCACCAGAAATGTACCCAAGTTGCTCAATTGCATTATCAAGTTTTTCTTCCTCATCCGGCGACTGGGTGCCCAGTCCTTGAGCTTGAGGTGCAGCGATCGCGCCATTTATTGCCACACCCCACAAGATTGTCATCAGTATGATAATTTTTCTCATGGTCTCTCACGAAAGAACTAAAAGTAACTCAATGAGTTTGAACAGAAATATTTGTTTTTTGAGAAATCTCAGCATTCCATAAATACAATATGGAACTTCATCCCTCACAACAACGAACTGATTCATTTGAATAAGTTCTACTGCTGAAGGAAGACTCTTTTTCAAGGTGTGACTAAATGCGAAGATCAATCGTTGAGGGTTATAATCCTAACAACCCTCTTAAGTCCGAAGTTATGGCAGACTTTAACGGATCAAGAAACTGAATTCATACAAAGATTTAGCAACACCTCTTCCACATCCTTGACCTAATCAATCTAACCAAATTGATGTTCTTTAAAGCTTCTATTGGCAGGCCAACACTGCAATTTGATATGTATTATTGCGAGCCGTGTCAACTCTGAAATTCACTTGGTAGGGTTGTTTCACAGTTGGGGGACGGAATGTACCTGAAACTCGTTTGAAGCGGGTAGCAGAGTAGTTTTTACCATAGACCTTGGCGTTACTTCCATCGTTGTACTTAAAGTACAATTCACCTACGTAATTTGCATCATTTTCTGGAACAAATTGAGCCGTATAGGATGAAAAGCGAAAACTAGTTGGTACTGCAAAATCTGTATTTTCATTTCCTAGTTCGGCAAGTTTTCTAATCTGAGTTTCTCCAGTTGAGACCTCTTTTAGGTAAACACACCCTTTTGGAGCAGGAGGGAGCGGCAGCATCGTTTCAGCTTGTACATCATGCTCAAGCAAGAACACAGGAAGACTCATCAAAAAGCCTAATGTTGTAATATGAAATAGCTTCATAAGCACTCCTTTTTCGATACGAAACTAAATAAAATCCAATAAGGTAAGTAAGAGAGCCATTTTCCCTCAAAACATAAACCAGACAATCACACTGTTGATCACAGCGTTGATTATGCTGCTAACGATTACTTCCTGCTGAAAGATTCTATTGGATTGTGATGCGGCATAAACCATAAAACCTTGACCTTGTTTCAGTCATGATCAGAGCATAGATAGCAAAAGTGAAATTCTGGTGCAGTGACTACTTTTTCAAAGAGCGTAGCCCAAACCACATCAGGAAAGCAGCTAAAACCAGAGCGATCGCAGCGACTAAAAACATCTGCGTGACTCCGGTTGTAAAGGCTGCCTGGTAATTGCCCACTAAACCTTCCAGTTTTTCAACGGGAATGGCGAATTGGGACGCAATGGAAGAGGCACCGCTTGCTAACACTTGCCGTAACTACTCAGCCTGAAGGTTCAGGGAAATGGGATGCCCTAGGAATAGCTGTTCTAAAGCATCCAGTAGAGGATGCCCCTGCTTTTTGAGGGTAGAAAGATAGCCCCGAATCGAATCAAAAAATTGCGCTCCGACTGCTGAGCGGAAGCCTCCAGAAATCGTTTGCTTGAGTTTCATCATACGAATATCGCGCTCGGCTTGATTGTTATCAAACGGCACACGGAAGTTATGCATAAAAATAGAACCTGCGTTTATTGCGGATGTCCTTGTTAGCCCCTCTTGCAAAAAGGTTTTCTAAAGATGCACTAAGGACAAAGTATTTGTTGAGTATTCAAGCCTGGATTGGTTTGTAAGTAATCTCGCACCCAAGTACAACTCGATCGCTCGATCTGTTTCTCATCTAAAACCTGATCCAGTGACCAGAGAATAACCAGATTATCCAACCCCCCCGATACCAGGAGCGGTTTTCTACCTTGAGTACCAGGGTAGAAGGCAATATCCAGGGCTCGTTCCTCATGTCCTTCCAGCGTTGTGAGCAGGGTGCCATCGAGTTTCCAAAGTTTGATTGTTCTGTCCCAACTGGCAGAAGCAATGACCGTACCCCAAGCCGCCGGGAGTCCAGAGTCGGGGGGAATAAAGGTGACTGCATTAACGCGGGCGGTGTGTCCCTCAAAGGTGTGCATTAATTTGCCATCGATCGCCCAAAGTTTGAGGGTATTGTCTTCGCTGGCGGTGGCGAACATCTGACCATCAGGGCTAAAGGCCACATCCCAAATCGTGCCCGTATGACCTGTGAGGTTGAGTTGCGGGTGCAGTGGAAATAATCCCTGATGGTTGCGGTGCCAGAGGCGAATGATTTTGTCCAGACCAACGACCGCTAACCACTGGTTATTTGGACTAAAAGCAACTGCATTGAGGCGATCGCCCAACTGATCGGCGGATTCGCGGTTTTTCTCCAGGGCTTGAATCAGCGTGCCATCCTGCTGCCATAGCTTAATCGTGCCATCCCAACCGACAGAAGCGATGTGTTGCCCATTGGGGCTGAAGGTGACATCAAAAGCAGTTTGCTGGTGAGCCTGCACCGTTCGGAGCCGTTTACCTGCCCGATTCCAAAACGTGAGGGAACCATCTTCGCTGGCAGCCACTAAGGTTTGTCCATCGGGGCTGCTCTCCACTGCCCAAACTTCACCCTGATTCACGGGTAACGTCTGCAAAATCTGACCTTGCGTGTTCCAGCGTTTGATCGTGCCATCGGAACTGGATGAAATGACCGTTTGTCCATCGGGCGTAAATTTAGCGCTCCAGACGGAGGCCCGATGTCCTCGTAAAACGGTTAAGAAGTCTCCAGAGAGCCGCCAGATCCGTATCAGCGCATCTTCACCGCCAGAGACGAGTCGCTGCCCAGTCTCCTTCAGGGATGCGCCACGAGCCGGACTAAATGCCAGAGCCAGCGTTCCACTGGGATGTCCGTTCAGGGTTCGCAACACAGTGCCATTCCAATTCCACAGCTTGATCGTGTTATCCCAACTGCCTGAAGCCAGGGTTTGTCCATCGGGACTGAGTGCCAGACTGACGACTCCATTTCGATGTTCAGAAGTCGTGTTGATCAGGGTTCCATCTTGCTTCCACCAAATGATATTGCCATAAGTGTCGCCAGCCACAAGAGTTTGTCCATCCTGGCTAAATGCCACACTCAAAAACCGGTTTTCACCTTTATTCGAGAGGATTGGATTTTTGAATGTCCGAATGATGCTGCCGTTGATATTCCAGAGCATCACCGTATTGTCTGCACTTGCCGTTGCCAGCGATCGCCCGTCGGGGCTAAACGTGACTTTCCAGATGGGTTTCTGATGACCTCTCAAGGTGCGGATCAGGGTTCCATCCAGGCTCCAAAGTTCGATCAAGTTGTCACTTCCTGCCGCCGCAATCCATTTTCCGTCTGGACTGATGGCAACGGACAATGCGCGGTCTTGATTGCCTTTGAGGGTTGCCAACGGCTGTCCATCTCGGTTCCACCGACGGATTGTCCCATCGTCCATGCCCGCAACTAGCGTTTGCCCATCGGGACTGAATGCCACCTCACGAGCCTTGCCTGACAGGGTATGTTGGATTTTGCCATTGCTGCCCCACACAATGATGACGGGTTTATCGTAAGTGGCGGCGATGCGTTGTCCATCAGAACTGACTGCAATTCCCCGCACCCTTCCCTGATCGGCTTTGAACCGATTTTGCTCGACGACCTGAAATAGAGCGCGGCTTAACTCACGCTCAACCTCTGTTGTTAATGCGATCGGAACAGACTGCAATTGTTTCAGGCGGGACTGGGCAATCATCGCAGACACCAGCGCATCCAGACGATTACCAGAGGCAAATTGAGCTTCTGAGGTATTGGCGATCGCTTCAATTTCGCGCAAAGCCGCCTGCCGATTTTGTGTCCAGGCATAAATCCCCAACGTGCTGGAAATCAGGAAAGCGATGCTGACCGTTGCCAGCAATCCTTTTTGCAACCGACGGGCGCGTTGTTCCTGCTGTAGCCGTTTTTCAACTTCTTGCAGCCGTTTGAGTTCTTCCTCGCGCTTCAGGCTATCCAGATCGGTGCTGGTACCAAACCATTTCACTACCTGCCCACTCGCATCTCGAATGGGTGTCGCACGATTGAGAAACCAGCGATAGTTCCCACTGACATCTTGCATCCGCACTTGCACTTCGTAAGGTTCGCTGTTGTCCCTGGCGTGTTGCCATGCCGTGAGACTACCGGGAAGATCCTCTGGGTGAATAATATCAACCCATTTCCAGGCTTTGATATCCGTTAGCGATCGCCCCAAAGAGTTGCTGACTTGCTGGTTGGCATAGGAGAGCGTGCCATCGGGTTCGGCAATCCAAACAATCTGGGGAACCGCTTCTGCCAGTTGCCGAAAGAACCGTTCACTTTCCTGCTGTGCCTCCAGTTGTTGTTGAATTCGTTGCCGTTCCGCATCCTGACTGGCGGCTAGAAACTGATAATCCACATCACTGAGGCTTTTATCCTGCGCCCACAGTTGGGCATCCAGGAGCGATTGATCGCGCAACAGGTAAATCCGATCCTGTCGTTGGGATGCCAGCCAGCCATTAATTGCATCAGCGTAAGGACGGAGCTGATTCAGTTGTTGATTGACCCACTCCGCGTTAAACACATGCCGGTAAATGGGATTTTTGATCGCCAGTTGATTGCCCTGACGCACGACCAATCCCGATAACAACAGTTCAATCTGTTCGCGGCTGTCATCGAGCGGCACAACCTCATCCTGGAGGAGTTGTTGGTAAATCCCTAACAGTCGCCCGGTGCGGTTTGCGTTCCAGAACAAGCGATCGCGAATGGTGCGGAGATGCACAGGTTCATCATGGGCTTCCCAATGGTCTAACACCTGAGTTTTCACTAAGTCATCCACCCAAAAAGACTCCATTCCGGGGGGAATTTGCGAATGGGTGATTTCGCTCTGTTCAACCGTTTGCATCACTTGTTGGCAGAGCTTTTGGGTCAGAAAGGGTTGCCCCCCTGTCCACTGCAAAATCCCTTTCAGGATGGGTAGGGGCTGGGGAAACACAGGTTCAAATCCTTGACTGAGCGGCATGGCTTCTGGCGCTGTGAATCCATCCAGGTGAATCGCCTGCCCGATGTTAAAGGGGGTGCGCTGTTTATCGGCAATCAGATCAGCCGGGGTGGTCACGCCAAAGAGAACCATATTCAACCGTTGATAACGAACATCATGCGATCGCTGGTTGTAACATGATCGAATCCAGGCAAAGAAATCATCAACGGGAAACTCCAGGCTCAATAAACTATCAATTTCATCAATAAAAATGTAAATCGATTCACTGGAAAACTGTACAAACACAATCTCTTCAATGAAAACAGTTAAGCACTGAATCGGAGGCAAATCAGAATGGGTGTTAAACCATTCGCGGTAATTGACTTTGCCCAAGAGTTGAAAGCTTTGAAGCAGGCTGACCATCATGCCGCGATACCACTGCTGGGGAGTGAGGCGATCGCTGCCCAGGCGAGTCATATCCAAATACGCACACTGTGCCCCATCATCCTGAAGTTGCTGTTTCACCCGCACCAGCAAAGACGACTTGCCCATCTGACGAGCGTTAAACACATAGCAAAATTCACCCGCTTGCAATGCCCGATATAGATCTCGGTCTGCCTGTCGCACCACATAGGTCGGCGCATCCGCCTGTAAGCATCCACCGACTTTATAGCGAAACGAGTTCATAGGGCGCTATGGGGTGAAGAGATACGTCTGAAAATACTCCTGGTAGAGTTTGCAACTCAACTGCCAGCCATTGGAGGTCGGCTGAATCAATCCCAGTCCCTCTAATTTATAAGCCAGAATGGGATCTAGCCTGATTTGGGGGCGCTCACCCGCCGAGTTCATTGCGTCATTGCAGACAAGAGACTGGAGCTGTTCTACCCATTGCGGATTCGTATTAATTTGCGCCAGTAACCGTTGTAAATGATTCCGATAAATGCCTTCCGATGAAGCCACCGATCGCAGTAATTCATCCGCCGACATGCCTTGATGCAGATGGTAAAGCGCCAGATTAATTAAGGTGGGGTTACCACCGAGTAAATCCAACAGGCGATCGCAAACCGCCTCATTCCAGATCACGGCATATGCCTGCGCGAGTGCCTCCACTTGGGCGCGGGTCAACGGTGGCAGGGTTAAGGGCAACCCCACATTAAACGGCGATTGATTGATGTCGAGGGGTAAGTAAGCGTCAGTAGAATAGGAAACGACCAGTCGGAGCCGTTTCCAGACTTCATCATGCTGTGCCTCTTCATGCCATGATCGCAGCAGGGGTAATAAACTTCTGGCAGTCTCAGGATGTTCAAAGACTCGCTCCACCTCATTAAACACCAGCACCAGCGGACGATCCAAACCGGACAAAATGGCTTCCCGCACATATAAGGTGGTGCTGAGCTTGCTTCCTAATAAATCATCCCAATACTGATCAAGACTTGTTTCGCACTTCAATTTGCGACACAACACGACACAAAACCAGCGCAAAAAAGCATGGGACTGACTCAAGGTTTCAATATCGGCTTGTTGCAGATCAATCGCAACGGTGTAGTAGCCCTGTTGTTTCGCCTGGTGTAGTAATCGCAACAGCAAAGACGTTTTGCCAAACCCACTGGGAGCTTTAATCCGAATCACACAACCCGGTTGTAAAACTTCCTGCAAGGCGCGATCGTCTACCTCTGGACGGTGAATATAGTACTCAGAACCCAGCGGAACAGGCCCACTGGGGTAAGGTATCGACACTGAATTGGAGGTTGACTCGATCCAGGGTTGTGATGGGGTTATTTCCATATCCTCTGGGCACTGTTGCAAGTCGCCATCCAGAAGATCGAGCTTAAATGCGCTAAATAATAAGGTGAGCGTGCGGCGATCGACTCCAGATCGAGATGCCCACAAGCGGCTGAGGGTACTGGTGGAGATGCCACAGCGTTGACTCAACTCTTCCGCTGTAAACCGTTTTCCCTCATTTTCAGTGGCTTCTGCTGATTGAATCGCCTGATTCAGTCGCCGTAATCCGCTGGCAGTCAGTGCAACGCCACGTTTCCGTTTGGCAGAAGAGTGAGGGTTGGAATTCATGGGCTGAGACAGGGGGATGTCCCCCAGGGATAAGACCGAACAGAAGGGAATCATTAAAAGAATTCTAACCAGAATCGCTCTGCTAAATCCTGAATGACCGGAATCTTGCCATTGCACCCGGCCCCTAACTGACTTAACTGATGGGTTCCTAAACACCCAAATGGACTGTCTTCAGTTAACTTCAACATTTCGTTTACGGATCATCCTGACAAATTAAAGATTTTCTTTAGAACTGCCTAATTGATTTATTTCCAGATATTTGATTTCGAGTCAGTCGCTTAATTCATTTTTCTAACTTAACTAGGTCAATCAGTTATCTGTCTCTGAAAAGCTTTCTGCTATTTGGCTTAAGTGAATTTGAGTCATTAAATCTGGGTCGTTGACAAATGAGATTTTGTTTCTTCTTTAGTTTATGATGCATTCTGTCAATCCATCTCAAGTCTGATTCGACTGAGGTTTCATCCTGCCGGAACCGTCTATAGGGGTTCTCTCCTGGCGATGGCATGATTTTTCGGTTGTATTCTCTTGCCTTTAGAAGACTTTCCCATGATGAACGTTTCAAGATCTCTTTTAACCACTACTCTCGCGATCGCCTCTCTTAGCCTTGCTGTCAGTGTTAAAGCTGACACGGTACAAGCTCGCTGCGACGTTTATCCCAAAGGGGAAGACCGCGCCACTTCTTCGGGTCCCTGTACCTTTTCGCAACGACAGGGGGTGGTAGGGATTCAGCTACAAAACGGCAAGCGCTATGATCTCGTTCCAGTGGGGAATAATCCTGGGAACTATCGCGATCAAAATGGCAAAGCCGCTTATCGACAGTCAGGCTTGGGCGATAAGGGGCAAATTTATCGCCTTGCGACTGAATCAATCTATGTCTATTGGGATCCGGCTCCCTATAACCAGCAGAGCACCCAACCGACACCCAGCACAACGGCAAAGTCGCCCACGCCTGTCACCTATATGACGCCGAAGAGTGCCAATGAAATAATGGTACAGATCACCGAGGGCGAATTTAGATTTCGGGGTCCCCTACGCAGAACCTCTGGCAACAAGTTTGTTGGTGAGGATAGCCAAGTGCGGGTTATGTACGATAAGGACACCAGTCGTGTGGTCGTTATTAATAAGATCACTGGTACGGAATTTTACAATTATTTCTTTTCCACTGCCAAGGAAGGCGAGTTATAAACATGATGAAACGAACGATGCCGTTGATGCTGGGCGCGATCGCCATGATTGTTACGGTATCTCCTGCCCTGGCTAAAGGGATTTCTACGCTGACAGCGAACAATCCCAACACTCGAATTAATGTGCGATCGCAACCCACAATTAATTCCAGTGCGCCTAGCTATGGTCTTCCAGGGGACAAAGTAAAAGTGATTCAGTGCGTTAAAGATCGAGACAGAGCAAGCAGTGGCTTGAACTGGTGCAAGGTGCAATTTGTGAAATCAAAAGCGATCGGTTGGATTCGCAGTGACTTCATTATCTTTGCAGATGGTGGTGAGTAGTCGATTCGGCTAAAAATTTTTCAGTTTGAAGTGAGATCAGTTCATTGAGGAGTTTGGTTTGGTGATGCAATTTAAACCTGTTTTTGGTTGTGGAGTGATGGCAGCGGTAACACTCACGGCGGCTTTACCTGCGATCGCTCAATCCGTTCCTGCTAGCGCTAGAAACGCTTGCATTCAAAGAACGGCGGAAGAAATGGTCGTGGCGACCCGCGATGTGTCCGTTGTCAGTGCAGGTCCAGTCAGTGCTGAAAGTGGTGCGACGACCCTGAGCATGCGCAATAACAAAACAGGTCAAACCGCAGAATGTCGAGTGAATACGATTGATAATACCGTTTTGTCTGTCACCCTGAGTGGTGGTAGTGCTGGCGGTAATACAACGGGTCAGAATCCAGAGTTTTGGGTCGTCACAGGAGGCAGAACCTTCCTTAAAGCCTCTCCTGGGATACTGGCTAAAACGGCGACCAGTAATGTTCCAAATGGAACGGTTTTGCGGAATCTGGGCTGCCAAAGTCAGATAATGCCGACCTGGTGCCAGGTGGAATTCCGCGACGATCCCAGCGTTAAAGGCTGGGCTTGGTCACCGAATCTAAGCCCATATCGGGGAGATTCATCCATATCAAACCCATCCTCCCCCACGTCTGCGACGTCTGCCCCGGAGGTTGGTACTCCTGTTGATCGCTTAAGTGATTTCGTGGGAGCCAGGGCTGGGCAGGCAGAAAATGCTATCCAGGAACGTGGGTATCGCTTTGTCAAAGCAGATAATTCTTCAGGCGATGCCGTTTATAGCTACTGGCAAGAAATCGATACCCAATATTGTGTGGTCATCCGCACAGCGGAAGGACGCTACGACTCAATTATCTACAACGGGGCAGCAGGCAATTGTCAACCCTAGGCAATGAACTTGACCTCTGAGTTTTTGAGAACTCGGAAATCTGCATTTCTCGGTACTTCTCCTCGGGGGCAAGGAAGGTGCAGGTGACAAAGTTTAGAGCGCTCACTTGGGTTTGCAGTAATTTGATCAACTTTGCTGATGAGGGTGAGTAATACCACTTCTCTAAAGGCATTATCGTTTGGCAACTACTTTCAGGAGACATCGTAATGGGCTTTTTAAGCAGACTATTTGGCAAAAAAGAAGAGGAAAAAGCAGCGGCGGCACCTCAAGTTTCTGTGCAGGAAGCAGCCGTTCAGAACTCGATCCCCCCTGAAAAGGTAGGACTGGATGGTAACTTTGATGAGAACGGGCTGGCAAAGCGAGTGGCTAAAGCCCTGGATGATGCCAACATTTCCGATCATGTGGGTTTGTGGGTTGCCCAGACTGGCAGTGTCGTCGTGTTGAAATACAATCCGGATGCGGAAGGGGTATTGGCTCAAGCGAAACAAGTTGCGACCTCGGTAGAAGGCGCAACGGAAGTGCAAACAGTGCCCAATTCTTAGTGCTTGCTTCAAGGGCTACTTGATTGAGTCGGACTTGAGTCAGAGCAAATTAGTCTTCATCAGGTTTTGGTTGCAAGCTGGATTTGCTCTGGCTTGATTGAATAAGCTGGATAATCGCTATGCTTCAGGGACGATACACATTGTTATACCAATTCTCTAAATCCCATTTACAGATGATTATCTGTAGCCCAGTTTTGAAGAATTGGTATTAGAGATGCTAGGACTGGACTAGACAACAAATCTAGTAAGTCTAATTCGCGATCGCTGAGAGTTATTTAAATTGTTATTAGAATAAGATGCGCCTCAATTCCCCAGATAACTTCTTCACGGTTTATCAGACGAAAACTGAGATTGAACTGCGAGCAGGGTGCAATGACTTTGGTGGTACCCGCGTCATTTGTACGACTACATCTTACGAAAACGCCAAAGGTCTGGCTCAATTGGCTGCCAAGATGAATCATCTGCCGCTCGTTGATCACGTTAGTCTACTGACCCATCAGAACTAGATGCAATCATTTATTTATGCCGCTTTGACTACAGCTGCATCGATCGCCGCAGGTGAAGTTAGTGCTGTCCTCAGACTTATCACCTGACTTCCTTGAGATTACGACCAGGGATTGCAATCTCGAGATGTGTCTAAATTCACAGCATCTAAACCATTTCCAGATAAACCATGACACTTAATGACACGGCCAAAATTCTTTATGGTTCCCCCCTATCCAAACCTCGCACGGCTAAATTTGCGATCGCGGTACTGCTGGTTTTAGTGCTGATCAGTAGCTATACCTTGTTCACGTCTTTACAAGCAAAAGTCACCGCCCTAGATGGGGTGCAGGTCATGGCGATCGCCTTTTTGTGGTCGGCCCTATTTTCATCAGGCACCGTCGCTATTCTCTGGTTTTTGGATCGGCGGGAACACGAATCTCGCTGGCTTTATGCCATTGCCTTTCTGTGGGGGGCATTCATTGCGACGGGCATTGCGCTCCCGTTTAACCAGATCATCATCTCGTCCATTGTGGACTGGGTCAACGCTCATCCAGATGTGAAAGACTACTTGGGAGCCAACGCAGGCTTCAAAATTGCTGCCCCGATCGCGGGTCCCCTGGTGGAGGAGATCACCAAAGGGGCGGGTGTGCTGCTGCTGTTTCTTCTGCTAAAGTCCGAATTTGATGATGCTCGCGATGGCTTTATCTACGGTGCATTGATTGGGGCAGGATTTAACTTTCTCGAATCGGTGCATTACGTCGTCAGTGAGTATGCCAAGTGGGGCTACGCCCCCTGGATTTTGCATATTGGGGCACGGCACGCTTTGTTTGGCTTTGCTGGACATGCCCTCTATACCGGCATCTTTGGGCTATTTTTGGGGTGGTCTCGGCAAACCACGCGCAAATGGTGGCGCTATACGGCTCCTGTGGTGGGCTGGTTGTTGGGCTTCTCGGCTCACTTCTCGCAAAATATCGGGATGTTGCTGGCGGTGCTATCGCAACGGGCATCTGGCGTGGCAGTGTCTCAGATAGAAACCCCACCGCCTGGTCTGAGTTTGCCAGGAATGTCGTTTGGGCTGGGGTGGTTGGTCTTGGCAGGTAGTTATGTAATGAAGTTTTGGCCGTTCTTGCTGCTGGTAGGATTCTTGTTATGGCGCAGCGGCGTGTGGGAACGGCGCGTGATTCGAGATGAGTTAGCCAATGAAGTCGAACCGGTGATTACGCCGGAAGAATACAAGGCAGTCCACCGCGATCGCATCTTCAGAACCCGTCGCATTCCTAAATACGATCGCCGCACTGCCGCTGCTATCGTCAGAGCGCAAAATGAACTGGCGTTGCGGAAATGGCGCGTTCAGCAAGAGGGACAGAATGTCAAAACCGATCCACTGGTCGCATCCTGGCGAGATGAGTTAGGTCGCTTACGGGAGTCGAATTCGGCGATCGTGGTATGAGTTGGAAGCTTTGATAGAAAGTTTTTGCCCATGATCGTGGTGTTGATTTCGCTGTGGGTAGTCTTTCTGTCGGGTCTGGCGCGCGTCTCCGTCAGTGCCGCCTGCCGCCCAACGGTAATTATAGCGCTACGCATAGAAGTTGGTACAAGAGGATGTGGGAGCTGCGCTCCCAGCCAGGGGTTTCACCCCTGCACCCCGTCCTAACATTTTCCAGTATTGCTATATTTGCTCTGGTTGGCTTCACTGCTCTGTTAGTTGGACTGGGGGAAGCAGTCATGTATCGGGGCATTGTGTTACATGCCTTTTTGACCAGCGGACGAGTGCGTTAGGCCATGCTGGTGAGTGCGATCGCCTCCGCCCTACTTCATGCGGTAAATGTGTTTGGGGGTCTTTCTTACAGGCTATCCCTATACCACTGCTTAATACCTTTCAGCCTAGAATATCGGTTCAACATTTTGCCCCGAAGCTGCACATCAAGTGTTGATAGGGGATCAGTGGAGCTGGGGGATGGGTGAAACCTTATCTGCAAAATACAATTAAAGCTAAAATATTAGTCAGATTAATCAGTCTATTTGATGTCTGAAGTTTTCAACCAAAATTACTTCATCAACTTCTATTTTTGATAAAAATTATCTTTTTAGAAAACTACCCTTTATATTATGAGGTTTGACTTCCGTTCGAGAACAACTTGTTACTTAAGAGGTGAGCTTACCTTAATGATTTGCCCAAGCGAATTAAAAAGCACTAAAAAAGTACCCGAATAATTTTGGAATTTAATTCGTAGCTCAACAGCCTCGTAATTTGTTCCTTTTATGGCTGAAACAGTCTCAATTTCCTCAAAGGCACCTGTTTTTGTCAGTACTGATTGCCAACGCTGCTTGAGTAATTCAGGTTGATATATTTTTTTCAATTCAGCAGACAAGAAGCTTCTAGCAAATGTATATTCTCCTTCCGCTAATGCTGTTACAAACTTTCTGGCTTTAACTTGAACTTTACCAAGCTCTAAGAAGTTAATGGCTGTAATGCGTTGATTTTTGTCTAACGTCATCACAAAGTCTTGAGTTGATTTTTCAAATCGAACAGTGATAAGCACCGAATATGTGCCTGGAAATTCAGATGGAATAACGCGATACACCTCGATTAGCCGACCTACTGTTTTTTGGTGGACTTGCCAAATTTCTTGTAGCTGATCCGCTGTCGCGTATTCTTTGAGGTTTGGGCTGAAGTATTGTAAGGCTTGTTCATACTTTCCTTGAGCAAGGAGTGTAAAAAACTTTTTGGCAATTGCTTCAACCTGGGTTGATTGGGGTGAGGATTGCTCAAATAGTTGAGCGATCTTCATAGTGTTTTTGGATGCTTGGTTAGGAATCAGAGTAGCGATCGCGGTGCTGGTTAATAGTGGGAGCGTCGTTAAAGCACAAAGTGGAAGAAGTAATTTTATTTTCATACTGTCGAGTTTGAGAAGCTATGTGGATCGCTTTTTAGAATTAGAGAAAATTTTTGAAAAGATATAAGTTGCCAACCCTTTCTGATGTGCTTGCTATTTTATCAGGTTCAAATCTTTTCCAGGTTCAGGTATCTTAAACTTAATATTATTGTGTGTTCGCTTGGTGTTCGTATTAAAAGAAATAAAAGTACAATTTTAAAAGAACTCCTAAGATTAAGTAGATGAAATGGAATCTATTTATAGGATGATTCAAAATCTTAGGTGTCATATTTTAGTTGGAGTCGTTTTATGATTCGTCGCTACATGCGAAAATTTACCAAGGTTATACTTGGTTTAAGTGCAGTATTGTGTGTCGTTTTAATTAGCTTTAAACAGGTGCAACTGCTTCCACATTTTACGCCTGCTGAGTTTCAAACCTCTCAGGCGATCGCAGCAACCCCTGTTCAAGCATCTGACCTTCTTACCCTCTCTGATATCCCGCTTGGCTTCCAGGCGTTTCCAGAAAAGTGGATGAGCTATGTCAACCAAGGTGTCAATACCATTCACAATTATTTCAAAGCATCTGATATTTCGATTGACCGATATTTTGGTTACGTTAACCTTGCTGCCTTTGAGTTGATCTTAGGGTTCGCGGCACCGTTAAAACCTCAAGAAATTGCAACACTAGATGCTCGTCTCAACCGCCCAACCGCTGGCGAACAGTTTATAGCTGGCTTAAAACAAAGTACAGATTTTTTGCAGCCGCTTAAAGTTAAGTCTCAAGGGCAGTTATCTGACCTGGGTGCGATTGGAGATACAGCAACTGGGAGACAGTATGTCATGTCATTTAAAGGTTTACCTTATGCTTTATTTGTGGATATAGTTGCTTTTCGTCGGAACCAAACCGCGGCTCTGGTGATGGCTGGAAGTTTTGGTGTGCCCAGTAGAATAGCAAAAGTGCAAACTCTCGCACAAACCCTAGATAGTAAACTTCAAAATAAGTAGCGAGGCATCATTTTTGTTAAAAGGAGAGAGTGGGGCATCGTCCTCATGCAGGGGGTTACCACCCCTTCCACCCCCAAAATCATCTTTTGTTTAATTGCACCTATAGCAGTCCTAAATAATTTGTGAGATGAGAGAGGTGTTGCGAGAAGCTTTCCTTTGGAAAGCTTCTCACAATTCAAATAGGATCGCTAAAGCTACTTAGATAAGTTTGACTGAAAGATACTTTTCAAGGATAGCTACCAATCTAAACGAATTCTGATACCAATCAAAAGCAAATCAACCAAGGTTGAAACCAAATAATTTGCTCAAAAGAGACTCTAACAGAGTCCCTTTTAAGCGTCTGAATCGAGTCATTTTAGTCAGCACACTATCCAACTACTGTTGAGAAGAATCAACTTAGAATTGAAGGATGCAGATGACTAAAAATCATCACAGCTGAACTACTTTATACACGGTTGATCCGTTTTGATAGAAGGGTTGGTAATAAATGCCACTACAGTTATAGAAAGTGCCACCAGACATTTGAGTTGCAGTACAACCGTCAGGCAGGTAAGTGACAACGGCTCCAGCTGGAGGTGCTACAATCACGTACTCACTGCCACTCGGCTGCATATAGATACCATCCGAGTAGATATAAGACGTTGAGCCAACATACACTGTGCTGTAATAAGGGGGCGCTTGTGCAACAGCTGCGCCGATGACGAGCCCTGTGGTGAGGCCAACCCATCCCCAACCGGGTGGTACATAGTAACCGCCGCCATACCAACCACCGCCATACCAGCGATCGTCCCAGTTATCATCAACAAAATCTTGCCGATTGTCTTGGCGTTCGGTGAGTCCCTCCTGCCGTGTTCCCTGCCGATCAGTGCGCTCTTCCTGGCGTGTTCCTTGACGATCAGTGCGCTCTTCCTGGCGCGTTCCTTGAGTGGTTTGACGATCGCTTTGACGCGTCCCCTGATATGTTTGGCGCTGGGTCTGACGCGTATCTTGAGTGGTTTGGCGATCGCTTTGACGCGTCTGCTGTGTTTGAGAACGAGAGGGCTGCTGCTGCGGCGTGCGTTGTTGCCTACTGTAGCTGCCTTGAGAGGGAGAGGATCGAGAAGGGCTACTAAAGTTACCCCGGTTTTGTGTGCTAACTCCTGAATTCATGCGGGGAGATGCTCCACCTCCGCGACTGGCTCCACCTCCGCGACTCGCCCCACCTCCACGACCACCCCCACCACGGGCATCTACAGAGTCCATGGGTAGTAAACTGGTAGCCAGCACCAGGGCAAAAAGAACATGAATTGTTTTGCGAATGAATCGTGACATGATTTGAACTCCTTATTTGGCTGGTTTCTCGATTACAACGCTGGCATCAGTAGGAGGCAAGAATTCAATCTTGACTGCGTCCTTCGGCGGAGTGAAAGTAAACACCCGGTCTGGAGTTTTGGGATTAAAGTTCCAATGTGATAGAAGCACTGTGTACTGGGGTGAGCCAGGCAAGTTCTTATAGCTAATGATGGCCTTTCTGAGCAGAGGTTGTTTGTCCTTTGTGACCCACATTTGGTAATCGCGTTCCTTTCCACTCAAAAGAATGTGATACATCGGGACTCGATTAACCATATCAACCCCGACAAACTGAGTCCGCCAGACATCAGACATCATATCGGCACAAGTTTTAGTTGCGACCAAGTTTGACATCGGAATGGTGATACCGTAATTCTGATCAACCTGATCTAGAACAGCATCTAGAGTTTCAGGTGCCGCTTTTGTTGCGTAGTGGTTGAGTTCGGGTGATTCTAAGGTGAAAGTTTTTCCGTCGTAATAAAAATTGGTGATACGCTGATCACCAACATAATACGATCGCATACGATTTGGCTTTTCTACCCAAAGCTTTTGGTAAGCACTGTACTGTACTTTTTCTCCTGTTGTTAAGACATCATCATAGGTAATGTCCATGACAACGGAAAAAGATTTTTGAGATTCAAGAAAAGTACAAACCTGACCAATCACCTGGTTTACAGTCCTCAATTCAGATTCAGGCTTCTTAGGAGACGAGTTAGGAGTTTGGGCAACAGCACCAATGCCACTAACCAGCAAAGAAGCTGTTAGGAGAGAAGTCATGAGGAATGCTTTTGACATAAATATGTTTCCATGATTAGGCGCTTGAAACCGCTGTAACGCAGCAAAAACAGGGTTTCATTGAAACGAAAAGAGGTTATTGCTTTTATGCTCAAGATTATCTTTGATAGGCACCCAAGTATTTAATATTTTAAATTGAGAAATCATGAATGAGTTGTGTATTTTACATAGCTTTAGACTGTCTCCAAACCACGGCTATTTCTAAGATTTTGAGTGGTGTTGTTTGAAGATCTCTAACAAGAAAGTTCCTAGGTTGTTAACACAAATATCTGCAATTTTGTCAGTCATAGTAGAACGTTGACCCGCCTCTGGGGGAGTCTGATTGATCGGCTCACTCATGTGATCGCGATAGAAGATCATTAACGAAAAGGCTTTTTCGTTTGCTCGTTATGCCATAAATACTTTTTATAGGTAAGCGAACAGGATCAAAAGAGACAAGCTAACACAAACTTGAAAGATCCTTTTGGTGAACGTTGCTTGAAAAATGAGATTTCTTTTCGTTTGACTTGCTCTTGCAGATCAGACTCACAGCTTCAATCTCTTGAGGCGTTTATCCTCTCGTGTGAAACAACTGAAACTTTTAGTTGCGAAAGTCTAATGATTTGCAGCCTCAGTAGATCGAAAATGCAGTTGTTTTCACTGCAAAAGCCCCGTTTAATCCCCCTAAATCCCCCTTGAAAAGGGGGACTTTCAACTATTTTTGACTCGGTTCCCCCTTTTTTAAGGGGGGGCTAGGGGGGATCTAATCATCTTTGTGATCTACTGAGCCTATTCATTCGCGATGGCGTATCTCTCGCTGAGGAATGGGAATTTTAATGCCTGCATCTTTAAAGGCTTGATTGAGCCGCAGGCGAAACTCACGGGTAACATTGAACTGTTGACCTGGTTGAGTTTGGGTGCGAATTTTCAGCAAAATTCCATACTGATCAAACTTTTCAACGCCTAAGATATCGGGCTTACTCAGCAATTGCCCTCCCCAGACTGGATCAGATTGCATTGTTTCAAAGACTTGACCCAGGATTTTCATAGCCAGTTTTACATCAGTATCATAATCAACCAACACGGTGAGATCCATGCGCGACCAGTCTTTTGAATGGTTGGTGACAATTGTGATCTCCCCATTCCGCAGGGTAGTCAGGCCCCCGGAGGTACTGCGAATCTGGGTCATTAACAACTTCATCTCTTCTACAATTCCAAAGTTTTCTCTGGCTGATGCCAGATCTTCGTTGACTGATATCAGATCCCCGATCGCATAGGCATCTTGAGCTAACAGCAGCCAACCAGCCAGAGCATCTTTGATCGATGATTGGAATGCCAGAGAAACGGCAAGACCGAGAAACCCAATTTGGGCGAACAACACTACCCCGGTTGAGAGTGAGAGCAAACTATAGGCGACAATTACCCCTACCACGAGCCAGAGGAAAGAAATCACGTTTTTCCAGACGGGAGAGAGAGTCAGTGCTCGTCTGCGGCGACGTTCAATTTGCTGCGCTGAGAACTGATCTTCCGTACCGATCCATTTGCTCAAGAGCCAATCAATCAACAGGTGGCTGAGGATAATGGCGATCGCGATGCTGAGTCCAATCAGAAACAAGCCGAAGGGTTGTCTAAAGAGCAGAATTCCCAGACTTCTTGTTTGCGGAAACCGTTGCAGAACCCAGGCAAGACCGACCACCCCAACCCCAACCAGCAATAGCTGCAAAATCCGCTTCTGAAAGGTTTTGCGTTCAATCTGCTGTCTTAGATTAAAGAGTTGCTGCTGTGAAACCTCTGGGGCGTTTGCTTCCTCGGTATCGGTTGTTTGCTGCTGGTGCAGTAACCGTTGCTGGGTCCGAAACTCTTGACGTAACTGCTGACGAGCCTTGCCTATTTTTTGTTGCCCTTTAGCGAGCAGGGCCATTAGCAGAGCGGTGATGGCAGCGCCCAGCGCAGCCCATTGCAAGTGCGATCGCTGAGCGGTAGGTTGACGTTCTGCAACTGCCTCGAGCAAGCCCTGGCGAATTTGTCGGGCATACTCTTCAGCAACTTCGGGTTCGGTTAATCCATAAATTTCGGCATCCAGCGCAGTGACAGTGACAATCGGTTTGGTCGGTTTGCCATCCACAACGACCTGAACGGCTATTTGCTGGTTGAGCTGAGTCGTAACAACTTGAATCAACTCTGGAGCAACACGGTTTTCTACTAAAAATCGCACTTGAGACTTGAGTCGGTTTTCAATCCGGTTACGGCGAATCTGAATGCTTTCTAACCCCAATTGATCCGCTTCATCCTTCTTCTGCTCTGCGGCGATCAAAAAAAGACTATGACCATCCAGCCGAACTGGGGCATAGACAATATTGCCTATCCTTCGATAAGCGCTCACTCCCCAGGGCTGCTGTAGATCTTGTGCGATCGAGATCGAGATTGAGGTGAATAACAGCGTTACACCGATTATCAAACTGATGGTTAGGGACTTGAACTTAAATTTTGGTAAGCTAATCGCTTTCACAACGGTAGACCTGCAATGGGTACGATGCCCACAATTCACAACCTGCTCTAACTGCCAAGAATGTTGATGGCGCGGGCACCAACGACAACCAGCGTCATCAGTGAAATGGCACCTTCAAGCATCATGGCTAGCTTCGCCCGAGTCGTTAACGGCAACGTATCAGTCGGACTGAAGGCCGTTGCGGCTGTAAAAGATAGGAACAGATAGTCAACAAAGGTCGGCTCCCAGTCAGCCCACTCTGCCTCAGACAGTCCCGTTTGGGGAAAGAGCAAATCAGGGCGAGTTGTGGTGTGATGCACCCGATTTTCAGGTCCGCCGCGATCGAAGCGCCAATACAACAGCGAGAAAATGAGCACATTGGTAACCCATACCCCAATGCTAGAGGTCAGGAGTTGCAGCCCATCGAGATCGGTCGAGTGATACAACATCTCTCGAATGAGATGGACTAAATACCACAGCATGAGCACCCCGTTGACGATGCAAAAGATTAGCAAAACGAGGCGCTCGACCCGCAGCCACCGTTGTTTTGCCTTCATGACTCCAACGGCCAGCATCGCAGCCAACAGGGCAATGCCAAAGAGCGATTGAAACCAAATCGGAAGCACTCGAATGCGATCAGGTAACACTCTCAGTACCCCCAGCACAAACATAACCGTTAGAGCTACAGGCCAACGAGGCTCGATTTGCAGTGTGGAAGCTGGTTTGATCATCGATATTGAACTGCTTTTAGGAAAGAGGATGGGGCAGCCGTATAAGTTTAAGTTTGCTCTAAACTTGTTCAGCTTGCTCTAAACTCGCAACCGGGCTTTGCTTCTGCCAGGCGGTGTAGGGAACAGCCACGATCGCAGCGATCAGAGCATAGGTTATCAAAGCGTTGATCATGTCACCTTTGAAGTAATCCAGGTTAGGAAAATTGAGGCTGACGAGTAAAATCGCTAAACCAGCATTGCGAGTTGCAGTTGCGTAAGCTAAGGTCGTTCGCGTATCTGACCGGGGGCCACCCAAGAAATGACCACAGGCCAGGGACGAGATCGCAATCAGCACCATTACCAGGATTGTCATTAAGGGCGTACTCAAAACTTTGTGCAGCGAGATCACGAGTAAGACGATTGCCAGCAGCAAGAACAGAAGGTTGGCAAGTTTGCTGATGGGTTCGATTAACTCATCCGCTAACTTGGGCACATACTGGGCCAGTAAAACTCCTAACCCCAACGGTAACAACTGAGCAAAAAAGATTTGTTTGGCAATAGTCAAGCCAGATACCCAGGCATCATTGGGATAGAACTGCGACAGAATCATCACCACTAAGGGAACGCTAACAACTGCCAGGGTGCAGACGGCAAATTGTAGACTCGCAATGTATTTTTCATAGCCGTGCAACTTCAGGCTTTTAAACGGAATGGTCGGGGCACCGGGACAGGCAATCATCGCCCCAATTGCAAGTCGCTCTGATACGCTCAACACTGGAATCAAGGTAAGAATCACCCCCAATAAGGGAACGGCGACTAACACAGAGAACAGCGATCGCACCAGCAGAGACGGCTGTTGCCATAACCAGACCACATCTTCAAAGGTCCAGCGCAACCCCATAGAAAACATCAAGGTAAAAATGGTGAGTTTGGCAAAGTTAGAGAATATCGTCTTGACCAGATCACGGGTGGGGTTATCAGGTTCAGGTTGGGCAGAGGCTTCTGGCCCTTTACGGGCGATCGTGATCTGGTTACTGCTCTGACGATAGATAACAGTTCCTCCTTTCAAGATGGTTAGCTCTGAAGTTCCCCGTGGGTTAACGGTGATGGTGTATTGCTGGTCGCCGATCGTCGCAAGGTACTGGGTTGGATCTTTTTGGGGATCTCCCGCCGGAGTAATGGAAACAGGTAGCTTTTTATGGGTTTGGCTTTGCTTGTCATAAAGGTTCGCAAAGACCTGATCATTTTCTTTAAACACTCGAACGGCATACTGTTGGTTTTCAAACAACAACGCTGTATCAGCCGCAGAAACAACAGCATCCTCGCCTGGGCCAGGAGATAACGCAGGCGAGGGAGCCTCCGGTGGGGGAGACTGGGCCAAGACTGACTGAGCAGGCGCAACCACCAGGGTTGGTAGCATTAGCCCAATGGTTAGGAATAAGGTGCAAATCGCCAAACTGCCAAGCACCCAAGGTCGTTTGCTGCTCTGTCTGACAAGGTTAGACAGATAGCGCTGAAGCGGGTGAAGCTGTGCTTGTATCCACTTTGTTTTCATAATTATCCCCTAACAGGTTGTTTGACTATCCTGTAGGCCCAAAGAGTTTTCTAAACGGTCGATGACGATGTCAGCGATCGCCTGAGTCCGATAGCGACAGGCCCAGGTTTCACCGGAGTTAAAGCTGCCGTTTTCCCAATATTTGTTACTACCTGCTCCACCCCCGCAGAGGCCAAAATATTCACAGTTCTGACGGCAGTGCTCTACCCCTGCAGCCATCTCTTGATACATATGCTGAAACTTTTGAGTGTGGCAGATAGACTCAAGGCTGTCTTGTTGCACATTACCCAAAACAAATTGGCCGTAGCGATCGGTATCAATGCCCAGCAACTCTGGATCAAAGGTGGCAAAGTTACCTTGGTAGTCGATATTGACAATCACAAAGGGGCGATTCATATCGGTGCATTTGAGGCGAGTATCGGTGTAGATCAGGCTACAAATCGCTTCAAATTCTCTGACATGAAAGGCTCCGTTAGTCTGGGTAACCAAATCCCAAAATCGCTGCATAAAGGCGCGATAGCGGGTTTCTACCTGCGTGTGATCTAATGATGACTGAGAGTTGGCTCCTTCGGTTTCTTCCATGTTGAAGCCAACATCGGTAATTCCGTTATCCCAAAAGAAGTGAAAGATCTCATCGGGATAGTCTAAAGAGTCTTCAGTCAGAACCGCAATTACATTGGTAGGAATTTGATTGCGTTGCAGATGACTGATGCCTCGCATGGTTGCCGCGTGGGTGCCCAGACCTTTACGGGTTTTGCGATGGCGATCGTGAAGCCAGGCTGGCCCATCAATGCTGACTCCAACCTGAACTGAGTGCTGCCGAAACAGGTCACACCAGGCTTGATTAATCAACGTGCCATTGGTCTGAATGGAGTGACAGATATGATAAGGTTGCGACTTGTACTTTTGCTCAGCCGCCTGAATCCGTTCAAAGGCCCCCTCGTAAAACGCGATCGGCACTGCCAGAGGCTCGCCCGCGTGCCAGCAGACTGTGAAATCTTGGCGGAAAAAAGGACTGGTGAACAGGGTCTTAAAAATGGGATCAATCAGATCCAGCGACAGTTGATTTTTTAACTGGCGATCGGGCAAATAGCAGTAGTCACAATCTAAATTACAAAAGGAAGTGGGCTGAATTACAACTAAGTGCAACGGGCCAAACTCATCTAGATCAGGAGTTTGAGGATTAGTCAGCGCGAAAGGGTTGGTATAGCAGAGTGTCATGCTTCCTCTCCAAGAAGGGGCTAGTAACGGTTTAAGAAGCCACCTCCATTGGCCCAGGCGTTGCGCCAGGGGTTGATATTGACAAAACCACCACCACCACCGCCGTTGGCAAAACCGCCACCGCCGCTACGGTTGGCAAAACCACCACCGCCGCCACCGTTCGCAAAACCAATCGCAATCAGCATTTCTGAGGGGGTAGTGGTTCCTTCTGGCAAAAGGGCCTCTCGTTGTCGAATCGCCTCCGTCAGGCGCGTTAATCGGCTTTCAACCGTTTGGGAGGAATGCGTTGTGTCAGTAGCGGCAGCCGTCGGATAAGACATTGCGGCTGCTTCTGAAACATGGAGAGCCGAAAGTGCCAAGAAAAAGCCAACCAGCCCAGTATAAGTAGTGATATTCACAGGTATTTTCCTTATAGTCAAAATAGCGAATTAGGCATTCATTCGAATGCAGGAACTAGGGTTTGGTGGGGGGGATTTGCTCTTGAGTCAGCAAGATCATTTTGAAGAAAGTACGTAAAATATCAGGCTCGATCTCAACTACACCCTGCGGCCCAAACCACTTATTCACCATGTCAACGTACTGCTTGTCACCGAAGACATACCCCTGCATCATCTTGGCGATTGTGAGGTTAGCCAACCGCAAAAAAGCAGGGTTGTTTTGTGGCACCATGCAAGCCAGCCCATAGCGGGCATAAGGCTCAACAGGACTCATCTGCACATCCTTTAGCCCTAGCTTGGCCACCAACCCGGCTAAGATAATCGAGTCACCCGCCACAGCATCAACCCGACCTTGTCTTAAGATCGCTACGATGTCTTCTGTTTTGCCTTTGACAGGAACAACGATCGCCTTGGGTTGAACTAGTTTAATCACCTGCCCTGCAAGGGAATCTTCACCCACGGCTACCCTTTTACCAGCCAACGATTCTGGAGAACCCAACTGACTTCCTTTTTTGGAAACGAGTCGAATTCCCGAAAGACTATAGCTGGTTGTGAAGTCAACAAACCGATCGCGATCCCAGGTAAATTGGCTTTCGCAGGCAATGTCAATCTCTCCTCTTTCAAGTTGAGCAATTCGCTCATCTCCATACCCTTTTTGCTCTACTACTCGTACTGTAATCGGTTTACCAATCTGCTTTTCTAGTTCTTCTGCTAACAACATCAATATGTCAGCGGAATAACCAACCCACTCCTTTTTGTCATTGATGTAAGAGTAGGGAACTAAATCTGTTCTACCGCCAACCGTTAACTCTCCGGTGCGAGTCACCTTCTCAATTACAGTCTCTGCTTTTACTGTCGTAGACAAAGCAAGCGTCGTCAGCATACCCAAAAGGGCGATCGACAGTTTTTTATACATCCTGACTCCTCTTTAAAGATCAGTAGCTTAAATTCTTATTCTTACGGAACTCAAAGACAGCTTCGGGCTGCGTTTACCTGGCTTTACCCGAAAATGGCCTCATCTTAATTCAAATCGGCCTGATGACCGATCAGTGCCCTGAACCGATTCCCCTCAGCCCCTTATGCTACGCTGCAAACGTATCCCCGCAAGCCTCAGGGGAACGCTGGAAGCAGGGGGATTAGATGGGTCGCATTCAGAACACCTTAAATGGCTCTGAAAATAGACGACGATAATGCAGCCAAGGATGAATGACCAATGACCATTTTTATCCTTTTGGGGGGCTGAAACGTCAGCATGAGCGATTGACCCAACCCTGCAGTAGAGCTTGTTCAAGCTTAATGATTAGCTATCATTCCAGTAAATTCCTATCATTCCACGCCAACTTTGTTACTTTTTTTGTCACTATGCAATTCCCGAAGCAAATTTGCCCCTGGTAAAACCAAAGAATTGCTGCTGGAAAGCATCTAAAAGCGATAAAAGACCTCGGCTTGCCCTCCATCGTTATGCTTTGAAGAACACCCTAGAACTCAATCAATGAATTTGATCGCACGAATAAAAATATAGTCTATCTAGTTTCAAGCAAAACTTTGAAAAGTAATCAAATATTAACAACAGACACTTATCTGAAACAGGTGAAATACTTGAATGACATGATTAAGCAGATCTATCAAATGATTAAGCAAGTCGTCAAGCCGAGATTGAGCTTTAAGTTTTTTTACAGCACTCGATGAACGTTGAAGCAAATTGAAGTGATGAATATGATTTGTAAAGGATAAGTTCCGAGGCTTGAGAGAGCCGATATACAATTTAAGTAGAGTTTATGTCTCAATTGTTTGGACTGATTGCCCCATCAAGTCCACATCTAGCCATTTGGGCTCGATTGTTTCGCCGTTCTCCCCATTGAAGTCTGGCGAGCGAGCTATCGATTCATCCCATTGCTTGTTTCTAGGTGCTGGGTCGGCGTTCAACATTAGTAACGTCAAGGTTGCAGTAACCCAACTCCAGTTTTAAGCCAGCTTTCATTTGTCTACTTTTACCTGGTCGGGTAGAAGTTCCATTGCGATCGCTTCTCCTCACCTGTACGGTTCTGGAACAAGTTCGGGCATCCAGAATGTGACACATCACGCATTATTGACATCACGCATTAAATGAGGAGGAATCCATCAGGATGGGGGATTTAGCAGCTTATTTAGCAGTGATTGCCGTACCGTCGTTAGGGTTGATGGCTCTATCGGTTGAGGCGCAGACGATCGCGGTGGAACTAAATCCGGCGATCGCGCTGGAACACACAGTTCACTCTGAACCAGATGCTAATTTGGTGCCGTTGGAACCAGTTACCTTGCGTGCAGTTGCTCAAGCTCAAATTTCCTCTCTGACACCCCTTGGCGTGCTTCTATCAGAAAATAGCCGTGTTCTTCCGGTCGTCCTCCCGCCTTCGTCTAGCGTCTCTCTACCTGGCATGGATGTCAGCCAACGGGCCAGCGATTTATTACCGATGGCTTCTTCTGCAGCCCAGTTGCCTGCTCAATCTGAAGTGCCGCATACTTCCATTGCCGTTGAGACAATAGTTGCTGAGGCGCCGACAGAACCAGACGCGTTACCCAGTCCAGAAGCCAGCCCAACCACCCCTGGTGCGACGACAGAGCCGGACGCATCGCCCACTCTAGAAGCCAGCCCAGGCACCTCTGAGGCGGCGGCAGAACCGGACGCATCGCCCAGTCCAGAAGCCAGCCCAGGCACCTCTGAGGCGGCGGCAGAAACAAGTGGCTTGGCGAAAGCAGCCCAAAACCCGATCGCCAATTTGATTAGTGTTCCATTCCAGAGCAACTGGAACTTTGGTGTTGGCCCCAACAATGGCACCCAGTATGTGTTGAATATCCAACCCGTCATTCCAATCTCAATGGGAAAGGATTGGATCGTGATTACCCGTTGGATTACGCCAATTTTGGTTCAGCCAGACTTAGGGCCTGGGGTTGATTCGGTTGCTGGGTTAGGCGATATAAACCCTAGTTTCTTTTTCAGCCCCAAGAATACGGGAAATATTACCGTGGGGTTTGGCCCGACCTTTGTCTTGCCCACCGCCACTGATGAATTGACGGGTCAGGGCAAGTGGAGTGCTGGACCGGCTGGTGTGGTTGTCTGGACTCAGGGGAAATGGGTGATTGGAGCTTTGGTCAACCAGATCTGGTCTTTTGCTGGAGATAGCGATCGCCAAGCGGTGAGTCAGTTCCTATTCCAGCCTTTCATCAACTACAACCTGCCCAATGGCTGGTATCTCACCTCTTCTCCCATCATCACCGCTAACTGGATGGCCGACAGCGGCGACCAATGGGCTGTGCCTCTAGGTGGTGGAGTTGGAAAACTGTTCAAGATTAACAAACAGCCGATTAATGCTTCTCTGCAAGCCTACGGCTATGTCGTCAAACCAGAGGGCGGACCAGAGTGGACTTTGCGCTTCCAGATTCAACTACTGTTTCCAAAATAATTTTTTACGCTTAAGTGTATCCCCGTAGGGGGCTTAGGGGGATATAAGGGGAGTCTCCAAGGGTGCAGGCGATTGACAACTTTTTATAGGTTATTTAATCTATGATTCTAAACACTGTTTCATATTGTGCTGATATCCAAACAGATAGTTTCTAGGGCAACGCATCCGTCAGCTACTGCATTGCTGAGTGGCGGAATGTTCTAGGAGTGATTCCCGCCCATCGCTTAAAGGCTCGCGTAAAGTTAGCCGGGTTTGTATAGCCAAGGTTAAGGGCAATATCTACTATCTGTATGCTCGGATCTTTCAGCCAGGCCATTGCTAACTCAAAACGCACCTGATCGACCAGATGAGAATAGCTCAGCCCTGCCTCGGTTAGCTGTCGCTGGAAACTGCGGATGCTCAGCCCTGCCGCGGCTGCTGCTAAAGCCACATCTGGCTCTCCGCTTGACAGTTGCGATCGAATCAGTTGCCGCAGAGACCCGCTAAAATCGGGCGCCGGAGCGGATGACTGTACATTTTCATAAACTTGTTCTTGTTGTGAAAAAGATAAACAGTCGTTTACCTGCCGCTGAAGTGGTAAGTGCAACAGGCTTTTATGGAAGCCGATCGCGTTATTCGGTTGATTGAAATGAACCCGCGATTGGAAGAATGCCTCAATCTTTTCTAATCCGTGAAGTTTACTGGTTTGGAAGTGTAGATCTGTTGGATGCCAGTCCGTTCCAACGACTAACTGGATGATTTTGAGATAGAGCAAGCAGGCAAAATACTGAGCCTGTTGATTGTTTAGATCAGCATGGTTAATGAATTGATGGTTGAACCAGATCCGGTCATCTTGTTGAGTGATCCAGGCGCGCGCGCCGGAATTGTAGGTCGTCGTCAGTAAGGCCGAAACTGTATGCAACAAATCGTACAGCGTTAAAGATTGGGAAAGGATTTTGCCAAATAGACCTAAATCGGCAATCTGGACCTGCTGGCTCACTAACACGCCTAAGTGCTCAATGCCTTCACTCCGAGCTGCTGTTTCAAGAAAGGTGAACCCACAGTAAAGCGGAATCAGTGCCTCTGGGTGATCTAGGGCTTCAACCGATAACCCAGATTGCCGCAAGAATTGCTCCGTGGGCGCTCTGATTTGGTCGAGAAATTTGACCACTGGCAGAACTACGTTAGCCCGAACGAGAGGAATGGCATTCATACATTCACTACTGACCAATAAGAGGATTTGAAACTGCACCCTCAATTCAATTCATTTCACATTTCATCAATCAGTACAAAAGATTAAGGAAATTAAGAGAAATGTTTACTATTAATCTTTCTGTGACGAATTTTAACTCATTTGGCGTGAAATGAGAAGTGCCGACTTGGTAACAGAGCAAGAATCAGTAGAAGTACAGCCAGTGATACCCGCAAAGAGATTGCTGGCTAAAGATTTTAAGAAATGAAGAGAGAACTAGTTATGGCAGCCACAACCACGCTCATACTGACCGCGCAAGAACAGGCCATTATCGATGGCAAGAAGGTATTGCATGGAACGGCGACCGATCGCGTTCTTCGAATGTTTGATGCTATTCGCTCCTCTGGTCCGCCTCGCGTTGCTTTAGAACGGGCGGTTTACTTCACAGAATCGTTTAAGGCCACAGAAGGTCAGCCCCTCGTCTTACGCTGGGCCAAAGCCCTGAAACACATTGCCGAAAATATCTCCGTTGCCATCTTCGACGACGAACTGATTGTTGGGCGGCCCAACACCTGGTTTGGACGATACACTCTGGTCTATCCCGAGCTGGATGGCACGATTATCCAAGCGGGCGCCAAAGCCTTCATTGAAGCCAAAGAGGCTGGAGCTCCTGATGCCGTCACTGTCACCGACGAAGACAAGCAGATCATTGATGAGGTGCTGTTTCCTTACTGGAATGGCAAGGACTTTACCCCCAACTTCATCAAGGCTCTGCCGCCTGAAACCCGACACTTGTGCTGGGGGTCTGATCCTGAAAATGTCGGGACTAAGTTTTCGTTTGTGATCATCTCCACTTCCACCATGCGGCACTCTCAGAACTGGGTGATCGACTTTGAGAAGATGCTGAAGCGGGGCTGCAAGGGCCTGCGAGAAGAAGCCCAAGAACGATTGGCTGCGCTGGAAGACCCCCGCGATCTGGCCTTCAAGCAACCGTTCTACGAAGCGGCTATCATCACCTGCGATGCCCTGAGCCTGTTTGCCAAGCGCTACTCTGAATTAGCCACCCAGATGGCCGCCACCACCACCGATCCTCAGCGCAAGCAAGAACTGGAAGCGATCGCCGCCATCTGCGCCTGGGTGCCCGAAAACCCAGCGCGTACCTTTCGGGAAGCGATCCAGGCCCAGTGGTTTACTCAACTGTTCTCACGGTTTGAGGAGATGGTCGGCGGACAGATTAACCAGGGCCGGATGGATCAGTATTTCTATCCCTTTTACAAGCAGGACATCGAAGCAGGCCGACTAACACCGGAAGGTGCGCAGGAACTGTTCCAGTGCCTCTGGTTAAACATCATGCAGAGCATCGAGTCCCAAATGTCACCCTCCGCTGCTAAGGGACGTGAGGGCTTTTCCCATCACGAGACGGTCACGATCGGTGGCCAGACTCCCGAAGGTCTCGACGCGACGAATGAGCTTTCTTACGTAATCCTGGAATCAACCCGACCGCTCAAATGCAGTTACCCGGAGTTGGGAGTCCGAATCCACGCCAACACCCCCGATCGCTTCCTGCATGCCGTGGTTGAGACCATCAAGGATGGCAAAGGCTCGCCCAAGCTGATCAACGACGAGTTTATGGTGCCGTGGTACCTGAGCAACGGGATCGAGATGCGGGAAGCTCTGGATTACGCGATGTCGGGCTGCTCAGAGTCGCGCCTGCCCAACCGCGAAACCCACAAGACCGGCAATGGCGGCATCAACTACGGCGCGGTCATGGAGATGACGCTGCGGGATGGCCGGATGAAGATCTACCAGGACGAGCAGTTTGGTCTAAAGACGGGCGACCCCAGAACCTTTAAGACCTACGACGACGTGTGGAATGCCTTCAAGCTGCAGCTTGAGAACGTCGTCAAGCACATCATGATCCAAAACTATATCGCGACCTCCCAGAAGCCCAAGTACATCGCGGCGCCGCTGGCCTCCACGCTACATAACCTGTGCATGGAGCACGGTCGCGACCTCCACTCCCACGCCGATTACATTCCAGGGGCACTGGATGCATCCTGTATCGACGGATTGGGCGGATTCGCCACCTGCATCGACTCCCTGGCGGCCATCAAGCACCTGATCTATGACACCAAGCGGTTGACATGGGATCAGCTACTCAACGCCCTGGAGAAAAACTGGAAGGCGAGGAGGCGATTCGCCAGATGTGTCTGAATGCGCCGAAGTACGGCAATGGCATCGAGTGGGTAGATGCGATCGGCTACCAGATCCAGCGCACGATCATGGAGTATTCTCATAACCATCCCAGGCCACACGGTCAGAGCGCTAATATGCGCATCATTCCAATCACCTTCCACAACCCCTGCGGCAAGGTGACGATGGCTACGCCAAATGGACGACCGGCTGGCGAATTTCTATCCGACGGAATTGTGCCCTCCCACGGCTGCGACACCAAAGGGCCAACGGTGACGCTGGACTCGATCGCCCGGGCCACCTGCCAGATCTACAAAGAGCACCGGGAAGACCTGCTCAACATGAAAATGTCACCTGCCAACGTGGCCGGCGAAGAAGGGACGCGGCGGCTGATGCAGATCATCCGCGTCTGGAGCGGCCAGAAACATGCGCACATTCAGTTCAATATCCTCAATCGAGAATCCCTGCTAGACGCACAGAAGCACCCTGAGAAGTACCGGGATCTGGTGGTACGGGTGGCAGGCTACTGTGCCTACTTTGTAGATCTGTCGCCGGCGCAACAGGCGGAGATTATCGCCAGAACTGAGGAACAGATGGGCTGAATCGAGAAGGCTTTACCGGGGCAGTTTAGACCCGCCCTGGTCAAAGAGGTGAACCCCTAGATTTCAATTACAAAGGAGAACATTATGACAAAGAAAACTGTGTTGAAAGGTCGCACCAAGGCCAAGGGAAGAGCAGAAGGTGAGGCTCTGGTTAGCGAGATGCCACTGAGTTGGGCACCGTGTTCCATTCTGAACGATGGAACGATCAAGATGGTCGGTAACCCCGTGAGTGGTCAAAACGTGAAGGACAAGATCGTGATCTACCCGACGGTGACTGGCTCCACCTCCGGTGCCTTTGGGCTGGTGTTCAAGGTGAAGGGGTCGCATAACGGTCCCGCTGGCATCATCTGCCAGGCCGTTCATTCCCTGGATGTCTCTGGTGCGATCGCAAGCAGTATCCCCGCTGTGGATGGTCTGGATGCCGACCCGATAAAAGCCATCAAGACCGGGGACTGGGTGACGATCGAAGCAGATGAATACGGCAAGCCAGCTGTTGTTACCGTCACTCCAAAGCAGTAGTCGCTCTCAACAAAACCAAGACGACCACTATTACTTCGTTATTACTCCGCTATTACTCCACAGAGGAAGATGACTATGGCTATGAAGCTGACAACATATGAGCAAGAAATGCTCGACGGCGTCCACGGTGAGGCCAAGAAGATCGCTATGGAGGGGTTGATGGCCTTCGGTGAGGCGGTCGATGCCGAAGAGATGGTCAAGGTATCCTTCGTGCATTACATTGGCTGTCAAAAAGGATTGTCGAAAGATTCGCCGGAATATCAGCAGTTTGAATGGGGGCAGGGCCTGATTCTAGAAAAGTTCTGGGACCTGGGCGCCAATATCACCACTGACCCTAACCTCGAAGCCTGCGTCGATCCCTTTATTGTTCAAATGGATGCTTATGAGAAAGAAGGCATGCCCTGGAACAATAAGTATTTCAAGATGTCGAAGACTGTGTATGAAGCCGCCAAGGAAGGCTATAACCAGTTGCAGGCGACAGGCTGGCTACCAACCTACTCTTGTACCCCCCACTTCAACAGTGCCTTTCCCATCCACGGCGAGTACGCGGCTTGCTGTGAATCCAGCGCAGCCTGCTATCTGAATTCCATTCTTGGTGTCAAGACGAACCGGGAGAGTGCTGTGGCTGCCCCCTATGCGGCGATCACCGGTTGCATCCCCAAGTACGGCATGCTGCTGGATGAAAATCGTCGGGCGTCGGTGATCTATGAATTAGATGATGACATTAAGAACAATCTCCTTGACGATCCGGCTGACTGGGCGGCCTTAGGCGGTGCCATTGCCAAGCGAGCCAACAACCGAATTCCGGCTATCCTCAATATGCCTCCCCGCATGCGGTCTTCCGCCGCTAAAGCCCTGTTGGCGTGTGCTTCCCCCGGCATGAATGACCCCCTGCTGCATCTGATTGGCATCACCCCCGGCTCAGCCACGCTAGAGGATGCCTTTGGGGGTGAGGTGCCCGCAGGTGTGGAGCGAATCCACCTTTCTCTTGCGGATGTAAAGGCGATGTATGCGGAACTGCGTACAGCCAAGACCGACAAGGTAGACATCGTTCACTTTGGTTGTCCTCTCTTGATCTACGAAGAAGTGCATCAGATCGCTCAGGCGCTTAAAGGGAAAAAGGTGAACAAAGACGTCATGCTCTGGGTGCAGACCGATACCCCAAGTTACTACATGGCTCAGCATTATGGGGATGCCCAGATCATCGAAGAAGCTGGCGGCAAGATCTATCACCAGACCTGCTGGGGCATGAATGCACTGAGCGTCGATTGGGGCAGTGATTTTACCGTCGCCACGAATAGCTTTAAGCAGTTCAAGATCTTTGGCGGCCTGGGGCACAAGGTGATCTTCGGCAGCTTGGATGAACTCATCAACGCGGCTGTAACCGGTGTGTATGACTCTACTCGGTGGGATGAACCGCTTGAGAACCTCGCCCAGTCCTACAATCCCAGCATCGAAGACATTGAAGAGTTTAAAGGAACTGTTGATGTTTTCTAAGTGAAGGAAGGATGAGAAATCCCCTGCGGGTCACGTAGGGGATCCTGGCTTCGTAAGGGACAACCGCATCTCGCTCTGCCCGGTCAGCGTCTTGCCATCGGCCTGTCCTACAAACAAAAAGCCCCGATGGTGCTCGGCATTTGCACCCGCAACGTTGGTCCTGCCCTTGCGACGTTGATGGGGGTGGCCGACGCGCCCCAGGGTGCAATCACCATGTGCATCCTCGCCATCTTCTTAGGAGCCATTCTCTCTGGGTTCGCTGCCGCTGCCATCCTCAAACGGTACTGTGCGCCGTCAAACGAGGTGCTGCAAGGAATATAGCAGTTCCAATGAGATGCAGTACGGTACCCCCCTGACCGAGTTAGCAATGCAGCTCTTGCTAGCTATCGCGCGCGCTCGAACTGCTGTAACGGTTCTAAACTGGCGATCGCTCTATACCAATTTAAGTTCGACCCGCTACTGATTGAGCTCTCTCTGCTAACTACATCCCCCTTAATCAGGGGGACTGAGGGGATCAGTGCAAGGGCTGTGTTGCAAGGTTTATTTAATTTGGTGTCAGACAATCGCGAGCGATAAGCACGCCCCCATCAGAGAAACACCCTACTTCCACTTCACCCTCAAAAGTGAAGTGTGATGATAACACCGATGTTCCGCAGTATTTAAAGGGGACACTATGTCGATGTATCCCAAAGATATGTTTTTTACATCTGAATCGGTGACGGAAGGACATCCCGATAAGTTTTGCGATCAGATTTCAGATGCCGTTTTAGATGAATGTTTGAAAGTTGATCCAGACTCCCATGTTGCCTGCGAAACTTTTGTAACGATGGGGCTGATCATCGTTGGCGGAGAGGTCACGACTAACGCCCTGTTTGATGTGGCGAAGGTGGTGCGCGATGTGGGTAACGAAATCGGCTACAGCGCACCGATGTATGGCTTCGATATCAACACTGCTGCCATTCTGCGAACCATTCACGCCCAATCTCCCGATATTAACGTTGGGGTGGCACAGGCAGATGGAGAAATTGGGGCTGGTGATCAGGGCTTGATGTTTGGTTATGCCTGTAACCAGACAGAAGAACTCATGCCGTTGCCAATCATGCTGGCGCATAAGCTAGCGATGAAACTGACAGAGGTGCGAAAGACCCGGCGGTTGCCCTATTTGGGACCAGATGGCAAAACCCAGGTAACAGTGGAATATCGCGATGGAAAGCCGGTGCGGGTTGACTACGTGGTGATTGCCTCGCAACACACCTCCGATGTGGTGACACCGGATGGGAAGTACATGACCGAGGCCGCGAAAAAGGACATCATCGACACTGTGGTGATGCCCGTGATGGGAGATTTGGTCGATCAACAAACCAAAATTACGGTGAATGGAACGGGTAAGTTTTTGGTGGGTGGCCCGCAGGCAGACACTGGGCTGACGGGGCGCAAAATTATTGTGGATACCTACGGTGGTTGGGCGGTGCATGGAGGCGGTGCGTTTAGCGGCAAAGACGCTACTAAGGTCGATCGCTCGGCTGGATACATGGCTCGCTACGTGGCAAAGAATATCGTGGCTGCCGGATTGGCGAATGAGTGTCTGGTACAGCTCGGCTACTGCATTGGGTTGGTCGATCCAGTGTCGGTGATGGTGAATACCTACGACACCGGAACGCTGTCTGACAGTGCATTGTCGGCGCTGGTGCGGCAGGTGTTTCCGCTCTCGCCCAGGGGCATCATCGACCATTTGCAGTTGAAACAACCGATATACCGGAAAACAGCCGCCTATGGTCACTTTGGTCGCCCAGAGTTTGCCTGGGAACGACTGGATGCGACTGATGAATTGCTGGCAAAGGCGAAGTAGGGGTAAACACAATGATTTCTACCCCCAACTTCGAGAATTCCAGACCATCTGCTCTGAGCCAATCGCCTGCTATTGAAACCGCACTGGATGTTGCCTTGCTGGTGATGGAAAACGGCGGTTCCACCTTTCGAACCAACCAAACCTTTCAGGCGATGCTGGGCGAGTTGCACCAGGAGGGGGTAAATGCCCAGTGGCAGTTGAACTCTGTCACGGTGTTTATCCAGCGCGACAGCCAGATGGCCACGCTGATGCGCCCGATTCGGGCAGGGGGGGTAAATCTATCTCGCGCCTCGGCGGCCTGGGCGCTGGCCCGACAGGTGAGGACGGGTGACATTGTCCCCGCTGATATTCCCGCTGAGATCCAGCGAATTAAAGCTCTGCCATTGCCTTACAGACCCAGTGTGATGGTGGCGATCGCGGCCATTACCGCCGCCAGTTTTGCGCAAATGATTGGGGGCGATGGGGGCAGTTTTGTGCTGGCCGCAGTGGCTGGGGCCTTGGGGCAGTTTGTGCGGCTCAACCTGCAAGCTCGCCACTTCACCTCAGCCACGGTGACGTTGCTCTCTGCGCTGCTCTCTGCCCTGGTTGGCAGCCTGGGGTTGCGGGTCGGGTTGAGTCAGGTGGTGCCTGCCACCTTGATGGGCTCAGTCGGCTACATGATGCCGGGGCTGGTTCTGGCGAATGGCTTTGCCGATCTGCTGTCCCAGCGTCACCTGTCTGTTGGCCTAGAGCGCATCGCCAACGCTGCGTTTGTCTTTTTGCTGCTCACCCTTGGCATTGCGATCGCCGATGCCCTTGTTCCCTAGCTCTGGAGAAACCTGAATGGATTGGTTCCCGATGCTGATCAATGCCTGCTGGGGCGGTCTCTTTGCCGCCGGGTTGGGGGTGATGCTGACCACACCATCCCAGGGGCTGCTGCCCTGTTTTGCCTGTGGCATGGTCGGGCGACTGGTGCGCAACCTGCTGATCGCCGGAGGGCTTTCGCAGGCTGCGTCGGTGGCGATGGGGGCGATCGCCTGTGTGCTGGTCGCGACCCTGTTTAGTCGGCGGTTCCATCTCACACCGCTGGCGATGGTGACGGGGGTGCTACCCCTGGGCGCGGCGGTGCCCCTGTTTCGGTCGATTCATGGAATTTTGACCCTGCATCGGCTCCAGGGCGAGGCACTCAGCGAAGCCGTTGTGCAGTTAATTGCCAACCTGAGCAACGTCTTTACGACCACCCTGGCGATCGTGCTGGGCATCTGGCTGGGTCTGTTGATCTTGAAGGTTCTAGGCCGCAAAGACTTACTGCTGCGATCGTCGCCCTGAGCAAAAAACATATTCACAGAGCCATGAAAGGAGGCTACATCGTGCAATCACTGACCCATCATGTGGCGGTTCGAGATCAGCCGAGCTACCCGGCGTATGTAGCCAATCGGCTGTCTGCGGTGAAGTGGCGCAACTGGAGAGCGCACTTCATTTGGCAGGAAAGCATGTATGACCCGCCGCTAAAACTGCCGTTGCTCAAGCTGATCAACCTCCTCACAGATCTCCAGGAGGAGCGCGATGTATTGGCCAAACACTCCTGGGTTTTGGAGCCGATGGTGAAGATTATCGGTGCGCTTGAGGCCAGTTTCCAGAAGTACCCACCCATCAAGGTCGGCACGCCCGCCCCCTACACACCGCCGCAAGACTGAACGGAGGGAGACAACATGATTACTCTGTCATCTCTCTTCAACGCTATCTGCTTGAGCTGTAAATTTTGAGGTTAACTATGTCCCAAGGCAATCACATCCAACGGCAGATTCTGCCCATCCCTGACCAGACCCACTTCGGCATCACCACCTACGATGCCAAAAACCCCGACACCAAATATCCTCCCATTCGCGACCTGCGGCCCCCTGCCGATGCACCTAATGTGCTGATTGTGTTGATTGACGATGCGGGTTTTGGCTCATCCAGCGCCTTTGGTGGTCCCTGCCACACCCCCACCTTTGAGAAACTGGCAAGCCAGGGGTTGAAGTACACCCGCTTCCATACGACGGCCCTCTGTTCGCCCACTCGCCAAGCCTTGCTAACCGGGCGCAACCACCACTCCGTGGGCATGGGCAACATCACCGAAACTGCCACTGCCGCGCCGGGACAAAGCTCGGTGCGATCCAATGCCAAAGCGCCCCTAGCCTTGACTCTGAAGCTGAATGGCTACTCGACGGCGCAGTTTGGTAAGTGCCATGAGGTGCCGGTGTGGCAAACCTCACCGATGGGGCCGTTTGATGCGTGGCCGACAGGCGGCGGTGGGTTTGAGTACTTCTATGGCTTTATCGGTGGGGAAAATAACCAGTGGGATCCGGCCCTGTATGAGGGCACAACGCCAATTGAACCGCCAGCCACCCCCGAAGAAGGCTACCACCTGACGGAAGATTTAGCTGAGAAGGCGATCGCCTGGGTAAGCCAGCAAAAAGCCCTGATGCCGGATAAGCCCTTCTTTATGTACTTTGCCCCAGGGGCTACCCATGCACCTCACCACGTGCCGAAGGAATGGGCTGATAAATATAAAGGCCAGTTTGCCCACGGTTGGGATCGCCAACGAGAAATTACCTTTGCCAAGCAGAAAGAGATGGGCGTGATTGGCCCCGATGCCGAACTCACCCCCCGCCATGCCGAAATTCCCGCTTGGGACGACATGGATCCTCGTCTGAAGCCTGTGCTGGAGCGGGAGATGGAGGTCTACGCCGGGTTCATGGAGCATACCGACTACCAGGTCGGGCGGCTGATCGACGCCCTGGAAGATCTGGAAATTCTCGATGACACGCTGATCTATGTGATCGTCGGCGACAATGGCGCATCCGCCGAAGGCACCCTCCAGGGCGCATTCAACGAAATGGCCAACTTCAACGGCATGGCGTCCCTAGAAACGCCGGAATTCTTGCTGTCGAAGATCGATGACTTTGGCGGCCCCGATTCCTACAACCACTTTGCGGTGGGCTGGGCCTGGGCGATGGACACCCCCTACCAATGGACGAAGCAGGTCGCGTCTCACTGGGGCGGCACCCGCAACGGCACCATCATTCGCTATCCCAAAGCAATTCAAGAGAAAGGCGGCATCCGGCACCAGTTCAGCCATGTGATTGATGTGGCTCCCACGGTGCTAGAAGTTGCTGGCATTCCTGAACCGACAATGGTGAATGGCGTGCTGCAAAGCCCCTACGAAGGCACCAGCATGGCCTACAGCTTCAACGACGCCAAAGCCCCCGAACAGCACGAAATTCAGTACTTCGAGATGTTTGGCAACCGGGGCATCTACTACAAAGGCTGGAGCGCCATCACCAAGCACCGCACCCCGTGGATCATGGTGGGTCAGCAGATGCCCGCCTTTGACGACGATGTGTGGGAACTGTATGACGGCAGCAAAGACTGGACGCAGTTCCACAACCTGGCGGCGGAAATGCCCGACAAGCTTCATGAACTGCAGCGCCTATTTTTGATTGAAGCGGTGAAGTATAACGTGGTGCCGCTGGACGATCGCCAAACTGAGCGCATTGACCCTGCTACTGCGGGCCGCCCCTCTCTAATTCGGGGTGACTCGCAAATTTTCTTTGCGGGTATGGGTCGCCTGTCGGAAAACAGCGTCATCAATATCAAAAACAAGTCGTTCTCGATCACGGCTGAAATTGAAACGAAGGACAAACCTGCTAACGGGGTGATCATCGCCCAGGGGGGCAAGTTTGGCGGCTGGAGCGTCCACACCAAAGACGGCAAGCTCAAGTTTACCTACAACGTGCTGGGCATCCGTGAGTTTCCGGTCGAGGCGACAGACCCCATTCCCCAGGGCAAGCATCAGGTGCGGATGGAGTTTGCCTATGATGGCGGCGGCTTGGGCAAGGGCGGCAACGTCACCCTCTACTACGACGGGCAACCCGTGGGCAACGGGCGGGTCGAAGCCACCCATCCGATGATTTTCTCGGCGGATGAAACCACCGACATCGGCTATGAATCAGGCACCTCAGTTAGCCCCGACTACACCGCCCACAGCAGCAAGTTCACAGGCAAAATCCACTGGGTGCAGCTCGATGTGGGTAAGGATGACCACGACCATCTGATCTCCCCAGAGGAACGGCTGCGGGTAGCGATGGCGCGGCAGTAGAGGCTCTCTAAGCACCTTCCAGCTAGCGAGGTGCACGGCGTGAGCCAGCCCGAATCTCTGCTGGCTCCCCCTGAGCTGAATGCAAACTGTGCTCAGACTTTGGCAACCACCCCTATGGAAACCACCCCTATGGAAACTAACCCTATGGAAACCAACCCTTACATGGGTGCGCCCGTAACGCTGACCCAAGCACCAAACGGAGCGATCGCCAACCAGAAGTTGCTCGATCGCATCGGTGACTTTAGCTGGCTGGAGCCGACGATCGAAAATCCCGTCGAAGGGGTCTGGGTGTTTGGGGGGTATGCGCTTGCCCCCATGAGCATCATCGAAGCAGAAGATGGCCTGATCGCGTTTGACACTGGTGATACCAAGCACGACGGCCAGCGCATGTTTGAGGCCATCCGCACAGTAAGCCAGAAACCGATCAAGGTGATCATCTATGGTCACTCGCATCCGGTGGCGGGGGCGGGGGTGCTGGCCGAGGGCAACCCGGACGTGATGGTGATCGGCCACCCCAATTTGAACGAAGTGGTTGAGCAGAATATGGGAGCCGGGGGGGCACCCGCGTTCTTTCCAGAAGTGGGGCCTTATCTGACGGCACGCGCGGTGACGCAGTTTAACGCCTACATGCCAAGGGAAGGCCCGGATGCCTATGTGGTGCCCACTAACTTGACCGCGATCGATTTCGCGTTTCTGCCGGTCAATCGGCCTGTGCAGGACGGCGAGGAGATGACGATTCTGGGCATCAAGATGCAGTTTTTCACCCGCTATGGGTCAGACGACAAGGTGCATACCACCGTTTGGCTCCCCGATCGCAAGATTGTCTTCACGACACTGCTCTGGAACGCGCCGCCGCAGCTCTACACGTTGCGGGGGGATGTGTTCCGTGACCCCAGGGAGTGGATCGCCGGGTTGAGATTCACGCGCGACCTGAATCCAGAAGTGCTGATCTCTTCGGCGTCTAAGCCTGTTGTCGGAGCTCAAAAGGTGCGAGACACGCTGGAGCAATACCTGGACGGGGTGAGCTTTGTCCTCGATCAATCCCTGCGGGGCATCCTGGGTGGGATGGGGCCGGATGAGCTGCGTCACTTCGTTCAGTTTCCCCCGTATTTGGATGAAGCGCCGCCGAATTTGCAGTCCTACGGGGAGATTTCCACCTATCCTCCGGCAATCTACTACCAGACGGTGGGGTGGTATGACAACGATGCCGCCAATCTCAAGCCGCTAGCGCCCGCCGACGAAGCCCGCCGACTGGTGCCGCTGATGGGTGGCCGCGAGAAAGTGCTGGAGGCCGCCCAAGCCGCTTTGGATAAAAAGGAATATGCCTGGGCCGCCAAACTTGCCAACCAGCTTTACCTGATCGACAACCAGGATCAGGATGCCCGCCAGCTTAAAGCTAATGCCTTGCGCCAGATGGCCTATGTCTCAACGGGGGCCAACGATCGCGCCCACCTCCTGTCGCAGGCCCTTGCCCTGGAAGGAAAGACGACGATCGCGCGGCTCATCCCACCGCCACTGGAGTCCATCCAGGCAAACCCGGCAAAATTCATTGACTACTTCCGGGTTCGGATTGACCCGATCAAAAGCGACACGACCAACCAGGTGATTTGCTTTGAATTTCCTGACGGCACCAAAGCGGGTCTGCATATTCGCCGCGCCGTGGCTGAGTTCATTCCAGAGCCTGACCGCTACCAATACAAGCCCGACCTGACCCTGGCGATGACAGGCGAGACCTGGGCCAAACTCTATCTCAGTCTGGCCACGCCAGAAGACCTGATCCAGAGCGGAGCGGTCACGGTCACAGGCGATGCCGCCGAAGCCGCTCGCTTGATCAACCTGTTTGACCGTTACCGACCCGAAAAAGCGGTGGTGATTCCACCCGCGTGCCTGGAGCACGCCCACTGATTCCCGCCTATGTTGCGCCAGATGCCAGGAGGTGCCGAGGCGGCTGATAAATAGTTCATTACCAAACACCAAGGAGAGTCCTATGGAGTTGCAAGGTAAAACCGCGATCGTCACCGGCTCGGCTCGCGGCGTTGGCGAAGGCATCGCGGTCGCGATGGCCAAAGCGGGAGCCACGGTAGTGATCAACTCGCGCAAAGAGCAGGATTGCCTGAAGACAGTCGAGAAAATTCAGGCGATGGGGGGAACGGCGATCGCCATTGCGGCAGACGTGGCCCAGGAAGATCAGGTGATGGCTCTGGTGGCCGAAACGCTCAAGCAGCTAGGTCGGGTGGATATTCTCGTCAACAATGCGGGCATTGAGAGTGCGCCCACGCTGCTGAAGGATATCAGCGCAGACACCTGGGATCGGGTGATGGCGGTCAACGCCAAGGGGGTTTTCTTGTGCTGTAAGGCCGTGATTCCCCCCATGATGGCCCAGGGCAAGGGCAAAATCATCAACATTTCGTCGGTGGCCGGGGTGCGCATGACCTTCTTTGGGGGTGCGAACTACACCGCCTCTAAATATGCCGTCATGGGCCTGACCAACCACCTGGCCTGGGAACTGGCCGATAGCCGCATTAACGTCAATGCGATCGCCCCTGGAGCCGTTCTTACTCCACTCGCTGAGCAGAGCACCACCCCTGAATACCGCGAGATGACTACCCAACGCCTGATTCCCCTGGGGCGCTGGTGCACCAGTGACGACATTGGCCATGCGGCGGTGTTTCTGGCGAGCGATCGGGCTGACATGATCACCGGCCAGATCCTCGCAGTCGATGGTGGCATCCTCACCGGGTTTGGCGAAGACCTGCGCCCGGTGATTCGCCAGCGCATGGCCGACATGCAGGCTAAGCACTCCTAGCCGATTGCACGCCAACCCTATGCCTTAGACAACACGCATCGGAGGATGCAAAACAATGACTACACCGATCAAACGGATTGCGATCAATGTGGGAGCGGGTTACGTTCCCGGACTCAACACAGTGATTAGCGGGGCTGTACTCGCCGCCAACGAACTGGGCTGGGAGGTGGTCGGCATCCGCGACGGGTTTGAAGGACTCTTGTTTCGCGATCGCTACCCGGATCGTGGCCTGGTGTCCCTCACCCCGCAACTGACCGCTACCCTCGATCCAGCCGGGGTGCTGTTAGGGACTGCCGTGCGTAACGACCCGTTCCATGTCCGCACCATCAACGCCGATAGTTTAGTCGAAGAGGTGGATCAGTCTGAGGCTTTGTTAGAAACTCTGCGCCAGGAAGGGATTGATGCCGTCGTGTCTGTGGTAGGCAGTCGGGGGCTGACCATTCTCTACAAGCTGCACCGCAAGGGGCTGAAGACGGTCTGCATTCCGCGATCGACAGAAAACGACATGGCTGCTACCGCTCTCTCCTTTGGCTTCAACAGCACCCTGAGCGATACCGTCGCCATGCTCGATCGCGCTAAACAGGCGGCTCAGGCAGCCCATCAAATTGCCGTGGTCGAGGTGTTGGGTACCCATGCTGGCTGGTTGGCCTTGCAAGCTGGGATGGCCGTCTGTGCCGATGCCGTCCTGATTCCCGAAATTCCCTACGACCTGCCCAAGGTGGTGGCTAAGCTCCAGGTCAAAGCGAAGGCGGGTGGCACCTACGGCCTAGTGGTGGTAGCCGAGGGTGCCGTCTCTGCGGAGCCAGATACCCCAGAAGAAACAGCGATCTCAGCCCTCAAAGCGGCCCTCTCGCCTCTAGCCAACGACTACGAAGGGGCGCATGTGATCCAGCGATCGGGCTATGCCGCCGAAACCGTAGCGCTGCAACTGCAGCGGCTCACCGACCACGAAACCTATCCCCTGGTGGTGGGTCCCTGGGTCAAGGGCGGTGTGCCGACAGCGGTGGATCGCCAACTGGGGCTAGGCTACGGCGCGGCCGCAGTACGGGCCTTGAATACAGGCCAAACCGGAGTCATGGTGGCTTTTCAACCGCCCGACCTGACCCTGGTGCCCCTGGCTCAGGCTATCAACAAGGTACGCACCGTGCCTGCAAATAGTGAATTTATCCAGATTGCGCGATCGCTCGGCATCTGCTTAGGAGGCTAGGGAGAAACCACCATGACAACATCAAAACAGCCTACCGGCTTGATTCTCAACATTCAGCATTTCTGCACCCATGATGGCCCCGGCATTCGCACCACCGTCTTTCTCAAGGGTTGTTCGTTGCGCTGCAAGTGGTGCAGCAATCCCGAAAGCATCTCGCTCAAGCCAGAGCTGGCCTACAAGCGCAGCCAGTGCATTGGGGCCAAAGCCTGTGGCCTCTGCCTCAAGGAACCCTGCGTCGAAAGGGCTTTTTACGTCGTCGAGGGAGAGGACGATCGCGTTCATGTCAACTGGGATTTAGCGACTGACTGCGGCAAAGAGTGCGCCGACGTGTGCCCTACCGGAGCCTTGTATATGTTCGGTCAAGAGATGACCGTCGATGAGGTGCTGGCCGAAGTCGAACAGGACAGTGCCTTTTACCGCGAATCGGGCGGCGGCATTACCCTCAGCGGCGGCGAGTGCCAACTGCAAGCCGACTTCTGCGGCGCACTGCTGGCTGAGGCTCATCGGCGTGGCATTCACACGGCGATCGAAACGGCTTTCAACGTGCCCTGGGCCAATGTAGAGAAGGTGCTGCCCCATGTCGATCTGGTGCTGCACGACCACAAGCTGACCGACTCAGATTGGCATAAAAAATGGACCGGCGTAGACAATCGCCAAATTATGGCAAACTTCAAACGCGCCTACGAGACGTTTCCCAACACCCAGTTCATCGCCCGCACCCCGATCATTCCCGGTGTGAATGACTATGAGGCGCACATTCGCTCGACGCTGGCGTTAATTCGTCAATACCCCAATGTGATCGACTATGAACTGTTGCCCTACCACCGCTATGGCGAAAGTAAGTACGAATTTCTAGGCAAAGTCTATGAACTAAAAGACTTCACCTCGCCGACAGCTGAATCACTCCAGCGATTGCAGGCCATTATCGACGAAGCTTTCGGTCGCTCAGGCCAACCTGCCGAGGGGTAAACCCAAAGTGATAGTCAGCGTCATTTTGGTGTAAAACGCAAGAGCGCTCACTTCGACTCAACCCTAAAGAGAAAGCTCATCTCGTTGGGCGATCGCGCAATTTGATTCCGGGTTTCGGTGCCTATTGGGTTCCTTATACGACTGTGCCAAACAAAGCACCCACAGCCGCTGTCAACCCCATCGCGATCGCTCCCCAAAAGACGACTCGAACCGCCGATCTCATCACAGGCGCACCACCAACACGAGCTGCCACAACACCCAGCACCGTCAGAAAAATCAGAGAACTCCCAAACACCACAGGCATCAATCTCGCCTCTGGCGCGACCAGTACCGTGAGCAACGGCAGAGCTGCCCCAACAGCAAACGCGCCTGCCGAGGCAAAGGCGGCTTGAATCGGTCGAGCCGTCAGGCTCTCAGAGATGCCCAGTTCATCCCGGGCGTGTGCTCCTAACGCGTCATGAACCATCAATTGTTCAGCGACTTGTTGCGCTAGCATCAGATCGAGTCCACGCTCCACGTAGATTAAAGCCAGTTCTTTCTGCTCAGCAGGTTCGTCGATCGCGAGTTCTTTCCGTTCACGCGAGAGATCGGCTTTCTCGGTGTCAGATTGGGAACTGACTGAGACATACTCCCCGGCTGCCATTGACATTGCCCCGGCCACTAAACCAGCCACTCCAGCCACTAAGACTCCGCTGCGAGTTGTGTGCGATGCTGCCACTCCAACAATGAGGCTTGCGGTTGAGACAATGCCATCGTTTGCACCCAACACTGCGGCACGTAGCCAGCCGATGCGACCCGTGCGATGTCGTTCTCTATGGCTTCTGGGCATAGTCTTTCTCTCTTTATTTTGCCTCATCAACCATCTGAATCGTCGTTTCCTCTACCTCTTTGGCAACTTGGGTTAATGCTGCATCCTTTGATAGCCCTGCCAGCATTTGCCCTGGCTTAATCAGCCCGATCTTCGTTGTACCTTTTTCTGTAAATACAGAGATCCGACAGGGCAACGCCATATTCAGACGCATATCGGTTGCTAAAACTTTCGCCGCCTGCCCTGGATTGCAGACTTCAAAAATCTTGCACTCCTCATCAAATGCAATGCCTTTACTGCGCAGGGTACTTCCGAGATCGTGAATATGCAGTACCCCAAAGCCATGATGTATCACTGCGGCTTCCAGGTCTGTCGATGCTTGATTAAATGATTTTTGAGTTTCAATAACGTAATACATGAGAATATCCTAACTTGGTCATGGCTGACTGCTAACACCATCCGTCATTCGTCCACACATCTCACTGGGATGGATGCGGTAGAGCGCCATCACCTCCGCTCGCCCCCAGGCATCAACCCACGTTCGATTAATCGCAGGTGAAAGGGTTGGATTTTGCCGTTTGACCAACTGCATCACGCGATCGATATCTGGCTGGTCAGTCATGTGTTCGGCTCTACCCATCACCGTAACGCTGCGCCAATGCTTTAGATCATTTACTTCTTCCACTTGCAAACAGACTTCTGGGTTTGCATCCATATATTGCGTCTTCATCCCAACGGTAGTGAAGATGTAGATATCTGGATCGTCGAAGTAATAGTGCATCGGTACAACATACGGATGTCCATCCAGGGCACAACCCAAATGCCCAATTCCAACTTTATGCAAGAGGTCGTGGATCTCTTGCGTATTCATTTCATCGATGTCTAACATAGTCATTCTCCAGAATTCAGACGGCGATCGCCCATGTCTAGCAACAGACATAGGGCGAGCAATCAGGTCAACTCCGTCGTAATTGCAGCCTACCGGACTAAACCCAAGTTCAGCAGTTCTTGAGGCGATGCCAATAGGTCAATGCCCACAAAGAAAATCTTGCCTTCGGGATTGAGCAAAAAACGCCATGCCACATTAATGGCAACCTTGTCCCCAAACCAGGGCGTTTGCACTTTCCCGGTTACTTTAATCTGGGTGAAGTCTTCTTCGGCTGGCTCCGTCACCCCTTGTTCGGGGAGTAGCTTGAGTCCGTAGCATTCGTCGCGCATATACTTGAGGATGTTTTCCTGACCCACGATCGGTTCCTGAAACGGAGGTTTCAGCGCACCCGTTTCGGCAAATAAAGCCACAGCCGCCTGGAAGTCAAAGGCGTTCATGTTGTCTATGTAACTGAGGACTGTCTTATTGTTGATGTCCTGAATTTTGACATTGGTGCGAGCCGCGATCTCTTGAGAAGGGCTTACAGGTTCCTGGACTTTGGCCGTACCACCCGCCGAGGAATAACCCATATTGACGACAATCTCCTGGAAGACGGTAAGCTGCTGCCCTCCTTCTAGTTGGCGGATGGCTTGAAGCAACTCAGTTGCCTTGGGAGCCAATTTGTAGCCTTTAGGAATGGGAGCTACAATTCCCTGTTTCATCCACTCGCTTAACTGATACCAGAAGCCCAACTTAACATTGGTGCCAAACGACGAATAGGCGCGGCAGATCGGTGTATCTGTGTGGTTGACCAGATCACACATTACTGAGATCTTGCACCAGTTTCAACAAGGGGTTGCCAAAGAAGGAAAAATCTGAAAGAAAGGGCGTAATCAAAATTTAACTGAACGGTTATGGAAACCATTGTTCAACACGCCCAAGGATTAGTGTAT
>Ga0209172_10001461_pt1 | contig 49941 bp, 35 predicted proteins | sample LarsenN4metaG_FD_184113 | JGI IMG/M metagenome (GOLD analysis project Ga0209172, IMG submission 184113) | Hot spring sediment bacterial and archeal communities from British Columbia, Canada, to study Microbial Dark Matter (Phase II) - Larsen... ...
AATGGCCATCCACCAGCGCCCCGCCGCGTTCGCCTCGATGGCCTACCTCGCCATGCAGCACGACGAATACGACACCTCCCCCCGCACCCGCGACGTCACCCGCAAGGCCTGCGCCGCGCTGCTCCGCGACCGTCCTTCGCCGGATCGACCCGAAGCGATCACGCAAACGAGCCGGGGAACGCGCCCTCGGCCGCAAACTCCGAGACCTTCTTCCGTCCCGAAGGCTCGCGGTCCATGCCGCGGAGATGTTCGGGAAGATCATCGATCTTCCCCGGCTTGCCCACCGCGATCATCGCCTCGATGTCGAACGTGTCGGGAATCTTCAGGTCCTTGCGCGCCTTGTCCTTGTCGAACCCCGCCATGCCGTGCACGACAAGCCCCATGTGCGCGCCCTGCAGCGCGAAGTTCTCCCACGCCGACCCGCAGTCGAACGTGTGCACGATATTCGGCTGGTTGTTCCTCGAGAAGTTCTTCTTCGAGCAGATCAGGAACAGCGCCGCCGCATGTTTCGCCCACACCTGGTTGGCGGGCAGCAGAATGTCGAGAAACGTCCGCCAGTGCGGCGTGTCGCGACGGGCGTACAGGAAGCGCCACGGCTGTTCGTTGTAGGAGGATGGCGCCCAGCGCGCCGCCTCCAGCAGCCGCAGAATGTCGCCGGGAGGAATCGGCTCCGCGCTCATCGCACGCGGCGACCAGCGCTGCACGAAGATCGGCAGGATGTCGTGGTCCGCCTTGCGGAACCTGGAAATCTCGATACCGGGGAGGATGGACATGCCGCAAGTGTAGGGGAGATCGGCGGAGAGTTTGAGCTGCCGCGAGAACGGTCACGGGGCCGCGGCATCCGGGGATCGGGGCATTCTGCCGGGGGGCGGTACCATGATGCGCATGAACGTGATCCCGCGCCGGCGCCGCTGGTTGGGTGTGTGTGCCGCCGCGCTTGCGGGCGCTGCGGGGTCCTCGGCGTCGGCGCGCCAGGAAACGCGCATCGAGCCGGAGCCGGCGGCCCCCGCGCAGGCGCCCGCGGGCGAAGCGCCGCCGGCGGAGGTCCGCCTCGGCATGCGCGTCGAGGCGCTGCGACAGCAGATCCCTCTGCGCGAAACCGTCGTCGTCGTCGATTCGGGCCACGCCTACGCCGCAGCGATCGAGCGGTGGTCGCTGCAGGAGCGATTCCCGGTCCTGATCGATGACGGATCCGACGCCGCGCGCGAGAACATCGCCCGCTTCGTCCGCGCGTTCGGCGCCGGGCAGGTCATCCGATGGCGCGCGCCCGAATCGCCGGCTGCGTCGGGCGAACCCACCGCCGGCGACGGCGCAGAGTCTCCGCGCCCCGCGCGCGAGGAACGCGACGGAGCCGACCGGCGCGAGCGCCGGCGCGTTCGACGGGGCGCCGAGGAAGGCGAGGACGGCGCCGCGCGTGCCTCGGTGCACGTGAACCGCCAGCGCGTGGAAGCGGCGGCCGCGGGCGCATGGGAACAGACAAGCCGCGACGCGCTGGAAGCATTCTGGAAGGAAAAAGGCTTTCAGCCGCCCGGCGTCGTCGTGGTCTCGGCGCGCGATCCGGCATGGACCGCCGGGCTGGCGCTCGCCGCCGCGCATGGTCAGCCCTTGGTCTGGGTCGATACCGGCCCCGGGAGCACGGCCGGAGTCATGAACGATGGCGCCCTGGCGGCGCTGGACGGCGCCGTGCTCGCGGGCGTGCGCGCGCTGGGCCGCTCGTGGGAGCAGCTCGGCGACGAAATCGACGCGATCACACTCTGCCTCAACGTCCCGAGCAGGATCCAGAGCGCCGGCGGGAAGGAGCGCGAGTACCTCGCGCTCACCGACCGCATCGGCCGCGTGGTGAACGCCGCCGACCCGGGCGCGGGCGGAAATCGGTTTGCCTGGTGCGCGATGGTCTGCGGCGACGAGCAGGAAGCGGCCTATCGCGCCATGTGCGCGCTCTTCCTGCGACCGGGAGATACCGGCGCATGGCTGTTCGACGGCTACCCGCGCGCCGCCGCCGGCCCCTATGAAATCGGACGCGCCGTCGAACTGTTGCGTCAGACCGAGATGCCGGTGCGCGCGAACATGCCGCCGAACGGCGGGCTGAAGGACTGGCGCGAAGCGACGCGCGGCGGCGTCCGCGAGTCGTTCATCCACGTGAACTCCAAGGGCATGCCCGAGTGGTTCGACCTCGAGCCGGGGCGGGCACGGACGGGCGATGTCCCCGTCCTCCACGCGCCCGCACTGGTTCACTTCATCCATTCGTTCTCCGCCGCGCGGGGCGACGACCAGGCCGGCATCGCCGGGCGCTGGATGGCCAACGGCGCTTATGCCTATGTCGGCAGCGTGCATGAGCCGTTTCTGTCGGCCTTCTTTCCCGTCGAGCTGCTGGCGGCGCGGATGATGGCCGGCGCGCCGCTGGCCGCGGCGGCGCGGGTCGAAGGCGGCGGCGGACCTGCGACGAGGGTCTGGAAGATCAACATCTTCGGCGATCCGCTCATCACGATGGCGCGCCCGGTGGCGCGCGCGGAAGGCACGCTCGATGTTTCCGCCTGGGGCGGCGTGGTGGTTGACCTGGAATCGGAAATGAAGCGTCTGCTCGGCGAGAAGATGATCGGAGCCGCGGCGGCGACGCTCGTGATGCTCGGTCGCGACGAGGACGCGGTGAAGCTGGCACGCGCGGCGACGAAGGCCGAATCAAAGACGATCGATCCGGCGCTGGCGCGCGCAGCCGTGTGGGCCGCGTTCCGGATGCAGGATGCGGCGCTGCTGACGATGCTGTGGGGGGCGCTCCCGCCCGAGGCGCGGGGTGATGCGCGGCACGTGGACATGCTGTGGCAGGGTCTGCGGAAGGGCATGGAGGGCGGCGGTGAAGAAGAAGGTTTCAGCGAACAGGGTCTGACACTGCTGCGGATGCATGTCCGCGAAGATTCCGCCGCGGATGATGCGGCGCTCATCGCGCCGCACATCAAAAGACTGTACGGACTGGAGCAGGTGCGCTCGATGTTCGCAGCGCTGATGTCGCGCACGAAAAACGAGGAAATGAAGAAGGAACTGGCCAAGGCGATGGAGAGATACTGAGGGGGAGCCGCCGAGGTGCCGGGCCGAGGGGTGTATCCGAGCGAGCGCGCCCGGCCTGGACGGCGCTACGCAATGCCCATCGCCTTCGCCATCGCCCGCCCCATGTCCGCCGGGGTTTCAGCGACCACAAAGCCGGCGTTCTGGAGCGCCGCGATCTTGGACTCGGCCGTGCCTTCGCCGCCGGAGATGATGGCCCCGGCGTGGCCCATGCGCCGGCCGGGGGGCGCGGTGCGCCCGGCGATGAACGCCGCGAGCGGCTTGGTCACGTTGGCCCTGGCCCATGCGGCCGCGGCCTCTTCGTCGGTGCCGCCGATCTCGCCGATCATCAGGATGCCGTGGGTGTCGGGGTCGTTCTGGAAAAGCTCGAGGCAATCGATGAAACCGAGGCCGCGGACGGGATCGCCCCCGATGCCCACGCAGGTGGACTGCGCCAGGCCCAGAGTCGAAGTCTGCCAGACGGCTTCGTAGGTGAGCGTGCCGGACCGCGAAACAATGCCGACCGCCTTCTTGTGTTTGGATTCGGAAACGTGCGTATGGATGTAGCCGGGCATGATGCCGATCTTGCAGCCGGACTTGGTGTAGGGCGTCTCTGCGCTGCCGGAGGTCGAGGTGCAGGCGGGGTTCTTCGGGCCGGGCGTGATGATGCCGGGGCAGTTGGGGCCGATGAGGAAGGTGCGCGGCGCCGGCGCGGGGCGGGCGTTGAGTTCATCGATGATGGCGCGGACCTTGACCATGTCCTGCACGGGGATGCCCTCGGTGACGGCGACGATGACACGGATGCCGGCCCACGCGGCTTCGAGGACGGCGTCGGCGGCGAAGGGGGGCGGGACGAAGATCATGGTGGCGTCCGCGCCGGTGGCGTCGCGGGCTTCGGCGACGGTGTTGAAGATGGGGATGCCGTTGTCGTCTTTCGTGCCGCCCTTGCCGGGTGTCACGCCGCCGACGATGCGGGTGCCGTAGTGAAGGCAGCCGCGGGTGTGCATGGCGCCGAAGGAGCCGGTGATGCCCTGGCAGAGGACCTTGGTGGAAGCGTCGATGAGGATGGACATGGGGGGAACAGGATAGCGGGGAAGCAACGGCGCTCACGGCCGACCGTGAACTCCGGACGTTGCGCGGCGCGATGCGCGAACCGGCTTCCCCGGCAAGGGGAAGGTGGCTGCCTGAAGCGCGGCGGGGTGTGAGCGTGCGGTCCTATTGCTTGCGCGTGTGGACGCTCTCAACCACCTTCCATTCGTCGCCGTAGATGATCTCCCAGGCTTCGAAGGAATAGGAGTCGGGGCCGGTGATGCGGTAGACGAACTTGGCGGGCTTGGCGAGTTCGCCGGTTGCGGGTTCGTTCATCAGGCCGATGAGGGTGAGGACCTTTCCTTCGCGGTCCAGCGAGCCGGCGAGCGGGATCAGGTCGGTGCTCATGTTGTTGGCCCATGAGCCGACGAAGAGATTGCGATCGTTGGAGAAGCCGGTGAGGCCGGTGCCCTCCATGGTCATGCCCATGATCTCGCACTTGGTGTCGTACTGAAGGAAGCGGCCGCCGAGGATCATGCGGGCGGAGGCGGAGCCCTTGGATTCCATCGGGGGTTGATCGGCGCCATCGCCCCACATGCGCATGGTGACATCCCATTCGCCGGCGAGCTTGGCGAGGAACTCGTGCGGCTTGCCGGGCTGCATGGAGGCCATCACCCTCTGCATGGCCGCGTTGGGGTCCATGTTGCGGAGATGGGGGAGGTACTCGGTGATGTCGGGCTGCGCGGGCGCGGCGTCGCCACCGGCGCCGCCCTGACCGCCGCCGGTTTGCTGGCGCGCGGCCGCGTAACCGGCGATAGCGATGACGGCGATGGCGGAGTGGGCGAGGAGGGTGCGGGAGAGTTTCACAGCAGAGGCTCCTGAAAGAGAGGCATGAACGGCTGGATTGCTGTCCTGGTACGAGCCATCAGCGTATCTCAGCGGGGATCGGTCATGACGACCAAAGAATTCCCAGTCGATCGGCGGCGTGCCGCAGGGGGCGGTCGCGTGTCCAGAGGGGCAGTCCGGAGAGGAGCGCCGAGCCGAGGATGTGGACGTCGGTGAAGGACAAACCCTTGCCGTGCAGGCCGCGAAGTTCGATGAGGTTCAGGGCTTCCTCGTGGGTGAGGACCGGAGGCGCGGGCAGCTTGGCGAGCAGCGTGAGCAGCAGTCTTCTGCTCTTCAAGGAGCCGCACGCCAACTCGCCGATGACGAGGGGATGGACGAGCGCGCGGGCGTTCGCGAGGAGTTCGACCAGCCTCGGTTCGGAGCGATGCAGGTGGTCGATCCAGATGCCGGTATCGACGAGGACCATCAGGCGGCCGGCTTTCGGCGCGGCCCCGCTTTCGCCCTGCGATCGGTGCCGCCGAGTGCGACGAGGCGACGCGCGGCCTCACGCGCGATCAGGGCCTGAAGCCCGGCGTGGACCAGCGCGGTCTTTTCCTTGATTCCGGTATACCGGGACGCTTCGTTCAGAAGCCTGTCGTCGATGTTCAGAGTCGTCCGCATCGTGCATCACAGTATGCATGATTCATGCAGATCGGTCAAGTGCCGGCGAGGGCGGGTCGGCCGCGAAGCGGGGTCGATTCCTATACTGAATGTCATGCGAGCGATTGTGACCGGCCAGATCGGGATGGACAAGAAGGACTACCTTCGCGCTGCGGCGGACTTCGCGGGTCAGCAGGGGGAGACGATCGCCGTCTACAACGTGGGCGACCTGATGTACCGAGAGGCGCTGGACGTGCGTCCCGGGCGGATTCTGGACCTTCCGTGGTCGCGGCTGAACTCGCTGCGGCGTGCGGCGATGAAGGATGTGATCGCGGAGTCGCGCGGGCAGCGGAACATCATCGTGAACACGCACGCGACGTTCCGGTGGAGGCACGGGCTGTTTGCCGCGTTCGACTTCGACCAGATTCACAAGCTGGAGCCGGACCTGTTCATCTGTCTGGTGGACAACATCGAGGTGGTTCACCATCGGCTGCACAGGGATCACGAGATCGATGCGACGCTGAAGGACTGCATGGTGTGGCGGGAGGAGGAGATTCTCGCGACGGAGCTGATGGCGCAGGCGCTGGGCAAGCCGTTCTACATCGTCAGCCGCGGGCGTCATGCGCCGACCGTGCGGACCATGTTCCGGCTGGTGTGCCGTCCGGACATGAGGCGGGTGTATCCCAGCTTCCCGATGAGCCACGTGGTGGACATGCCGGAGGTGCTGGCGGAGATCGATCACTTCCGGGCCGAGCTGGCGTCGCACTTCGTGACGTTCGATCCCGGCGATGTGGACGAGAAGCTGCTGCTGGACCGGGCGATCGCGGCCGCGAAGGATGGAAAGGAGATGATCGAGGTTGCGCCGCACACGTTCGGGGGCGGGCAGAACGCGCCGGCGATCAAGGTGCGGGTGCGCGAGGTGCTGGACATCGCGGGGGACATCGACGGGCAGATCTACATGCGGGACTTCAAGCTGATCGATCAGTCGCACATGATCGTGAGCTACATCCCGGAACTTCCGGGCGGAATTCCCGGGCTATCGAGCGGCGTGGAGCGCGAGCTGCAGCACGCGTTCGAGCACACCAAGGAAGTGTACGTGGTGTGGAAGCCGAAGAAGCAGCCATCGCCGTTCATCACGGAGACTGCGACGAAGATCTTCGGCTCGGTGGATGATGCGCTGGCGTACTTCGAGGCGAAGGGGATGTTCGGGCAGAAGAACCTGTTCGGGCACTGAGGAGCGCGTGCACAGAAGGAATGGCGGACGGGGGCGTGCCGCGTCACCGCGGAGCGATGTTTCAGCGGAGTACGTCGTCATTGCACGGGAGCAGGCCCGGCGGGGGCTCGGCTCAGAAGGCCGGAAATACGCGGTACCAGCGTCGCGGTCGGGTCCGGGGGAACAAGGAAGCCCACGACCTGAGACTTCGATCGGTTTTTTAGTTTGCGCGATTTTGCATATTGCTTTCGATTCGAGTTCGGGTAGTATCGGCTCGTTCCCAGCACAGGGAGCGATCTTCGCTGCGGCCGTACGGTATCCGCGGCAAGCCGGCCGGGGCATGACGAGGAGAGCAGAACAATGAAGAAGCAGTTCGCTGTGATTGCAGCGGTCGGTTCCTGCGCGGGCGTCGCCGGCGCGGGTCCGGTGGTGGACTTCAGCACCGCGTCGATCAGCGGCGAAGTGCGGGCGAGCGCTTCGTTCGGCTCGCAGAGCGAAACGTCGGGCGGGCCGTTCGCGGGGTTCTTCGGCGGGCTGAATGTCTACTTCGGGGCGGATGTATCGCCGGGATTCTTCGATTTCGCCAGCGCATCGGCGTCCCAGGACACGAGCTTTACGAGCAAGCGGGTCAAGGTTTCCGGATCGGTGGGGAGCGACGCCGACAGCAAGTCGGGAGAGCTGGGCACCGCGAGCGGCGTGTCGAGTCTGGACGTGGTGTTCGATGTGCTTGGCCCGGCGACGTGGTCGTTTCCCTATGGAACCATCGGCGGAGTTCACGCGGGAGGGTTCGTCTCGCTGACGGGTCCGGGTGGGGATGTGTTCAACTACAGCGGCACATTCGACGGTGAATCGGGCGTCATCGGCCCGGGCACGTACACCCTCTCCGCCGAGGTCACGTCGTTCACGGCGACGAACGACGGGTTCGGTGGTCTCTTCGGCGGGGCCTCGATGTATTTCAAGTTCAAAGTCATTCCGAGCGGCGGAACGGTGACCCTGCTGGGCGCTGCCGGGATGGGACTGCTGCGGCGCCGGCGACGGGCCGGCTGAGCCGGGCTGCTGTCACGACCGAAGAATCGGAGTCGTGGCGCGCGGCATCGCGGACGTTCCCGCGTTGTTCCGGCGCGCGTGCGCGATGTCGTGTGGATCAGACACCGAGGATGTGTTCGCCCATGTCGTGCGGGCGGCGCAAGCAGCAGGCCCGCCGGAACGACCTGGGTCAGGAGGTCGCTGCGGCGGGGAGCTGAGATGAGGCGTTGAAGCTCCGGGTATCACGCGAAAACGCGCGGGAAAAGAACCGGGCGGAGGGGACCGTGACCCGAAGGCCCGCGGCCGCCCTCATGGGCATGGCTCGGCCGCCAGATCTGCGAAGCGGTTCTCGGGCGCGGACAAACCGACCCCCGGCAGGGGCGGCGACATCGTCCCACACAACCCTTCGTTCGGCCTCGCGGTCTGACTCACTCTCCCGCACATGGTTCGCGGGATGCGGCGCGGCGGTTCCAGGAATCGGGTGACGGGAGATTCACCGCAGAGAGCACGGAGAACACGGAGAGAAGGCTGGAGATCGGAGCGGTCTTGAAGCACGACGATGACACAGTTTCCGGTCGTCTGCTCCGAGTCCCGGTGTCTCCGCGGTGGGCGGCCTGCTGGAGCGGGCTATCTTGTGCGTGCCGTGGCGAGGTACCGGATAACCATCGCGTACGACGGGACCGACTTTCACGGTTGGCAGCGGCAGTATGCGCAGGCCGAGATTCCCGCGGGCGGCGCGCGTCCCGCTCCGTCCCGACTTCGTCGGGACGCCTCTCCCGTCGGTGAGGGGGGAGGATTGCAAGGCGTCGGAGACGGGGAAGGAGCCGAGGTCGCGGAGATGGCGGCGGCGGAGGGGGATCATTCGCGCGCGCAACTGCGGACGGTGCAGGATGTCGTGCAGCGCGCGGTGCGCGAGGTGATCCGCGAACCGGTGATCGTCGTCGGCGCGAGCCGGACGGATTCGGGCGTGCACGCCAGGGCGCAGACGGCGGCGTTCACGGTGAGCGACGAGCGGCGCGAGAATCACGGACCGCCGGACGAGCGGCTGGCGATGGCGATCAACTCGCGGCTGCCGGAGGATGTGCTGGTGACCGAGTGCCGGCGCGTGCGCGACGACTTCGATCCGATCAAGGACTGCGTGGCCAAGGGGTATCGGTATTCGCTGCATGTGTCGCGCGACAGGCCGCTGTGGGAGCGGAAGTACGTGCATCACGTCTGGACGGAGCTGGATTGCGATGCGATGCAGGCGGGCGCGGAAGCGATCGTGGGGACGCACGACTTCGCGGCGTTCGCGGCGGCGGGGCACGGGCGGGAAACGACGGTGCGGACGGTGCTGGCGTGCCGCGTGACGAGGCCCGTTCGGGAGAAGGTCCTGATCGATGTGTCGGGGACGGGGTTCCTGTGGAACATGGTGCGGATCATCGCGGGGACGCTGGTGGAGGTCGGAAGGGGGCGGCTGAGGGCGGAGGAGGTTGCCGGGATCATCGCGTCGCGGGATCGAAGAAACGCGGGGCCGACGCTGCCGGCGCAGGGCTTGTGTCTGGAGTGGGTTCACTACGACGGTGACGACGCTTCGCGCCTCGGCGCGTTCGGGGTAACACTCTGAGAATCCTCCACGTCTCAACGCGGCTGATCCTTGGTGGATCGCAGGAGAACACGGTGCTCTCGTGCGAGGGGCAGGTGCGCCGCGGCCACGGGGTGCATCTGGCGTTCGGGCCGATCTACGGGCCGGAGGGGTCGCTGCTGGAGCGCGTGGAGAGGTTTCGCGCAGCGAACGGGCAACGCATCTCAACGCACGTTGTGCCGCACCTGGTGCGCGAGATTTCGCCGGCGGCGGATGTGCGGTGCTACTTCGAGCTGCGTCGGTTGATCCGAGCGATCAAGCCGGACATCGTGCATACGCATTCGAGCAAGGCGGGGATTCTGGGGAGAGCGGCCGCGTGGGCGGAGGGAGGGAAGAAAGGAAGGATGGGGGTCGTGCACACGATCCACGGCCCGCCGTTTCATCCCTATGAGAAGGGGTGGCGGAACCGGCTGTATGTGTGGTCGGAGAAGTTCGCGGCCAAGCGGTGCCACGCGATCGTGTCGGTGGCGGACGCGATGACGGCGCTGTTCCGTGCGCACGGGATCGGGCGAGAGGAGCAGTATGTGACGGTGTATTCGGGGATGGAAGTGGAATCGTTTCTCGCGTCGCCGGCGCCCGGCGCGGCCGAATCGCGCGAGGCGGTGCGCGCGGCGCTGGGATTCGCGCCGGCTGATCGCGTGATCGGGACGGTGGCGCGGCTCGCGGAGCACAAGGGGCATGATGATCTGCTGGATGCGCTGGGCGAATCGCTGCGTGCGCACGCGAACTGGAAGCTGCTGTGGGTGGGCGACGGGTGGTGGCGGCAGCGGCTGGAGGCGCGGATCGCGGCGATGAAACTGGGCGGGCGCGTGGTGCTGACGGGGCTTGTGCCGCCGGAGCGGATCCCGGGGTTGATGCGCGCGATGGACCTGCTGGTGCATCCGAGTTACCGAGAGGGATTGCCGCGGACGGTGCCGCAGGCGCTGCTGAGCGGGACGGGAGTGGTCGCGTACGATGTGGACGGAACCGGCGAGGCTTGCATCGATCGAAGGACGGGCAGGCTGGTGAAGCCGGGGGATCGGGAAGGGCTGCGTGAGGCGATCGAGTGGATGCTCGCGGACGACGAGCGGCGTCGCGGTCTGGCGCTGGCGGGGCGCGAGCTGTGCCGCGAGAGGTTCGACGCGAGGCGGATGGTGGAGGAGCTTGAGCGGGTGTACGGGGCGGCGCTCGCGGAGCCGAAGCGGTGAACGGTCCGCGGGAAGCGGGCGTGAAGACGTCGGCGCTCTTGCGTGGAAGAGTGCGGGAAGGCGAATGGGTTTCGTCGCCGCGGCGGCAGCGTTGCTCGGGGGGATGTGTTCGCAGGCGTCCGCGCAGCGGCTGAATCTCGGAGAGGTGGCGCCGCCGCGGGTGGGCGAGTCGAGCGTACTGACGGAGATGCGTGCGGAGGCGGAGGAAGAGGCCGCGGCGTGGGCGTCGCGCGCGGCGACGGGAGAAAGAACGGGAGCGGACCCGGACAGGATGCTGGTGATGCGCGCGCGAGCGGCGTTTCGCGCGATGGCCGTCGCGCTGATCGACGCGGCGGGCGGAGCCGAAGGAGCGAACACGGATGACGGCGCGAACGCGGTGCTGCATGCGCTGACGCTGTTTCAGGGTCGCGCGGCGCTGGACGACCTGACGGATCGGTTCCTGGAACTGTCGCGTTCGGGAGCGGAGGAGCTGCGGCGACGGGGGGCTGGGGCGGGCGAGGTCGGCGATCAGGGAGCCGCGGTGATCGCACGGTGGCAGGAAGCGCGCGAGAGTCTGAGCGCATTCGTGCGCGCCGCGGAGCGGGCGACCGCGGAGGGCGGCACGAGCCTGCCGCGCGCGACGGATGAGCTGGACACGGCGCTGCGGGATGTGTTCGCGGAGCTGATCGGGGTGGTGGGGGCGGTGGATGGCGTGACGGCGCGGGCACGGTGGGGGATGGAGAGGTCGGAGGTTGAAGAGGCCGGTGACGTGCTCGATGCGGCGGAGATCGGCAACGATCCGGCGATCGCGGAAGTGGTCGAGATGCTGCGGGCGGCGATGCGGAGGCCGGAGCTGCGTCCGAGGGCGGTGCCGGTGCTGATGAGTCTGCGCGTCATGCAATCGTGGATGGCCGCTCCCGGGGTGAACCTGCGGGCGCCGGAGGCGCTGCGCGCGCACACGATGGAGTTCAGAGATTGGTTCCTTGCGTCGCTCGGCGAGGAGGATCGCGCCCGGCGGGACGCGGCGTTGCGCGCCGCGCTGCGTACGTGCCTGGTGCTGGCCAATGCGCAGTCGTATTACGCGGCGTTCGATGCGAAGGAACCGGCGGCGGCGGTGATCGATCCCATCGTGTCGGGGATGGTGGCGAAGTGTCTGGCCGGCCGCGGGGGCGAAGCGGAGACGAACGCGGCGCGCGAGGTGTGGCGGATCGTGGGCATCGTGCGATGGTCGGCGCCGAACCGGCCGCCGGAAGAGATGGCGCCGGCGGCGCAGAAGGCGTGGCGCTTGCTGGTGCAGGAGCGGGAAGCATGCTCGAGGCGGGCGCTGGAAGCGCTGCCGCGGCTGGCGGAGGATGCGCACCTGGCGCACACGCCGGAGATGGTGAGCCTGTTCGCGGCGGTGGAGCGGATCGAGTCGTCGATCGCCGCGCTCGAGGCAGTGGAAAGGTGGCGGGGAGAGCTGAGCATGCGCGGCGAGCCGGGGTACACGGCGGCGGCGGAGCGGCTGGGCGCACTGGCTCGCGAAGCGGGCGAGAAGGAGACGCGCGAAGCGGCGCTGGCGAAGCTGGAGGAGTTCGCGGAAGGGTACCGGCGGCTGGCATGGCTCCGCGGCGAGCGGCTGCTCAAGCTCGCGGCCAGGCTCGTGGTGACGCAGAACGAGGAAGCGGCGCGGATGGACGCGGTGGGTTCGCCGGAGGAGGCGAGCGCGGCGGCGGAGCGGGTGCGGTCGCTGCTGGGGGATCGCGCGCGGCAGCTCGTGATGGAGCTGAACGAAGACCGGAATGCGTGGATGGGGAACTGGGCGGGGGACGCGGCGCAGCCGAAGTACCTGCTGGATGCGCTGCGGAGCAGGGAGGAGCTGTGCGCGGCGCTCGTGTGCTGGGAGGTGCTGTGCGACGATGCGCTGGTGCGCGGGATGAATGCATCGGCACGGATCGAGCTGCCCGTCGCGGGGCCGAGGGGAGAGGCGGGCGACGGCGGGGGCGGGTTCCCGCGGGCGATCGAGCACCTGCGGATGAAGCTCGGTGAACGGATCAGCGCGCAGGCGGATCGGCTGCAGGGCGGAAGCGGACCGGCGGGAGAGGTACCGGCAGGGTTCGTCGCGCTGCGGAGGCCGATCGAGGTGCTGCTGGCTGGGCCGCTGCTGCAGCATCGGAGCATGCATCAGTTGAAGGGCGCGGGCTGGCTGAGCGGGCTGACCGGGACGGGAGTTGAGACCACGAAGGGGCAGGGTGCGTGGGTCGTGGGTCAACTTGCGATTCCGCCGTCGATGATCGACTTTGCGATCGAGGGGGTTGAGAATCCGCGCGCGGAGATGGCGCGGATTTCGAGGTGGATGTTCGAGCTGGAGAAGGCGCTGGAGGAAGGCGACGAAGCGCTGGCGGAGGACATCCTGCAGTATCTGGATGATCGGGCGGAACGGGTGGGGGACCGGTCACAGAGTACGGGAGCCTGGGAGTTCAATCGGTGATGCTCAGCGTCAGACGCAGGTCGCCATCGGAAGTCATGTGAAACTCGTGGTGGCCGGAGTTCGCAAAGGGCTCGAAGCGTTGATCCGAGGTCCATTCGTTCGTGGTACGCCGACACGCCCACTTGAGGGCTTCACCAACTGGAATCCAGACAGTGATGACGGCCCGGGCCGCGATTCCCTGCCTGGGATGAAGCTCGAACCACTCGGGGACTCCCAAGGTGACCGATCGCGCAGCATGCGAATCTCTGGCCAGTGCCCATTCACCCGAGAGCCGTTCGATGCTTTCGCGCGACATGAGGAGCGCGTTGTCGAGTCCCGTGATGAGGTTGCCGGCATCGGCCTGAAGAGCCAGAGGGGGCAGGGTGGGATCAGTCAGCCAGGTCTTCAAGCGAGCCTTCGCGGACTCGACGGCGGCCGCGACGGCCAGTTTCGCTTCGATGGGGAGGCGATCATGCCCGATCGCCGTGGAGGCAATGTCCAGGAGGAGGGCATCGAATGCGCGCATCTCGAGCTGCCTGAAGCAGACGGAAGCTGCGGTGTCGGCAGGAGGGAGGATGCGGGAGCAACTCCACGCTCGCCAGAGGAACGTGGCCGCCCAATCACGGTCGTCCGACTCATCGGCGTCCTGCATGTGCGGGATGTATTCCGAGGCGAGAGACGCGAACAGGGCGGTGTTCTCTTGCGTCAGGAGAAAGCGCGCCGTGTCCGGCTGGGCCGCGGCGGCAATCTCTTCAACCAGGCGGATCGTGGATTCGAGTGCACCCGCGGCACGCAATGCGTGAACGACGGCCGCGCGAAACTCCCCGATCGTGACGTGGCGGGGTTCGAGCCGGTCGAGCGCATGCTCAATGTCATCCGCCCGGGAGCGAAGTTCGCTTTCGCGGATCTGGGCAAGAGGAGCAATCAGGGCGTCCTCGACGATCGCGGACGCGAGGAGCATCGGCTTGTCGTGGAGAGGCGGGGGGTTGGTGTCCGATGCGAAGCGGCTCTGTGTGCCGCGGACGAACATCCATCGCCAGACCCTCGCGTACTCCTCGAGCCAACGGCGCTCGGCATCGGTGAGCGGCAGGCGGAAAAGCGGCTCGCAGACGAGAAGGTTCTGATCGGCGAGGGGCTGGAGGCGCGAGCGAAAGGCAAGCCGAACGGCGTCTCCAGGCTCGATGTCGGCGAGGGCCTCGGCGCCGTGGCCGGCACCGGCAGCGCCAACGAGCAGCGGTTCTGCGAGCGCCTCGAGTTCGGCCTCGAGCCGGACGTGCGGGACAGCAGAGGTGAAGCGATCCTCAAGGCGCAGATGCTCGAAGATGGTCGCGGCGTAGGCAGGCTCCAAGCGCAGGCTGTCCTGAAGGTCGGCGACCGCCTGCTCGAACTCAAGCAAGCGATCGGCATCGAGCGCCGTTGCGGCAGCGGCGAGCAGCGCCGAGCGCTCGCGATGCACCCGCCGATCGGGCGTGTCGGTGTGAGGTGGCTCCTGGGCGCGAGCGGGCAGGCACAACAGGGCGATGGCGGAGGTGAGCGCAGCGGCGACGACGTGCAGGTTTCTGGTCATCATCGGACTAATCCAGTTCGATGTCGTGCAGAGCGATCGGACCAGGCTCGGGCTGGGCGACGAGCGCCGATTCCCGGTCACGCAGCGCCTGCACTTCGATCATCGCCCATTGCGATTCGGCCCCGTTCAGCATGCTCAAGAGAGGTTCCAGCGTGGTCCGCATGGCCGCTTCGCGGGCGGAACGCTCCGGCCGGTGGATTCGTTCGCCGTGGGCACGGATGCTGCGTATGGCGGCGACCGTGCTCGTGACCGCGCTGCTCAACTCGACGGCGCGCTCGGCGGACTCATCGCCGTCACCCGTTGCGATCGCGTTCATCGCGTCGGCCAGATGAGCGATCTCCGAACGAATCGCGGAGATGGCGGCGGCATCGAGAAGAACGCCGTACCCCGCGACGAGGGGATCATGGAGCGTTTCGCGCAGCGCTGAGCACACACGGGCCGCGGGCGAGTCAGGCCCCGCACCCGATGGGCCGAGCGCCGCTTCGGCTTCGATCGCAAGCTGTTCGACCTGCTGGGCGACCGCCTGCATGTCGGCCGCGTCGGGCCAGCATTCCGGCTCACTCAGCCGCGCGGCGAGGATGGAAGTCTCCACGAAGTGCCTTGCGCCGACGAGCAGGGCATAGTCCCGGGTCGCGCAGGATCCGACGCGCGGTTGTTCAGCCGCGGAACGCGAGGCCAGGGAGTTTGCGAGGGCCTGTGCGTGATCCCCCGGACAGGACAGGATCACCTGTGGTTCGAGGTCATGCCATGCGGCGCGGCATGCAGCAAAGATGGATTCGCAGGCGGGCGCGGACGGCGCGCCGGCCTGCACGAAGGAAGCAGGAAGGACGGCGAGCAGCAGCCCCAGCGAGCAGATCGTTCGAGAAGCGGTCATGCGTGTTCCTCCGAATGTCCGAACGCGATGGCGAAGAAGGTTCGGCGTCTCAAAGGCTCAAGGGTCCGTCGGCGGATCATCGCACGCATCGACGGGGGGCAAGGTACTCGGTGAGAAAACGGGGACTTCGGTGCGCGCCACGGCGCTCGCATGCCTGGCCCAACTGCTCGTCGAAGCGTTGATCGAGACTGCGGATGTCACGCGGATGCGCTTCGCCACGGCGCAGCCGCGCTGCTGTTGGTCCGTCGTGTGCGTCTGGACCTTGACGGTTGACCGGGTATCTCCGGTGACCGTGAGGTCGAAGCTGATGGTTGCTTCTCCTTCGGTGCTGAACGAAACACCCGCCTCGATGTCGCCTTCCTGGAGTTCTCCCGTCACGTCGAGCAGGGCCGATCCGCTCAACATTCCGCCGAAGACCGTGCCGGCCCGGGCGTACGCGGTTGCGCGGCCCGGAGGGAACAATCCGCAGTTGTTCGCATCGAGAGTGATGCCGATCGTTACGACCGCGTGGCCGTCGGCGCTTGTCCATGTTGCCTCCGGGCACTCGCAGTCATCGGGGCACCAAGCCTTGACCATCCTCTGAAACCACCCGGTGACGCTGACGACTCCGACATTCGCCGTGGAAGTAAAGCAGTCGGCATGCACGCCTCCATCGAGATGGTACTCCGCGAACGGCAGATGCGAAGAGGCTCTCCATATGTTCCAGGATGCGGGGCCGAAGACATTCCCGTTCGGGATTGTCATGGAGTCGTACCCGGAAGTTTCAATGACGTAACCTTCGACACCGAGCGGCCAACCGCTGCATGGACTTGATCCCTGCGCCGCAGCGGTGTCCGACATGGCGCACACAGACACAGCGGCCACCGCCACAAGCAAGAGCGGATGACTCGTGTGAAGACGCATGACGCATGACATCATAAAGAACTTGAGTTGTGATGTCAATACCGAAACATGCTCCGGATTCGAGCAGCGGACTGAACAGGGGGGGGGAGGGATTGCGCCGCTATGCTTGATGCATGAACATTCTCGTTGTCGGGCCGCATCCGGACGATCAGGAAGCGGGGATGGGTGCGACCATCGCCAAGCTTGCGTCGCAGGGCCACGATGTGCTGCTGCTGGACATGACCAACGGCGAGCCGACGCCGCTGGGGGACGTGGAGACGAGGAGAAAGGAAGCGGCGGCCGCGGCGGAGATTCTCGGTGTGCGGCGGAGGATGCTTTCGGTACCCGGTGAGGCGCGTGGGCATGACGGCGGCCGCGGCGTGGAGGCGTGGGGGGCGACGGCGCTGCCGAATCGGTGGGTGGAGTACTCGATCGAGGCGCGGCGGGCGGTGGCGGGCGTGATCCGGGAGCACCGCGCGCAGATCGTGTTCACGCCGTTCTTCGAGGATGCGCACCCGGATCACCGCGCGGTGACGCGGATCGTGGAGGATGCGCGGTTCGACGCGAAGCTCACGAAGGCGGGCCTTCCGGGCGAGCCGATCTATCCGAAGTGGCTCTTCTACTACTACGCCACGCACCTGCGCTGGGTGGCGAACCCGAGCTTCTGCGTCGATGTGACGGGGTTCGAGGAGAAGAAGGTCGCGGCGATGGAGGCGTATCACTCGCAGTTCGTGGCGCCGGGACGGATCGGGGCGCACCTGCCGGCGCGCACGGCGCGGGAGTGGGTGATGAGCGGGCTGGGGTACTTCGGCACGCGGATCGGGACCATGTACGCCGAGCCGTTCTACACGAAGGAGCCGGTGGGGCTGCGGGGTGTGGACGGGTTGGCGTGAAGCCGGTGGTGCGGTGGAGCGCAGGCGGTAGCATGCGTAGGGTTGGGCACGGCCCTGCTGCACGGGAGCGTGCGTGCGCGCGGCGATGAGCACGGCGGATGGGAGAAGAGGACGCAGAGCAGAAAGGATGCCTGTGCACAGCCGCAGGCGTGGCACACAGGAGAGAATGACGGATGTCGATTTCCGATCTTCAGAAGTTTCACTGGGAACCCCAGCCGCGGGCGGCGGCGCTGGTGCGCGAGCTGGTGGAGGAGTTTCTGCGTCTGTGCCCGAGCGCGGCCGAGCTGAGCGCGCGGATGAAGCATGACACGGGCACGCGCTTCATCGACTGGGTGGATCACATCCAGGTGCAGCGGTCGCCGGAGCTGCGCAAGAGGCTGACGGACGTCGGATTCACGCGGAAGGCGATGCCCGGCGCGCCGGACTGCTACGTGCACGAGGGCGCGATCTTTCCCATGATCGTGCTGGACGCGGACGACGTGCTGCGGGTGGCGATCAAGGTGGATTCGGTGGTGGATTTCCTGTTCGCGTGGCACATCACCGATGACCGACCCATCGAGGGCGAGCCGCTGTCGCAGCTTCGGCGCGCGATGGTGTGGGAGGGCGTGAAGGGGGAGAAGGACGCGGAGCTGTGGGTGGTGGAGCGGCACGGGTATCGCGGTTTCCTGGCCGAGCCGCTGGACCCGGACGTGGCGGTGCGGGTGCTCAAGCATCGCGAGAGCTTCAAGCGCCGCACGCGCGACTGGGATGACGACGAAGTGGGGTACGACCACACGCGGCATCTCGTCGAAGCGGCGGTCGAGGACCTGGGCGCGGATTTGGCGTGTTCGATCTTTTTCGAGGGGGAGCGGGCGTACTGGCAGTCGCGGAACCGGGCGGCGCAGGTGCAGAAGGCGCGGCAGGACAGGCTGGGCCTGGGGTGGGCGAACCACGATCACCACACGTACCGCTCATCGCGGCACTGCTTCCACCGTCTGATCCGCATCTTCGAGGCGCTGGGGTTCCATCTGCGCGAGCGGTTCTACGCGGGCGCGGAGGCGGGCTGGGGCGCGCAGGTGCTGGAGCAGCCGGAGGCGGGGATCACGATCTTCGCGGATGTGGACATGTCGCCCGAGGAACTGACGGGCGACTTCGCGCACGTGCCGCTGCCGGAGCGCAAGGAGCTGGGCACGGTCGGGCTGTGGTGCGGCCTGCATGGCGAATCCATGCTGGAGGCGGGGATGCACCACCTGGAATGCCAGTTCGACCACCACGCGCTGAAGGATCAGCTGGCGGGCGCGGGCGTGGGGACGATGGCGCCGTTCACGACGTTTCCGTTCCTCACGCAGGCGTTCACGGAGGGCGAGCGCTGGCCGGTGGCGGAGAAGCGGCTCAAGCGGCTGGTGGAGCGCGGCAACATCACGGCCGCGCAGGCGCACTGGTTCCGCATGCAGGGCGGGGCGATCGGCTCGCACCTGGAGAATCTGGAGCGCAACGACGGGTACAAGGGATTCAACCAGCAGGGTGTGAGCGACATCATCGCGCGGACGGATGCGCGGAAGCACGGAGCGGGTGCGTCCAAGCCGGCGCACGCGCATGTGCCGGAGGCGGAGGAGACGCGGCTGGTGGGGGCGTGAGGAGCGGCGTCAAGGCGACGGGCACAAAAGAAACAGGCCGGTTGTCGCCGGCCTGCTTGGTCGCGTTCTGACGGATTCAGGAAGTCAGTTCGCCGTTACGGACACGGCAGTGAAGTGAGGATGATGTTGAGGTCGGTGGTGTCCGCGTCGCCGTCGCCGTCGGCGTCGCCCGGGGCGCAGGGGCCGGGCGGGCAGGGGATGGACGTCAGGACGATGTTGAGATCGACGGAATCCACGTCGCAGTCGCCGTCGCGGTCGGGGTTGATGGGTCCGGGCGGGTCGCACGGGCAGCAGTTGATGCCGGTGAGTTCCGCGCGATACTTCGAGCCGCAGGGAACGCCGTTGAAAACGGAGGTTGCGGCAAAGGCGTAGTAGGTTCCGGCCGGGAGATTCACGGTGACCGTGGCGGGCTGGCAGGGTGCGGCCGTTGCGCTGCCGAGCGCCGCGGTGGGGCAAGTTCCGGTGAGCAGGAAGGCCGCCGTGCTTGCCTGACCGGTGACGGTCCAGGTGATGGTGTCGGCCTGGGTGATGGTGAAGCGGTACCAATCCGTGTCGCGGGTGTTGCCGCCGCCGCTGTTGAGGAAGGTGCCGTAGCGGCCGCAGATGGTGTCGTTGCACTCGATGTTGCTGAAGACGTTCGGATTCGAGTTGCAGCCGCCGTTGTAGGTGTCGATGTAGCCGTTGGCGCAGTCAGGCTCGCCCTCGGCGATGTCGCCCGGCAGGCAGTTGACGGGGCAGCAGGGGTCGACGGTGAGCATGGCGCGGTACTTGGAGCCGCAGGGCACACCCGTGAAGACATCCGGGCCGACGAAGACGAAGTAGGTTCCCGCGGGCAGGTTGTTGACGCTCACGGAAACGGGTTGGCAGGCGGGGGCGGATGCTGTGGCGAGCGACGCGGTCGGGCAGACACCGCTGAGCAGGAAGATGCGCGTTACCGCCTGGCCGACGGCGGACCACGTGACGTTGGAGGGCTGGGTGATGGTGAAGCGGTACCAGTCGGTGTCGCGGATGCTGCCGCCGCTGCTGTTGAGGAAGGTGCCGTACTTGCCGCAGACGGTGCGGCCGCAATCGATGGTGCTGAAGACGTTGGGAGTGGAGTTGCAGCCGCCGTTGAAGTTGTCGATGTAGCCGTTGGCGCAGTCAGGCTCGCCTTCGACGAGGTCGCCGGGCTGGCAGGGGCCTGGGCAGCAGGGGTCCACCATGAGCGTGGCGCGATACTTCGACCCGCACGGCACACCCGTGAAGACATCCGTGCCGACGAAAACGAAGTACGTTCCTGCCGCGAGATTATTGAGTGAAACCGTCACGTTCTGGCACGCCGGGGCGACTGCGGTGCCCAAGGTGACGGCGGGGCATGTGCCCTGCATGATGAACAATCGGGTGGCAGCCTCGCCGCGCGCAGACCACGAGACATTCGATGCGACCGGGATGGTGAAGCGGTACCAGTCGGTGTCGCGGAAGTTGGTGCCGCTGCTGCTGAGGAACGTGCCGTAGCGCCCGCAGATAACCTGGCCGCAATCCACGCTTCCGAAGACATTGGGTGTGGAGTTGCAGCCGCCGTTGAAGTTGTCGATGTAGCCGTTGGCGCAGTCAGGCTCGCCTTCGGGGATGTCGCCGACCTGACAAGGCTCGACGCAGCATGGATCAATCGTGAGCGTGGCGCGGTACTTGGAGCCGCAGGGCACGCCGGTGAAAACGTCGGTGGCGACGAAAGCAACGTAGGTTCCCGCGGCGAGCGTCGCCGTGACGCTGGCGGGCTGGCAGGCAGCGCCGACACCGGTGGCGAGCAACGAAGCGGGGCAGGGCTGGCTCAGGAGAAAGACGCGCGTCGTGGCCTCGCCGACCGCGGTCCACGTGACGGTCGCGGGCTGGATGAGTGTGAAGCGGTACCAGTCGGTGTCGCGGAAGTTGGCGCCGCTGCTGCTGAGGAAGGTGCCGTATTGGCCGCAGACGCTCTGGCCGCAGTCGATGGTGCTGAAGACGTTCGGAGTGGAGTTGCAGCCTCCGTTGAAGTTGTCGATGTAGCCGTTGGCGCAGACAGGCTCGTTCTCGAAGATGTCCCCTGCGCGGCAATCAACGCACCCTTCGGGAACGCCGTCCGCGGGGGCCGGCTCAGCGTCGGCCACGCCCGGAGGAGCGGCGGCAGACGTCGCGAAGGGGTCGAGAGGCTGAGTGCTGGTGAAGTGCCGATCGGGCGGGAGTTCGAGCGGAGGAATGTAGCCCGGAGGCGCGGCCGCGGCCGTGCCCGAGAAGGGTACTTCCGCGGTGCCCTGCATGAGAAGGTAGTCAACGGCTCCGGTGGGTTGCGCCGAGAGGGAAGGCGCGCGCGAGGCGAGCGCATCGGCACCGGATGCGTCGATGTCGGTTGAAAGCTCCGTCGCACCCCAGTGTGGTCCTGACTCGGCCGCGGCGAGGACCGAGAGTGATACCCCGATGGAGCATGCCGCCACGAGAAGAGGATACGTTCGCATGTGATGAACCCCTGTTTTCGCCGCGTGGTGGGGCGCAGCGATATGCGATGGACAGCGATACAGGTGGGCATTGTCATCGCATGGTGGCGGGAGCCGCAAGAGAATTCCGTTCAGGAATGTCGGCGAAGTGCTTGATGAATTCCCCAAGGCACGTGCGACTGGAGTTTCTAAGAAAAAGCGGTACCCGATCGGATACATAAAACCGGTGTCCGCGGTGCGCAGAAGAGCCGTCCGCATCGGTTTGGCACCATGGCATCGAGGAGGGCGGCACGGATACGAACCGCGATCGGGAGGGATGGAATGCTCGTGCTGCGTCGATGAACTCGCGGCTGCGGGGGACAGGGGGTGGAAACGCCGCGGCGCGGGAACACGGGGCCATCGAAGGGGCAGTCACTGCGCCTTCGCGGCCGGACACGATGGGCCGTTACAATCCCGCTCCGCGCCCGAACAGAGGCCGGTCGCGGAGTTGATGTGTGCTGGTGCGAAGAGAACCAAAAAGGGGCTGATTTCGTGGCAAATCGTCACTTTGACGTGGTTGTGATCGGCGGCGGTCCTGCGGGGTATGTGGGCGCGATTCGTGCGGCGCAGCTCGGCTTCAACACGGCGTGCGTCGAGCGCGCGAAGCTGGGCGGAGTGTGTTTGAACTGGGGGTGCATTCCGAGCAAGGCGCTGCTTTCCAACGCTGAACTCGTCGAGAAGATCCGCACCAAGGAGGATCAGGCGTTCTGGGGGATCAAGCTCGGGGGGAGCGGCGAGGTAGGGCTGGACTGGGACCGGATCATCGGGCGGTCGCGCGATGTCGCGGGCAAGCTCAACAAGGGCATCGAGTTTCTCTTCAAGAAGAACAAGGTCACGCACATCGTGGGGAGCGCGAAGATCGCCAGGGTGGAGAAGGCGGCTCCGGGGCCTGGCGCTCCGCCGGGCAAGGCGAAGGTGACCGTCGAGGTGCAGGAGTGCAGGGTTCAGGAGGAGCTGACCAGCGCTCCCGCCACGCCCGGCAGGACCATCGAGACGATCACGGCCGATCATGTGATCGTCGCGACCGGCTCCGTGGCGCGCGACCTGCCCTTTGCGAAGTTCGACGGGGATCGCATCTGGGGTGCGCGCGAGGCGATGTTCAACAAGGAGAAGCCGAAGAAGCTGGTGGTGATCGGCGCGGGCGCGATCGGGATGGAGTTCGCGTACTTCTACCACTGCATGGGGACGGAGGTGACGGTCGTCGAGATGCTCGACCGCATTCTGCCGGTGGAGGACGCGGAAGTTTCGGCGGCGCTCGCCAAGCTCTACACCAAGCACGGCATGAAGTTCATGACGTCGACCACGACGACGGGCGTCGAAAAGACGAAGGGCGGCGTGAAGGTGACGGTCGCGCCGTTCGTGAACGGCAAGGCGGACGAGTCGAAGAAGCAGGTGCTGGAAGCGGACCGGGTGCTGCTGGCGATCGGCGTGAAGGGGCGCACGGACGGCCTCTGCGATGCTTCGCTGGGGCTGAAGATCGAGAAGGACCACATCGTCACGGACTACAGGCCGGGAGTGACGAAAGACGAGGCGATCGACTACAGGACGAATCTGCCGGGCGTGTACGCGGTGGGCGACGTGATCGGTCCGCCGTGGCTGGCGCACGTGGCGATGGAAGAGGCGATCACGTGCGTCGAGCGCATCGCGGTGCGCGCCGGGAAGAGCAAGCACGAGCCGTACCCGATCAACTACACCGTGATTCCCGGATGCACGTACTGCGTGCCGCAGGTGGCCAGCGTGGGTTTCACCGAGCAGAAGCTGGCGGCGGAAGGCATGGTCAAGGGCAAGGACTACGAGGTGGGGAAGTACGCGTTCCAGGCGCACGGGAAGGCGATCGCCGCGGCGCACACGGACGGGTTCGTGAAGATCATCCGCGGCCTGCCGCGGGGCGAGATTCTCGGCGCGCACATTCTGGGAGATCAGGCGACGGAGCTGATCGCCGAGCTGACGCTGGCGCGGCGGCTGGAGGCGACGACGGAAGAGCTGATCTGCACGATGCACGCGCACCCGACGATGCACGAGGCGGTGCACGAGGCGGCGCTGGCGAGCGAAGGCCGCCTGATTCACGGGTAGAGAAGCCGCGGGTTGATTCCGAGTCGCAATCTCAAGTTGAGCATGAGTCTCGATATGAGTATCGGTCTCATCACGGCGATGCGCTGCGCACGCCGGACCGGCGGCGGCGCGGCTCACGCAAGGGTTTCGTACGTGTTTTTACAAGCCTCATGCAGGCTCCGTTCGGGGTGCACTGCCCTGCAGGCGCGCGCATGCAGCCTTCTTTCCACACCGCTCGGCGCACACGATCGTCGCGACGATTCATTGACCTGTCGCGGCACGGCGACAAGAATCGCGCAGGAGCAAGGAGCGAGTCGTGGTTCTCCACAATCGGATTCGTCGTGTTTCGATCGCCATGGTCATGATGGCGATGGGCGGGTCGTCTGCTTTTGCGCGGGGGTGGGAGGCGGCGCCGTCGTTTCCGGATCAGACCGAGGGGAGGCGATACGCCTTCGCGGTGGTGCAGGGCGGAATGATCTACTCGATCGGCGGCACGCCCTGGGTGAACGGCGGCGACGAGGACGGCGCGGTCTACACGTTGGCGCAGGGCGCGTCGGCGTGGGAGGCGCGCATCGGGCTTGACGGCATCGGTCCTGTGATTCACCAGGGCGGCGGCGTGGATGACCTAGGCCGGATCGTGGTGTTCGGCGGGCACCTGATCGACGATCCCGCTGAACCGGCACCGGATCCGTTCGTCTACACGGTGGAGGAAGGGCCGTGGACGCAGCTTGCGCCGCGCGGCGCTTCGGCGCCGCTCGGGCTATTCGCCTGGTGCACGGATGCGCAGGGGCGGATCTACTCGCTGGGCGGCGGTCCCGGCGCTTCGGCGAACGGAAGCAATCCGAACAGCACGTACTGCGAGCGCTACGTCGGTTCGCTGGATGCCTGGGAGCCGATCGCGCCGATGTTGACGGGCGTGGCCGATGCCGCGGGCGTGGAGGACGGACATGGGCACATTCTCGTCATCGGGGGCTGGGCGGCGACGGGCGGGGTGCGCACGGCGAACGTGGCGAGGTACGACATCGCGAGCGACTCGTGGTCGAACAATGCGGTGCCGGACCTCCCGGTGGCGCTTTCCGGCGCTCGCGCCGTGCTGGGAGCGGATGGGCGCGTGTACGTGATGGGCGGGGAGACGGGTCCGGCGGGATCGCCGACGGTGGTGAACACGGTGTACATCCTGGATGTGAGCGCCAACACGTGGGAAGCCGGGCCTCCGATGATCAGCGCGCGGAAGTGGTTCGGCGCGGTGCTGGGCGAGGACGATTGCATCTACGTGATGGGCGGAAGCAGCACGGGCACGGGCACGTGGCTGTGCGAGAAGCTGTATACGCCGCCCTGCCCCGTGTTTGCGCAGCAGCCGGAGAGCGCGGATGCCTGGCGCGGTCAGCCGGCGGCGCTGACGGCGACGGTGACCGGCGCGACGCCGATGACGTTCCGCTGGCGGCGCAACGGGGCGGACCTGTTCGACGGGCCGACGGCGTGGGGCAGCGTCATCTCCGGCGCCGAGACCACGACGCTGGTGATCACGAATGCGCGCCCCGAGGACGCGGGCGCATACGCGCTGCATGCGGAGAATGCGTGCGGCGGCAGCGAATCGGCGAGCGCGACGCTGGACATCCTGACTCCGCCTGCGCTGCCGTCGCAATGGACGGTGACGAACCTGCATCCGGCGTGGGCGCTGGCTTCGCGCGCATACGGCGTGTCCGGAGGGGTGCAGTCCGGCGAGTGCGACATGCCTTCGCCGCCGTTCGGAACTCTCAGTCACCCGGTGCGGTGGACGGGCACGGCGGATTCGGCGGTCGATCTGGCGCCGGGGAACTCGGTGGGCGGTGGGGCGGGCGCGACCTCCGGGGACGTGATCGCCGGGTGGTGGTGGTGGCCCTATCCGTGCTACATCGGCGGGCAATGGCAGACGTGCTACACGCGGCAAGCCGCGGCGTGGGTGGGCATGACGCACCACAATCTGCAGGTCAGCGGGTGGGAATACAGCACCGCGAACGACACGGACGGCGAGGTGCTGGTGGGCACGGCATGGTCGGACGATGACGTGGGCAATTTCTTCTTCCGCGCGACGGTGTGGAGCGGGCCGAACTTCACGTATCGGTTCATCCATCCGGCGTCGGGCGTGTCCAGTTCGTTCGCGTACGCCCTGGACAGGGACCGCGTCTTCGGCATGATCCACACGCCCTATCCCGGTCCGCAGGCGCACGCGGCGGCATGGAGGCTCACGTCGCCGTCGGAGTTCGAGTTCGCGGACATTCATCCGGCGGGCGCTTCGCGGAGCCAGATCAACGGAGCGGGGAGCGGCCAGCAGGCGGGCGCCGCGGAGTTCGCGGGTGTCTGGCATGCCGCGGTCTGGGCCGCGCATGCCGCGACGTTCTTCGACCTTCATTCGCCCGCGTTCACGTGGAGCCAGGCGTACGACACGGCGTCCGGGCTTCAGGTCGGCAGCGCCGGTACATCGGGAGGCGGCGCGCACGCGGTGATCTGGGCGACTTCGGCGTCGGAATACGTGGACCTGCACGCGTTCGTTCCCGCCGAGTTCATCTCGTCGTACGCGAATGCGATCGAGATGGCGGGTGACGGGACCATCTCGGTTGCGGGTTACGGCTACAACGGCGCTGCGTCGCGCTACGAGGCGCTGATGTGGCGCGGCGGAGTGGGGCCGGTGTGCCCCGGGGACATCGACGGCGACATGGATGTCGATTCCACCGACCTCAACGTGGTGCTCACGGACTTCGGATGCACCCCGCCCGCCCCGTGTCCGGGTGACGCCGATCAGGATCAGGACACGGATTCGACGGACCTGAACATCGTGCTCTCGACGTTCGGCGCGAGCTGCCCGTAGCCGTCGCGCAGCGGGAGTCGGTGTCCCGGCGCGCCGCGGATCACCTGGGCGAGGGGAGGTTCTTGTTCCTCCACTCTTCCGCCTTGGCGATTTCGCCGGCGGCTTCGAGCTGCGCGGCGACTTCCGCGGCGATTTCCGCGGGATCAAGCCCGGCGACCGGGCCGGTTTGCTCCATCAGTTCGTAGGTTCTGACGAAATGGTTCGCGGCCTCGGCATGGCGGCCCAGCTCCTTGAGTGTCAGGGCGAGCTGGCGGTGGGTGGCGATGAGAGTGCCCGCATCGAGTCCGGGCCTGCCCTCGATGTCGGCGAGCAGCGCGGAGAGCGTTGCTTCCGCTTCCTGCAGGCGTCCGAGCAGGCGCTGCGCATCGCCGATCTTCGTGCGGATCGACCATGAGAAAGGATGATCCTTTCCCATGATCTCCTGCGCGACGGGCAGGGCGGACTCGAGTCGCGCAAGTCCGTCTCCGGCGCGATCGGCGGCGACGAGCGAGGCGCCGAGGTCGATGAGGCATACGAGCGTGGACGGGTGCTTGTCACCGTGCACTTTCTGCATGATCTGGAGAGACTTCTCCATCATGGAAGTGCCCTCGTCGAATCGTTCCTGGCGGACCAGGAGCATGCCGCAGCGGTTGAGCACCATGGCCGTGCGCGGGTCTTCTTCGCCGAAGAGCTTGCGATGCAGGTCCAGCGATTCCTTGGCGAGGGGTTCCGCCTCCTCGTAGCGTCCCTGTTCGGAGAGCATCGTGACGAGGTTGGTGAGCAGAGTGGCGATATCGGGTTCGGAGTCCGGTCCGAGGTCGCGGCAGATGGCGAGAGCTTCACGGTAGAGCGGTTCGGCTTCCTGGTTGCGTCGCTGCTGCCGGAGGACGATGGCGAGGTTGTTGGCGGCGGTGGCGCGGGACTTTTCGCCGGGCTTGGCGGCGATCTGTTGAAGCTCGTACGCTCTGCGGAGATGATTTTCGGCTTCGGGCAGTTTTCCGAGTCGTCGGTAGGTTCCGCCGATGACGTCGCGGATGTAGGCCTCGAGGCCGGGCTGATCGGGGAACTTGCCGTCGATGCGTGTGGCCGCGTTTTCGAGAACCTCCTCCATCGTGACGGAGCGTCCGCGGGCCTGTTCGGGCCGGATGGAGGAGAGGATGTCGTTGGCGAGGAAGTCGCGTACGAGCGTTGCTTCGGACGCGGCGAGTTCGGCCTGCTTGCGCGCAAGAGATTCGCGTTCGGCGGCACGGCGAGCGACATTTTCCGCGTCGAGGGCGCGCACGAGGCCGATGCTGAGGCCGCCGAAGCCGGCGGCGAGCGAGGCGGTGGTGGCGATGACGCCCACGCGGTGGCGGCGGATGAACTTCCGCGCCCGGTATGCGGCGGATGGAGGGCCGGCGAGGACCGGTTCGTGTGCGAGGTGGCGGCGTACGTCGGCGGCGAGTTCGGCGACGGTGCCGTAGCGGCGCGAACGATCGCGCTCCATGGCCTTGAGGCAGATCCAGTCGAGGTCGCCGCGGATGCGCCGTGCGAGCGCCGCGGGTTCGGTGGATCGAGCGTGCGAGGTGGCGGCGTCGGAGGAGAGGACCACGGTGCTCGGGCGCGCGGGTTCGATGTCGCGCAGGAACTGCTGGACCTCGGCGAGTCCGGCGGAAGAGAGCTTTTTGGCGCTGAGCGGCGTGCCGCCGGTGAGCAGTTCATAGAGGAGCACGCCGAGGGAATAGACATCGGCGCGTGTGTCCACGCCCGCATCGCCGATTCCGGCCTGCTCGGGGCTCATGTACGCCGGAGTTCCGACCATGATCGCCTGCCGAGTGCCGAGGGTGATCGCGTTGGCGTCGGACTCCGAGCCGATGGCCTTGGCGATGCCGAAGTCGATGACGCGTGCGCGTCCGGAAGTGCCCGCGGGTTCGACGAGCACGTTGCTGGGCTTGATGTCCCGGTGGATGATGCCTTTCTGGTGCGCGTGCTGAACGCCGTCGCAGACCTGAAGGAAGAGCTTGAGGCGTTCATCGACGGAGAGGCGCCTGTCGTCGCAGAACTTGGTGATCGGCTCGCCCTCGACGTAATCCATGACGAAGTAGGGCCGGCCGCGGGCGGTGGCGCCGGCGTCCAGCACGCGGGCGAGATTGGGATGATCGAGAATCGCGAGGGTTTGGCGTTCGACCTCGAAGCGTGCGACGACCTGTCGCGTATCCATGCCGACCTTGATGACCTTGAGGGCCACGCGGCGCCTGATCGGTTCGGTCTGCTCGGCGAGGTAGACGGTGCCGAAGCCGCCTTCGCCGAGGATGCTCTCGAGGCGGTAGCGGCCGATGACATCGCCGAGCTGCTCCATCTGCTCGACCGGTCCGAGCGCGCCTCTGAGGACGCCCGCGGTACCGGCATCGAAGTGGCGAAGGAGGGCTTCGACCTCGGTGCGCAGGGCCGCATCGCCGGCGCAGAGGCGTTGCAGCAAGGCTTCGCGCTTCGGAGCGGGGGCATCGGCGACCTCCTGAAAGATCGACTCGATGCGTGATCGGTAATCCTTGTTCATGGAGCATCGCCTCCGGGGGCGCCTTCGCCGGAAAGTTCGCGCTGGAGCCAGGAGCGCGCGAAGCGCCATTCTCGATCCACGGTGCGATCGGAGATTCCAAGAAGTTCGGCGATCTGTTCCCCGGTGAGGCCGGCGAAGCAGCGCAGGGTCACGATCTGCGCCTTGCGGGGGTCTTCCTTCTCAAGACGGTTGAGAGCATCGTCGAGGGCGAGCATTTCGCCGGGGGCGTAGCCGTCCGCGGCCATGCTGGCTTCCTCGACATCGGCGCGCGCGCCGAGTCCATCGCGCTGGCGCGCCTTTCGGCGCGCCTGGTCCACGAGGATGTTGCGCATGGCGTTGGCCGCGGCGCCGAAGAAGTGCCGCCGGCTCTCCCAGCCCGGGTCTCCTTGCTGGCCGCCGACGAGTTTGAGGTAGGCCTCGTGGACGAGGGCGGTGGCCTGGAGGGTGTTACCGGGCGGGGTTCGGGCGAGGCGGGCGGCGGCGAGTTGGCGCAGCTCGTCGTAGACCAGGGGGAGCAGGCGATCGGCGGCTTGGCGGTCACCGCGGGCGGCGTCCTGCAGGGCACGGGTGATGTCGGATGGGTGGCCGCTCATAATGAGGCACGATGGTTGGGTCGTGGGGGCCTGCCGGTGCAGAAGATTGTTGGCGCCCCGTGTCGCCTTGGCCTGTTCTTCATCGGATGAGACAATGCGGATCATCGCGGACGCTTGATGCTCGGGCAAGTGTCTGAGCAGTCGGCCGCGCCCACTTTGCATGAGGAAAGAGCCATGAAAACCATGACATACGTTCGGGCAATGGTCGCTGTGCTGGTGACGAGCGTCGGCGCGCTGGCTGGCGACCTGCCGCCGGTGACGTACCAGGGGGTGGTGGAGCTGAATGGAGCGCCAGTGACAGGCGTCGCGGACCTGCAGTTCAAGCTGTACACCGCGCAAACGGGCGGGACGATGCTCCTGATGCACGAAGCCGCTGGAGTTGAGGTGGATGAGGGTCGGTTCACGGTCGGATTGCCCTTCGGTGAAGAGCTGGATGGTTTCAACAGGTGGATCGAGATTGCCGTGCGGTTTCCGTCGAACGTGGGTGACTACGTGGTGCTGGAGCCGCGGCAGCAACTGACGTGCGCTCCGTTTGCGGCTACGTCCGTCTGGTCGGGGCTTGCGGAGCAAGCGGTAACAGCGAGTTATGCCAATGCACCGTGGACGACGACGTCGGGCGTGCTGCATTACAACGGCGGCCGGGTGGGTGTCGGGACCAACACGGGCGTGCAGCAGCTCGCGCTGACCGAAGGGTTGCAGATCGACACGGACGACACCGCGACACTCAGCGTGATGCAACCCAACCTGGAGTTTCCCGGGATTCGCTTCGGGAGCAACGTGTCGGTGAGGGGTATCGGATCATCGAGTCTCTTCGGCTACAACCCGGAAGGGCTGGACTTCTTCACCGGTGGCCTGCGCCGCATGTCGGTTTGGAGTGACGGAAGAATCACGATGGGCAACGTGGCCCCCGGGATGCAGGTCATGATTGGTTCGAATGACGGCAACGCATTGGGGCTTCAAAGTTCAAGCACGATGTACACCGTGTTCTCCATCGTCAACACGTCCAGCGGAGGAAGAAACTACAGCTTGATTTCGACGGGGCAGTCTTACTTCGGCGGATCTGGGAACTTCGTGATTCGCGACGTGGCAGCGGGCGAGGATCGGTTCGTGATCGGACCGAACGGCTACATGGGATTCAACCGGTTGGGTTCGAGTCATCCGCTCACGGTGGGCTACAATTCAGGAAACGGCAACGGCGCCCACCTGACCGCCGGCGGCATGTGGATGAACGGCTCGGACGTGAACTCGAAGGAAGGATTCGAGCCGGTGGATCCGATCGAAGTTCTGGAGCAGGTCGCGTCACTGCCGGTGCTGCGGTGGCGGTACAAGGGCGAGGGCGAGGACGTGCAGCACATGGGTCCGACGGCCCAGGACTTCAGGGCGACGTTCGGCCTCGGCGAGAGCGAGAAGCACATCGGGACAGTGGACGCCGACGGCGTGGCGCTGGCGGCGATCCAGGGCCTGTGCAAGCTGCTCGAGGAGCGAGATGCCCGGATCGACGAGCTGACCGCCCGGCTGGAGCGGCTCGAAAGCGCGTTGGCGGAGCGTGCCGAGAACGCCGTCGAGTAGCCGCTCGTCCCGGAGCATGATCGCCTTGCGCCCGCGGCACGGAGCCGCGGGCGTTTTATCCTGCGCGGGCTGGAGGTTGTGCGGGAGGGGTCGCGGCCGGGAGAGAAGCGGGTGAATTGTCGCGCTTTATCGACCGGCATGTGTCGCTCGCGGAAGGGCGCCGTCGGATGTATCCGGGGACGAATCGGGAGCACAGTCGGCTCCGGTCCTTGAGCAACCCTTTCGCAGGAGCTTCACGATGACACGCAGAACAGCCAACGTTGCCCGGGCCTTGCTCGGAGCAGGCATCCTCGCACTTGTCGGCGGCAACGCGTCCGCCGTGCCGCCGCCGAGCTGGTTCTCATACCAGGGCGTGGCGATTCTGGACGGTGTGCCGATCAGCGGCAACGCCGACTTCAGGATCTCGATTTATGCCACGCCGACCGGCGGCAGCCCCATCGGGGGTACGGGGCAGCTTCTGAACGTGCCGGTGGCCAACGGTCTCTTCACGCTGCAGCTTGATCTGACGCCGCAGCCCTGGACGCAGTTCGCGGATCGCTGGCTGCAGCTCGAGGTGCGGTACCCGGCGGGGTCCGGCTCGTACGTGCCGCTTGCCGGGCGTCAGCGCTTGACCGCGGCGCCGTTCAGCCTTGCGACGCGCGGGATCAATGTGGATGTCGACGGGAACGTGGCGATCGGATCGGGCGAGGATGGAGTTCCGCTCACGATCACCGGATCGAGCAATGATCGTTTCATTCAGTTCAACACGACTGCGAGCAACTACTGGAGGCTGTCGGAGAACGGAACGAACAACCTGTCGTTCTCGTTCTTCGATGGCGGCACGACGATCAACGACGTGCTGATGCTCAACAAGGACGGCATTGCCAAGGTCCGCGTGCTGCAGATCACCGGCGGCAGCGACGTGGCGGAGCCGTATGACGTGGCGGCCGCGGGCGAGGTGGAACCGGCGCCCGGCATGGTGGTGTGCATCGATCCGGACCACGTGGGCAAGATGCGGGTCTCGACGCAGGCGTGCGATCGGACGGTGGCGGGCATCATCAGCGGCGCCAACGGCGTGGCGCCCGGCCTGACGCTGGCGCAGGAAGGCACGGTGGCGGACGGCGAGTGGCCGATCGCCAACGTGGGGCGCGTGTGGTGCCTGGTGGACGCGGACGCGAACGGCGCGATCGAGCCGGGCGACCTGCTCACCACGTCGGATACGCCCGGTCACGCGATGAAGGTCACGGACCCGGCGGCGAGCCAGGGCGCGGTGATCGGCAAGGCCATGAGCCGCCTTGAGTCGGGCAAGGGGATGGTCCTCGTGCTCGTGGGCCTGCAGTAAGCCGCGGGCGGACGCGATCACACACACCTCATAGACAAGGGGATACCATCATGAACCCTCGCAAGATTTCCAACGCCCTCGCGATCGCCGCGTCCGTCGCGTGCTTCGCGAGCGCGGCGTCGGCGCAGATCGTCTACCTGAACAAGAACGGCTGGTTCAACCCGGACGGGACGTCGTCGAAGCGATTCAGCGTCGTGGCCACCGGGGTGTGCCAGGTGGCTTCGGGCGGCGAGTTGCGCCTGGCGCCGGGCAGCTACCGCGAGCAGCTCACGATCTCCAAGCCGATGACCATCAAGGCGGAGAGCGGGACGGTGACGATCGGGCAGACGGGTCAGCAGCGGGTGCCGCTGCGGGTCGTCTCGTACAACACGCACCTGTTCGGCAATCCGAGTATTCCGGGCCTGCCCCGGTTCATGGATAATGAGCGGGCCAACTGGATGATCCCGTCATTCGTGAACGAGAACGTGGTGATGAATACGGACATCCTGGGTCTTCAGGAGGTCTGGGATCCGGCGTTCTGGTCCTTGTTCGCGGCGCTAAGCTCGTATCCCAGCGGCTTCTACGGCGGGGATTACGGCAACGGCGGCGACATTCTCAACTCGGGGCTGGCGCTGTTCTCGAAGTTCTCGCTTCAGGACACCCAGCAGTACGCCTACCAGGATCAGGCGGGATTCGATCTGTTCGCCAACAAGGGGTTCCTGCACGCGAGGATCACGAAGGGGGGCATCGGGATCGAGATCTTCCTTACGCACACGCAGGCGGATGACCAGCCTGCGGTGCGGGCGTCGCAGATGAGCGAGCTGATGACGTCGATCCAGCTGTATCGGGCGGCGAACCCGTCCAACCCGACGATCGTGCTGGGCGACTTCAACGTGGCGGGCGAAACCGCCGAGTACGACGGCAACATGTCCAACATCATGGGCGGCGGCGCATCGCAGCGCGACGTGGCGCGGAACATGCCGTGCGCGGGCAACCAGTTCTTGTGCACGTCCTGCACGTACAACGGGCTGCATCACTGCTTCTATCCGGACAGCACGTCCAACACCCGCCTGGACTACATTCTCTACGCGCCGAGCCTCAACGGCACGGTCGATGTGATTCCCAAGGCGTACGGCCGGCTCGACTACGAGATTCCGGCGGGTGAACCGAGCATGACGTGCGAGGGGCAGACGTTCCGCAGCCTCTCCGATCACTACGGCGTCTGGGCGGAGTTCGAGCTTGTCCGCAACTGACGGCGTTCCATCATCACGCATATACTTCCTGAACTGGAGCATCACCATGTCACGCATCAACACCCTGAAGCGCATCGGAGCCGCGGCGTTTGCAGTCGGCGCCATCGCGGCGAGCGCACAGGCGGGCATCACGATCGACTGGTACACCATCGACGGAGGCGGGGGCACGTCCAGCGCCGGCACGCTCAGCGTTTCCGGCACGTTGGGGCAGCATGACGCCGGCGTGCTCACCGGCGGAGGTTTCACGGTCAAGGGCGGGTTCTGGGCCGGCGTGGAGACGCCGCCGGCCTGCCCCGGCGACGTCGACGGCGACAACGATGTGGACTCGACCGATCTCAACATCGTCCTCACCGATTTCGCATGTGCGCCGCCGAACCCGTGCACGGGCGACGCCGACGGCGACGGCGACACCGATTCGACCGATCTGAACATCGTGCTGTCGGCGTTCGGCGACGTCTGCGACTGACGCGGAGCCGTCCGAAACGACAGCAGAGCATCGCCGCCAGCAACGAGGCCCGCAGGGGCCTCGTTTTTTTCTGGAGGATCAGGCTCGCGGGGTCAAGTCCGGCGGAGGTCGGTCCGATGTCCCAGACGCCGACCTTATCGGTCCGGCGACCCCGCCGGAGGCACGTGCCGGGCCGGCTTCCCCCCTGTTTGCCCGGAAAGACGCCCTCCCGCCCGGGTCTCTCTTTTGCTTGCGATAATCCTCGTTGGACCTAGTGGGTTCGGAGCGTATGCTGTTGCTCGCCCTTGGAGCCCGACCGGACGTCCCCGATTCCGGCGGCCGCAGGCTGAAGCAAGGCTCGCGCTCAGGGGCAGAGAACGGAGTCGCGGGGGCTTCCTCCGGGGAGGTCCGGCCATGGCGAGCACGAACGCGCACAGCGAAGAGATGGATCCGGCGCATGCCGGTGCTCTCGGTCCGGGAGAGACGAGCGCGGGCACGGCGCTGCTGGAGCTGGAGCCGGGCGCGGATGTGGAATCCTGGCGGAAGCTGATCGATGACGTGTATCGATCGGCGGGCGGGGACGCGGCGCGGATTCCGTGGGCGCACCGCAGACCCAATCCGGCGATGCTCAACTGGTTGAACGCCGATGCACCGTCGCTGGTGCGTCCGGGCGCGCGGGTGTGCGTTGTCGGATGCGGACTCGGTGAAGATGCGTGCGCGCTGGCGGAGCGCGGCTACGACGTGACCGCGATTGACTGCTCGGCATCCGCGATCGAGTGGGCACGGAGGCTGCACCCGCATCATGACGCGATGTTCGTGCAGGCGGATCTGCTGGATTTGCCGGTCCGGCTGCAGCGCCGGTTCGATCTGGTGGTGGAAGTGCACACGCTGCAGGCGCTGCCGCCGCAGTTCCGCGACGCGCTGGCGGGGGGCATGGCGAAGCTCCTGACGGGCAAGGGGGTGCTGCTGGCGGTGGCCCGCGGGCGCGACCCGAAGATCAGGCTCGAGGAGGTTCACGGTCCGCCCTTCGCCCTCACCGGGGAGGAACTGGTGGAGACGCTGGGGCGGACGGGGTTGGCCCCGATCCGGCCGATCGACGACTTCTTCGACGACAACAGCCCGCCGGTCCGTCGGCTGCGCGGGGTGTTTCGGCGAAGCTAGGGTGTGAGAATGGGGGGATTGCGGGTCGGCCCGGAGGCTGGCCGCAACCTTCCAACCTGCGGCGACGAATGGGGTTACGGCCGTTTCGCGGTTCGGCTAGGCTTTGGGTGTGCGCTCGCCGGCGCGACTTGGGGTCTTGGTCCCGTACCGGCCCGCACTCCCCTGAGCAGGAACCTCAACATGAACGCTTCAATGATCTCCGTTTCCAGCCGCCGGGGTTTCACGCTGGTCGAGCTGCTGGTGGTGATTTCGGTGATCGTGCTGCTCGTCGGGCTGCTGCTGCCGGCGATCTTCGGGGCTCGGACCACGGCCCAGAAGGCGGCGACGACCAACCTGATGCAGGCGGTGACGAACGCCGGGAAGCAGTTCCAGATCGATCATCAGCGACTCGCGGGGTACTTCTCGCAGGAGAAGATGGCGGACTCCGAGAACAACGGGCGCGGTTTCACGCAGATGGAAAACGCGCTGCTGGAGCTGTCGGGGGGCATCCTGGACGACCAGAGCACAACGCTGGGCGGGACGGTGATCGAAGTCGGGCCTACCGCCAGCGACGTGGTGAGAATCAACACGGCGCTGCTGGGCGACGACAGCACCGGCGGGTACCTCAAGCTCGGCAAGGAGATCGTGGCAACGACGGACCAGTCGTCCTCGGAACCGGGGATGGCGACGATGCCGGACGTGGTGGACTCGTGGGGCACGCCGCTGCTGATGTGGACGCGGAACACCGGCGCACCGATCAGCGCGCCGTATGTGGAAATGAGCGCGCAGGACGGCGATGCGAAGTTCTACTGGACGCCGAACGCGGGATATCTCAACGCGCCGACGCAGCGGGACACGAGCGTGCTGGGCGGCGGGAACGGCCAGCAGAACGTGCTGGATTCGCTGCTGGCGGTGGTGGGGCATCCGTCGTTCCCCGATCCGGATGCGACGCCGGCGTTTTCGGCCCCGACGGCGCCGCGCGGGGACGTGATCATGATGTCTGCAGGAGCGGACGGCGTGTTCCTGAGCCGCGAGAACAACAAGTTCAACCGCGCGATCTACCAGACCAAGGGTGATCTGTCGGGGATTGCGCCGGATTCGCAGCTCATCGAGAAGTTCGACGACGTGATTTCGTCGGGCGGCTGAGACGGGCCGAAGGGGCGTCATGTCGGCTCATCCCGGGGGTCGGCGGGGCCGATAAGCTGAGCATGACCAGCCTGATGAACCCGCCGCTGTCCAGTTCCGAACCGCGCGCACAGCGCGCGCACCAGCAGCTTCTGGAGCTGATCGATCGCGGCCGCGCGACGGTCGCGATCGTCGGTCTCGGGTACGTCGGGCTGCCGCTGCTTGCGGCGGTGGCGGACGCGGGATACCCGGCGATCGGCATCGACCGGGACGCGGAGAAGATCGAGAAGCTCCGGCGCGGGGAGAACTATCTTCCGCATCTCGGCGACGAGATGGCGAAGTCCATCGGCACGAACCGGCGTGTGAAGCTCGCGGCCGAACGTGCGGCCCTGCGCGATGCGGACGTGGTGCTCATCTGCGTGCCGACGCCGCTGACGGACGGGAAGCTGCCGGACCTCTCCTATGTCGAGGATGCGGCGCGGGACATTCGGCGTTTTGCGATCGAGCCGGAGCCGGAGCGGGCGCGGCTGGTGGTGCTGGAGTCCACGACGTATCCGGGGACGACGCGCGACGTGCTGCTGCCGATTCTCGAGGGAGGAGAACCGGCGGATGAGCACGGCGGAGGCGGGTGCGACACCCTTGGACCGTCCATCCCCGGGCTGTTCTGCGCGTTCAGCCCGGAGCGCGAGGATCCGGCGAACAAGGGGCACACGACGCGGACGATTCCCAAGCTGGTCGGCGGGGTGGACGAGGCGAGCCTGGAGCTTGCGGTCCGGCTGTACGGGAAGGTGGTGGAGCGCGTGGTGCCGTGCTCGAGCGCGGAGGTGGCGGAAGCGGCGAAGCTGGTGGAGAACATCTATCGCGCGGTGAACATCGCCCTCGTGAACGAGTTGAAGGTGGTGTTCGAGCGGATGGGGATCGACATCTGGGAGGTGCTGGACGCGGCGGCGACCAAGCCGTTCGGCTTCCAGCGGTTCAACCCGGGGCCGGGCTGGGGCGGGCACTGCGTGCCCATCGACCCGTACTACCTGACATGGAAGGCGCGGCAACTGGGCGAAGAGACGAGGTTCATCGAACTGGCGGGCGAGATCAACCGGCGCATGCCGTTCTACGTGGTGGAGAAATGCGCGGAGGCGTTGCGCAGCCGCGGGATGATGCTGGAGGGCGCGCGGGTGCTGGTGCTGGGGCTGGCGTACAAAGCGAACGTGGGCGATGTGCGCGAGTCGCCGAGCTTCGAGCTGATCGAGCTGCTCCGCCGGCGCGGCGCGAAGGTGGAGTATCACGATCCGTACGTGGCGCGGACCTGGAAGGGCCGCCGGCACGATGTGCAGATGAGCAGCGTGCCCTTCGCGCCCGAGACCATTTCCTCGTTCGATCTCGTGCTCATTTCGACGGACCACGACTGGTACGACTGGGACCTGGTGGGGCGGCACGCCCGGCTGATCGTGGATACGCGGAACGCGATGCGTGCGGTCGAGAGCGCGGCGGGCAAGGTCTGGAAGGCCTGAGGGGCGAGAGAGAGGCGAAGGCTCGACCCATCGTCGGCAGGCGGGCGCGGGGAGCGATGCGCAGACACGGTCGCGGCCGCGCGGTACCGTGTTTCGCATGATGAGGTCACGATGGTGCGTGTCGGCGGCGTCGCTGCTGCTGACGGGGTCGCTCGCGGCGCACGTGCTGGCGCAGCCGGTGCAGCCGCCCAACGGGCCGCGGCGAACGGACCCGGCATGGCATGCGCTCACGGGAGCGAAGATCGTTCCCGAGCCGGGGGTGGTGATCGAGAAGGGAACGATCGTCATCCGGGACGGTGCCATCGTGTCGGTGGGCGCGGATATGGAAGCGCCCGCGGGCGCGAGAGTGTGGGACTGCTCGGGCCTGACGATCTACGCGGGTCTGGTGGAGCCGTACTTGCCGGTGGCAACGCCCCCGGCGAGCGGGCCGGGTGTTCACTGGAATCCGCTCGTGCAGCCGGAGCGGTCGGTGCTCGACGGAGCGGGTGCGACGCCGGAACAGAAGAAGCGCCTGCGCGACATGGGGTACGGAGCGGCGGCGATCGTTCCGGAGGATGGGTTGTTCCGCGGCGTCGGGGCGCTGGTGTCGCTCGCGGAGCAGGCGGATCCTTCGCGTCCGCAGCGGAGCGTGCTGGATGCGCGGCTGTGGCACGTCGTGGCGTTCGCGACGGCGGGCGGGAGCTGGACGGCGCCGCCGGAGCCGGGAGCGGCGCAGCCGCGGGAGAGCAGCTATCCCGGATCCAAGATGGGTTCGATTGCGCTGATGCGACAGACGCTCGCGGATGCGGAGTGGTACTCGTCCATCGCGGCGGGGGGCGTGCCGCCGGCGGGGGTGGAAACGAACGACGCGCTCGCCGCGCTGGCGCGGACGGGCAGCGAGGATCAGTTGCCGCTGCTCTTCGACGTGGACAACGAGCTGGACCTGCTGCGGGCGGACAGAATTGCCCGCGAGTTCAAGTGGCAGGCGGCGGCGGTGGGAAGCGGCTCGGAGTATCAGCGGCTCGCCGCCGTGACAGCCACCCAGATGCCCTTGATTATCCCGCTCAACTACCCGCGCAAGCCCAGGGTCGAGTCCGCGGGTGACCGCGAGTCCGTGAGCCTGACGGAGCTGATGGCGTGGGAGCAGGCGCCGACGAATCTGCGCCGGCTGGACGCGGCGGGGGCGGGCGGGCCGCGGAAGCTCGTTGCGATCACGACGGCCAAGCTGCCGCGGGAGCAGAACTTCTTCGACAACCTGCGCAGCGCGATTCGTCACGGCCTGAGTGAAGAACGGGCGCTGGCGATGTTGACGACCGGCCCGGCCGAACTGCTGGGGCAGAGCCATCTGCTGGGGAAGATTGCTCCGGGATATGCGGCGAACCTGGTGGTGCTCAAGGGCGGTCTCTTCGACAAGGACCGCGAGATTCGGGATGTGTGGGTCGATGGCATCCGCTACGAGATCAAGGCGGAGCCTTCGCTCAAGCCGGAGGGCGAATGGGTCTTCGGACTGGAAGGCGCGGAACCGTCGGGATTGCTGAAGATCTCGGCAAAGAACGAGATCACGTTCGAGCCGAAAGTCGGCGCGGAATCCAAGGAGGCGGAAGAGCCGAAGGCGCCCGCCGAGCCGGCGCCGGAACAGGCAGCGGATCAGGGCGGCGAGGCTGAAGGAGGGGAACCCGAAGGCGAAGCGGGCGAGGCCGAAGCCGCGGAGGGTGAAGAGGAGGGCGAAAGCGATCAGCCCGAAGAGGAGAAGAAGGAGAAGAAGAAGTCGTTCCGCGCTCGAGAAGTCCGCGTGCTGGAGAACCGCATCGACTTCGTGCTGGACGGCGCGGCGATGGGCGCGGAAGAGGGGGTGATCCTCGTTTCGGCGATCGTCGAAGGCGGCGAGATGACGGGTACCGCCGAGCTTCCGGGCGGGACGCGCGTGCGCTGGTCGGGCACGAAGCGTCTGGGCGACGTCGCGGCGAAGAAGGAGACGAAGGAGGAGGAGGAAGAACAGCCGCCGCAGGTGCCCGAGACGTACGGCCTGCCCTTCGGTCCGTTTGCGTTGAGCGAACTGCCGGCGCAGGAACCGCTGCTCGTCACGAATGCGACGATCTGGACATGCGGGCCGCAGGGGGTGATCCGCGGCGGGTACATGTCGGTTCGTGACGGAAAGGTGGAACGGATCGGCGAGGGAACGCCCGGACCGGCGGATGGGTATCGCGTGATCGACGCGAAGGGCATGCATGTTTCACCGGGCCTGATCGACTGTCATTCGCACACGGGGATCAGCGGTGGCGTGAACGAGGGCACGCAGTCGTGCACGGCCGAGGTGCGCATCTTCGATGTGATCGATCCCGACGCGATCGGGTGGTACCGCGAGCTGGCGGGCGGGCTGACGTGCGCGAATCAACTGCACGGTTCGGCGAACGCGATCGGAGGCCAGAACTCGGTGGTGAAACTGCGCTGGGGTGTGCGGCATCCGGACGAGATGCGTTTCGAGGGCGCTTCGCCGGGCATCAAGTTCGCGCTGGGCGAGAACGTGAAGCAATCCAACTGGGAGAGCGCATCGCGGACGCGCTATCCGCAGACGCGGATGGGCGTGGAGACGTACATCCGTGACCGGTTCACGGCCGCGAAGGAGTACGCCGCGCGCAAGAGTGCTCCGGGCGGGCATGCGGTTCGGCGCGACCTTGAACTCGAGGCGCTGGCGGAGATCCTCGCGGGCGAGCGGCTGGTGCACTGCCACAGCTACCGGCAGGACGAGATCCTGATGCTGTGCCGCGTGGCGCGGGATTTCGGGTTCCGAATCGGCACGTTCCAGCATGTGCTGGAGGGGTACAAGGTGGCGGAGGCGATCCGGGAGCACGCGATCGGCGGCTCATCGTTCAGCGACTGGTGGGCGTACAAGATGGAGGTGTTCGACGCGATCCCGTACTCCGGCGCGATCATGCACGATGCGGGGGTCTGCGTGAGCTTCAACTCGGATTCGGATGAGCTGGCGCGGCGGATGAACGTGGAGGCCGGCAAGGCGGTGAAGTACGGGGGCGTGCCGCCGGAGGAAGCGCTGAAGTTCGTGACGCTGAATCCCGCGAAGCAACTGAGGATCGATCGCTGGGTCGGTTCGCTGGAGCCGGGCAAGGACGCCGACTTCGTGATCTGGAGCGTCCCGGCGAGCGCCGCGGGCGAGGGCGGACTCGGCCCCATGAGCGCGATGGCGCGGTGCGAGCGCACGTTCATCGACGGGCGCGAGTACTTCTCGATCGAGCGCGACGCTCAGCTTCGCGCTGCGGCGCGCGACGAGCGGCTCCGCATCACGCAGAAGCTCCTTGCCCAGCAGAAAGGTCGTGACGGGGACGGCCCCGGCGGACGCGCGGGCGAAGCGGGCGCGCCCGAGCAGGAGGGCGGCCCGCGGCCGGGCCGGCGGCCCCGGGGGCTGGACAGATTCCTCGACGGCCAGCAGGCCAGCGCGATGGAAACGTACTACGACTGGATGACACTCAACGGGCTTGATCCTTTCCTGACGCGCGCAGGCGAGTGCGGCTGCGGCGATTGCGGCGCCATGTTCGCGGAGTAACCCCACGATGAGACATTTCAACGGCGTGCTTGCGGCACTCGCGCTCTCGGGTCATGCGCTGGCGCAGGACCTCGGGATCAAGGCGCCTCCCCAGGACAAGATTGTCTTCATCTTCAACGCGGAGATTCATCCCGTGGCGGGAGAGGTGATCGAGAACGGGTACATCACGTTCGAGGACGGCAGGATCACGGATGTGGGTCGCGGCGGCGGTCCGAGCTTCGCGCCCGGCACCGAGCTTGAACTGATCGATGCCGGGGGCAAGCGGGTGTACCCGGGTCTGATCGGCGCCAACACGCTGACGGGGCTGGTGGAAGTGAACTCCGTGCGCGCGACGCAGGATTACTCCGAGACCGGCGACATCGCGCCCGAGGTGCGGGCGGCGGTCGCGGTCAACCCCGACTCGACCATCATCCCGGTGACGCGCAAGAACGGGATTCTGACCGTGGGTGTGCTGCCGATGGGCGGCTTGATCCCCGGGCGGGCCAGCGTGATCCGCATGGACGGCTGGACATGGGAAGACCTTGCGGTGAAGGACGCGGCCGGGCTGATGGTGAACTGGCCGAGTCTGCGCACGATCTCCGCGAGGTGGATGACGCGGAGCGACAGCGATCAACTCGAGCAGGCGCGGACGCGGCTGCGCGCGATCGACGACGCCTTCGATGCCGCCGCGGCCTACGTCGCGGCTCGGGAGGCGGACCCGACGCTGGCGGAGGATCTGCGATGGGAGGCGGTGCGTCCGGTGCTGGCGGGCGAGGTGCCGGTGTTCATCCGGGCCACGGAGATGGAGCAGATTCAGTCGGCGGTTTCGTGGGCGGTGCGGCGGAAGCTCAAGGCGGTGATTGTGGGGGGCCACGACGCGCATCTCTGCGCAGAACTGCTGAAGAAGCACGATATCGGAGTGATTGTCACGGGCACCCATCGCATGCCCAAGCGGGCCGACTCGCCCTATGACGAGCCGTTCGTGCTGCCGCGGATTCTGGAGGAGCAGGGCGTGCGCTGGTGCCTGGCGACCGGTGGCGGCAGCTTCGATGCGGCGCACGAGCGCAATCTTCCCTATCACGCGGCGACGGCCGTGGCGTTCGGCCTGAGCGAAGAGGCCGCGATCCGCGCGATCACGCTCTCGGCCGCGGAGCTGCTGGGGGTCGGCGACCGGCTGGGTTCGCTGGAGGTCGGCAAGGCGGCGACGCTCATCATCACGGATGGAAGTCCGCTGGAAGTGCACACCAGGGTCGAGCGCGCATTCATCGACGGGCGCGAGATTTCGCTGGAGAACAAGCAGACGGCGCTGGAGAGGAAGTACCGCGAGAAGTACCGGCAGATCCGGCCCGCTCCGGCCGGGAACGGATCAGAACAGTGAAGGGTCGGCGGGACTGCCGAGGCGCGCCGCGAGATTCTCGAAGACGAACTGGGGAGAGACGTTGGCGTGCATGTGCCGGCGCGCGTCGGCGATGGCTTCCAGCATGTTCAGGCAGCGCGCGACTTCGGGGTTGTGCGGTCCTCGCCGGGACGCTGCTTCCCGAAGTCGGCCGCGGGTGCGTTCGCTGAGCATCCAGACCATGAGGTCCGAGGCCAAGTGATTCGCCGCCTCCTTGCTGGCGGACCTGTTGCCCTTGACCTGTGCCTCGGCCCAGTCCTGCACGAGCGTCGCCATGGTCTGGCCGAGCATGGCATCGACGCGGGGGCGGGGGCGGTCGAGGTCGTCCAGCAGCGGCGTGAGTTCCTTCGCCCAGTTGAACAGGCCCGTCTCGGCGGCGATGAGCGCGCGACCCGGTGAACCCGCGGCGAACCATTCGATCCAGCGGCGCTCGTCCGGCGCGAGGTCCAGCTGCGCGCGTTCGAACCAGACCTTCATCGCTTTCTCGTCGAGCGCGTTGAACCCGACGCGCCGGCAGCGCGACCGCATGGTGGGCAGCAGGCGGTCCTCCGAAGCGGTGATGAGGAAGATGAAGGTGTCGGGCGGGGGTTCCTCGACGGTCTTGAGCAGGGCGTTCTGCGCGCCTTCCTGAAGCAGCTCGGCTTCGTCGATGATGAACACCTTGTTGTGTCCCATCATGGACGCCTTGCCCACGATGGATTCGAAGAACCGCGGAGAGTCCGCAGGGCCGGTCCAGCCGCCGATCATGCGCTCGCGCAGCACGTCGATCGGGATGTTCGTGAGCTTCCTGTCGCGGAGTTCGGTGCTGGATGAAAGGAGGGCCAGCTCCTTGGTGATCACGTGCAGATCGGGATGCGTGCCGGCGGCGAGGAGCCGCTGGACGGTGCTGTCCGGGTCCGGGGCGATGCGGCCGGTGAGATCGGGGGCCGTGGTGGGATCAAGAATCAGCGACGCGAAGGCAAGGGCGGTTGTGGCCTTCCCGACGCCCGCCGGACCGGAGAAGATCCAGGCGTGGTGAAGCCTGCCGGCGGCGAATGCTTCGAGCAGCGTGGAAACGGCGCGGTCCTGTCCGAGGATGTCGGAAAGTCCGGGATGACCGGCGGCGGCTTCGGGCATGGCGTTGAGGGTATCGAAGAAGCGAGCGGGTGCGTCACGGGGCTTCGTCGCGGAGCAGGTCGCGCAGGGCCTCCGCGAGGTAGAGGTACTGGGATTCGTGGTTGTACAACTGCGCAGAGATGCGCACGAGCCGGCGCGGGTGGCTCGGGAACGGCACGATGGGAACCTGAATCCTGAAGCGATCGATGAGCTTTCGCTGAAGGGGGTCGGGGTAGGTCCGGTGCTCGGGCGCGGCGGAGACGGAGTCGGGAAGCGGGACCGCGGCGATGGAGCCGATCATGTCGTCCGGGGCGCCGGGCGGGGCGGACAGCGCGCCGCGGATGATCTCGCTGCCGCGGATCGCCAGCGCCCGGTTGCGGGTCATGACGTCGTTCCAGGTGGCGCGCGGGCCGAGCATGGCGGGCACTTCACGGAGCGCGGCGGGGAGGGCGAGGACGGGCGACCAGTCGATCGTGCCGGGCCAGTCGAACTCCAGCAGGTAGCGGGATCGATCGGTGCGGGGGGAGTTGGCGCCGTGCGAGATGACGGCGGGCCGGATGCGCGGCTGCAGGTCGCGGCGCGTCCAGAGGAAGCCCGCGCCCTTGGGGGCGCACAGCCACTTGTGGCAGTTGGCGGCGTAGAACGCGGCGCCGAGTGATTCGAGCCGGCGAATATCGACGTTCACCATGCCGGGAGCGTGGGCGCCGTCGATGAGCACCGTCACGCCGCGGCGCGCAAGCTCGGCGGTCATGCGCTCGACGGGAAGGACGAGGGCCGTGGGGCTGGTGACGTGGGAGATCATCGCCAGGCGTGTGCGCGGAGTGACGGCGGCCAGGACGGCGTCGAGCGCCTGATCCGGCGAGGCGATGGGAAACGGGATGGGCGCGACGGTCACGCGCGCTCCGGCGCGATCGGCGACGAAGCGCATCGCGTTGTTGCAGGCGTTGTACTCGTGGGAAGTCGTGAGCAGGTCGTCGCCGGGCCGGAAGTCGAGCGATCGCAGGACGGCGTTCACGGCGGACGTGATGTTGGAGACGAACGCGAGGTCGCACGGCTCGGCGTGGACGAGCGCGCCCAGTGCGGCGCGCGAGGCATCGAGCAGATCCTCGAGTTCTTCGACCATGAAGCGCACGGGTTCGCGCTCCAGGCGAAGCTGAAACTCGCGCTGAACTTCGAGCACGGCGCGGGGCGTGGAGCCGAACGAGCCGTGGTTCAGAAACGTGACCGACGGATCGAGCAGAAAGTTCCGGGCCAGGTCGCTTGCCCGAGGGGCCGTCCGTCCGGCCGGTGTGACCGTGGGTGGGATCATGGAAGCAGAGCGTAGCGGGGAAGCCGCCGGGGTGGTCCGCGGTCTGGGAGAGGCTCAGCTGAGCGGGATTCCCGCGTCGCGGAGGTGGCCGGCGATCTGCGCGGCGGTGTCCTGCTCGTGGTCGATGCGGTGCGCGTGCCAGCCCAGGGCGCGGGCGGCATCGACGTTCTCCGGCAAGTCGTCGAAGAAGATGATCTCGCCGGGCTTCAGTCCCAGGGCGCGCTCCACGCAGCGGAAGGCAGGCTCGTGCGGCTTGATGGCGCCGATGCGATGTGAGACGAAGTGATGGCGCAGCTTGGATACGGCCTGTGACGGGCGTCGAGCGAGCGGGTGGGGGGGGGCGGATGGATCGCCGACGGTGAGCGTCCGCCAGTGGGATGCGTTGGTGTTGGAGAGGCAGGCGGTGGTGCAGACTCCGGACCGGTTGATGCGGTCGATGAGATCGGCGATGCCGGGGTAGTCATCGAGCGTCCAGGCGAGGTGGATGCGGGACACTTCCTCGGGGGAGTAGAGGCCGCCGGTGGCTTCGGCAACCTCGGAGAAGTACCGCGAGCAGGTGATTCGTCCGGACTGGTAGCTGTCGTTCAGGAGGCGTCGCCGGGAGCGCAGGGTCTCGGCGGAGAAGGCGTCGCCGTCGCGGAAGGGAATCCCGGCGACGGCGCACCCCTCGCGCCAACTGCGGCAGATGCGCACCACGACGCCGCCGAGGTCGAAACACACAAGCCGGATTGAATCACCCATAGGCGCCGATCATAGGTGGCCGATCACGCGAGCGGCACGGGCGTGGAGTCCGGGGTGTGCTCGTGCGCGTCGCCGTGCAGGTCGTCTCCGTCGTGATCGTGGCGTACCTGCGACTGCGGCGACTTCATGACCTCGCGGAGGACGATCGTGGCGAAGGCCCCCGGGGGCAGTTCAAAGGCGAGCCGGATATACGCGCCGTGTTCATCGACGCCGCCTTCGACAACCGGATCGCGCAGCGGCACGCGGACCGGCCGGCGCGTGCCGCATTCCTTCGGGCCGATTCTGCGCGCCAGCGCGGCGATGGACTCGAGCGGGACGCCGGCGCTCTGGAACTCCTCCTGTTCGATGGTGCCGGGGAGGCCCTCGGGACGCATCATCTTCGGTCCCCAGATCGGGCCTGTGGGGGAGATTTCGATGGCGTCGAGTCTGCGGCGCAGGTCCGGCCCGTGCAGATCGTCGGGCGTGACACGGAAGACGGCGCCGTTGACATGCTTGGCGGCGAGGTCGCCCTCGACAAGCTCGCCGATGAGTCCCTGTTCAAGGCGGCGGGCGACGACGCGGTTGAAGATCGCCGATTGGAAGGCGGAGAGCCAGAACTGTCGCTGCGTGCGGTGGACGGCGGCCACGGCCTTTTCGGGACTGGCGCCGCGCGCGAGCGCGAGCAGCGCCTCGCGCTCGGCGATGCAGGACTTCGGCAGCGCATCGAGGGCCGCGCCGAAGTTGCCCTGCGCGTAGAAGCCGGCGGCGGTGCGCATCGAGGCCAGCGAGTCCGGGTTCTCGCCCGGCCCCAAGAGTTCGTCGAGCAGGCGCCGGTGCTCCCGCTTCAGGTCCAGCGCCCCGAGCAGGTGATTGTTGGCCCGGAGGCCGAAGCGCTGGATGCCGAAGAAGTTCGGGACGCCGGACCGCGCCAGAAGGGTCAGCGCCCGGTGCGCGTGGATGGCGCGGGTCGGCTCGGTGGCACGGATGCGGATGGAGAACCGGTTGCCCCGCGAATGGCCGAGGCGCAGCTTGTTGGTGTGCAGGTCGGCCCAGAGGACGGAGATCTGGTCGTGCCGGAGCCGGGGGAAGTCTTCGGGTCTGCGTCCCGGCGCATGGATCGAGACGACCTGGCGCGTCACCGCGTGCTTGTCCTTCATTCCTGCGTAGCCGATGGCGCCGAGAGGGACATCGAAATGATCGGCGATGATGCGCAGGAGCTGCGACGTGGAAAGCAGTTTCTTCTCGACCATCAGGTAGATGTGCTCGCCGTGGCCGCAGGGGTCGTAGGCGGGAATCTCCTCGACGAGAAAGTCCTCCGGTCGCTGCCGGATGACGCCGCCGGTGCCCGGCACTCCGGCCGTGATGTAGCCCACGCCTTCGAGGGTCACCCCGCGATCGTCTGAGGCGCTCATAGCTCGGACTGGGCTTCCTCGAGCACGTGCTCCTCGACGTAAATGGGAACGCCGGAAGCGACGCCGAGCGCGATGGCGTCGGAAGGACGGGAGTCGACCTCGATCATATTGCCGTCGGCACGGCGGATGTTCAGGGTTGCGTAGAAGGTGTGTTCGCGCAGGTCCGAGATGGCGATGGATTCGAGCTGGCCGCCGAAGCTCTCGATGATGCGCGCGAGGAGATCATGCGTGAGCGGGCGCTTGACTTCGATGCCCTGGAGGCGGCGCTTGATCGCCTCGGCCTCGGCCAGCCCGATGAGAATGGGGAACTTGCGCTCGCCGTCCACTTCGCGCAGCTCGATGATCTGCAGGTCGTGCAGCTCGCAGATCAGGATGCGCGAGAGTTCCATGAGGACGGCCATGCGGCATGCTCCGGCGGGGCGTCCGAATCGTTCGCAGGACCGGACGGCGGGTCAATGGTAGACCGCGCACGGCCGCGGGCGGCGCCCGGGCGATCGATGATTGCCGCGATCATGCTTCGCGGGCCGTCGCGAGGTGGAGGGCGCGCAGCACTTCCGCCAGCGACCACGCCTGCGCCGGGCACCCGTTGGGCCGCTGCGGCTGATCGGGGGAGCCTTCGGCGTCGTAGATTTCGGGGATGTGCGCGCATGCGCCGCCCCCGCCCGCGCCCGGGCGGGAAAGGGATTGCAGGATCGGCGCGAGGCATCGGAGCACCTCGGCTCGCGCGGCGGGGGAGAAGTCGTCGGCGCGCAGCACGGCTTCGGCGTACGAGCCGAGGAGCCAGGGCCATGCTGTTCCGTTGTGATACGCGGCATCGCGGCTCCACATGTCGCCTGTGCAGCGAGGGCGGTAGCCTTCCTGGCCCGGTGCGAGCGTGCGAAGACCGAAGGGCGTGAGCAGGTGCTCGCGCACGAAAGCGGCGACGCTCCCGCGCTGCGCGGCATCGAGGGGGCCGTTGCGCAGAGCCGCCGCGATGATCTGGTTGGGGCGGATGTCGCGGGATGGAGTCCAAGTGGTTCGGCCCGCGCTCTGGCTCGGGTAGAGACAGTCGTGCAGGCAGCCGCGGGAAGGATCGAGAAAGGCGAGAATGAAGGACTCGGCGCAGCGGTCGGCCAGCGCGCGAAGCTCGCGCGCCTCCGCACGGCGCGATTCGGGGAGCATCTCCGCCAGGCTGCGCAGCCCATGAATCCACAGGGCGTTGATCTCGACCGCCTTGCCGTGACGCGGGGTGAACGCATGCCCGTCGCGCTTCGCGTCCATCCATGTGAGCTGCGTGGATGCATCGCCGGCGGCGATCAAGTGGTCGTCGGGATCGAGGCGGATGCCGAAGCGCGTGCCCGCGCGGTATCGCTCGATGATCCGGAAGCAGGCGTCTTCGATCGGGCCGGAGAAGCCGGCGCGGTCGCCCGAGATGCGGAGGTACTCGCACGCGGCATGGATGAACCAGAGGGGGGCATCCACGGAGTTGAACTCGGGTTCGTCGCCGTAGTCGTCGAAACGGTTCGGGATCATGCCCTCGGACACGTGGGCCGCGAACGTTCGCAAACATGCCAGTGCATCGTCGAAGCGCGCGGTGCAGAGCAGCAGACCCGGCAGCGCGATCATCGTGTCGCGCCCCCAGTCCGCGAACCACGGGTAGCCGGCGATCACGGTCACGGAGTCCACGGCGCCGATCGTGCGTCGCACGATGAACTCGCACGAGGAACGGATCAGCGGCAGACATGGTTCGAGGTCGGGTGCGCGATCCACCGCACGCTGCGCGACGCCTGAACAATGCCGGGCGCGCGGATGATCCGGCCCGCTGAAGAGGCTCACATCCGGTTCGTGAGGGTGAAGGGCGGCGGCGATGACAAGCTCCGCGGCATCTTCCCCCGGTTTCAGATCCATCTCGAAGGAACCGGGGATGAAGAGCCGTTCGCGGTCGGACTGATGGCGCTCGGAGTCGAGGTCGTAGCGGAACTGGGGCGACATCCGGCGTTCTTGCAGAAAGCGTGCGCGGTCGGAGAAAAGCTCGATGGTGTGTCCTTCCGCGGTGACGCTCACGGTCGAGCCGCCGCGCGCGCCCGGCGTCGAGCTTGATGTGAAGCGCTGGGGATCGCACCAGCCCAGCGTGGCGTGAAAGTCGCGCAGAGAGATGAGCGGCCGGATGGCCAGCCGCAGAGGGGTGGGGTCGCGGGATTGCGTTCGTCTGAGTGTGAAGCGAACCGCGCAGGAGTTGCGCTCGTGCGTCATCCGCAGCGTCCGCGTGAGCGTGAAGTGCGCCGATTCCCAGACCCAGCGTACTTCGGCCGCCGCTGTGTCGTGCTCGAACGACGCCAGCAGGAGGTCGCCGCGAGGCTCGAAGCCGCCGCCCTCACCGCTCCAGCCTTCCGCCAACCGGTGGACGGCGAGGTCGATCGTGCGGGCTTGTCCGGTGTCCGCCGCGAGTGTGACGGTCGCATCGAGCGAGGCGAGGGCGTGGAGGCGCTGGACGGGGGGGCGTGGCGATGCCACGAGCAGGGCGTGGTACTTGCGCCGCAGGATGCCGCAGGCGGTGCCCATGGCAAAGCCGCCCAACCCGTTGGCGAGGAGCCACTCGGCGTCGTAGAGCGCGCGGCCGTCGGCGGGGGTCAAGCGGCAGGTGGCCGGAATCGATTGGGCGGTCGCTGGCGTCTCCGGCGAGGGTTTGGCTTGCTGCCGCTTCGGGGGCGCTGGAGGCCGCGAGGTCATGGCGGTGTCATACCCCGGCGCGGAGGAAGGTGCGAGGAACCCCCCCACCCCCCCCCCCCCCCCCCCCCCCCCACCCCCCCCCC
>Ga0209172_10001464_pt1 | contig 49904 bp, 43 predicted proteins | sample LarsenN4metaG_FD_184113 | JGI IMG/M metagenome (GOLD analysis project Ga0209172, IMG submission 184113) | Hot spring sediment bacterial and archeal communities from British Columbia, Canada, to study Microbial Dark Matter (Phase II) - Larsen... ...
TGGATTTGAGCCTTGCAAGTGTTGTCCGCGCTATCAGCATTTATCGGCGGTTCCATCGGACCTAGCCGGGGAAGACGCCCGTCGAGAGGTAGCGGTCGCCGCGGTCGCAGACGACAAAGACGATCACGGCGTTCTCGACCTCGCCCGAGACCTGCAGCGCGGCCCACGCCGCGCCGCCCGAGGAGATGCCGGCAAAGATGCCTTCCTCGCGCGCGAGGCGCCGCGTCGTTTCCTCGGCATCGGCCTGCGACACCTCGATCACGCGGTCGACCCGCTTCCAGTCGCAGATCTTCGGCAGGTACTGGGGCGGCCATTTGCGGATGCCCGGGATCTGCGAGCCCTCCGTGGGCTGGCAGCCGACGATCTGGATCTTCGGGTTCTTCTCCTTGAAGAAGCGCGAGCAGCCCATGATCGTGCCGGTTGTGCCCATGCTCGAGACGAAGTGGGTGATTCGCCCCTGCGTGTCGCGCCAGATCTCCGGGCCGGTGCCCTCGTAATGGGAGAGGGGGTTGTCGGGATTCGCGAACTGATCGAGGATCACGCCCTGGCCCTCGTCGCGCATCTTCTCGGCGACGTCGCGCGCCATCTCCATGCCGCCTTCCTTCGGCGTGAGCACGATCTCGGCGCCGAACGCCGCCATCGTCTGGCGCCGCTCCACCGAAAGGTGCTCCGGCATCACCAGGATCATGCGGTAGCCCATCATCGCCGCGCACATCGCGAGCGCGATGCCGGTGTTGCCGCTCGTGGGCTCGATCAGGGTATCGCCCGGCTTGATGTCGCCGCGCTGCTGCGCGCGCTGGATCATGGAAAATGCCGGCCGGTCCTTCACGGAGCCGGCGGGATTGTTGCCCTCGAGCTTGGCGAAGAGCGTGTTGCTGGTGCTGCCGGGCAGGCGCTTCAGCCTCGCGAGCGGCGTATTGCCGACGAAATCCTCGAGCGTCCTGAAACCGGCGGGGCGAAGCGTGTCCATGTGCCAATGATAACCGAGCCCGGCTCCGGTTTCAGAAAGAAACCATTCCCCGATCAGGTTCTTGCGGCCGCGCGCCAGCCGCCGCGGCGTCTACCCGCCCGCGCGCTGCAGGAGCCTCTGGCAGTAGCGCGTGACGCCCTGCTCCACCGTGAGGAAAGGCGCGTCGTAGCCGGCGGCGCGCAGCGCCGAAAGGTCGGCCTGGGTGTAGCTTTGGTAGCGGCCCCGAAGGTCCTCGGGGAAGGCAATGTACTGGATCACGCTGCGCTCGCGCATCGCGGCGAGCGTGAGCGGGGCCTCGCCCCGGCCCTTCCGGCAGGCGTTCACCGTGGCGACCGCGACCTCGTTGAAGCTCTGCGCGTTTCCGGTGCCGACGTTGAAGATGCCCGACTTCTCCGGGTTGTCGAGGAAGAACAGGGCGACCTTCACGCAGTCCTCGACCGACACGAAGTCGCGCCGCTGCTCGCCGTCGCCGTAGCCGCCGCTGCCCGCGAACAGCCGCACGTGGCCGGCGCCGCGGTACTGGTTGAAGAAGTGGAACGCGACCGAGGCCATGCGCCCCTTGTGCTGCTCGCGCTCGCCGTAGACGTTGAAGTAGCGCAGCCCCACGACCTGCGCCGTGCGCTCCTCGAAGCGCCGGCGCACGAGCTGGTCGAACATGAACTTGGAGTAGCCGTAGAGGTTGAGCGGCGCCTCGCATTCGCGCGCCTCGCGGAACTCCCGGCTCGCGCCGTAGATCGCGGCGGAGGAGGCGTAGATGAAGTGCACCTCGTCGCTGATGCAGTGGTCGAGGAGCCGCCGCGAGTAGCGGTAATTCGTGTCCATCATGTAGCGGCCGTCGGTTTCCGTGGTATCCGAGCAGGCGCCCTGGTGCAGAATCGCGCTCACCACGCCGTCGAACGAGCCGTCCTCGATTCTCTCGATGAACTCCTCCTTGTCCAGGTAGTCGGCGATCTCGCAGTCGGCGAGGTTCACGAACTTGTCGCCGTCCTTGAGGTCGTCGACGGCGAGGACGTCGGTGACGCCCCGTTCGTTCAGCGCCTTCACGAGATTGGAGCCGATGAAGCCCGCCGCGCCGGTCACCACGTAATACATGCGTTGCCCTCGAGGATCCGGGACTCAGGATTCAGGGTTCGGAGAAGCGCATAAGCCGATGCCAGCGGGACGCGCCTGCGTGTTCATCGGCCCTTCTTTCGCGATTCGCGAGTCGTTTCCGCGAACAGCTCTTCCGGGGAGACGACTGCGGTGCCGAACTTGCTGACTTTTATGCCAGCGGCCCGGTTTGCCAGCCGAACCGCGTCGGGGATATCGGCACCGGCCGCCAGCGCCACCCCCAGAGTGGCGATCACCGTGTCGCCTGCGCCGCTTACGTCCGACACCTCGATTGCCTGTGCCGGAACATGCAGGCGGCCTCCCGCCTGGTACAGCGTCATGCCCTCCTCGCTGCGGGTGATGAGGAGGGCTTTCGCGTTGAGCTTCCTGCGCAGGCGCTGAGCACGTCCCGTCAGCTCGCGTTCGTCGCCCCAGCCCCCGGCGACACGACTGAACTCCGCGCGGTTCGGGGTGATGATCGTGGCATTGCGGTAACGCGAGTAGTCCTCGCCCTTGGGATCCACCAGCACGGGTTTACGCGCGCGGCGCGCTGCCGAGATCATGCGCGAGATATGCGTCAGGCCGCCCTTTCCGTAGTCGGAGAGGATGACCACGTCGGCCCGCCGGAGCATGCGCTCGAACGCGCGAAACTTGGACCTCAGCACCTCGTGGTCGGGCCGGGATTCAAAATCCACCCGCAGCAACTGATGATGCCGTGAAATGACGCGCAGCTTGACCGTCGTCTTGATGGTCGGATCGCGGTGGAGTTCGGCGTGAACGCGCTCTCGGCGCAGCAGCGTCTTCAATCTTCGGCCAGCCTCGTCCGCGCCCACGACCGAGAGAAAGCTCACCCGGGCGCCGAGAGCGGCGGCATTGCGGGCCACGTTGGCGGCACCACCGGGGCGCTCGTCTTCCTTGTTTTTGTTTTTGTTAGAGTTGATTTTGACGACGGGCACCGGCGCCTCGGGTGAAATTCGGTCGACCTCGCCGTACCAGTAGCGGTCGAGCATGGCGTCGCCGACGACCAAGACCCGCGCTTTGCGCAAGGCGGAAGGATGCAGCATAAAGGACGAAGCGCCGGCGCGGCGCCCCGGAGTCTTTCCCTTCTGCTTTGCGCCTTCTCGCTGCATGCCTGAATTGTAACGCTCCGCACCGTCATCCTGCGATTTCGGAGTCGAGGCCGCGCAGGGCGGCAAGCGGGTCCGCCGCGCGCGTGATCGGCCGGCCGATCACGAGATAGTCCGCGCCGCCGGCGAGCGCCTCTCGCGGGGTCGCGACCCGTTGCTGGTCGTCCCGGGCGGATTCCGCCGGGCGGATGCCGGGCGTCACCAGGCAGAATCCCTTGCCGCATTCCCGGCGCAGCGTTGCCGCCTCCGGCGCCGAGCACACCACGCCGTCCAGACCGCAGGCTTGCGCGAGCCTCGCAAGCCTCACGACGGCCTCGCGAGGGCCGCCGAGTAGGCCGATTTCCTCCATGTCAGCCGCCCCGATGCTCGTGAGCAGCGTCACCGCGACGAGCTTGGGCGGCGCAGCGCGGCGCGACAGCGCCGCGCGGGCCGCTTCCATCATCGCGCGGCCGCCGAGCGCGTGCACGTTGACCATCCACACCCCGAGCTCCGCGGCAGCCGCGCAGGCGCCGGCCACCGTGCTCGGAATGTCGTGGTACTTCAGGTCGAGAAAGATCGCAAAGCCGGACCGCAGGAGTTTTTCGACGAGCTGCGGTCCGGCTGCGGTGTAGAGCTCCTTGCCGACCTTCAGCCGGGCGAGCCGCGGATCGAGCCGCGCCGCGAGCGCGAGCGCGCTCGCGGCGTCGGGGTAATCGAGCGCGACGATGATTCGCGGGTCGCTCACGCGTGCCGCCTCCTCACATGTAGGCGCGGGCTCGATTGCTCCATGTCGGCGGCTTCCGTCATTCGTCGGCTCGCATCCCCGCACGCGCGGCCCCTGCTCCGCGGCTCATGCCGGAAGCTTCGCTTCCTCGGTGCGGCGCGGCGAATAGGTCTCCCAGCCCGCGCACGCCGGGCAGTGCCAGTAGTACTGGCGCGCCTTGAAGCCGCAGTTCCCGCATTGGTACATGGCGAGCCCCCGCGTGTGCTGGTGCACCAGCGCCTTGATGAGCTCGAGATCGCGGCGGCGCTCGAGCGGCGCCTCGAGGAGCTGCGCTTCCAGCAGCTTGTCGAGCCCGAGCAGCGTCGGCGTGCGCCGCAGCTCGTCGCGCACCAGGCCGTAGGCCACCTCCGTGCCCTGCCGCTCCAGCGTGCCCTGGAACACGATATTGAGCAGGTCGAGCGACGGATAGCGGGCGAGATAGCCGCGCAGGAGGTTCAGGCCCTCCTCGGGCTGGCCCGCCTGCTTGAACGCGTTGTAGAGCCGCTCCGCCACGAGCGCGAGGTAGGCGGGGTTCTGGCTCTCGATGCGCTCCCAGGCCGCGATCGCGGCTTCCGGCCGCCCCGCGGCGAGCTCGAGGTCACCGAGCAGCACGTTCGCGCGCACGCAGAGGCGGTGATGCGACAGGGCCTCCGCGAGATGCGGGCGCGCCGCCTCGGGGCGCGACTGCATGAGCTCCACGCCCGCCAGCTCGCAGCAGAAATTGGCGATCTCCTTCTGGTGCGAGCGCCCGGTCACCGATTCCAGCTTCTCCGCGGTCCCGATCGCCTTGTGCCATTCCTTCTCCTGCTCGTAGATCTCGAGCAGGAAGTTGAGCGCTTCTTCGGCGTGCGCCGAGCCCTCCAGCCTGAGGAAGAGCTCCTCGGCCCGGTCGAGGAGCCCCGCCTTCAAGTAGTCCTGGGCGAGCTCGAAGAGCGCCGCAAGCTTCTCGCGCGGCGCGAGGTCCTCGCGTCCCACCAGGTTCTGGTGCATGCGGATCGCGCGCTCGACCTCCCCGCGGCGCCGGAAGAGGCTGCCCAGCGCGAAGTGCAGCTCGATGGTCTGCGGATCGACCTTCACCACCTCGATGAAGGCCTCGATCGCCTTGTCGGGCTGCTCGTTCAGCAGGAAGTTGAGGCCCCGGAAATAGGACCGGGGCAGCGCGCGGGATTCGGACAGCAGCTGCTTGATGTCGATGCGCGCCGCGAGCCAGCCCAGCGCGAAGAACAACGGCAGCGCGAGCAGCCACCAGTATTCAATTTCCATCTCGCGCCGCTACCCCCGGATATTCACCACAGAGACACAGAGAGCACGAAGGAGGATTCCTATATCAGGGACCGGCACCGCATCAATTCAGGTTTTCCCTGCGCCCTCTGTGCCTCTGTGGCGAGAATCCTGCAACTCGCGGCGGAGCGCGGTGAGCTCGCGCCGCTGCCGGAAAATTCTCCCCGCGGCCGCGACGAGGCCGAGCGCGATCCCGGCGCAGAACGCGAGGAGCAGCACGAAGACGAGCGGCGCCTGCCATTCACTGCCCAGATAATAGCGCACCGTCACCGGCTCGGCGTTCTTCACCGCGAACGAGAGCGCGAGGGCAAACAGGGCGAGCTTGATGATCCAGAGCAGGTAACGCACTCTTGAAGTTCCGCTAAGGAATTTGCCGGCAGCGGGCCCGGCAGATTCCCGGTGAAAAAAAACGGCATGATCTTTCGATGATGCCGCCGCAAACAAACGATGCCCAAGTCGTTTGTCGTTATTTCTTGTTGATATCGACCCGTTCGCGCAGTTCCTTACCCGCCTTGAAGTGGGGCACGTACTTCGCCGGCACCTGCACCTTCTCCCCCGACTTGGGGTTGCGCCCGGTCCTCGGCGGACGGTAATTGAGGCCGAAGCTGCCGAAGCCCCGGATCTCGATGCGCTGGCCCTGGGCGAGGCTCTTGGCCATCGCGTCGAGGATCATCTTCACCGCGAGTTCTGCGTCCTTCGCGACGAGCTGCGGGTAGCGCCCCGCGAGCTTCGCGATCAACTCCGATTTGGTCATGCTCCTCCCTCATTGTTGAGTATTGGCTACGTCCAGCTTGGCCTTGAGCAGCGCGCCGAGGCTGGTGGTGCCGGCCGCCGCCTGCTTGTCCTCGGCGATCTTCTTCATGGCCTCGGCCTCCTCGGCCAGGTCCTTCGCCTTGATCGACAGGTTGATGGTGCGGTTCTTGCGGTCGATGTTGATCACCATCGCCGTCACCTTGTCGCCTTCCTTCAACCGCGTGCGGATGTCCTCTACGCGGTCGCGCGAGACTTCGGAAGCGCGGAGAAAGCCCTCGACGTCGCCCTCGAGCTGGATCACGGCGCCCTTGGCGTCGATCGACTTCACGGCGCCGGTGACGATCGAGTTCTTCTCATGCGCCTGGATGTAGCTCGTGAAGGGGTCGCCCTCGATCTGTTTCACGCCGAGCGAGATGCGCTCGCGCTCGACGTCGATCGAAAGCACCATGGCTTCCACTTCCTGGCCCTTCTTGTAGTCGCGCACGGCCTCCTCGCCCGGCCGGCCCCAGGAAAGATCGGAAAGATGCACTAGCCCGTCGATGCCGCCGGGAAGGCCGATGAAGATGCCGAAATCGGTGATCGACTTGATCGTGCCCCGCACCTTGTCGCCCTTCTTGTGGTTCATCGCGAACTCTTCCCACGGGTTCGGCATGCACTGCTTCATGCCGAGCGAGATGCGGCGGCGCTCTTCATCGATCTCGAGCACCATCACCTCGACTTCCTCGCCGAGCTGCGTCACCTTGGACGGGTGCACGTTCTTGTTGGTCCAGTCCATCTCGGAGACGTGCACCAGGCCCTCGATGCCGGCCTCGATCTCGACGAATGCACCGTAGTCGGTGAGGTTGGAAACCTTGCCGAAGAGGCGCGTGCCCGGCGGATAGCGGCGCGAGAGCCCGACCCAGGGGTCCTCGCCGAGCTGCTTCAGCCCCAGCGAGACGCGGTTCTTCTCCTGGTCGAACTTGAGCACCTTCGCCTCGACCTCGTCGCCCACCGAGAGGATCTCCGAGGGGTGCTTCACCCGGCGCCACGCGAGGTCGGTGATGTGGAGCAACCCATCGATGCCGCCGAGATCGACGAACGCGCCGTAATCGGTGATGTTCTTGACGATGCCCTTGACCACCGCGCCTTCCTGCAGGCTCGCGAGGAGCGCCTCGCGCTCGGCGCCCTGGGTCGCCTCGAGCACGGCGCGGCGCGACACGACCACGTTGTTGCGCTTGCGGTCGAGCTTGATGACCTTGAACTCCGCCTGCTTGTTCTCGTACGGTGCGGTGTCCTTGACCGGCCGGATGTCCACCAGCGAGCCGGGCAGGAACGCGCGGATGCCGTTCACCGTGACGGTCAAGCCGCCCTTCACCTTGCCGTTGATGATGCCGGTCACGACCGTGCCCTTCGCGAGCGCCTCTTCGAGCTCGTGCCACGCCGCGAGGCGCTTCGCCTTGTCGCGCGAGAGCCGCGTCTCGCCATGACCGTCTTCGAGGGATTCGATCGCGACGCTCACGAAATCGCCGGCCTTCGCTTCGATCTCGCCGCGGTCGTTGCGGAATTCGTCAACCGGGATATAGCTCTCCGACTTCAACCCGGCATTCACGACGACGTAGTTTTCGTCGACCCGGATCACCTCGGCGGTGATCACTTCGCCCGCCCGCATCTCCTTGCGGGCCAGACTTTCCTCGAACAGCGCGGCGAAGTTTTCCGTGGTTGCTGCCGGGGATATCGTTTTCATCATTCGGTTCAGAAAGTTAGCAAATCCGTCTTGGGGACGGGGTTGGTTAAAAAGCCACGAGCTTCGGGGCTCATGGCGCCTGTCGTGCTCTCTTGTAAAGCGCCAGCACTTGCCTCACGACCGCCTCCACCGGAACGCCGGTGGTGTCGATCAGGACGGCATCGGCGCATTTCCGCAGCGGTGCCACGGGCCGTGCGCTGTCGCGCGCATCGCGTTCCCGGATATCCTGCAAAAGGGCGGCCATATTAGCACGCATTCCTTTTTCCATCAACTGCTTATATCGCCGTTCCGCCCGTTCTTCGGGGGTTGCCGTGAGGAAGATCTTGAGCACCGCGTCGGGAAAAACCACCGAGCCCATGTCGCGCCCGTCCGCCACCAGTCCGGGCGGCTGACGGAAGGCGCGCTGACGCTCCAGCAGCGCGCCCCTGACCTTGGGCAAGGCCGCAATCCGGGACGCCGCCAGGCTCACCGCTTCCGCGTGCAGGGCGTCCGTTACGTCCCGGCCCCCCAGTATGACCATTTCGCCATCTATCTTTGCTCGAAGATTCAAAGTGATATCGGCTAATGTTGATTCATTTTCGAGGTCCGTGGCCGACTCGAGAGCCGCCAGTGCCACGGCGCGGTAAAGCGCGCCGCTGTTGAGGTAGTGAAAGCCGAGCGCGGCTGCCACCGCCTGCGCGACGGTCCCTTTGCCCGACGCGGACGGGCCGTCAATGGCGATCACCGGGGCGTCACTCGGGCCGGGCACTGAAATCTAACCACGGAGACACAGAGATCTCGGATTGAAGCATCTTCTCCGCCTCTCGTCGCCCCTGCCTCTCCGTGCCTCTGTGTCTCTGTGGTTCAAGCAGCGGTGATTCTCAGGCCCGTGGAACGGGCCAGCTCGACGAAACCCGGGAAGGACGTCGCGACGTTGGCGCAGTCGAGAACGGTGATGCTCGCGCCGGCGCGCAGGGCCGCCACCGCAAAAGCCATCGCCACCCGGTGATCACCCCGGCTGTCGACCTCCCCGCCGCGGTACGGTCCACCGTGTATTCGCATGCCGTCCGGCGTGGGTGCCGCGCTGACCCGCAGCGCGCGCAGGCCGTCCGCCATTACCTGGATGCGGTCCGACTCCTTGACGCGCAATTCTTCCGCGCCGGTGACGACAGTCTCGCCCTTCGCATTCGCGGCGGCGACGAACAGCACCGGGAACTCGTCGATCGCGAGGGGAACGAGCTCGCGCGGGACCTCGACGCCGTGGAGCTCCGTCCCGCGCACCCGGATGTCCGCGACCGGCTCGCCGCCCGCGCTCCGCTCATTGAGAAGCTGCAGGTCCGCGCCCATCAGGCGCAGGATGTCGATGACGCCCGTGCGCGTGGGATTGACGCCGACCCCCTCGAGCGTAAGGTCCGAACCCGGCGCGATCGCGGCGCCGACCATGAAAAAAGCGGCGGATGAAATGTCGGCCGGCACTTCGATCGCCGTCGCCTTGAGCGAGGCCCCGCCGGTGACGCAGACGGTGCCGCCTTGTTTCTCCACCGCGCAGCCGAAAGCCTCGAGCATCCGCTCGGTATGGTCGCGCGTGGGGGCGGGCTCGGTGACGCAAGTGTGTCCCTCGGCGTACAGGCCCGCGAGCAGCAACGCTGATTTCACCTGCGCGCTGGCGACCGGCATGCGATAGCTCACGCCAGTGAGCTTGCGGCCTCCGTGTATTCTCAATGGCGGCCGCCCGCCCTCCGCCGTTTCAATGCGCGCGCCCATGGCGTTGAGGGGCTCGGCGACGCGCTTCATCGGGCGGCTCCGCAGGCTCTCGTCCCCCGTCAGCTCGCAATCGAACGGCTGGCCGGCGAGCAGCCCGGCGAGCAGCCGCATCGCGGTCCCCGCGTTGCCGCAATCGAGCGGCTGCCGGGGCGCTTGCAGCCCGCGCAGCCCGACCCCGTGGACCGTGACCTCGCCTTGCGCCGGCCCCTCGATGCGCACCCCGAGGGCGCGCAACGCATTGATGGTGGCGATCGCGTCTTCGCCCTCGAGAAACCCGGTGATGCGCGAGGTGCCCTCGGCGATCGATCCCAGCATGATCGCGCGGTGGGAGATCGACTTGTCCCCGGGCACCCGGATGCGGCCCTTCAACACCCCGCCCGGCTCAATGCGAAACGTTACCGACATCCGAAGCCTGGATTAGCCGCCAGGGCGCCAAGAGCGCCATCACGACAGCGGGAACGCGATGCATCCAGGAAATGACGCAGTCCTGCTTTCCGAGCGCGATTCGCGTCTGTTTTTTTCATCGTTGTTGCGTGTTTTTGCTGGCGGCCTTGGCGTCCTGGCGGCTATCGTTAACCAACCATTTCGCGCGTGCGCGGCGTGCGTGCTCGAACATCTGCTTCAGCGCCTCCGCGTCACCGCGTTCAATCGCAACACGCGCCTCCTCGAGCTCGTCCTCGTAGTCGTCGAGCGCGGCGAGCAGCGCATCGCGGTTCGCGACGCAGATGTCGGCCCACATTTCGGGGGAGCTGCCCGCGATGCGGACCGTGTCGCGCAGTCCGCCCGCCGAAAACCCGAACAGCCGCCCCGCGTCCCGCTGCCGGGCGAGCGCGTTGACCAGCGTAAAAGCGATGACGTGCGGCAGGTGGCTCACCGCCGCCAGAATCGCGTCATGTTCGCGGGCGTCGAGCTCCATCACGCGTGCGCCGCACGCCTCCCAGGCGCTTCTCACCCGCTTCACGGCCTCTGCCGACGTTTCCGGCTGCGGCGTCAGGACCACGCAGCGATCGCGGTAGAGGCCGGGGAACCCCGCGACCGCGCCGGAGAGCTCGGTGCCCGCGATCGGATGCGCCGGCACGAAGCGCGCGAATGAATCGCCGAGGAAGCGCCGGGCGCACGCGATCACGTCGCTCTTGGTGCTGCCGGCGTCCGTCACCACGGCTGGTGGCGGAAGATGCGGCGCGATGGCCGTCATCACCGCGCCCATCTGACCGACCGGCACGGCGAGCAGCACGAAATCGGCATCCCGCACGGCGCGCGCCGCGTCCTGCTGCGCCTCGTCGATCACCTTGAGCTTCAGCGCGGCGGCGAGATTGCGGCGCGTGCGCCCCACGCCGACCACGTGCTTCACCGCGCGCGCACGCTTCAGCGCGAGCGCGAACGAGCCCCCGATCAGCCCCACGCCGATCACCACCAGCTTGCCGATCTTGAGCTTCGCTCTCATCATGCTTTGCGAAAACTTTGCGCGTTTGCGCCTCTGCGCTGAAGCATTCACGCGGCGAGCGCCTGTTCGAGCGCGGCGAGGAAGCGCTCGTTTTCCGATTCGAGGCCGATCGTGACGCGAAGGTACTCCGGCATGCCATAGCTCGCAATCGGGCGCACGATGACGCCCATCCCGAGCAGCTTCCGGAACACCCCCGCCCCGTCGCCCACCCTGAAGCTCACGAAGTTGCCGAACGAGGGAATGAACGCGATGCCGAGCTTCGCGAGGCCGTCGGTCACCTGCTTCATCCCGGCCCGGTTGAGCTCGATGCTTCTCCGCACGAACTCGTGGTCGTCCAGCGCCGCCGCCGCGGCCGCGAGCGCCAGGCTGTTCACGTTGAAGGGCTCGCGCACGCGGTTCATGAGGTCGGCGACGCCCGGATCGGCGAACGCGTAGCCCACCCGCAGGCCCGCCAGGCCGTAGACCTTGGAGAACGTGCGCGTCACGATCAGGTTGGGGAAGCGCTCGAGCCACGCCGTGCTGTCGTAGCGCGCCTGCGCGGGCAGGTATTCGTTATAGGCCTCGTCGAGCACGACAACGACGTCCCGGGGCAGCGCCCTGATGAAGGCTTCCAGCTCGGCCCCCGGCACGAGCGTCCCGGTGGGATTGTTGGGATTGGCGATGAATACCAGGCGCGTTTTCGGCGTGATGGCGCGCCGCATCGCCCCGGGATCGTGCCCGAAATTCTTCGCCGGGACCTCGATCCCGCGGGCGCCGATCGCCTGCACCACCAGGGGATAGACCGCGAACGCATGCTGCGAGTAGATCGCCGCGAGATCGGGCGTCAGGAACGCGCGCGCAGCGAGCTCGAGCACGTCGTTCGAGCCGTTGCCCAGCACGATGCGCTCCTCGCCGAGCCCGTAGCGCGCGGAGAGAGCCCGCTTGAGCTCGAAGCCGTTTCCGTCCGGGTAACGCGCGAGGTCCGGAGCCGCGCGCTCGATCGCGCGGGCTGCGAGCGGGCTCACCCCGAGCGGGTTCTCGTTGGAGGCGAGCTTGATGATTCCCGCCTCGTCCAGCCCCATTTCCCGCGCGAGCTCCGAGATGGGCTTGCCCGGCTGATATGGCGCGATCGCGCGGATGTGGGCGGGGGCGAGGTCGCAAATGTCCATGTCAGTGCCTGGCGGCTCGTTGCTCGTTTCTCGTTGCTCGTTACTCGCTATTCGTTACTCGTCCTTCACCCGCGAGAAACGAGGAACGAAAAACGAGTCACTCCTTCAGGCCACCGCCGCCGGATAGGAGCCGAGGTTCTTCAGGAAGGACGCCTTGCGCTTGATCCCGGCGAGCGCGCGCGCGACGTTCGCGTCCTGCTGGTGGCCTTCGATGTCCACGTAGAACACGTACTCCCACAAGCCGGTGCGCGAGGGGCGTGATTCGAGCCGCGTCATGCTCACCTGGTTCGCCGCGAGCGGGGTGAGGAGATCGTGCATCGCGCCGGGGACATTCCGCGTGGACATGATGAGCGAGGTCTTGTCGTTGCCCGACGGGGCCGCGTCGTGCGCCGCGAGCACCAGGAAGCGCGTCGTGTTCTTCGGCTCGTCCTCGATGCTCCGGGCGAGCACCTTGAGCCCGTAGAGCGCGGCTGCGGTCTTCGAGCCGATCGCCGCGGCCCCGCGCTCGCGGGAAGCGAGCCGCGCCGCTTCGGCGTTGCTCACCACGGCAACGCATTTCGCGCCGGCGAGACGGCGCGCGAGCCATTGCTGGCACTGCGCGAGGCTCTGCGCGTGCGAATAGACCCTGCGGATCGCGCGCAGATTCCCGGCGCGGCTCATCAGGCACTGGTGGACCGGCAGCATCACCTCCCCGCACACCTTCGCGGGCGTCGCGAGCAGCAGGTCGAGCGTGTGGCCGATCGCGCCCTCGGTGGAGTTCTCCACGGGCACGACGCCGTAGCCCACCGCGCCCGTCTCGACCTGCCGGAACACTTCGTCAATCGACCCGCACGCCACCGTGGCGGTAAGGCCCCCGAAATGCTTGGCGACAGCCTCCTGGCTGAAGGTGCCGGGCGGCCCGAGGTAGGCGACCGTCATCGAGTCCTCGAGCGCGCGGCACGCCGACATGATCTCCGTGAACAGCCGCGCGAGCGCGCCATCGGCAAGCGGGCCGCGGTTCATCCTGAGGATGCGGGCGAGCACCTGCGCCTCGCGCTCCGGGCGGTAGGCCGTGCCTTGCTTCAACTTGCCGATGCGCTGCGCTTGGCGCGCGCGCGCCGAGAGGAGCTCGACGAGGCGCTCGTCGAGCGCGTCTATCCGGTCGCGGATCTGTTTCAGCCGGTCGGCCACTTGCCGGTGATTCAGTGATTGTGTGATTGAGTGATTGTGATGGTCGGCAAACCGGGTGCGCGGGCGTACTGAATCACTCAATCACCCAGTCACTCAATCACTGACTTTCTACGGGCAGGTAGCGCACCGACAGCACGCCTTCGATCTTCGCGATTCTCCTGACCACATCCGCCGGCACGCGGCTGTCCACGTCCACCAGCGTGTAGGCCATCTCCCCTTTCGATTTGTTGAGCATGTTGTGGATGTTGAGGCGCGCCTTGCCCATCACCGCGGACATCTGGCCCACCATGTTGGGCACGTTGGCGTTCGCGATGCCGAGGCGGTAAGGCGATTCGCGCGCCATCACCACGTCCGGAAAGTTGACCGCGTTCAGGATGTTACCGTTCTCGAGGAAATCCCGCACCTGGTCCACCACCATGACCGCGCAATTGTCCTCCGCCTCGCGCGTCGAGGCCCCGAGATGGGGCAACGCCACCACCTGCGGGTGCCCGATCAGTTTCCGCGCCGGGAAGTCGCACACGTACCAGCGCAGGCCCTTCGCGGCGAGCGCCTCCAGCACCGCGTCGTTGTCCACCACGCCATCGCGCGAGAAGTTGAGCAGGACCGCGCCGTGCTTCATGAGCTTGATGCGGCTCGCGTTGATCATCTTGCGCGTGGCATCGAGCAGCGGCACGTGCAGCGTGACGAAATCGGCCGCCTTGAGCACTTCCTCGATGCTGTGCGCCTTCCTCACCATCGACGGCAGGCTCCACGCCGCCTCCACCGTGATTTCCGGATCGTAACCGAGCACGTTCATGCCGAGCTTGATCGCGGCGTCCGCCACGAGGCTTCCGATCTTGCCGAGCCCGATCACGCCGAGCGTATGCCGCGGCAGCTCCATGCCCGCGAACTGCTTCTTGCCGCCCTCGACGAGCCTGTCGATCGCCTGGTCGTCGCCCTCGAGGCGATCGACGAACCTCAGCGCCGCGGGGAGGTTGCGCGCGGCGAGCAGCATGCCGGCGATCGCGAGCTCCTTCACGGCGTTGGCGTTCGCGCCCGGCGCATTGAAGACCGGTATGCCGCGCCGGCTCATCTTCTCCACCGGGATGTTGTTTACCCCGGCCCCCGCGCGCCCGATCGCCTTCACACGGGCGGGGATCTCCATGGCGTGCATGTCGTGCGAGCGCACGAGGATCGCGTCGGGGTTCTCGACCTCGCCGCCGACCAGGTAGCGGCCGGCCGGGAAGCGCTTCAACCCCGCGCTCGAGATCGCGTTGAGCGTGAGAATCCTGTAGGCGGGGTTCATAACAAAGCGAGAATCAGGAAGCAGAGTTAGCCGCAGGTAAACGCGGATGAAAAGTGCTTTCGACGCGCTTCTAGCCGTGCGTGCGCTCGAACTCGCGCATGAAATCCACCAGCGCCTTCACGCCCTCCACGGGCATGGCGTTGTAGATCGAGGCGCGCATGCCGCCCACCGCGCGGTGGCCCTTCAACTGGGTCAAGCCTTGGCTCGCGGCCTGCTTGAGGAATTCCGAGTCGAGCTCGCCGCTGCGCAGCCGGAACGGGATGTTCATGCGCGAGCGGTCCTCTTTCGCGACGGGCGAGTGGTAGAACTCGGTCTGGTCGAGGTAGTCGTAGACGAGCCGCGCCTTGGCGATATTGATCTCCTCCATCCTCGCGAGGCCGCCGAGGCTCTTCAGCCACTGGAAGACCAGGCCCGCGACGTACACGGCGTAGGTGGGCGGCGTGTTGATCATGGAATCGGCCTCGGCCTGCACCTTGTAGTCGAACACGGACGGCGTGTAAGGAGCCGCCTCGCCCGTCAGGTCCTCGCGCACGATGACGATGGTGAGCCCCGCCGGCCCGATGTTCTTCTGCGCCCCGGCGTAGATCAGCCCGAAGCGCGAGACGTCAAGGGGCCGCGACAGGATGTGCGACGAGGCGTCGGCGACGAGCGGCACGCGGCCGGTGTCCGGGATCCAGTGAAATTCCACGCCGTCGATGGTTTCGTTGGAGGTGATGTGGACGTACGCCGCCCCTTGATCGAGCTTCCACTTGTCCTGCTTCGGCGCGTAGGTGAACCTGGCGTCCTCGGCGCTCGCCGCAATGTTGACCTGGCAGTAGCGCCTCGCTTCCGTGATCGCCTTCTTCGACCAGTAGCCGGTGTGCACGTAGTCGGCGGCTTTCTTCCCGCGCAGCAGGTTCATCGGCACGATCGCGAACTGCGCGGCCGCGCCCCCCTGCAGGAACAGCACCTTGTAGTTCCCGGGAATCGCGAGGAGCTCGCGCAGGTCGGCCTCGGCCTGCGCGTGGATCGCGATGAACTCCTTGCCGCGATGGCTCATCTCCATCACCGACATGCCGCTGCCGTGCCAGTCGAGCATCTCCTCGGCCGCCCGCGTGAGCACCGGTTCGGGCAGCACCGCGGGACCCGCGCTGAAATTGAATACCCTCGCCACGTTGAACCTTGAAATCGACAGGATTACCAGGATTACTATTGTTCTTCGCCATTCTCGTCCTGCTCGACGATCTTCTCCAGCCCGGCGAGCCGCTCGCCCTCGTCGAGGTTGATCAGCCGCACGCCCTGGGTGGAGCGCCCCTGCTCGCGCACCTCCGAGACGCGCGTGCGAATCAGCACCCCGCCGGTCGTGATCAGCATCATCTCGTCCTCCGGCGCCACGAGCTGCGCGCCGACGAGTTTCCCGTTGCGCTCGCTGCACTGGATCGCGATCATGCCCTGCGTGCCGCGCCCGTGGCGGGTGTACTCCGCCACCGGCGTGCGCTTGCCGTAGCCGTTTTCCGTCGCGGTGAGCACCGACAGCTTCTCGTCGCCGCAGGTGAGCAGCGAGATGACGCGCTGCTCCTTGGCGAGCTTCATGCCGCGCACGCCGGCGGCGTTCCGCCCCATGGCGCGCACCTCGCCTTCCGCGAAGCGCACCGCCTTGCCGGCGTCGGAAAAGAGCATGACGTCCTGCTTGCCGTCGGTCAACGCCACCCCGATGAGATAGTCCCCGTCCTCGAGGTTGACCGCGATGATGCCCTTCGCCATCGGGCGCGAGAACGCCGAGAGCGCGGTCTTCTTCACCGTCCCCAGCGCGGTCGCCATGAAGACGAAATGGGCGTCGTCAAACTGGGAAACAGGCAGCACCGCGGTGATCTTCTCGTGCTCCATCAGGGGCACGAGGTTCACGATCGGCTTGCCGCGGGAGGCGCGGCTGCCCTGCGGCACCTCGTACACCTTCAGCCAGTAGACGCGCCCGCGGTTCGAGAAGCACAGGATGTGATCGTGCGTGTTCGCGATGAAGAGCTTCTCGACGAAATCGTCTTCCTTGGTGGCGGTCGCCTGCCGGCCCCGCCCGCCGCGCTTCTGCGCGCGGTAGTCCGCGACCGGCTGGCACTTCATGTAGCCCCCGTGGGACAGCGTCACCACCACGTCCTCGGAGGCGATGAGATCCTCCGTGGAGAGCTCCTGCGTCGTGGTGACGATCTCGCTGCGGCGCTCGTCGCCGAACTGCTTCTTCAGTTCGCCGAGCTCCTGGCCGATGATCTTCGTCACGCGCGCCGGCTTGGCGAGCACGTCGACGAGGTCCACGATCTTGTCCATCGTCTCGCGGTACTCCGAGCGGATCTTGTCCTGCTCGAGCGCGGTGAGGCTCTGCAGCCGCATGTCGAGGATGCGCTGGGCCTGGATCTCGGAGAGCTTGTAGCCTTTCTTCTGCAGGCCGAACTCGGGCGCGAGCTCTTCCGGGCGCGAGAGCGGCCCTTCGCTGCGGGCGAGCAGCTCCTCGACGAGTTTCGAGCGCCAGAAGCGCGCCATCAGCTCGTTCTTGGCGTCGGCCGGGGTGGCCGCGGCCTTGATGAGCGCGATGACGTCGTCCACGTTGGACAGCGCGACCGCCAGGCCTTCCAGGATGTGGCCGCGCTCGCGCGCCTTCCTCAGCTCGAACACCGTGCGCCGCGTCACCACCTCGCGGCGGTGGCGCAGGAAGGCGTCGAGGAACTGCTTGAGGTTGAGCAGCCGCGGCTGGCCGTCCACGAGCGCGACCATGTTCATGCCGAAGGTCTCCTCGAGCTGCGTCTCCTTCCACAGGTTGTTGAGGATCACCTCCGGGTTCTCGCCGCGCTTCAGCTCGATCACCGCGCGCATGCCGGTCTTGTCGGACTCGTCGCGGATGTCGGCGATGCCCTCGAGTCTCTTGTCGCGCACCAGCTCGCCGATCTTCATGAGCAGGTTCGCCTTGTTGACCTGGTAGGGCAGCTCGTCGATCACGATATAGGTGCGCCCGCCCTTCTCCGCTTCCTCGAAGTGCGTGCGCGCGCGCATCACGACGCGGCCGCGCCCGGTGCGGTAGCCCTCCCGGACGCCTTCCACCCCGTAGATGACGCCGCGGGTCGGGAAATCCGGCGCGGGCACGATCTTGATGAGATCGTCCACGCTCACCTCGGGGTCCTTGAGCAGCGCCTGGCAGGCGTCGATCACCTCCGAGAGATTGTGCGGGGGGATGTTGGTCGCCATGCCGACCGCGATGCCCGAGGAGCCGTTCACGAGCAGGTTGGGGATGCGGGTCGGCAGCGCGACCGGCTCCTGCTCCTTGCCGTCGTAGTTGGGCACGAAATCGACCGTCTCCATGTCGATGTCGGCCAGCATCTCGGAGGTGATGCGATCGAGCCGGCACTCGGTGTAGCGATAGGCCGCGGGTGAATCGCCGTCCACCGAGCCGAAGTTGCCCTGCCCGTCGATCAGGGTGTAGCGCATGGAGAAATCCTGCGCCATGCGCACCAGCGCCTCGTAGGTCGCGGCGTCGCCGTGGGGGTGGTATTTGCCGAGCACGTCCCCGACCACGCGCGCGCACTTCACGTAGGGCCGGTTCCACACGTTGTTCGCCTCGTGCATCGCGTAGAGGATGCGCCGGTGCACGGGTTTCAGGCCGTCGCGCACGTCCGGCAAGGCCCGTCCCACGATCACGCTCATCGCGTAATCGAGATAGGAGCGGCGCATCTCCTCCTCGAGGCTGACCGGCAGGGTTTCCTTGGCAATCTGGTCCATGAAAATGCAGGAAAAAAGGGGCGCTCTGGCCGCTGCTAAAAACCGCTAATTGTACCATGCGCGGGCCCCGTTCCTGCCCCTGTACGCACGGTGCGGGGAGTGCCGTCCGAGGCCTATCAGATCAGTACAGCGGGCAAACGGTCCCGGCGCGCGGAAAGCAGCGCCGCGGGAACGCCACCCGCGATCCAGCCAGCCCCCGGCCTCATGGCCCGGGCTGAAGCCCCGGCAAAACAGGCCGCCCCCGCTCGTCCAGTCCACGTCGTGAGACGTGGTCTGCCGAGGCCGGCGTTCCTTTTTTGCAACAGGCAAATATCCCTTTTAACTCAGAACCGTGTTATGATTTCAGCATAATTTGCCTTGCCGAAAGGGTTGTGATATTAAGTATCCCTCGGGGAGAGTCCGAAGGGTAACCGGCATTCCGGCGGGTCCCTAACCATCGCATAACAGGAGGATCAAAAATCATGAATTCAGCAATCCGGATAACGCTCGTTGGCCTCGCTGCCATAGGTGCGCTTCTGCCGGCGGTGGCGTCAGCACAGGCAAAGGACGGATACCTGACGGATTCGGCGGGCGGAATTGTCAGGGCAGCCGGTGCTGGTGTTTGCGTGCGCACCAGTCAATGGACGCCGGCGTTGGCGGTCGCCGAGTGCGATCCCGATCTCGTGAAGAAGCCGCCGGTCAAGCCGAAGGTCGCACCGAAGCCAGTGGTGAAGCCGAAGCCCAAGCCACCGGTGAAGAAGCCCAAGCCCAAGCTCATCAACGTCGAGCAGAAGATCGAGCTGCAAGGCATGCCCTTCGCCAAGGCCGAGATGACTGAGGACAACAAGAAGGAACTCGACAAGTTCCTGGCGAGCCTGCGCAAGGCGACCAAGGTCCGCGGCCCCGTCAACATTGGAGCGGTGGTCGTGACCGGTCATACCGATCGCATCGGCAGCTTGAAGTACAACATGAAGCTCTCCGAGCGCCGCGCGGTGGTCGTGAAGGACTACCTCGTCGCCAAGGGCGTCGATCAGAAGCTGATCTTCTGGGAAGGCAAGGGCCCGAAGCAGCCGATCCCGGTGACCAAGTTCTGCGACAGCAAGATGAAGCGCAAGCAGCTGATCGAGTGCCTGTCGCCGAACCGCCGCGTGACGGTTGAAATCGTGGGCCGCGCGGAATCGCTCGCGAAGCCCAAGCCCGCGGCGAAGCCGGCAGCGAAGCCGAAGGCCAAGGCCAAACCATAACCGAGGAGCGCAGTAACTTAAAAAGCCCTGCTTCGGCAGGGCTTTTTTTATTTCCAGGAATTTGCCGGACCGGTGTCCGCCAAATTCCTTACTGTGTTCTCTGTGCTCTCTGTGGCTAATACCCTTGGAGTGCGTAACAAAATCAACCGGCCGAACGCACAAGATCTTTTCCCCTCCTCGGTGAGGGTGAGCCGGGGTTTCGAGGAGCATTGCTCCGAGCCGGCGAACGCCGGACGCGATGCAGCGCGGCGGGCCGGGCGGGGTAGCGCCGTCCCTCATCCCTTCCCCTTCTCCCAGAGGGAGAAGGGGAAGCAAATGCCGCCCCTCTCCTTCCGGGAGGGGTCGGGGGTGAGGGTTGGCGACGGGGTGGTGGGAATTCAAGCCCTTGAACCACCCCGGCTCTCCGGGCCACCCCTCCTTGAAAAGGAGGGGAGTCAAGGGGAGCCTCTTCATTTTGTTACGAGCTCTTAGTCTTTCGACATGAATTCTGGCCTGCCTGAAGCTGCCGCTACCGTCGTCGAGGCGGGCTGGGTGATACCCGCCGACCCACCGAAGGCGGTCCTCAAAGATCACGCCGTTGTCATTGACGGCGGGCGCATCCGCGAGGTGCTTCCGTCCCGCCAGGCGCGGGAGCGCTACCGCGACGCGCGCCGCATCGAGCTTCCGGGGCACGCTCTCATTCCCGGGCTCATCAACCTGCACACCCACGCCGCGATGGCGCTGATGCGGGGGCTCGCCGACGATCGCGCGCTGATGGACTGGCTGCAGAACCACATCTGGCCGGTCGAGATGCGCCTCGTCAGCTCCGACTTCGTCTACGACGGGACGCTCCTCGCCTGCGCCGAGATGCTGCGCGGGGGCGTGACCTGCTTCAACGACATGTATTTCTTCCCCGAGGCCGCCGCGCAGGCGGCGCTCGCCGCGGGCATGCGCGCCGCGCTCGGGATGATCGTGATCGAGATGCGCTCGCCGTACGCCGCCGACGCCGGCGACTACTTGAGCAAGGGCCTCGCCGTGCGCGACGCGCTGAAGCACGAGCCGCTGCTCTCATTCTGCCTCGCGCCGCACGCCCCCTTCACGGTGAGCGACGCCACCCTCGAGCGCGTGGCGACCTACGCCGGCGAACTGGACGTCCCCGTCCACATCCACCTGCACGAGACGGAGGACGAGATCCGGCAGAGCGTGGCGGCGCACGGGCTCCGGCCGCTTCCCCGCTTGAAGCGGCTGGGGGTGCTCGGCTTGAACCTCATCGCGGTGCACGCGGTGCACCTCACCGAGGACGAGATTGCGTTGCTCGCCGCGCACGGGTGCCACGTGGCGCACTGCCCGTCCTCCAATCTCAAGCTTGCCAGCGGGTTCGCCCCCGTGGCCGCGCTCCATGAACGCGGCGTGAACGTCGGCCTCGGAACCGACGGCGCTGCGAGCAACAACCGTCTCGACGTGTTCAGCGAAATGCGCCTCGCGGCACTGCTCGCCAAGGGCGTGAGCGGCCGGGCCACCGCACTGTCCGCCCATGCCGTGCTCGGCATGGCAACGCTGGCAGCGGCGCGCGCGCTGGGAATCGATGACCGGGTCGGGTCGCTCGCGCCGGCAAAGTGCGCGGACATGGTGGCGGTGAATCTGTGCGCGCCGGAGCTCGCGCCGTGCTACGATCCCCTCTCCCACCTCGTCTACGCGGCGGGGCGCGAGCACGTAAGCCACGTCTGGGTGAACGGCGAGCTGCTGGTCGAGCAAGGGCGCCTGACGCGGCTCGATCCCGCCGAGCTCGCCGCAAAGGCTGCCTACTGGAAAGAAAAGATCAAGGGATAGTTTTCGGCGCTCAGCCTTCCGTCGGCGCCCTTTGCTTTACATCGTTCCAAGAGTATGCTGACCACCGAGGCCTGAGCGCTGAAAACTATGATCAACGTCGATCCGCTCGAACTCGAGAAATTCAGCGAGCTCGCCCACCGCTGGTGGGATCCCCACGCCGAGTTCAAGCCCCTGCACGACATCAACCCGCTGCGCCTCGGCTACATCGACGCCATCGCCGGCCTGCGTGGGAAGCGCGTGCTCGACGTCGGGTGCGGCGGCGGGATCCTCGCGGAAGCCATGGCCGCGCGCGGCGCGAGCGTGACGGGCATCGACCTCGCGGAGAAGCCGTTGAAGGTGGCGCAACTTCACCTGATCGAATCCGGACTGCAGGTGGACTACCGCCTCATCGCGCCGGAAGCGCTCGCGTGCGAGACGCCGGGCGCCTTCGATGTGGTCACCTGCATGGAGCTGCTCGAGCACGTGCCCGATCCCGCGGTGACGGTGAAGGCATGCTCCGAGCTCGTCAGGCCGCAGGGCCACGTTTTTTTCGCGACCATCAACCGCAACCTCAAATCGTACCTGTTTGCGGTCATCGGCGCCGAATACCTGTTGAAGCTCCTGCCGCGCGGCACGCATGACTACGAGAGGTTCATCCGGCCTTCGGAGCTCGCCGCCCATTGCCGCGCGGCGGGATTGCATGTCGAGGCTGTGATCGGCATGACCTACGACCCCTTCACCAAGGTTTATTCACTGGGCAGTGACACGGATGTGAATTACATTCTGCACGCCATCGAGGCGTGAGCCGTGATCTGTGATCCGTGATCCGACGAAAATCGGTGAACCGTGATCTGTGATCGGTGAACCGACAATAATTACTGACGGATTGTTCGGATCACGAGTCACGGCTCACGAATCACGCTTCTTGAAATACGGTTCACGGCTCACGGTTCACGGCTCACGGTTCACGCTTTTCAATGATAAAAGCGGTCCTCTTCGACCTTGACGGCACGCTTGCAGACACCGCGCCCGATGTGACGTGCGCGCTCAACCTCGTCCGCAGCGCTCGCGGCCTGCCACCCTGCCGGTCGCGGCCACGCAGCCTTTTGCGTCGCACGGAGCGCGCGGCCTGCTCGGAGCGGGTTTCAGCATCCAGCCGGATGTCCCGGACACGATGCCCTGCGCGAGGAGTTCCTCGCAATCTATGCCGACAACCCGTGCCGGGAGACTTGCCTCTTTCCTGGCATGGCGGAGCTCCTTGGCGCCCTCGAGGACCGGGCGCCGCGGTGGGGGGTTGTCACCAACAAGCTGGAGCGCTTTACCCTGCCGCTGCTCGAGCGGCTTGGCGTGCGGGGCCGGGCTGCCTGCGTGATCGGCGGCGATGCGGCGGGGAACCGGAAACGTGCAAGCCCGACTGGCTGCCAAAGAATCCGCAGGAACTCCTGCGGATTCTTTAACAGTCAAGATGTGGTGCGCGCTCGCCGGGAAGCTACAGGCATTCGCTTGAAGTCATTACGCTTGCCCATATGTGAGATAATCTAGCGGTTCAGATAAGATTTGGCTGGCAGCTCAACAGAAGTTGCTGACAGCCAAATTTGGGGGCGACCTGGTTTCGACGTGGGTCGCGAAGCAGCCCAGGGCATGCCAAGGTCCAGTCACCTTGTAAAACCGCTGGAAACCATAGACGCCAACGACGAGCGTTACGCTCTCGCCGCCTAACACCGGCGAGACGCTGCACTAGCTTGCTGATGGGCTAGGCCGGGGCGACCCGGTGCAGCGTCATTTACATCAGCCCCTCCGCGCGGTTTGGTCGCTTGGCCACGCGGATCCGTCGAAGCGACTGGCCGAGCGTCAGCCTGCCGGCCGGCGGGCGCAAGGCGAGACTCAAACGACCAGGCTAAGCATGTAGTCCTGACTGCGGAGGGCTTGCGGACGCGGGTTCGATTCCCGCCGCCTCCACCAATTAAGCGGCCACCCAACGGTGGCCGTTTTTCTGTACTCTCGCGTTAGTCCTCCTGCGTTTGTCCTTAAAGACTACGTGCGGCTGACGCCCAGGAACGGAAAGTACACGCTCGAGGTCAAAGAAGCACGCGAATCCTTTGAAGGTCAACTACTCGCCATTCGGCCGGTCAACACAAGCGCGGTAGCGTGACGCAATTTGGGAACCATCGATTATTCGGAGGTGAGCATGAGATCTTTGACTCTCCTGGTGCTGTCGGCGGTGTGCCTCGCGGGCGCGGCGAGCGCATTTGCACAGACCTTGTACAAGTCCACCATGCCCGACGGAAGCGTGACCTACGGCGAGAAGCCGGTGCCGGGCGCGGCGAAGGTCGAAACCGTCACCCCGCCGCCCCCGGAGACGGGAACGGTGCTGGTGAGCCCGGAAGAGCAGAAGCGCGCCGAGGAGCGCGCGCGGAAGCGCGCGGCGGAGGCGGCCAAGAGAGAGAGCGCGATCGAGGAGGCGCGCAGGAAGCTGAAGGAAGCCGAAGCCGCCCGCGATGCGGGGAAGGAAGAGCTGCCCGGCGAGCGGATCGGCACCGCCGGCGGGCGGGCCCGCCTGACAGACGGTTACTGGGAGCGGCAGAAAAAGCTCGAAGACGCCGTCGAGGCCGCGCGCAAGCGTCTGGTCGAAGCCGAGGGCGGGGGCCGCTGAACCAAAAAAACGGCCATCCTGGGACGGCCGTTTTTTTAATACGGAACGAGCATCAATTCCCCTGGGATCCCGCGATGCCGAGCATCCGGGAAAAAGGGACTCGATGAATGTTCCCCCATGTTAAGCAATGCGCGGCTTGCCGCGCATTGCTTTCTTACAGCGGCTTGATCGCGGCGGCTTTCAGCCCTTTGGGCCCGCGCGTCACCTCGAACTCGACGCGCTGCTTCTCCTTGAGCGACTTGTAGCCGTTGCCCTGAATCTCCGAAAAATGCGCGAACAGGTCTTCACCGCCTTCGTCCGGCGTGATGAAACCGAAGCCCTTCGCCTCGTTGAACCACTTCACGATGCCAGTTGCCATGATGCTCTCCTAAAAAATGTACGAAACGCGGGCGCATGCCCGCGGCCTGCAAACGAATCAAAAGAAGTGGTTGAGAACTGAAGGCACGCCGCCAAAACGCGGGGACTGAGAACCAACGACACTGCTTGAGTCGACTGCGGGCGCAACGATACCCGCTTTCCCCGGAAATAGCAAGAATGCACCATTCACCGTTTCAGCCGGCGCCGCGGACCAGGGCGCGAATCGCCTCGCGCCCGGGCAGAGCCGCGGGATCCACCCGCAGCAGGCGGACGCCGGCCGCTTTCAGGCATTCCGCCTTGAGATCCAGCGCCGAAGCCGAAGCCGCACGATTGAGCTCGACCGCCGCCACGACGCGCATGTTCTTGTCGCACACGACGAAGGCGAGCTCGTGCTGCGCCAGCCGCCGCAACTGCTCTCCGCGATCGAAGCCGCTCGGGCGCTCCGCGACGCCGACCAGCGCGGCGAGACTCACGTGCGCGAAGATCTCGTGTTCCGGCAGGCCCGACTTCAACAGGTAATAGAGCAGGGTCTCGGGCTGCGAGAGAAATCGCTCCCGCACGGTCCAGGCGGGACCGGGCGCCGCCGTGGGCACCCCCGTCGCGCCTCCCGCGGGCGCCGCGCTCGCGCTTGCGGGCGGCGCGGTCCGCGTCTCGCCGAGCAGGACCGCCAAGCGCTCGCGGCTCGCCGCCTCCTTTTCGGAAAACTTCCTGCGGTACGCCCAGACGATGCAGGCGATCGCCGCGACCGGTGCCAGCGCGAGCAGGGACCAGAGCAACACTTCAGCCTATCGGAAAAATCAAGAACGAGGATTAACTCTCGTATCTCGCATCCTGTTATCCGCGTCTATCGGCGCCCATCGGCGGCTTCAGGCTGGTTGTTGAGACCGCTTGTTATCTCTCCGCCGCCCTTGCGGTGTCGAGCAGCTTGAGGCCCGGCCATGACGCTCCGGCCGCGCGCAGCGGCAGATCGGGCGCGTGGAGAAACTCGGGGTTGAGCTCCGCGACGCTTCTCGCGCCGATGAGAGCCATCACGCGGTCGATCTCCTCGCGGAAGATCGTGAGCGCGCGCCGGGCGCCGGCCTGCCCGCCCGCCGCCACGCCGTAGAGCGCGGGGCGGCCGATCTGCACGGCCTTCGCTCCCATGGCAAGGGCCTTCACCACGTCGGTGCCGCGGCGGAAGCCGCTGTCCACGAGCACCGTGACGCGCTTGCCCACCGCGTCCACGATTTCGGGCAGCACCTCGATCGGGGAGACGATGCTGTCGAGGTTACGGCCGCCATGGTTGGAAACGACTACGCCGTCCGCGCCGCAGTCGGCCGCGAACACGGCGTCCTGCGGATGCAGGATCCCCTTCACGATCAGGGTGTGCGGCCACATCCTGCGCAGCACGCGCAGGTCCTCCCACGTGAGCGAGTCGTTGCGCATCATCGAGCGGCCCATCGGCCGAGCGGTGACCCGGTACTTGATCTCGCTCGGGTAGTTCTCGTAGCGCGGCATGCCGGTGGTCAACACGTAGCGCGCCAGGACCCCGGCGAGCCAGCGCGGGTGCATGAGCACGTCGGTCACGTTGCGGCGCGTGAAGCTGAACGGAATGGTGAACCCGTTGCGCAGGTTGTATTCACGGTTGCCGGAAACCACGCCGTCCACCGTCACCACCAGCGCCTTGAAGCCGGCCGCCCTGGCGCGCTCGACCAGCTGGTGCGAATGCTTGCGCTCCGGCCACATGTAAAGCTGGAACCACAGCGGGATGTTGCCCGCCTCCTCCGCCACCTTCTCCATCGCGGTGGTCGAACCCGTGGCGAGCGTAAACGGAATGCCGGCCTCCGCCGCGGCGCGCGCGAGCGCGATCTCGCCGCGATACCACATCAGGCCGGCCGTGCCGGTAGGCGCAATGATGATGGGCATCCTCTGCGTCTGGCCGAACAGCGTCACCTCCTGGCTGCGGCCCGAGACATCGACCAGCGTGCGCGGCCTGAAGCGGATGCGCGCGAACACCGCGCGGTTGTTGTTGAGCGAAAGCTCGTCCTCGGTGCCGCGGTCAATGAATTCGAACAGGCCTTTCGGCAACCGTTGCCGCGCGAGCTCGCGGAGATCCGCGATGTTGTAAGCCGTGTCCACTGCCTCAGTCATGGTGCGTGATCTCACTCAGCAGCTCCTCGCTCTCGATGTGTATCCGGTGGTCGTCTATGCTCAGCACTCCCTGTTTCTTCAGCGCCGAGAGCGCGCTGGTCACCGTCTGGCGCGAAGTGCCGACCATGTCGGCGATCTCCTGGTGCGTGAGCGGAATGTTGAGAAAGATCTCCTTGCCGACGCGGGAGCCGTAACGGGCGGAAAGCCTCAGGATGAGCTTCGCGATGCGCGTCCCCACGTCGTCGGACACGAGGTTCACGAACATCTCGCCCAGTATCCTCAGCCGCGATGAAAGCACCTGCATGCTGAGCAGGGCGGTGCCCGGGTGTGCGGCGAGGAAGCCCTTGAACTGCTCTTGCGACACCGCGAGCACCTCGGACGGTTCGCAGGCCTGGGCGTTCACCACGCGGCCGCCGCCGCGCGCCACTTCCGCCAGCCCGAAGATCTCGCCGGGAAAGCAGAACCACAGGATCACCTCGCGCCCGAGCGGCGAGAGCTGGTAGATCTTGACTTTGCCGCTCTTGAGAAAATAGACATGGTGGCCGGGCGCCCCGGCATGGAACACGAGCTCGCCCTTGCCATACCGCTGCGCCCTCGCGATCGCCACGAGCTCGCCGTAATCGGCTGGCGCAAGCTGCGCGAGAAAGTTGGAAGGCGCGACGAGCTGCGCCTCCTCGCCGGCCGGCCTATCGGCCGGCTTCACTCGAGGGCCCAGTGCGAGCACGTTCTTGGATGCGCCCATCGCGCGATTTCCCGGGAATGTCAGCCAGCCGACAGACGGGGATAAAGGATTTTGCTGGAATCTTAGTCGAGCGCTTATGGAGTGTAAAGCGCCGGCGGCGGCAACTGGCGGATTTCAGAACACAAATTGGCAGGCTTTGCCCGGACACCAACGGAGGGGGGCGATATGGCGGAGCAAAGAAGCGCGACTCTCGAGGAACGGTTCATTGCGATCGAAGAAGCCGAGGGTGCGGAGGCGGCCACCCCGCAGAAGGCGTTGATCGGGCTCGTCATCGCCTTTGCGCTGCTCTTCCTGATTCATTTCGCGCCCACGCTGCCGGGCCTCAAGCCCGCCGCGCAAAGCGTGCTGGCGGTTTTCGTCTGGTTCATCGTCATCATGGTGACCGATGCCCTGCCGAAAGCCATCGTCGGTCTCGCCTCTCCGCTCCTCGTGGTGCTGCTCGCCGGCGTGAAGCCGGCCAACGCCTTCAAGGCTTTCTCCACCGACATCTTCTTCCTCGCGGCGGGCGCGTTCGTGATCGCGGGCATCATGATGGGAACGCCGCTGGGAAGGAGGATCGCGCTCACGATCGTCACCCTGATGCGCTCGAACAAGGTGACGCGGATCCAGGTGGGCCTGGGCACCGCCGACGTCGCGGTCGGTTCGGTCCTGCCGACGGTGTCGGAGACCGCGCTCTTCCTGCCCGTGACCAAGGCGATCGGCACGCTCATGCGGGGCAAGGAGCATCTCCCGGAAGTGAGACGGATCAACACTGCGATGCTGCTCCAGACGCCGGGGCTGACTCCGCTCTTCACGGGGACGCTCATCCTCACGAGCCACTTTCCCAACATCATGCTGGCGGGCCAGCTCAAGGAATCCGCGGGCATCTATATCTCGTGGGTCGATTGGTTCTGGCTCAACCTGCCGCTCTGGGGCCTGCTGCCCATCATGTTCTGGTACGTCTTCAGCTACTTCAAGCTCTGGAAGCTGGAGATCCCGGGCGCCGAACTCGAGATCCCGAGGCTCAAGAACGAGCTCGGGCCGATCACGTGGCCCGAGATCTGGGGGCTCGCCTGCATCGGCATCGGCCTCGCGCTGTGGATCACGGAGGCGTACCACAAGATTCCGTCCGGAATGGTCGCCCTTATCACCGCGTCGCTGCTGTTCATGCCCTGGGGCAAGATCAAATTCGGCAAGGTCAATCCGCATATCATGTGGGACACGCTGATCCTGCTCGGCGGCGCGATCTCCCTGGGCACCGTGCTCTACGACGTGGGAACGGTCACCTGGCTCGCCAAGATCATCGTGGAGCCCGTCAAGGGACTGGGGCTGCCCACCCTCGTGATGATGTTCGTGCTCGTCATCGCGATGCACGTCGCGCGGGCCGGGATCGTGAGCGCCGTGGCGATGGGGGCGGCGTTCATCCCGCTGCTCGTGGCGATGGCCAAGACGCTCGACCTCTCCGTGCTGCCGTTCACGCTGGTCCTGACCAACTGCCTGAGCTACGCCTTCTTCCTCCCGATCTCGATCACCGCGTTCCTGATCGCCTGGGGGGCATCCGGCGCATCGGGCTGGACCGCGATCAGGTTCGGCACCGGCCTTTCGATCATTTCCAACGTGTACGTGCTGGTGGTCCAGACGGCGTGGCTCGCCCTCATCGGCTATCCGCTCGCGGCGCCCGTCGCAAGGTGACGCGGGACCCGGTTACCGGCTGCCGGCCATTTGTCCAACGATTGCGCGAGAGATTCGCATGAACAAGCTGACCGAGCTCGAACAGCCGGCGACCCGACGGCGCTACACCGAGAAGGAGCTGCGCAAGAAGCTGGGCGGCTACGTCGCGCCGGAAGGGCTCTACGAGAAAACCAAGGCGCTGCCCTTCCTCGGGCGCGTCACCTGCAACGTGAGCGAGCTCGTCGCGGGGAGCTGGAACGAGATCGTGCTCGATTACGAGCTCGGCGCCTCGGGCATGGCCGACGGCTCGTGGTTCAAGGCGACGTTCAAGTTCTACTCCGACTGGGCGCTGTTCCAGACCGCGGACCCGAGCGCCGCGAACTACGTGTCGGCCGAGTATCAGGCCGGGCCGCTCGTGCCCGGGCAGAGCCCGGCCACCGTGCAGTCGCTCAAGGTGCGCTTCGACCAGAAGGGCCACGAGCGGCCGTACCAGAAGGCGGTGATCGTGGACATCGTGGACGGCTACCTCAAGGCGGGTGACCACATCATCATCCGCCTGGGCGACCGCCGCTTCGGCGGCCCCGGCACGCGCGTGCAGACTTTCGTGGAGCAGAATTTCCGCTTCCGCTGCTACGTCGATCCGCTCGGCACCTCTCGCTTTGCCGCCGTGCCCGGAGATATCAGCATGAACATCGTTCCCGGCGCTCCGGCGCAGCTCATGCTGGCCGGATCGCGCCTCGCGCGCGCGGGCGAAAAACTCCTCCTCCGCGTGCGCGCCGAGGACGAATGGGGCAACACCTGCTGGGACCGGGACGAGAAAGTTGAGCTCACGGCCACGCTCGGCGGAAGCCCGGTGTACTCGAAGACGGTGGCGCTCGCCGGGAAGGGCTGGGCGTTCGCCGAGATCGCCGATCTGCCCACCGGCAAGGCCGGCGAGCTCGCCGTCACCGCGCGTCTCGCCGGGCATCCGCACGTCGCGGAGAAGACCTTCTACGCCACGATCGAGAAGAACCTCACGGTGCCGCGCGTGTTCTACTGCGACCTCCACGTGCACTCGGAAGACACGATCGGCACCAACAGCGTCACCTACAACCTCACCTACGGGCGCGACATCTCGGGCCTCGACGTGCTCGCGTTCGCGCACAACGACTTCAACATCACCACCGAGCGCTGGAACCGCACGGTGGAGCTGATCGAGAAAATCAACGAGGACGGGCGCTTCGTCGCCTACCCCGGCACCGAGTGGTGCGGGAGCTCCTGCGCCGGGGGCGACCACAACGTCGTCTTCCTGCACGGGAAAACGCCCGAGTTCCCGTTCCTCAAGGACGGCACCCACGTGCGCTCGTTCGAGTGGAACGAGGACATGAAGGCCGGCGCCGAGGTGCAACCCGGGGCTTGGCCGCTCGAGGAGCTGTGGGCCGCGTACGCCCACGACCCCGAGGGCCACCTCCTCATCCCGCACGTGGGCGGCCGGCGCTGCATCCTCGACTGGCACTATCCCGCGCTCGAGCGGCTGGTCGAGCTCGGCTCCTCGTGGGGCCATTTCGGCTGGCTCTACGAGGAAGCCATGCGCCGCGGCTACAAGCTCGGGGCTTCCGCCGCCGGCGACGAGCATCGCGGCCGTTGCGGCGGCGGCGTGCCCGGCACCGCGGTGTTCGGCACCAAGGGCTGCGTCACCGGCGTGCTCGCCCCGGAGCTCACGCGGAAGGCGATCGGCCGGGCGCTGCGCGCCCGCCACACCTGGGCCACCACGGGGGAGCGCACCGTGGGGCTCGCCTGGTGCGGCAAGCACATCCAGGGCGATGAGTTCACGCATAAGGGCGCCGCGAAGATCGGCTACCGCTTCCTCGGCGACTGCGGGTGGGATGAGATCGCCGCCTATGATCACACGGGGCTCATCTGGCGCCGCGACCTGCAGCAGGAAGCCGGCTACTCCGAGCGGCGCATCCGCGTGCGCTTCGGCGGCGCCCGCGTCCGCGACCGCTACCGCTGCGCGGTGTGGAAAGGCACGGTCACCATCGCGAACGGGGTGATCAACGGCTTCGCCGCGCGCGGCTTCGAGCACAAGGAGGAAACCTGCTGGCGCGAAAGCGCGACCCGGATCGGCTTCCGCGCGGACACGTACGGGGACTGCGAGGCAATCGAGATCGACGTCAGCCATCTCGCCGGCTGCCGCATCCGGCTCGAAGGCACGATCGACGGCTACGTCAAGGTCGGCAATCCCCTCGAGCGCAACCCGTTCGTGCACTGCCCCGAGTTCGAGTGGCAAGTGGCGGGGGCGGAGTTGCTGGCAGGCGGGCGGCTGCGCAGGGAGCTCGGGGGCACCGAGGTCTTCCTCGCGGTAGAGCGGCTTGCCGATCAACCGACGCCGCGCGACGTCTCGGGCGTGGTGGAAGTGCAGCCGGTGAACGGCCCGCACGGCTTCCGTCCGGTGTTCCTGCTCGGGCGCCAGGTAGACGACGCCAAGGTCTGGACCTCGGCGATGTTCATCGAGTTCGAGAAATAGGAGTTTGCCGGGCTCCGCTCCGACAAACTCCTAACGCAACACTGCCTGCATGAGAACGCTAAGTCCTGAGGCGGTGTTGCCCTTAGCAGCCTGTCGGAATGCCAGTTCCGGCAGGCTGCTCGCGCGACTCAGGGGAGCGCCGCGAGCCCGTGGCTCTCGTAGATGCGCGCCGCCACCGGGCCGGTCAGGAAATCCATGAGCCGCGCGCCCCACTCTCCCCCGTCGCCGACGAGCCCGGCGTGTATCGCGCTCGCGACGTGCTCGGGATCGGCGCCCGCGCCCAGACCGAGCGGCACCGTTTCGAACCGGTCCGGAAAGATCCGCACGTAGCGCAGGGCGAGGTGGTGGAAGACGACCGCGACGTCCACGGCGCCGTCCGCCACGCATTGCGGCGCTTCGCGGTGGTGGATCAGTTCCCCGCAAACGACGCGCGCCGGTCTTGAATCGGGATCCAGGAAATCGAGCGCGACACCTTCGCGCGCGGCGACCTTCCTCAGCGTTTCGGCGTACGCCAGATAGCTCACCGCCTCGGTCACCGGGTTCGACAGGAACACGCGCACCCCGGCGCGCGCGAGATCCGCGACGCCGCGGATCGCCTTCGGATTTCCCTTGCTCACGAGGAGCGCGACGCCGAGGCTCCTCGCGAACGGCCGGTGCGATCGCACGTAGCCCTCCGCCGCAAGCCGTTCGAGGACCGGGCGCGGGCTGATGAAAACGTGCGGCTTCACCACAATCGTCAGGTTGCCGAGGCGCACGCCGCCCGCTTTGAGCGCCTCGACGATGACGCGGGGCGGGGTCGTGGCGTAGAACACGCCGCCCGCCTGCGGGTGCGCGTCGCGGAAAGCGCACAGCGCGGCCGCGAGCGCCATGTGGTGGTTGCCGTCGGAGAAGGCGACGAGCTGCGCCGAGCAGGGATCCCCGTGGAAATCGAGGCAGATGTTGGACCCTGCGTGCACGAAACGCGCGACGCCTTCCAGAGGCGGTTGCGCGCCTTCATACGGCCAATCGAGGGCGGCCATCGCACTACCGGAAAAGAAAAAGAGCGCGCCCGGGCATGAGCCTCAGCGCGGCGCCGCCGCGCCCGTGCGCCCCCGGCTGCGGCGCCGGTCGAGCCACCACGCCAGCGCCGGCAGCATGAGGAGCCCGCCGGGCATGGCGAGCACGACGAGATACGGGCTCAACTTCGACAGGCGCTTCAGGTGCAGCACGAGCTCGGCCTTGTCCTCGATGGTCCAGCGTTGCCTGTTCCGCGGCTTCATGAGCAGCGGCATCAGCCCGCGCACCTGGAGAATCTCGCCGAGCAGGAACTGGCGCTCGCGCGCGGTCGACTCGCGTATCGCGCGGATCGCGTTGAGCGTGCGCAGGTTGATCTGCCTGGGCCGGGGCGGCATGGGTTCTTCTTCGTTGTCGCCGGCGCCCGCTTCAGACGAACCGTTTACCCCACCAGGAAGCGAGCAGGCGCCAGCCGCGCCAGACCGCGAGCCCGCGGCCGACGAGCCCGATCGGGTTGCGGCGCCGGAGCGCCGTCACCACTGCGATCGCCGCGGCAAGCAACAGCGGATGCTCCCTGAAGAAACGCGCCACGGCGAGCGCGCGGTCGGCCACCGCGATCGGAGCGCGCAATCCCTCGACGCTCGCGGCGATCGCCCCGCGCTCGGCCTCGGCGCGCGCGGTCAGGCGCTCCTTGCGCCGGGCGATCTCGACCCACCGCTCGGTGAACAGCATCAGGAACTCAGCCGCTCGCGGTCCTTGGCAAGCTCACCAAGGCTCTCCGAGAAAAGCCGCGAGCGAGCGCGCGCCTTGCTGCGCGCAACCAGCACCGTGACGATGCCGAGCGCGAGATAACCCGCGGCCAGCACCGCGGCGACCGCCACCCGGTGCGTGTCCCAGAACACGATCAGCACGAACACGGTGAGCATCAGCACGCCGAGCGTGAGGAAGAGCAGCCCGATCAGCGCCCAGAAGATGAGCTGCGCGATGCGCAGCCGCTCCTCCTCGAGCTCGGTGGCGAGGAGCTCGAGGCGGGTGTGCAGCAACGCGACGAGCGTCGCCGCGAGATTGCGCAGGGATTGCAGAAGCCCGGGGCTTTTCCCGCCCGGGGCGTGCTCTTCCATGTCCGGTTCAGATTCCCGGCAGCCTGTCGGACTCAAGCGTCCGCACAGGCGGCTAACGCCGGCCGATCAGCAGACCGATGATCAAACCGACGCCGGCCGCGATCCCCACCGCGCGCCAGGGGTACTCGTGCACGTATTCGTCGGCGGCGCGCGCCGCCTGCTTGCTCCGGTCAACCATCACCTCTTCGGCCTCGGCAAGCTTCACCCTGGCGCGGTGCAGGCTGTCCTGGATCCGCTCGCGCGCCGCGGCAACTTTTTCGCCCGCCTGGCCGGCGGTGGCGCGCACCAGCTCCTCGGCGTCGGAAATCACGATCTTCAGGTCCTGCGCGAGCTTTTCCTTGCTGACGGCGGTGTCGGTGGGCATGGAATCCTCTCGGGTTGAAAAGGCGAGACGACCGGGGCTTGTAAGGCTACCGATCTTTCCCGTTAGAATCAAGCAGTTTTCGCAGGAAAGCCGCCCGCCGCCGGGGTGCGCGAGCGCGCTCACGCCGCAGCGCGCCCGAACCGCAGCGCCTTGTAAAGCTCGTACCACGACAACGCCGCCACCGCCGTGCCGAAGGACAAGGCAAGCCCGCCGGCATCGAGCGGCGCGAGGCGGAAGATCTCGCGCAGGTACGGCACGTAGAGCGTGGCCGCCAGCCCGGCGAGCGTGCCCCCGATCACCCACCAGAGCGCGCGGTTCGGGAAGCGCAACGTGGCGAAGATCGAACGCGTGAGGGAGCGGTTGGCGAGGATGAGACCGAGGTTGCCCAGCACGATCGTGGCGAAGGCCATCGCGCGCGCCTCGTTCTCCCCGGCGCCGCGCGCGATCTCGTAGCCATACATCACGGCGACCGCGAGGAGCACGGCCGCGCCCTGCAGCAGCGCGAGCGCGACACTCGGGAAATCGAACAGGTGCTCGCCCGGCGGGCGCGGGGGCCGCTTCATGACCTGATCGTCGATCGGCTCGGCCTCGAAGGCGATCGAGCAGGCGGGATCGATCACGAACTCGAAGAACACGATGTGCACCGGGAAGAACGCCATCGGCCAGCCGAACACGAGCGGGATGAAGGCCATGCCCGCGGTCGGCACGTGCACCGCGAAGAGATAGCTCATCGCGTTGCGGATGTTGCGGTAAATGCGGCGCCCGAGCCGCACCGCGTGCACGATGGAATCGAAATCGTCCTCGAGCAGCACGAGGGAGGCCGCCTCGCGCGCGACGTCCGTGCCCCGTCCGCCCATCGCGATCCCGATGTGCGCGGCCTTGAGCGCCGGCGCGTCGTTCACCCCGTCGCCGGTCATCGCCACCACCTCGCCGCTCGCCTTCAGCGCTTCGACCAGCCGCAGCTTCTGCTCGGGGACTACCCGCGCATAGATGTTGACGCGGCGCACCCGCTCCGCGAGCTGGGCCTCGCTCATCGTCTCGAGCTCGGCGCCGGTCACCACGGCGTCCGCCGGCGCGAGCCCGATCGAGCGGGCGATCGCCTGCGCCGTCACCGGGTAGTCGCCGGTGATCATCACCACGCGGATGCCCGCCGTGCGGCATTCGCGCACGGTTTCCGCGACCGTGGGCCGCACCGGGTCGGCGAGCGCGACGAGCCCGAGCCAGTCGAACGCAAAACCCGTCTGCTCCGCCGGGAGCGCGCCGCCCTGCCAGCGCGCGCGCGCGACACCGAGCACGCGCAGTCCCTCCTCGGCCATGCGCGTGATCTGGGCCTCGATCGGCCCCCAGGCGGCGCCATCGAGCCGGCACAGCCGGCCGACTGCTTCGGGCGCGCCCTTGGCCGCGGCGACGTGCGCCCGCCGGTCCTCGGTCTGCCAGACGTGGGTGTGAGCGAGGAGTTGCGCCGAGAACGCGTACTCCTTGACGAGGCGCCAATGCTCGTGCCGGCTGCGGCGCGCCCCGAGGTGACGGTCGGCGAGCTCGACCAGCGCGCGCTCCATCGGATCGAACGGGTTGATCTCGCTCGCGAGCACCGCGTGCTCGAGCACGTCGTGGAACCGCTCGTCGAGGCCCTCCTCGAGCGAACGCACCTCGTGCACCGCCTCGCGCGCGGCGAGGCTCCGCACCATCATGCGGTTCAACGTGAGGGTGCCGGTCTTGTCCACGCACAGCACGGTGGCGGAGCCCAGTGTCTCGATCGCCGGCACGCGCCGCGTGAGCACCCGGCTCTTCGAGATGCGCCACGCGCCGAGCGCGAGGAAGACCGTGAGCACCACCGGGAACTCCTCGGGCAGGACCGCCATCGCCAGCGTGATGCCGGCGAGGAAGCCGTCGAGCCAGGCGCCGCGCGTCGCGCCGTAGAGCAGCACCACCACCGCGCACAACGCGAGGCCCACCGCCGCGAAGCGGCGCACGATCACGCGGGTCTCGCGCTGCAGCGGCGTCAGCTCCGCCTCGATCTTCTGCAGCGCTCTGCCGATCTTGCCGATCTCGGTGGACGGCCCGGTCGCCACGACCTCCGCGACGCCGTTTCCGGCCGTGAGCAGCGTGCCCGAGTAGACGAATGGCAGATCGTCGCCGCCCGGCCGCGCGATCTGTACCACGCCGTCCCATGCGGTCTTGCGCACCGGCACCGACTCCCCGGTAAGCAATGATTCGTCCGCCTTGAGATCGTGGCAGTCGAGCAGCACCGCGTCGGCCGGCACGCGATCGCCCTCCTTGAGGATCAGGATGTCGCCGCGCACCACCTCGCGGCCCGCGATGCGCTGCTTGGCGCCATCACGCACCACGAGCGCGCGCGGGCTGGAGAGATCGCGCAGCGCCTCGAGCGCGCGCTCCGTCTTGTGCTCCTGGTAGACGGTGATGCCGATTATCAGGAACACGGAGACGAGCAGCACCAGCGCCTCCCTGACATCGCCGAGCGCGAGGTAGGTCGCGCCGGCTGCGACGAGCAGCAGGAACATCGGTTCCCGCACCACTTGGAGCGCGATGGCAGCGGCACCGCGCCGGCGCGACTCCGCGGGCTCGTTGTAGCCCTCGGCCGCAAGCCGCGCCGCGACCTCCCCCTGCGTCAGGCCGCGGACGCGCGAGAGATCGAACGTTTCGGCGGGGATCGTCATGGCGGCCCGCTCGCTACGTCTCGCCGCGACCGATCCATTTGCCGACCTCGGGCAGGCGCGCCTCCCTCAAGCGCTCGATCAAGAGATCGGGATCGCCTTCGACGATCAGCATGTCGCGGTGCTCGCGGGTGACGAAGCGTTCCCGCACCGCGTGATCCAGATAGTCCGCGAGCCGGTCGAAGAAGCCGTCCACGTCGAGCAGCCCGCAGGGCTTGCGGTGGTAGCCCAATTGCGTCCAGGTGAGCGCCTCGAACAGCTCGTCGAGCGTGCCGAAGCCCCCGGGCAGCGCGATGAAGGCTTGCGCGAGCTCCGCCATCAGCGCCTTGCGCTCGTGCATCGAATCCACCACGTGGAGCGCGGAGAGATTGCGGTGCACGAGCTCCCTTTCGAGCAGCCGCCTGGGAGTGACACCGGTGACGTGCACTCCCGCGGCAAGCGCCGCATCCGCGAGCACCCCCATCAGCCCGATGCCGCCGCCGCCGTAGACCAGCCGCAGACCGCACCTGGCGAGCGAGCGCGCAAGCGCGCGCGCAGCCTCCGCGTACGCCTCGCCCCGTCCGGTGTTGGAGCCGCAAAAGACGCAGACGCTGCGCACTTCGTCCTCGACCGTGATCGGTTGCGGGCGATTGTAAGCGATCCGCATCGGGAATCCTTGCGCTATCTCAAGGGGCGCTCCTGACACGGCGGCGGCGTGCGCCGCGCTGTCGCGGTCTTGCCCAGCGCGGAATTCGCATTGCGCCGCCCGGACGCCGGAGTTAACCCCGAGGCGGGGCCGCTTGCGTTCATAGCGGCGGGCACCGATTCCCGAACCGTCAAACGCTGAAAGGAGCACTCATGAAGATCGTGACAAAAGCCGCGCTCGCGGTCGCCGCGACGCTCGCCTCCGCGCAACCCGCCCTCGCCCAGCCAGCGGGCAATGCGCTGACGATTTACAGCACCACGCGCCCGGGCGCCATATCGCCGGAGACCTACCGCTACGGAGGCCGCGGTCAGGCGGTGCCGGGCTACGCGGTGGTGCGCCACGAGCGCGATCTCGCGCTCGAGCGCGGGCGCAACAACGTGCGCTTCACCGACGTCGCGGCGCTGATCGACCCGACCACGGTCAGCTTCGAGTCGCTCACCGACCCTGCGGGAACCAGCGTGGTCGAGCAGAACTTCCAGTTCGACCTCGTGAGCACCGAGAAGCTGCTGCAGCGGTACCTCGACCGCTCGATCAGGGTGGACCAGGTGCGCGGCAACGGGGTGGAAACCTTCACCGGGATCCTGCTTTCCACCACGGGAGGCCTGACCCTCAGGCGCGAGGACGGGAGCATCCAGTTGCTCCCCCACAATGCCGGCGTCAAGCTTCCTGAATTGCCGGGCGGGCTCATTACCCGGCCGACGCTCGTATGGGACATCGCAGCGGGCCGCGCCGGCGCGCACAGGACGCGGGTGGCGTACCAGACCGGCGGCATCGCCTGGTGGGCGGATTACAACGTCACCTATGCCGAGGGCGCGGGCGCCGCAGCCTGCCGGCTCGACGTCGGAGCGTGGGTCAGCATCCTCAACCAGTCGGGCGCAACCTATGCCGACGCGAAGCTCAAGCTCGTCGCGGGCGACGTGCAGCGCGTGGCGCCGCCGGGACGCGTGTTCCCCGGCGCCGTGGCCGCGCGCTCCGCCGCGGCCGAAGACCGCGCGGCGGGCTTCGAGCAAAAGCCGTTCTTCGAATACCACCTCTATACGCTCGGGCGCCCGGCCACGCTGCCCGACAATTCGACCAAGCAGATCGAGCTGTTCTCCGCCGCGCGCGGCGTGCCGTGCGAGAAGACGCTGGTCTATTACGGCCTCGCGCCGCACTACGGCTTTGCGCCGAGCCCGGTCACCGACCGCAGCTACGGGACGCAAACGAACCGCAAGGTGGACGTGTACCTCGGCTTCAGAAACGCGAAAGAGCACAACATGGGCATGCCCCTTCCCGCCGGGCGCATCCGCGTCTCCAAGCTCGACCCCGCCGACCGGACGCTGGAATTCATCGGCGAGGACGCGCTCGACCACACCCCGCAGAACGAGAAGGTGCTGGTGAAGCTCGGTTCCGCGTTCGACGTGGTGGGCGAGCGCCGCCAGGTGAACTTCTCCGTGGACACCTCGCGCAAGACCATGAGCGAGGAGATCGAGGTGAAGCTGCGCAACCACAAGAAGGAGCCGGTGACGGTCGTGGTCAAGGAAAACCTCTACCGCTGGACGAACTGGCAGATCACCGCGAAGACGCACGATTTCGAGAAGCAGGACGCGCGGACCATCCACTTTCCCGTGAAGGTCGCGGCGGGCGGCGAGAGCGTGGTGCGCTACACGGTGGTCTACACCTGGTGACGCGTGACTGTCGTCAAGGATGAAGGCACAAGGACGAAGGGGCCCTACACCTGACAGCTCCGCCTGCCGGGCTTAAGGAGGAACCCGGAATGGCGAGCCAGGGGCCTGTGCGGCTTTTCGGGGCCCCTGTTCGCCGCCGAGCAGCGCAGACCGGGCAAGGGGTGCGGCTGTGACTCGTTAGCCGCAGGCCCGTTTGCGGGAACAGCCGCGTAAGACCCGGTCAACTGATACCCCATACCCTGAAGCAATTCCCTTCCTGAAAGTTTTCTGAGAGCAACGCCGGGTCGGGGGCGAGCGCTGGGCGAGTTGGGAATACGCCGGCGGGAACGTCAGAATTCGCGCCCAATGCATCTGCAAGAGTCGAGCTGGTGCGCGAGTTGCGCAGACCGCCGGGCTGGTCGAGCAGCGCAGGGAACAGAAAATCCGGGACAGACCCAAACCCCAGGTCTGTCCCGGTTTTCTGCGGCGAACCGGGGAGCCCCTTTCTTTGGGGGAGCAAAGAAAGTTACCAGGCCCCGGCAGGGGACTGTACACGGAATCAAGAACAACGGCTCAAGGATGAGGAGCTAGGGCAGAAGGAGATGACTGACGCCATCCCTCGCATGGCTGCCCCTATGCCGCTGGTATAGAATGCCCGCATTCGCGGAAAACAAGGGAGGAGCGCATGGGTGTCGGAACGTTCATCGTGCTGGGGGCGCTCGCGGTCGTGGTGATCTACTTCATCACCATCTACAACGCTCTCGTCCAGGTGAAGCACAATGTCACCAAGGCCTGGGCCAACATCGATGTCCTGCTCAAGCAGCGCCACGACGAGCTGCCGAAACTCGTCGAGACCTGCAAGCAATACATGAAGTTCGAGCAGGAGACGCTCACCAAGGTGATGGAGGCGCGCTCCAAGGTATTCGCCGCGCGCGAGGCGCAGAACATACCGGAGCTGGGGCAGGCCGAAGGCGCGCTGCGGGCGACCCTCGGGCACCTGTTCGCGCTCGCCGAAGCCTATCCCGACTTGAAGACCAACCAGAGCTTCCAGCAGCTCCAGGCGCGGATCTCCAGCCTCGAGAACGCGATCGCCGACCGCCGCGAGTTCTACAACGAATCGGTCAACGTCAACAACGTGCGGATCGAGCAGTTTCCCGACACCATCGTCGCGGGCATGTTCAACTTCAAGGCCGCGCCGCTGCTCGAATTCCAGGCGGGCGAAAAGGCCGACGTCGACGTCAAGAAGCTCTTCACTCCCTGATTCCCGCGCGCAGCCGCCCGCCTCGCCATGCTGGGAGTGCTCAAGCATCACGCTTCCGGCTGGCTCACCGGCGGCATCCACCTCATCATCCTCGTCATCGCCGCGCAGGATGATTCCGGCGCGCTCTGGCCGTACGCCCTCGCGGCGATGGCGGGTGTGAGCTTCTTCGCGTGGATCGCGGCCTTCCGGCGCTACCGCCAGATCCACGACCTTCCGACCTCGAAAGTCGCCTCGGCCGCACAGGGGTACGTCGAGCTCCTCGGCCGCTCCGAGCCGATCCCCGGCGAGCCGCTCGCGAGCAAGCTGACGGGGCTGCCCTGCTGCTGGTTCCGTTACTACGTCGAGCGCAAGGGCTCCGACAACAAATGGCATTACGAGGACAGCGGCACGAGCGTCCACCATTTCCTGCTGGTGGACGACACCGGCGAGTGCGTGATCTCTCCCGACGCCGCCGAGGTCATTTCCAACCGCAAGCAGACGTGGACCGAGGGCGACTACCGTTACACGGAGTGGCTGCTGCTGCCCAAGGGAATCCTCTACGCCATCGGCGAGTTCTCCACCCGGGGCGGCGCCGCGGCCGAGCTCGATGAGCGTGCGGACGTCTCCGCCACGCTCGGCGACTGGAAGCGGGACCCGGCGGCGCTCAGGGGGCGCTTCGACTTGAACCGCGACGGGACGCTCGACCTGAAGGAGTGGGAGCTCGCCCGGCTGCAGGCGCGGCGCGAGGTGCGCAAGAGGCACGCCGAGATCCGCGCGCGCGACGGCGTGCACCTCCTCAAGAAGCCTGCCGACGGGCGCCTGTTCCTGCTCGCGAACGAGCTGCCCGAGAAGCTCGGCCGCCGCTTCGCCTTCTGGAGCTGGGCGCACCTCGCCGTGTTTTTCGGCGCCGGAACGGGCGCGTTCCTGCTGTTGCTGTGACCGGCATGCCGCCGCTCTACAATGAGACGGGATCGTCCCGCGATTCAGGCCGCGTGCCCCGCATGTCCGCATGAAGACCGGCTCCGTCCTCTGCCTCGACTCGAAGGGCTTCCATCGGATGCGCTACACCGATTGGGGCGACCCGGATGCGGACTCCGTGGTGCTCTGCGTGCACGGGCTCACCCGCAACTGCCGGGACTTCGATGTGCTGGCGCAGGCGCTCTCGCCCGACTTCCGCGTGGTCTGCCCCGACGTCGCCGGGCGGGGCCAGAGCGACTGGCTTGGCGCCAAGGAAGATTACGGTTATGCGCAGTACTGCGCCGACATGGTGACGCTGGTCGCCCGCGCGACCGCTGGCCGCGGGGAAAAGCGCATCTGTTGGGTCGGCACCTCGATGGGCGGCATCATCGGCATGCTGCTCGCCTCGCGTCCCAATACCCCGATCGTCAAGCTCGTGGTGAACGACGTCGGGATCACGATCCCCAGGGCGGCGCTCGAGCGCATCGGGGCCTATGTCGGCAAGGATCCGCGCTTCACGGACTTCGAGGCGCTCGAGGCCTACGTGCGCGCGGTTTCGGCGCCGTTCGGCCCGCTGACCGACGAGCAGTGGCGCCATCTGACGCTGCACGGGGCAAGACGGCACGAGGATGGCTCGTGGGGCATGTGCTACGACCCCGACATCGCCGTTCCCTTCCGCCAGGGAAAACTCGCCGAGGTGGACCTGTCGAGCTGCTGGGATGCGATCACCTGTCCGACGCTCCTCCTGCGCGGCGCGCAGTCCGACGTCCTGCCCAAGGAACAGGCAGTCGCAATGAGCCGGCGCGGGCCGAGGCCGAAGCTCGTGGAGTTCGAGGGCGTGGGCCACGCGCCGATGCTGATGGCCGAGGACCAGATGAGGGTGGTGCGCGAGTTTCTACTAGGAGACTGACCGCTCACTCCTTCCTTGCGCCGCCGGCCGCGCCCTGGGGATTGTTTCTCCAGTAGGCCTGCAGCTCGGCGATCGTGACGCGCCCGTCGCGGTCGGCGTCGATCTCGGAGAACTTGTCGGCGAGGTGCGGGAGGTTCCGCGCGAGCTCCTCGCGGCTCAAGCCCGACCCGGGGCCGAGTTCCGCGCGTGGAGCGCGCGCATCGCCGGGCGCCGCTCCCGCCGCAACCGGCGGGCTCGTCTGGAGAAGAGCCTTGCCGCGCGGCCCGCCCGCCTCACCCGTGCGCTCATTGAGGATGTTGGCGCCCTCCATGATCACGAAGAAGATTACGATGCCGAGCGCGATCCAGACATACTTCCTCGTGCTGTCGGGCCTCGCCTCGGCCTCCGGCTCCGCTGCCGCCGGCGCGCCCTTCGTCGCGAGCGGCGCCTGCGGGCTGCGCAGCAAGGCACTCCGCCATTGTTTCGCGTTCTGCGGCCGCCGCTTCTCCTCGAGCGCGAGGCCCCACTGGATCGCCGCGAGGAACTGCGCGCTGTAGCGGTCGCGGCGGGCCGTGAGCTTCTTTCCCGCCCCGTCCATCCGGAGGCGGGTGAGCGCGTCGGGCGGGTTCTCCCCGGTCACCGCGCGGTAGAGCACGGCGGCGAGCGAATAGATGTCCGTCCAGGGCCCCTGCTGCCCGCTCGCGAGGTACAGCTCGACCGGCGCGTAGCCGGGCGTCAGGATGGCGATGACGTCGCGCGCGGCATCGCGCACCGCGAGACGCGCCGAGCCGAAATCGAGCAGCACCGGGGCGCCGTCGGCGCGAATGAAGATGTTGCTCGGCTTGATGTCCCGGTGGAGAAAACCCGCGGCGTGCACCGCTTCCAGCCCGTCGAGCAGCGGGGTGATCATCGCCTTCAAGTGCGCCTCCTCGGGCTGCGGCACCCTCTTCAGGAACTGGTTGAGGGAATGGCCCTTCTCGTAATCCATCACCATGTAGGCGGTGCCGTTCGCCTCGAAGTAGCGGCTGACCCGCACGATGTTGGGATGGCTGAATCTCGCGAGCGTGCGCGCTTCCACCAGGAACTGCTCGAGCCCGTGCTGGTAGTTGTAGGCACTGCTGGTGTCCACCGGCACCACGCTGCCGTCGAGCGCCCGCAGCGCGAGGTCGGCGGGGAGGTACTCCTTGATCGCGACGTCCTTTTCGAGGTGCGTGTCGCGCGCGAGATAGGTGATGCCGAACCCGCCCGCGCCGAGCGCCGACTCGATGCGGTACTCGGCCACCATGGTCCGCGGCGGCAGCGCGTTCTGCTTGACGACGGTGTCAGCCATCAAATCAGTGTATCGAATGCGCTCGCTTCTGACGAGATGCCGCCAGGACGAGGCGGATCGCGGCGGTGGAACCACGAAACGTCGTCGCCATCATTCGTCAATTCTAGAACGGGAAACGATGCAAGCGAACAGCCGGGAGCCTGTCGGACCGATGCGCGGCAAACCCCGGACAAGCCCCGCGCCCGACGCCCTCCGGGACGCTCAAGCCCAGGCAGTGAGGCGTGACTGCATCAGGAGTTGGCGGTTGGCAGTCATCAGTTGGCAGTAGTCGGTGGGCAGCAACGACGCGACATACTGCAGACTGCAAATTGCCTACTGGGAGCCGCCCGCTGCACACTGTCCCCTGCAAACTGAAAACTCCTTCATCCCTCATCCCTCGCTTCGCTCGCCTGCTCCATCGCCTCGAGCAGCACTTCGGGGTCCTGCGCGCCGGAGACGCCGATCTTGCGGTTGAAGATGAAGAACGGGACGCCGCCGATGCCGGCATTGCGCGCCTCCATGTCGCCCTGCTCGACGAGGGCGCGGTCTTCGTCGCTCGCGAGATAGGCGGCGACGGCGGCGCGGTCGAGTCCCGCACGCGCCGCGATGTCGGCCAGCGCGTCCCTGTCGGTGAGATTCGCGCCCTCGATGAAATAGGCGCGGAATAGCTCCTCCGCCAGCGCGTCCTGCTTGCCGGCGCGCTCCGCGTAGCAAAGCAACCGGTGCGCGGTGAGCGTGTTCGGCTGCACCTTGATGTTCTCGAACGCAAACGGAATGCCGACCTGGCTCCCCACGGCGGCGACGCGCGAATAGACGCCGGGGCCGCGCGCGCCGAACTTGCGCGCGACGTATTCCGCGCGCGGCATGCCGCCTTCGGGAATGTCGGGATTCAACTGGAACGGCAGCCAGCGCACGGCCGGCTCGGGGCAATCGGGATGGCTCTCGCGGTAGCGCTCGAGCGCAAGGGCGAGCTTGCGCTTCCCGATGAAGCACCAGGGTCAGACCACGTCGGAGACGATGTCTATCTGCAGTCTTTTTTCGCTCATATCCTCACCCGAAGCCGGGAGGTCGTGAAGTCGGGAGAGCGGGAGATGGAAAGACCGTAAAGTCGGGCGGTCGCAGGATCAGCAGGTCGAAGGTTCGCTCTCGCGCTCTCACGATCTCACGCCCTCACCGTATGCGGTCACTGGTCACGGCTTTTTCCAGTCCTTGAACTGCTCGCGCAGTTTAGCCTTCAGCATCTTGCCCGTCGAGGTGCGCGGGATCTCGGCCACGAACTCGAAGCCGTCCGGCAGCCAATAGGCTGCGAACCTCAGGGCGAGATGATCGCGCAGCTCTTCCGCCGTCGCGGACTGCCCCGGTTTCAGCACCACCACGGCGAGAGGGCGTTCGTCCCATTTCGGATGGGGCACGGCGATGACGGCGGCCTCCGCCACCTTGGGGTGGCCAACGAGCGCGTTTTCGAGATCCACCGAGCTGATCCATTCGCCGCCCGACTTGATGAGATCCTTGATGCGGTCGGTCACCTTGACGTAGCCGTGCTCGTCTATGGTGACGACATCGCCGGTGCGAAACCACCCGTCCGCGGTCCACTTGTCCGCTTCGGCCCCGGCGCCGTGATAGGCCGCGGCCACCCACGGCCCGCGCACTTGCAGCTCTCCCATGGTGTGGCCGTCCCACGGCGCCTCGCCGTTCTCGGCCATCGCCCTCACCTCGAAAAACGGCAGCGGCACACCCTGTTTTGCGCGAAACGCGTAGCGCTCCTCGCCCGGCAGCGCGCCGATCCCGGGTTTGGCGTAGTTCACCGTTCCGACCGGTGTCGTCTCGGTCATGCCCCAGCCGTGAAGCACGCGCAACCCGAAGCGGTCGAAGGCGCGGATCATGGACTCGGGCGCCGCGGCCCCGCCCACCACCATGCGCATCCCCGGCGTGAGCTTCCAGCGCTCGGGCTCCTTCTCGAGCGCCTGCAGGATGCCCATCCAGATCGTCGGCACGCCGGCGGTGAGCGTGACGCGCTCGCTCTGGTAAAGATCGAGCAGGCTGACGGGATCGAGGTGCGGGCCGGGAAAGACGAGCTTCGCGCCAACCATCACGGCGGTGAAGGGGATGCCCCACGCGTTGACGTGGAACATCGGCACCACCGGGCATGCCGCGTCGGCGCTCGCGAGACCCATGACGTCGGGCAGCGCCGAGGCAAACGAATGCAGCACCAGTGCGCGGTGTGAGTAGACGACGCCCTTGGGCCGGCCGGTCGTGCCCGAGGTGTAGCACATCCCGGCCGGATCGTCCTCCTCCAGCGCCACAGGAATCAGCGGTGCCGATCGGGCGATCAGCGCTTCGTAGTCCTCGCACGCCGCCGGAATGGACGATCCGGCTAACGGCACGACTATCACTTTCTCAAATCTCGTGTTCGCGCGAAATTTGTCGAAAAGCGGGAGAAGAACGTCATCCACGATCAGCATGCGGTCGTCCGCATGCTGCGCGATGTAGGCGATGTCGTCGGGATGGAGCCGCAGGTTGAGCGTGTGCAGCACGCCGCCCGCGCACGGGACCGCGAAATAGGCCTCCAGGTGCGCGTAGTGGTTCCACATGAGCGTGGCCACCCGATCGCCACGCTTCAGTCCCATTTGTTGCAGAGCGCCGCCGAGTGCGCGCGCTCTGCGGCAGAAATCGGCGTACGGGTAGCGGTGCAGCGACTTGTCGGGCAGCCGCGAGACGATCTCCGATCCGGGAAAGAGCTTTCCCGCGCGCTCGAGGATGGGCGCGAGCGTGAGCGGGAATTTCATCATCGTGCTGCGCATAGGCTCAATGGCAACCCCTCACCGCCGAAGACGCAGGGGACGCGGCGAAGAAACCCGTAAATCGCGAATGGTGGATGGTGAATCGTAAGAACGCTCTTGCGGGCCAACCGAGGGCCGATTCACGATAGACGATTTACGATTCACGGACTCCTCGCTCAGTTTTTTTCCTGAAGGCCGCGCGCGGCGAAGCGCCGCGCCACCGCGAGCGCGCGGCGGTCCTGCCCGTGATCGAGCGACCACTGCGCGTGGCGCGCGAGCAGCGCCAGCTCCACCGCGCGCCCGACCGTCGTCGCGAAGCGCGGCGCGCCGGCTTCGAGCGCCGCCGCGCCCGCCGGCAACGCCTTGGCGAGCCACGCTGCGGCGTGCTCAAGCCCCTGCTCCGCCACGGCCGATCCGCGCAGGAGTTCGGGCGCGCGCACCCCTTGCAGCAGGAATCCCGCTTCGCGCCTCAGTACCGCCATGCACCCGGCGTCCACCAGCGCGCGCAGCTCGTCGGGCGGGAGCGCGCCAGCCGCATCTTCCCGAATGCGGAGCGCCCCCGCGTCACGCAGCAGCGCGGCGAGCGCGGCATCGCGGGCCCGGTCCGCATCGCTGAACGAGTCGATCGCTTCGGACAGGACCTGCGCCGCCTGCGTCGCGATGAAGATCTTGGCGACGGGGGCAAGCAGTCGCAGCAGTCGCGCCTGCTTCGGGCTCGCCGTCCCGGCCTGCGCCCGTCCCATCAGCTCGCCGAGGAAGAACGTAAGATGCAGCGCGCCCTCGAGCTCGGCCTCGAGCCGCAGCAAGGTCTCCGGGTCGAGGCGCTTTCCGGCGAGAGCAAGGCCGTGGCGCGCAAGCGCCACGGCGCTTACGGCGTCCCAGGCCGGGAGGACAACGGGGACGGAACTCGCTCTAAGCCGGGCTCTTGTCAAATGACTTCAGGCTTCCCGCAAAGAAACCGCCTCCGCATTTTGCGCCTGCCCCTCAAAATACGCCACTCCCGCCAGGCAAGACGCGACGTAATCCACCCGCCCAAAGAAAAACGGGCACGACTTCGTGCCCGCCTTACACCATCCTTGTCCAGCGGCGGTCTTGCGTGAGGATTTTGCCGGACGACAGCCCGACAAAATCCTAGTGCTTCAATGTCATCTTCTCGAGCTCCTCCTTGGTCACGCCGGGAACGTCACCTCTCGCCTGCCAGCGCTTGAGGCTCGAGGCGTCTTCGCCGACCCGGGCCTTGAAGAGCCTCAGGTTCTTCTGCCGCTCGTTTTCGTCCGCGCCGAGGTTGACGTACCTGTTCCCGGGCTTGCCGCCCTTGATGTTCTTGCCATCGTGGAGCCGGCGCATGATGGCGCCCGTGTCCGGCCAGCCGATGAAAAAGAGCAGGGCGGCATGGGTGTCCATGCGCGGGCAGGGGAAGGATGTCCTTGCGGTGGATCACCTCGGACGCCACCGCAAACGGGGCCAGACCCTGGCCCCGTTTCCTGGGATCCAGAGGGACCGATTCCTGTTACGCCTGCCCGGCGGCCTCTACGGTTCGAAAAGCCGCGACGGATGTGTTGAGCCGCAATGACTTCGTCGGTGCCACAGGTGCGCGCGTTTTGCCTCCGCGTGCGCTGCCAACGCGGCGGGACACGGTCGCGCGCATCCGATTTGCATCACTTCTGCGGCAGGGTCCGCGCATAGGCCAGAATATCTACGTGAGTCTGCACGTCAAAGGCGAGCATGGAGATCATCGGCACACCCGGCTGCCCCATTCGAATCTTGTGCAGGGTTTCCCAGGGATTCTCGTTGGCGACGGTGCCGATATATTCGGGATTCTCGGGTGTTCTGAAATTAATTGACTTGCCATCGCTCCCGTGGCAATAGGAGCAGATCGTTTGATAGACTTGCTCGCCCCTCGCCGCATCGCCCTTGACCTTCTTGGTGGGACGGTCGATGTACATATCCATGTCTATTTGTCCGTGGGCGACGAAATGGGCCAAGGACTCCAGGTCTTTCGCCGGTATCAGCTCGCCAAAGCCGTGGGTCTTGTCCTTCAGGATTGCGACGATGGCGCTTTCCGAGGCATAGGTCAGGTTGCGAATGCCCCGTATGCCGGTGTAGCGGCCGCCTTTGCCATAGGCGCCGCTGGCGCCCTTGTAATCCCAGCCGTGACACTCCTTGCAGCGCCAGGTCGACGCCCCTTTTTGCTTGCCGGCCTTGGGGTAGGCGGGGTGCGTTTCCTTGGGAGGTTCCTTACCCAGGGCTGTATACCAATTGTCGTACAAAATGCCACCACGGGTAATCTCGACCGCGTGCCTCGCCGCCGAGAGCCCTTCATGAGCTTCGATCACCTGAGCCTGCACGGCCGCGGGCACCGACGGAAGAGCTGCCGCCGTGAAGGCCAAGACAAAGAGGAGTGACGGTTTCGGAAGAGGCTTTCCCATTTCCTTCTCCTTCGTTCAATGCGTTTGGGGGGAAACTACCCCCGCGCAGCCCTTTGTCGCTTGACCTGGATCAATAAATCGTCCATTTGCGCACGGCCCGCTCGCTCCATCCGCTGCGCCAAGGGACGCGATCGGCGCCCTATTTTCTGCTTTAGCCCCGCACCATCTCATTTCACGGGTTTTGCAGCTGATTCTTGTTTCGCAACCGGATCGAAGCTCACTCAATCCAACGCTCGTTGCCCAGCGCGAAGTGGTATGAAGGCAGCGAAACGGTCAGCGCATGCATCCGGGCGAGATTCTTCGCGATGCCCCGGTAGCGCACCTTCGCATGTCCCCACAGCCGCTGGACCACCAGCTACGGGTGCTCACCGATGGCGCGGACCCGGGAGAGGCGCCGGTTGCGCGCCTCTCGTCCGGGATCACGTCCGCAGCGGTGCGCACGCCCGCGAACTGGCGCATCGTGATCGAGTCGTAGAGCGCCTCCTCGGCACCGGGCCCGGAGAGGTCGTACCACTGCTGCAGGCAGTATTGGGATGACGAGAAGAGCAGGTTTTTCAGGGTTTCCTTAGCAGCCTGTCGGGACGCTAAGTCGGACAGGTTGCTAGCCGCGCAGCGAGCGAAGATCCAGCGGACCGTCGAAGAACCGCGGCACCGATTCGAGGAACCGCTCCGCGCGCTCTTTCGGCCAGCCGCCATGCTCGGAGTTGCCGAGGAACTTGGCCTCGATCTCGGCGCGCGTCAGCGGCTCGCGCGCGCCGCCCCGGATGTGCGGCTGGCGCTCCTCGAGCACCCGCCCGTCCTTCAACGCCATGCGGACGTGCCCGGTGAAAGCTTTCGGATACGGATTGCCCGGGTCGACCACGTAGCGCACCTTCGAGGCGAGCGCCAGGATGCGCTCGTCGCGCACCGTCTCCCCGGTGAAGGCCGACAGTCCCGCTTCCCCGGTCACGAACGCCACCGCAACGTTGAACGGCGCGCTGAACTTGGCGGCGTAGTCGTTCGCGGGCCGGTGCTTGGATGCGAGCGGTTCCCACAGACGGTGGACGTAGCCTTCCGCCGTCTCGCACAGCACGTCGGCCACGTCCTCGGGCTTGATCCCGCGCGCGCGGAGCCTGAGCGCGCAGTCTATGTACGGCTGGTTCATGGTGCCTGTGGCGTAGGGCTTGAACGTGATAGCGTCCATCAGCCACGTCTTTCCGAAGCCGTCGCTCAGCACGCCGTAGTTGCCCTCGATCGAGCGCGCGAAGCCGTGAAACAGGCCGTGTGCGCCCTCGAGCACGGTTCTCGGCCCGAGAAAGCCTTCGCCGCCGATGCGGGCCGCCTGCAGGCCCGCCTGCGCCGCCCACCCCGCGTGCAGGCGCTTGGTCCACGCGCCTTCGGCGAGGTACTCGATGATGCCGCTCGCGAGGCTGCCCGCGCTGCCGAGCGCGTTGACGATCTGCGCGCGCTCGTGGCCGAGGGCGACGGAAGCACCCAGCGCTGCCCCGAGCGTGCCGAGAACGCTGGTGGGATGGAAACCGGCCTTGTGGATCGCCTTGGGGATCACCAGCG
>Ga0209172_10001465_pt1 | contig 49890 bp, 47 predicted proteins | sample LarsenN4metaG_FD_184113 | JGI IMG/M metagenome (GOLD analysis project Ga0209172, IMG submission 184113) | Hot spring sediment bacterial and archeal communities from British Columbia, Canada, to study Microbial Dark Matter (Phase II) - Larsen... ...
CAAGTTGAGGCGGGCGGCCGACAGGAGGTCATTGAACTGAACGTGCGCCTGCTCGAGGCCAAAGGGCCCGGCGGCCTCCGAAGCCACGATCAGAAGATAGGACACGCCCGGCGCCAGCGTACCGCCCGAGAACACTTCGACATCTTCGAGCTGGAACACGGATTGGCTGTCGTCCTTGTCCCTTTCCCTCGTGACCGGGTCGTCCACAAGCCGGTTCCGGTACCGGGCCAGCATTGCGCCCGAGAGCGGAATCCCGGGACGTTCCCACAGGAGCTCTCCCTTCTGCCCGGCTAACCGGTAGCCTCGTTGCTTGAACGCCATCCCGAACTCGTTGAGCCTGGGGAACCCTATGTGGCATTCGAAGCAGGCCAACTTGTGCTCTTTCGCGAACAGGGGAATCGCTGTCACGGGAGGCGGGGAGAGCATCATGGCAGTGCCCACGATCACGGCAAGGCCCAACGCGATGGGTAGCAAACGGTTCATGGCGCAGCCCTCCTTCTGGGACCGGCCTCACTGTTTCAGCTCCGGGTGCTCATGCGGCTCCGCCTTGCCGCCGTGGGAAAAGGTGTGCTCGTAAGCCATGACCTGCCAGCGCTGCTCCTCGGTGAGCAGATTCTTCCAGCCCTGCATCTTGGTCTTCGACACGCCTTCAGAAATACGCCAGAACCAGTACTCCTCCGTGAACCGGTTCATGTTCTTGGCGTTCCTGAGGTCCCTGGCCCCGCGGCCTTTCCGCGTCGGCTGGCCGTCGCTCCCGTGGCACTCGGCGCAGACGACTTCAGGGTTCGTTTTGCCTTCATAAATCGCCTGTCCGGCCTCGATCATCTTGGGATCCGTCCACCATCCGCTGGGCATCTTCTTGCCTTTGTACTCATCGGGTACGGGCACCAGCGGCACCGGTTCCTCCTCTTTGCTCTCACCGAATCCGAAGATGGCCAGGACTTCGCCGGCACCGAGCGTGAGACTCATCCCCACGAACAGCAAAGCGGCGGCGAGGCTATGCCCCGACATAAGGGAGCCGGTTTGCAGGCTCGCTCCTGTGCTGCCACGGCCGAATGCCATCGTGATCCTCGACCTGCCCACGATTCGCCAGGTCAGGGGGCAAAACGCCCTGGGCGACCGCCGGATCGAGCCCCAAGTCGCTGCTCACGAGGAAGGGCCTCCGTCTGAGCCAGCCTTACACCTGTGGCTCAGCAAGGGACGGGCCAGCGCGAAACGGTTGAGCAAATGCGGAGTCCTGTAGAAAAGCCCGCAACTTAGTCCTCGAACGACGATTGCCGGGGTCGCCCGGCAGGGAATCCTGCTACAGGGATGACGCTAGGTAGTGGAGCGGAACGCCACAAAACAGATCGGAATCCAGCGGGCAGAGAAAGGCGTGCTTGCGCAGTTGAACCCTGCAAATGCCGGGCCCGCACCGGCACGTTGGCCGGGAGGAACTCGTCAGCGCGAGTGCCGCCGTCGGTTGAAATGCCGTGGACCGGAGACCTCCTGCGGGATTAGCGGGCTATCGGAGGCGCAAGGTCAAAAGCGGCGGCTTCCAGACGCTCGGGCGACTTGGGTTCGGACGAAGTCGGCGGGCCGCCGGTAGAATGCCGCCGTTCGCCGGCCAGTGTGTAGTACAAGACCGGGATGACGATCAGCGTGAGCAAGGTTGACGCGCCGACGCCGAACAGCAGCGAGACCGCCAAGCCCTGGAAGATCGGGTCGAGAATGATCACGAACGCGCCGACCATCAATGCAGCCGCGGTCAAGAGAATCGGTCGCGTGCGGATCGCGCCCGCCCGGATGACCGCCTCCTTGAGCGGCAAGCCCGCCGCCTCCTGCGCCTCGATGAAATCCACCAGGAGGATGGAATTGCGGACGATGATTCCCGCCAGCGCGATGAAGCCGATCATGGAGGTCGCCGTGAAGTAGGAGCCGGTTAGCCAGTGCCCCGGCACGATGCCGATCAAGGTCAGCGGGATCGGGGCCATGATGATGATCGGAGTCAGGAACGACTGGAACTGTGCGACGATTAACAGATAGATCAGCAGCATGGCGGCGGCGAACGCGAGGCCCATGTCCCGGAAGGTTTCGTAGGTGATGTGCCATTCGCCGTCCCACTTCATGGAGAACCGCGCTTCGGACCAGGGTTGCGTGGCATAGTGCTGCTCCAGCGTATAGCCTTCCGGGAGCCGGAGCGCTGCCAGTTGTGCGCCAACGTCCGCGACGCCGTACACGGGACTCTCGGTTTGTTCGGCGCCACCCACGTCGCCGACGACATAGACGACCGGCTTCTGGTTCTTGTGGTAGATCGCTTTCTCCTCGACCGTCTGCTCGAGCACAAGAACCTCCGAGAGCGGCACCATGTCGCCGGCGCTGCTGCGGACTGCGATCTCGCCCAGGGGCTCGACGCCGGTCCGCTCGGCCAACGGCAGGCGCAGCACAATCTGGACCGGCGTCTTCTCCTGTGGAATGTGCACCAGCCCGATCCTGGTCCCCTCCAGCGCCATCCGGAGCGTCCGGACAATTTCCTCTGATGGCACGCCGGCGAGTGCGGCCTTCACCCGGTCCACGGTATAGACGTACTTGACCTGGTCGGCTTCGACGTAATCATCCACGTCCACCACCCCCGGCGTCGTCTCGAGAAGCGCACGGACCTGCTTGGCGATCGCCATCTGCCGCGCGTAATCGGGGCCGTAGATCTCGGCAACCAGCACCGACTGCACGGGCGGCCCGGGCGGCACCTCCACCACCTTCACGTTGGCTCCGTACTGTTGGCCCAGGCGTCGTGCTTCGGGGCGGAGGCGCCGCGCAATCTCGTGGCTCTGCGCGGCGCGTGCGTGCTTCGGCGCCAGATTGATCTGGATATCGGCCTGATGAGGTGCGTCGCGCAGGAAGTAATGGCGCACGAGCCCGTTGAAGTTGAACGGCGAGGCCGTTCCCACGTAGGCCTGGTAGTCCCGCACCTCCGGCACGGTTCGCACGAACTGGGTCAGCGCCTTGGTCACGCGCGCGGTTTCTTCCAGCGTGGTGCCTTCCGGCAGGTCCACGACAAGCTGCAACTCGCTCTTGTTATCGAACGGCAACATCTTCACCGCGACGCTCCTGGTGTAGAACAGCAGGAGCGAGCCGGCGAGCAGCAGTGCAACGAGGCCCAGGACTCCCCACGCGAGAAGCGGATGCGCCAGCACGGGCGAGAGGAGGCGCTGATAGAAGAGACGCGTCCGGCCATGCGGCTCCTCGTCGTGGCCAGCCCGGTTCATCACGACCCCGTCGCGGTAGCACTTCTGGCAGAACCAGGGGATCACCACGAAGGCGATCACCAGCGAGAAGAACATGGCCAGGGAGGCGTTAATGGGGATCGGGCGCATATAGGGACCCATGAGCCCGCTCACGAAGGCCATGGGCAGTAAGGCGGCGATGACGGTGAAGGTGGCCAGGATCGTCGGGTTGCCCACTTCGTCCACCGCGTAGATGGACGCCTCACGGTGGGGGCGAAGCCGCAGCAAAAGATGGCGATACGTGTTCTCCACCACCACGATCGCATCGTCCACGAGAATGCCGATGGAAAAGATCAGCGCGAACAGCGTGACGCGGTTGATCGTGTAGCCGATCAACATCGAGGCGAAGAGCGTCAGCGCGAGCGTCAGCGGGATCGCGATCGAGACCACCAACGCGGGGCGCGGACCCAGCGCCACACCGAGAAACCCCACAACGGCCACGATCGCGATCAGCAAATGCCAGAGCAGCTCATTGGCCTTCTCGTTTGCGGTCTCACCGTAATCGCGCGTGACAGTGACGCGAACCTCGGCGGGGATAATTGTTCCCTTCAATGCCTCGACGTGCTTGATAACGTCCCGCGCGACCGTGACGGCATTGGTGCGAGCTTGTTTGGCGACGGCGACGGTTACAGCGGGAGTTTCGTGAGGCGGGAGGCGGGAGGCGAGGGGCGAGGGGTCAGACGGGCCAACGCCGAACCAGACATAGCTCGTCGCCTCGCCGGGTCCGTCGGTCACCTCCGCGACCTGGCGGAGGTAGATCGGACGTCCCCCGCTCGATCCCATGACGAGGGATTCCAGGTCGTTCTTCGATCTGATGAATCGGCCGGTTTCCACCAGGTACTCCCGGTTCTGGCTCGAGAACCGGCCAGCCGGCAGCGCCAGATTTTCGCCGCGGATGACGCTCCCCACCTGGAGGGGTGTGAGGCCGTACGCTCGCAGGCGCGTCGGATCGATCTGCACGCGCAATTCGCGCTCACGACCCCCGACGATGAACCCGCCGGACGTCCCCGGTGTCTTCTTGACTTCCTCCAGGACGTGCTCGCCGATCTGGTGAAGCTCGAAGTCGGTGTAGCGGTCGCTGGAGAGGGTCACCGTGACGATCGGGACATCGTTCACATCGCGGGGTTTGACGAGGAACGGCCCGGCCCCGGGAGGCATCAGGTCCTGCTTGGACATAAGCTTGTCGTAGAGGTCCACCAGGCTCCCTTCCATGGGTTCGCCGACGTAGAATCGCACGATGAGCAGCGCCGCGCCGGGCCGTGAGATGGAATACACGTACTCCACGCCGCGGATCTCGGAGATGGCGCGCTCCAGGGGCTTGGTGAGCTGCTCCTCGACGACTTTCGCCGCGGCGCCGGGAAACGGCAGGAACACGTCGGCCATGGGCACGACGATTTGCGGTTCTTCTTCGCGGGGCGTCAGAAGCACGGCGGCCAGCCCCAGCAGGAGCGACGCCAGGATGATGAGCGGGGTCAGCTTGCTGGTGATGAAGGCCGCGGCGATACGGCCGGACAGACCGGGACGGTATGGGTGATTGGATGATGTCATCGGTCAGTGGCCATTGGTCAACAGACGAACGGTGCTCTTGTCATGGTGCCCTATAGGCCTAGACCAGTGACGGTTGACCATTGGCGTTCCTACAGCGGCGCGGGCGCGGCCACGGCTTGCGTCACTTCCACCCGCGCGCCGTCGACCCCTTTTGACGCATCGGCCAGGATGCGTTCTCCGACGTTAAGTCCGGAGAGGATCTCCACGGAATCCGGAAAGGTGCGGCCGACCTTGATCCAGCGCAGATGGGCCACGCCGTCCGCGCCCACCACATACGCGCCCGTGAGTTCGCCCCGTTCGACCACGGCGGCTTTGGGAACCGTGATCGTGGCGCCCTTCCCTTTGTCGAGCTGCATCCGGCCGAACATGCCGCTCTTCAGCCCGGGCGCGGAGGGAAGGTCCAGCTTCACCAGAAACGTGTGCGTGCTCGGGTCACCGGTAGGCCTGATGCGTGACACCGTGCCTTGCAAGGGGGACGGTCCCAGGGCATCCACGACGACGGGGATCGCGGCGCCGAGCGCGATCGCGTGAATGTCGCGCTCAGCCACGGTGGCCTCCAGCCGCAGGAGTCGGGGGTCTTCTATCTTCAACAACGGCTGGCCCGGGGACGCAAGCTCGCCGACTTCCACCCGGCGCTCGGTAATGACGCCGTCGAACGGTGCTTTGATGACGGTGTAGCTGAGTTTGGCCAACGCGGCGCGCTTAGCGGCTTCGGCGACCTTGAAGGCCCGGGTGGCGTTGTCCAGCTCCTGCTTGGCGACGGAATCCTCTTTGAACAGGCGCTCCATCCGTTCGCGGTGTGTACGCGCGTTCTCGACCTCAGCCTCCGCGCGGGCCACCTCGGCGCGCAGATCGCGGCTGTCCAGCACCACCAGCGTCTGACCCTTGGTCACCGCGGCGCCTTCTCGCGCGCGCAGGTCCTCCACGGCGGCTTGAATCTGGCTGGAGAGGGTCGCCTGCGACGCGGCCGCGACCTGACCGGTCACCTCGATCCGGGTGGGCACCTCGGTGGACCTGACCTCGAGGACCGCCGCGTGCACGGTCGGAGCGGCCCCCGGAGCCCGGGGGGGAGGGGCCTCTTCCCGCTGGCAGGCGGCGAACAACAGGATGGCTGAGGCCGCAAGAAGCGTGAAGCGTGAAGCGTGAAGGGCGATATCTGAGCAAGGGGTCATGGTCTTTTCTCAAATTGTCCTGTGACCAACTGCACTTTGGCGAGTCCGATCCGCTCGTCATACAGTGCCCGCGTCCGGTTCTGCTTCGCCTGGTTCAGGACCAGCTCGGCCGTCAGGAGATCGAGCACCGACGCGATGCCGGAATTATAGCGGTTTCTGGTGATCCTGAGATTTTCTTCTGCTTGCGCGACGGCGCTTTCGCTCACGGCGATCCGCTCGCGCGCCGCGGTCAGGCCGTAAGACGCCTCGACCACCTCCACCTCGATCTCCCGGCGCTTGGCTTCGAGCAGCTCGCGCGCCTTGTCCTGCTGGGCGCGGGCCCGGCGAATCGCGGCCGCATCCCCCAGCCCGTTGAACAAGTTGAAGCTGAACAGACCGAGCGCGACATAATTGTTCGACCCGTTGGGACTGAACGGAGCGGTATTGTTCAACTCGTAGCTGGTCTGGACGTTAAACGTGGGGAGATAGGCGGACTTGGCCAGTTGAATGTGGGCATCGGCTTTCCGCAATTCCGCTTCGAGCGCGCGAAAATCGGGTCGGGCCTCGAGCGCCTTGGGGACGGCCGCATCGGGAGCCTGCGCGCTCGGACCGGACGGGGTCAGGGATTCCGAGACGTCCACGGGCTCGTCCAGCCCGATGGCATGGCGCAGGACGATGGCGGCCACGCGCACGGCCTGGTCCGCGCGGATGGCCTCTTCGCGGAGCGCTGCGAGGCGCACCTCCGCCTGGAGCAGATCGGACTTGACGGTGGCGCCGCCCTCGAACCGGGAGCGGATCTGTCTGGCGCTGGCTTCGGCGATCTGGACGGTTTCGCGGGACACGGTCAGCGCTGCCTTGGCGAGCACCAGATCGTAGTAGGCCTTCGTCACCCCGAAGAGCACGCGCTGGCGCGCATGCTCGACGGTCTCCTCCGACGCGGACCGCCCGATATCGGCGATCTCGATGTTCAGCCGCTCGCGCCCACCGTTGTACAGCGGCTGGACGAGGCTCACCGCTGCGCGCCAGTTTTCCTTCGTCCCAGGGCTGTTGAGAGTGATGGGGTTAAAGTCAGCCGCTGTGAACCGGCCCTGGTTGAGCAGGATGCTGAACGCCTGGGCCGGGTTGTTGGTGTTCACGTAGGTCTCGCTGGCTTCGATCTTCGGCAGCCACCCGGAGACGGCGATGTGCCGCTGGGCATCGGCGGCCTGCAAGTCCTGGCGCGCCGCGCGCAGGAGGGGATTCCGCTCGCCGGCGAGGTCGAGCGCCTGGGCCAGCGTCAGCTCGCGCGCGGCGTCCGCCCGGCCGGGGGCGGGCAACAGGACCCCCGCGAGGACCAGGGTCAGCACAAACAGGTCACTCACCATGGCACGCGTCGAAGGATTCATGATCAGACTCCTCTCTCCATAAAAAAGGGCGAGAGGCTCGAGGCGAGCGGCGAGAGGACCATCCCTCTTGCCCCACACCTCATGCCCCGCGCCCCGTGCCAGCGAAGCTCGTTATTCCTGCACGCCGAGTTTGCGCAGTAGCGTCATCATCGGACACCAACCCGTGACGGCTGACTGGATCAAATTGACCCCCACGAACGCGGCGAAGTAGTTCCAGTACGGGTGGACTGTGGCGCCGAGGATGACGGCCAGGAGAACGAACGCGCCTGCAATGAGTCGCAGCCATTCGTTCACTCGCATGGTCATACGGACCCCCCTCCTCTCTACCGAATCTGCGGGTATAGAGCCAGCTTTACGTAAAAAGATTCGGGGCGCGCGTCTGCCTGGGTCTTGAGCTCACTTGCGACGCGGCAGGATGTGAAGGGGCGTGCCGGTGAACTGGAACTCCTCCCGCAGCCGGTGCTCGAGGTGGCGGAGATACGGCTTGCCGAGGTCTTCGGGATGGCCGACGAAGAGCGCGAACGTCGGAGGCCTGGTCGCGACCTGGGTCATGAAGACGGATTTGACGGCCTTCATGGGCTTCCCCTTCCGCACGGGCAGCGGATGCTCCTCCAGCAGCCTTTGGATGAACTGGTTCAGCGGGCCCGTCGGCACGCGTCTGGTGAACGCCGCGTGGACCTGGTCGATCAATGGAAAGAGATCGCCAAGGGAATCCCGTTTGAGGGCGGAGCCGAACAAGGTGGGCGCCCAGGTCAGGAAGGAGAAGCGGCGCCGGAGTTCCGCGGTATATTGCGCCTGCGCGGCTGGATCGCCGGACCGCAGGTCCCACTTGTTGACGAAGATAAGACACGCGCGCCCTTGCTTGAGCGCGAGGCCCGCGATCTTGGTGTCTTGCTCCGTGATGCCTGCGACAGCATCCAGCAGCAGGATGACCAGATCGGACCGCCCCATGGCGCGTAGCGCCCGCGCGACGCTGTAGCCCTCGACCCCGCGTTCGATCCGTCCGCGCCGGCGAATGCCCGCCGTGTCGGTGAAGAGGTAGGTCCGGTCCCGGAGGCGGATGAGCGTGTCCACGGCGTCGCGCGTCGTGCCCGGCATCTCGCTGACGACCATGCGCTCCTGCCCGAGCAGGGCGTTGATGAAGGTGGACTTGCCGACGTTCGGCCGACCGACGACCGCGATGCGAGGACACTGCGGTGCCGCCGCTGCGCCGGCCTCCGGCAGGAGCGGGTACACGGCCTCCAGCAACTCGTCCACGCCGAGCCCGTGCTCGGCCGACAAGGGATACAGCCGATCCTGTCCGAGGCGATAGAAGTCGGCGAGCAACGGCTCCGACTTTGGCGTATCGATCTTGTTGATGGCGAGGAACACCGGCTTCCTGACGCGTCGGAGCAGCGCGACGATCTCCTCGTCGGCCGGCGTGAGCCCGGTGCGGCCGTCCAAGACGAAGATCAGGATATCCGCCTCGGCGATCGCGATCTCCGCCTGGTGCCGAATCAGCGCGAGCATGCCGTCGGTGGCTGCCGGGTCGAGCCCGCCCGTGTCCACCAGCCGGAAGGGCCGGCCGCGATAGGTGCCGTCGCCATAGTTCCGGTCGCGGGTCACCCCCGGCACGTCGTCCACGATCGCGGCCTTGGTTCCGAGCATGCGGTTGAACAGCGTGGATTTGCCGACGTTCGGCCGGCCGATGATGGCGATCAGCGGCGCAGACATGGTCAGTGGTCAATGGACAATGGTCAACGGGGAAGCGCGAGGAGATGCAACGGAACCGTATCACAGCACTGTGCCGAAGACAATGAACCTGCACCCATAGGTCGTGTCGGAGTATAATGGTCATCGGCCATGGACCATCGACCATCGACCATATCATCGGGCAACGGCTTCGATTGGTCCGAGATCGACGACGTCCTGCTGGACATGGACGGCACGCTCCTGGACCGGCACTTCGACGATTTCTTCTTCGAAGAAGAGCTGCCCCGGCGCTACGCGGCGCTGCACGGCCTGGGTATCGACAAGGCGCTGAAGCATCTCCTCGTCATGTACCGGTCCGTCGAAGGTGAGCTGGACTGGACGGATCTCCATTACTGGACGCGCCGGCTGGGCATTGACCTCGTCGCGCTCACCAAGGAGTTCGATCACTTGATCACGCTCCACCCGGACGCCGTGGACTTTCTCGCCCATGTGCGCGCGCAGGGCAAACGGGTGCACGTGGTCACGAACGCGCATGAATCTGGAATCGCGATCAAGGTGTCCCGAACGGGCGTGGATCAGTATGTAGACGGGATCCTGAATGCCTTTCAGGTGGGGTATCTCAAGATGCGCCCGCAGTTCTGGCCGGCCTGCCAGCGCCTGCTCGGGTTCGACCCGGGGCGATCCTTATATATCGATGATGACGAAGCCTGCCTGGCGGCCGCCGACTGGTACGGGATCGCCCATGTCTACCACCGGTCCAAGTCCAGCTCGCGCGTGCCCCCGCAGCCCTCCGAGCGGTACCGGTCTATCGAAAGCCTTCACGCGTTGATGGCCGCGCCGCTTGCGGATCGCTGAACACGAAACACTGCCCTGTCGGCTGTCCCCGTTCATCGTTCCGCGATCATTGTTTCGGGGTCGCCGTTCCTCGGTACATGTCGGCCCCCAGACGGGGGACACCGGCCATGACGTAGCGGTCCAGCCGGGTCAGCTCGAAGCCCGCCTCCTCGATCAGCGCGTCGATCCGCCGGTTCAGGTGGCACCCGCCGGCGATCACGCGCTGGATCGGATCCAGTCGGTCCTGCCACTTCGCGATGTTCGCCTCGTCGCTCCGGCCATGTTCCAGGAACACGAACGTGCCGGCCCCCTTCAGCACCCGTCGGACCTCGCGCAAGGCGGCGAGGACATCGGGAATCGTGCACAAGGTCCATGTGCTGACCACGTAGTCGAAGCGCCCCGATGCGAACGGCAGCACTTCCGCCGAACGATGCATGAGCTGCACCGGCACCGAGGCGGCGGCCAGGCGCTTCACCACCCGATCCGGCAGAAGATTGGCCGGGTCCAGCACCGTGAGCCAGGAGACCGTCTTGGGATAGAAGGGGAGATTGAGGCCCGTGCCGAAGCCGATCTCCAGGACATCGCCGCGCACGTCGGCGAGGACCTGCTGCCGTTGCTCCTGGAACCGGGGCCCGGCCATCACCCAGTCCATCACTCGGGGGAAGATCTGATGCGCGTAGAAGCCCATTGGGACTCGGATGTTGCTTAGCCTAGCATGGGGAAAGCCGCGGAGCTAGCGGCGCGGGGGAATTTGCGAAGAGCCGTTGCCCGGTTCGCTGCCTTGTGAGCCCCCCTGGTCTATGCTAGATTGGCCGCGGTTCAGACAAACCAGAGTATGAGCCGCCCCTACGACCACAGGACAGTCGAGCGTCGCTGGCAGCAGCACTGGGAGCGTGAGCGCACGTTCTGCGTGACCGAGGATCCCGCCAAGCCGAAGTTCTACTGCCTGGAAATGTTCCCGTATCCGTCAGGTCGCATTCACATGGGCCACGTGCGCAACTACGCCATTGGTGACGTGGTAGCTCGCTACAAGCGTATGCGCGGGTACAACGTGTTGCACCCGATGGGCTGGGATGCGTTCGGCCTGCCGGCCGAAAACGCCGCAATCGAGCGGGGCGTGCACCCGGCGGCCTGGACGCACGACAACATCCTCTATATGAAGGGGCAGCTCAAGCGTATGGGCCTGTCCTATGACTGGGACCGCGAGGTTTCGACCGACGCGCCGGAGTACTACCGTTGGAACCAGTGGTTCTTCCTCAAGATGTACGAGCGCGGGCTGGCCTATCGCCGGCAGGCGGCGGTGAACTGGTGCCCGAGTTGCGAAACCGTGCTTGCCAACGAGCAAGTAGAGGACGGGCGCTGCTGGCGCTGCGACGCCGTGGTGATCCAGAAGGACCTCGAGCAATGGTTCCTGAAGATCACGGACTACGCTGAGGAGCTGCTGCAAGGGCTGGACCGCCTGACCGGCTGGCCTGATCGCGTCCTCGTGATGCAGCGGAACTGGATCGGGAAGAGCGTCGGCATCGAGGTGGACTTCCCACTGGCCGACCCCCTCGACGGGCTCGGGGCCGTCCGGATCTTCACCACCCGTCAGGACACGATCTTCGGCGCCACCTTCATGAGCCTGGCGCCGGAATCGCCGCTGGTCGAGCGGCTCATCGCGGGGCGGCGCGAAGCCCCTGCAGTACGCGAGTTCGTGGCCCGCGTCTCTCGCCAGGACCGGGCGATCCGGGCCGCGACGGACCGTGAGAAAGAGGGCGTCTTCACGGGCGCATACGCCCTCAACCCGTTCACCGGGGACCGGATTCCGATCTGGGTCGCCAACTTCGTGCTGTACGAATACGGCACCGGCGCGATCATGGCCGTGCCGGCGCATGACCAGCGCGACTTCGAGTTCGCGCATAAGTACGGGATCCCGATCCGGCTGGTGATCCAGAATCCTTCCGGCACGCTGGATGAGGGCAATCTGGAGGCGGCCTACGAGGAGCAAGAGGCGGCGGGCCGGCTGGTCAACTCGGGCCAGTTTACGGGGCTCCCGGTGCCGGAGGCCCAGACGAAGATCGCGGACTTTGTCGAATCCAAGGGCCTCGGGCGCCGGACGGTGAACTACCGGCTGCGGGACTGGGGTGTGTCCCGGCAGCGGTATTGGGGAACGCCGATCCCGATCGTCTATTGCAGCGCTTGCGGAGTCGTGCCGGTTCCCGAGCGCGATCTGCCGGTCCGTCTGCCCACCGACGTGCCGTTTACCGGCAAGGGGGCCTCGCCTCTGGCGCACGCGAAGGACTGGCTGCACGTTCCCTGCCCACGATGCGGTCGGCCCGCACAGCGCGAGACGGATACCATGGACACGTTCGTGGATTCGTCCTGGTACTTTCTGCGCTACTGCTCGCCGCGCGAAGCGGCGCGGCCGCTCGATCCCGCGGCGACCGGCTACTGGATGGCCGTGGACCAGTACATCGGCGGCATCGAGCATGCGGTGCTCCACCTCCTGTATGCGCGGTTCTTCACCAAAGTCATTCGCGACCTTGGGCTCGCCAAGGTGGATGAGCCCTTCACTCATCTGCTGACGCAAGGAATGGTCTGCAAGGAAACGCTGCGCTGTCCGACGCACGGTTGGCTGTTACCGGCGGAAACCGTCGGGTCGGAGCAGGGAGGCTGGCGCTGCGCCAGGTGCCAGGCAGAAGGCCGTTCCACCGAGGTCGAGCGCGGGCGAACCGAGAAGATGTCGAAGTCCAGGAAAAACGTCGTCGATCCGGAGCACCTGATCGAGACCTACGGCGCCGACACGGCGCGGCTCTTCTCGTTGTTCGCGGCGCCTCCGGAAAAGGACCTGGACTGGAGCGACTCAGGGGTCGAAGGGGCGTCACGGTTCTTGAACCGGGTGTGGCGACTCGTTGCAGACACGCTCAACGATGAACACGGAATGCTGAAGGAAAAGGGGCAGAGACAGCCGTGTGGAACGAGCGCGGAGTCCTTGCGGGTGCTCGATGTGCGGCGCCTGACCCATCGCACCATTAAGAAGGTCACTGACGACATCGAGCGCGAGTTCCAGTTCAACACGGCGATCGCGGCGCTGATGGAATTGGTGAACGGGCTCTACAAGTTCGTGGGGGAACGCGAGTCCGCGCCCGCGCCGGGCGACGGGGCGGCGCTGCGCGAGGCGCTGACCGCGCTGGTCGCGTTGCTCGCGCCTTTCGCGCCGCATCTGGCCGAGGAGCTGTGGCGGCAGATGGGGCACCCCGGCAGCGTCGCGCACCAGCCCTGGCCGTCCTACGATCCTGCCCTCGTGGTCAGCGAGCGGCTGACCATTCCCATCCAGGTCAACGGGAAGATCCGGAGCAAGATTGAGGTGCCGGCGGATGCGGGCGAGCAGGAGATCGTCGCGCTGGCGCGGCAAGACGGCAGACTGCAGGAGTGGCTCCAGGGCAAGACACCGCGCAAAGTGATCTACGTCCCGAAGAAGCTGGTGAACTTCGTCCTATAGGAAGAAGCAAATAGCGAGCCGCTCACAGCGGGTAGCGTTGGGTTACCGCGGTGACTTTCGCTCGTAACTTTGCCATGCGATGGTCGCAATTGGCTATTAGCTGCTCGCTACTTGCCCTCTCCGGCTGCGGCTATCAGTTCCAGGTCGAGGGCGCCGGGCCGACGGTCGGCGGGGTCGCACCGGCCGCCGCCAAGCCGGCCGGCGAGGCGCCCCGGCTCGCCATCCGGATGTTCGAGAACAAGACCTTCGAGCCCAACATCGAGGTCAAGGTGACGGGCTACGCGCGTCGCGAGTTCTCGGCGGGCAGCGGCGCGCGCGTGATGACGGACGGAGAGGCGACCGACTACGTCCTCAAAGGGCAGGTCATCGGCGCCGGCGTGACCTCCCTGACCTTCACACTGCAAGGCACCTTTGAGAGCCGCGCCACCGTGACGCTGAACGCACGAGTGGAGCATGTCAAAACCGGCAAGGTCGTCTGGAACCAGGCCGCCACGGGGTCGTCCGAGTACTTCGTGACGCAGGATTTGCAGTTCAATCGCGTCCTGGAGAATCGCGCGATGGAGCAGGCCGGGATCCTCGCGGCGCAGGACCTGGCTACGCGTTTCCTGTATCTGGTGGAATCGGGCGAACTCGCGCGATTGACCGCCGCCGGCGGCATCACGCTGCCGTCCGCCCCAAGCCCCCTGGCTCCCAGCCCTGCGCCATCTCCCGGCGGTCCGTTCGGGAGATAGATTCACCGGGTCGATCGGCATGAAACCGCACGAACTGGCAGCGCATCTTCGGTCGCATGGGCCCGCGGCTCTGTATCTCGTGTGCGGGGAGGAAGACTTGATCCGGGAGGAGGCGACCGCGGCGATCAAAGCGGCCGTGCTGGGCGCGGACCCCGGGGGCGTGGGCCTGGAGGGCTTCAATTCGGACCTCTTGTATGGCGATGAGAGCGATGCAGCCGAAATCCTGGCCCGGGCGTCGGAGGTGCCAGCCTTTGCGCCGCGTCGGCTCGTGATCGTCAAAGACGCGGACCGGTTGCCGACGCGCGAGGGCGAGGCGCTGCTGCCCTACCTGGCGGCTCCGTGCGAATCCACGACTCTGGTGTTCGTGGCCGCCCGGCTCGATCAGCGGATGAGATTCGGCAAGACGCTGAAGGACCATGCCGTGGTCGTGGACTGCGCGCCGCCATTCGGTGCGCAGATCACCTCGTGGGTGCGAGCGGAAGCGGAGCGCATCGGGGTGCGCCTGAACGACGAAGCCCTGCTGCTCGTCACAGAGCTGGCGGGGGAGTCCCTACGCCTGGCCAGGCAAGAGCTGGAGAAACTGGCGGCTTACCTTCCCCTGGGCAGAACGGCCGGCGCGGACGCTGTCGAGGCGGTGCGCGGGGGGGTGCCGGGCGCTTCTGTCTTCGATCTGGTCAAAGCGATCGGGGCCGGTGATCGTGGGCGTGCCTTGCGGATTCTGGCGAGGAACCTGGAAACCGGCGAAGCGCCGGTCCGGATTCTCGGCTCCCTGCTGTGGCAGTACCGGCAGCTCTGGAAGGCAAAGGAAGCAGCGGCGCGATCCGGGGGCGCGGAGGCCGCCCGGCTCTTTCGGATGCCGCCCTACGAGGCGAAGGCTTGGCTAGGCCGGTTCACGCCCACGCACTTGGGAAGCGCGTTCCAGCGGTTTCATCAGACCGATGCCCGGCTCAAAGGCGGCAGTGCGAGCAAGCCGGCACTCGTGCTCGAGTCGCTGCTGCTCAATCTCTGTGACGAGGTCGCATCCGGGAACGCACGGAGAGCAAGCCAGTCCCCGCCGCCGCGGAGGCCGGGCCCGGCGCCTTCGGCGAGGACGGATGGGGGCACGGCTAACGTGAAGCGGTGAGTGCATTCACCTTCGCGGCGAGGCGGGAGATCCGTCGGGACACGGCGTTACGCTTGAGCACCCCTTTGGTCGCAGCCTTGTGCAGGGCTGAGGTGGCCTCACGGAGCGACGCCTTCGCTTGGTCCACGTTTTTCTGCTCCAGGGCGGTCAGGACCTTCCTGGAGATCGTCTTAACCGCGGTCAAGACGGCTCGATTGCGCTCCTGGCGCTTCAACGCTTGCCGCGCGCGCTTGATCGTGGACTTGTGAATGATCGGCATGGGTGAAGATCCTCCTCGAATTGGGCGCTAGTCTGTAACACAGGCCACGCCGAGCCGTCAAGCAGGTTGGTGGAGGGGTTCCATGGCATCTGTGAACGCCCGTGACCGGCTGATTCTCGCCTTGGACGTGCCTTCGGTCGACGAGGCCGAAGGCCTCCTCTCTCGCGTGGACGATGCCGTCAGCTTCGTGAAGATCGGGCTGGAGCTCTATTCCGCGTCAGGGCCTGAGGTCGTCCGCCGCATGCTGGCACGGGGCAAGCGCGTGTTTCTGGATCTCAAGTTCCTCGACATAGAGGAGACGGTCCGTCGCGCCACTGCCCGCGTCGCGGAGCTGGGCGTGGAGTTTCTGACTGTGCACGCGAACCGGAAGGCCCTGCGGGCGGCCGTCGATGCCCGCGACGCGGCGGGGAGCGCGTCCCGGCTCAAACTGCTGGCGGTGACCGTGCTGACCAACTTCGATGCCGGCGATCTGCGCGACATGGGGATCCAGTGGAGCGTCGCCGATCTCGTCGCCGCACGCGCCAAGCTGGCCGCGGATGTTGGCTGTGACGGGGTGGTCGCGTCGGGCGAGGAGCCGGCGGCCATTCGCCGCCAAGTCCGCCAGTCCTTCTTAATCGTCACGCCGGGTATCCGCCCGTCGGGGACAGGCGTGCAGGATCACGCGCGCGTGACGGAGCCAGCGCAAGCGATTCGCGCCGGGGCGGATTACCTCGTCGTCGGACGGCCGATCCGGGATGCGAAGGAGCCGCGAGCCGTTACGGACGCGATCGTGGCCGAGATGCAGGCCGCCTTCGATGCGCGAGAGGCGCAGCTGAATCGCTAGCCCGAGCCGAGCGCGGTGCCGGCGACTCGGCTCCATCCCCGTTGCGACCCCCCTAGCCATTTGTTATGATGCGGCCTCCGCAGCCTGATGCTGCACAAGACTCGGGCGGTGGGTGTAGCTCAACGGTTAGAGCGCTGGACTGTGGCTCCAGAGGTTGCGGGTTCGAAACCCGTCACTCACCCCAACCCCCCTCCTCCTCGCTCCTTTCACCGTCAGTCCGTTGCAGCTTTCTCCTCGAGCGCCGGTGGCGGCCGGGTTGCTGACACATGACGCCGTTTTTCTTGTCGGGTCCTGAGCGTTCCCGTATACTCCACCACAGGGGATCTTTTCTTCTTCCACCTCTCCACGTTGTCGCCGGCGCCGGCGGTCGTCCGGGATCGGTGGTTCGACCGTGCTCACCACAGGTGGTTCGACTGGGCCTGCCCTGAGCCGGGGACCCGTTGCTCCTTTAGCTGCAACGGGTGATGAAGGGCTCACCACAGGCGGCGCGACCAGTAAGGGCGATTCCTTACTGACCTGGACCGGCACATCGAGCGCCGCGACCCTGCCCCAGCGTCGGCCCGGCGGCGGTCAGCCGTGCTCGTAGGGGGTGTTGGAAACCCAGGCCGATGGACGGGCACACAGAATCGCAAAACAAGTACCAGGCCCTGCTGGATTCTCTCGACGCGCTCGTCTGGGAGGGTGACGTCCGCGATTTCCGCTGCACCTTCGTCAGTCCGCAGGTGGAGCGACTGCTGGGCTACACTCCCGAACAGTGGCTCAACGACCTGTCCTGGGCGCGCATTATCCATGCCGACGACCTGCACCGGGTCCTCGCCGTCCGCCGCAGCGCCGTCGAAGCCAAGCGGAACCATGAGATCGAATTCCGTGTGCTCGCGGCCGACGGCCGGACGGTCTGGGTCCGCGACACCGCGACCGTCGTCGTCGAGCAGAACCGTCCCGTCAAGATCCGCGGGGTCATGGTCGTCATCACGCAGCGCAAGGAACTCGAAGCGCAGTTGCAGCAGTCGCAGAAGATGGAAGCGGTCGGCAAGCTGGCGGGAGGGATCGCGCATGACTTCAACAATTTCCTGACCATCATTATGGGTTACAGCGAGTTGATGCTCGGCCGGATCGCCGCCGATCATCCGCTGCGCGCAGACATCGAGGAGATCAAGAAGGCAGGCACGCGCGCGGCTGCCTTGACGCAACAATTGCTGGCGTTCAGCCGGCGCCAGGTGCTGATGCCCAAGGTGCTCGATCTGAACGCCATCGTGTCGGGCATGAGCGCGATGCTGCAGCGGCTGCTGGGCGAGGACATCAACCTGGTGACGAACCTGGATCGCACGATCGGGCGCGTCAATGCCGATCCGGGCCAGCTCGAGCAGGTCATTATGAATCTCGTGGTCAACGCGCGCGACGCCATGCCCAAGGGCGGCAAGCTCACGATCGAGACCGGACGCGTGGATGTCCGGGACGCCGACGTGCCGGCCCAGGATCTGACGCCGGGGCGCTACGTCGTGCTCACCGTCAGCGATACAGGCTCCGGGATGGACCCGGCGACGAAAGCCCGCGTCTTCGAGCCGTTCTTCACGACCAAAGAGCGGGGCAAGGGGACGGGGCTCGGGCTATCCACGGTCTACGGCATCGTGAAGCAGAGCGGCGGCGGGATCCTTGTGCACAGCGAGCTCGGGCGCGGCGCGACCTTTTCGGTGTATCTGCCCGAGGTGGATGCGCCCGTCGAACGCGCGGTGGGGGAGGACCCGGGCTCCGGCTTGCCGCATGGCACCGAAACGGTGCTGCTGGTCGAAGACGAACCGGGCGTGCGCACGCTCGTGAGTGACACGCTGCGCATGCACGGCTATACGGTGTTGGAGGCGCGGCACGGCATCGAAGCCCTGCTCATCGGAGGCCAACATACCGGACCGATCCATTTGCTACTGACGGATGTCGTGATGCCCCAGATGAGCGGGCGTGAGGTCGCCGATCAGCTTCGGCAGGTCCGTCCGGGCGTGATCGTGCTGTACATGTCGGGCTATGCGGAGGACGCGATCATTCAGCATGGCGCCATGCACTCCGGCACGGCCTTTCTCCACAAGCCGTTCGCGCCGGATGACCTCGTGCGCAAGGTGAGGACGGTGCTCGATGTCGGCCGGGGCCGCACGGGCGCGGTGTCGCCAAGAGCCTGATCGGGCCGTGGGTTCTCAGGCGTCCGTGACGGTCCAAAGCGATGCCCGCCGTACGAAGCGGTCTCGTGGCGGGGGAGCAAGAAATGCCTGCATTTTCACTCAGATAGCGTCCGCAACGAATCGGGTCGACGCTTGACGGAATGCGTCAGGTGATGATAGCCAACATCAACATAATAGCGAGGAAATCTCACCCGGCCGCCGCGGCATTCCGCCTCACCCAATCGGTGGAGGCGGACGCCCCACGTCCGCATACGGCGGCCGGGCCCCTACATCTCAAGAAGGGCATCCGACAAAGGACCGTCTGTGGCACCGCCGCCGAAAAAAGATAAAGAGCGCAATCTTCTCGCCGAAGCCACCAAGGAGATGAACGCCGGCAAGTATGGCCGGGCGGCGGCGTTGCTGAAAGACCTCGTGGCGGCGGAGCCGAAGAACATCCAGGCGCGCCGACTGTTCGCGACCCTGCATCTCAAGACCGGCAACCTCATCACCGCCAAGGCCGCGTTCGAGGCCCTGGTCAAGACCGCGCTCGAGGCCCAGGACTACTGGTTGGCTGAGTCGCTGCTGCGGGAGTATCTCACCGCGGGCCCGCGGTACGTGCCCTTTCTCGAACGACTGGGACAGATTCTCGAAGCGAAAGGGGACAGTGCCGCCGCCGTCATGGAATATGGACGAGCGATCGAGGTCCTCGTCGAGGATCCCGATCCGGATAACCCCAATCGCGCGAAAGAACTGTTCGAGAAGGCGGAGCGTCTTGCGCCGACGAGCCGGGTCGTCGCCAAATGGCAGGCGACATTCGCGCCGCCGGCTCCGGCAAGTACGATCGAGCCGCCGCAGCCTGAGGTCGTCGAAGCACCCTCCACGGTGCCTCCCTTCCCGCATCCGGAGCCGAGCGTGCCTCCGCCGTTTTCGCCGGTGACGACACCGCCTCCGCCGATGCCGATGCCGGCAGAGGAACCGGTCAGGCCCGCGTCACCCGGGCCGCGGCCCGGATGCTCCCTCAAGGTCAAGAATCCGGCGCCGTCCCCAGTCGAACCACCTGTGGCGAGCCCTGTCGAGCCACCGGCGCCATCTGCGCCATCTGCGTCACCGCCCGTTATCCCGCCGTTCCGCTTCAGGGAACCCGCGCCGGCGTCCTCGGTCACGGACCCTGCGTCGCAGACGGCGCCGAGGAAAGCCCTTTCCCTGGAGGAGCTGCTGGCCCAAGTGTCGGAAGCGGAGGAGGAGTTGGGACAGACTGAACAAGCTGTGCCGCTGCCGCCAGCCCTGTCCGAGGCGACGACGGACGTGCCCCCGGTAGTGGCTGCAACATCTGCAACGGTTGAAGAACCGATGAGGCTGGCGCCGGAGCGTGGCCCCGTCGAGGACGTGCCAGTCGAGTCTGCGGCGACCGCCGTCGAGCCGCATCCCGTCGTCCAAGAGGCCGTGCAACAACCGGCCATCGCAGCAGACACCGCACCGCTCGAGGAGTCGGCCTTCAAGATGGACCCATCGCCCCCTCCGGTGCTGGAAACAGGGGAATGGGGGCGAGCCGTTGAGCCAGTCCCGACGGAGACGCCCGCCGAGTTCGCACCTCAATCCTCGCCCGCGGTCGAAGCGCCGCCAGGTCCGGAGACCCCTTCATCCCCCGTTGCAGCTGAAGGAGCAACGGGTCCCCGGCTCGGGGCAGGCCCAGTCGAACCACCTGTGGCGAGGCCTTCGATGGAGCTCAGGCCAGGCCCGGTCGAGCCACCCGCGCCTGAACCGCCGACCCCTCCGCTGCCGGAACCGGTTATGACGGCACCGCCGCCACCCGAACCGGCGCCGCCCAGCGACGTGGTGTATAGCTCGCCGTCCTCGTCGGCCGAGCCCGCCCCATACGTGCCGTGGACTCCGACGCAGGAAGAAGCCGCGGAGGAAGCGCAACGGGAAAGTGCGGTAACTCGGAACTTCTTCCAGCAAGAGGCCCTCGCCGTCGCCTCCACCGAGAGCACCGCGGAAGAGCGACCGCGACCACGGATGGCCGAGACGGTCCGACCGGCGGCGAGACGACCGGCCGCCCCGCGTCTCGGGATGAAAGTCGCGGTCCAGGTCAAGAGCTGGCTGGCGAGCGCGGGTGCCGCGACCAAGACGGCCGTTGTGCTGGCGGTCATGGTGATCGTATTGTCCATCGTGAGCCTGGGCGGTGCCACGCTCGCCTGGTTGGTGATGGAGGAACAGCCGACGGGCAATTTCCACCAGATGACGCAGCCGCCGGCGCGCACGGTACAGGATCCGAACCGGAACGGGTATTTCCTGCTGCTCGGATTCGGCGAAAGCGCCGGAGGCGATCCAGTGCGGAGCGGCTACAGCGTCTGGCAGTCGGGCGGCGCGGGCATGACGCACTGGTGCTTCGGCAGTGGGCCGACCTCGAGCGGCCCGCTGCGGTTCCCGCCCGAGACGGCTGCGCTTGCCGACATGTGGGACACGGATGATCCCGCCAAGCAGTTCACGACCCAGGCGACCGCGGTTCGCGGCTGGATGGCCCGGAGCGGACCGCTGATGAGTCGGTATCGCCAGTGGCTCGCGATGCCGTTCGATGATTGGGGCTACGGCTTTCTGGGCAGCCCGGACTGCGGACAGATCCTGACCGCGCATCGACTCTACGTTGCGGACGCGTTCACCCATGATCTGAGCACCGGATTCGATCGGCTGGAGAGCGAACTGGTCGTCTGGCGCAGGGTGATGGGTGACGCCAGGACGCTGTCCGTCAAGATACTGGCGGTGACGGTCGTCAACGAAGATCTCATGGTCGTGGCGGGCCTCCTGAATCGGGCGGAGTTCGACAACCGGTTCCTCCCGCGCATCACCAACCTGGCGCGGTCGTTGGACTCGTTCGAGCGCGCGATGAAGTGGCCGATCCAGAACGAGCTGGCGGTGTCGGTGAAGCTGGTGGACAAGGCGATCAAGCCCGAGTCGGTAGCCGATCGTCCGTTCATCGTGCGGGTCCTGACGCACCTGCCCTTGCCGCGACAACGCATGCTGAACGGGTATGCCGAATACCTCGACTCGCTGATCCGGGTTGGCGAAGCCCCGCCGCAGCGTCTGCCCAAGCTCTATGACTTCGCACAGACACCGGCCCAGACACCGATAGACTATGTGGCGAACCCCATCGAAAACGTGCTGGGCGAGGTCTGGTTGCCGGACTTTGCCGACCTCACCGGTCGGGTCGTCGAAACGGAGGCGCGGCTGCGGCTGGTCGGCCTGCTCGAGCGGATCCGCCGCCCCTCCTTCGATCCGAACGTTGTCGCCAGGATCGCGAAGGCCGGACAGGGATTCTTTGACCCCTTCACGGACATCCCGATGTTGTTCAGTGACTCGAAGCGGCGGCTCTACAGCGTCGGGCGGGACCGCCAGGACAACAACGGTGATCCAAAGCGTGACGTCAGCGTGCCGATCACCATGCCGCTGCAGTGACGCCACGCGCGCGGGGCGCACGCGCTCGGCCTGATTTTGTTGAGTCGCTTCCCGCCGTCCCGCTCCTGCACGTGAAGACGTCTCGCGCCGCGGCAGTTGCACGACGCTGGTTCTCTCGGATCTGCCTGGTCGATGCCGCGCATGGCGCAGTATCCGCGGGTGCTTCCCCTCGGTGACACCGGATTCACCGTAGAATTCGGCGATACGGTTGATCCGGCAATTCACGATCGCGTGCTGGCCTTCGCACGCGCGGCGGGTAGTCTGGGACTCCGGGGTCTTCAGGAGATCGTCCCGACGTACCGGTCAGCCGCGGTGTTCTTCGATCCGGTGCAGGTGGATGCGCCGGCCCTGATGGATCGGCTGCGAGCGATCGCCGAGTCGCCACCGGTCTCGAGCGTAGAGGCGGCGCGGCTAGTCGAGATTGCAGTCCTCTATGGCGGCGAATTCGGTCCGGATTTGTCTGATGTCGCGGCATTCGCCCGCCTGACCCCTGATGAGGTCATCGTACTGCACACCTCGGTCGATTATCGCGTGTTCATGCTCGGGTTCAGCCCGGGTTTCCCCTACCTAGGACCGGTGCCGGAGCCTCTGGGCATTCCCCGCCTGTCCGAGCCGCGCGCAAGGGTCCCCGCGGGATCGGTCGGCCTGGCCGGGTCACAGACAGGCATCTATCCCTTGGAAAGTCCGGGCGGGTGGCGCATCATCGGAAGGACGCCGCTCCGACTGTATGATCCCGCCCGAGAGGCTCCCTTCCTGCTCCAAGCCGGCGATCGGGTGCGGTTCCGGCCGATCGATCGCGAAGCGTACGACCGCCTGGCGGAGCGATTTGTTCATTGAATCATTGACGATTGCCGCATTCATCGGCTTTCAATGAGTCAATGTTCAAATAATTCAAAGAGGACATGGTTACCATCGACTTGAATTGCGATATCGGCGAGTCGCCGGATGCCGAGCAACTCGCGCGCGAGGAGCGGATCCTCGAATACGTCACTTCGGTCAACCTCGCCTGCGGCGTGCACGCCGGCAGTCCGCGGGTCATGCGCCGGCTGATTGGTCTGGCTCGCGCCCGTGGGATCGCCCTCGGTGCGCATCCCGGCTACCCCGACGTCGAGAGCAAGGGGCGGCGACCGATGACGCTCCCGCCGGATGAAGTGGAGGCATGGGTGGCGTATCAGGTCGGAGCGCTGGCCGGGATCGCGGCGCTGGAGGGAGCGCGCGTCGCGCACGTCAAGCCGCATGGCGCGCTATACAACCAGGCGGCGCGTGATCAGAGGCTGGCGGAGTGCGTGGCAAGAGCCGTGGTGAGTGTGGATCGGCGCCTGCGGGTGTACGGGCTCGCCGGCTCCTGCATGATCGAGGCTGCAAAACGACTGGGTCTGACCGCCGTGGAAGAGGGGTTTGTGGACCGCGCGTACCGTGCGGATGGCACGCTGGTGCCGCGCTCGGAGATGGGCGCAGTGCTGCACGACGAGCGCGAGGTCGTCGAGCGGGCGTTGCGCCTGGTGGGCGAGGGCGTCGTGGCGAGTGCGGACGGCCAGGAGGTGCGTGCGCACGTGGACACGATCTGCCTGCACGCGGACACGGACGGATCGGATCGCTTGGCTGAGCGCGTGCGACGGGCGCTGGAGGGCGCGGGATTTCGTGTCGCGGCGCCCCACGAGGCATGACGTGGAAGCGGCACGGCTGCGCGTGGTGACGCCGGGGCTGCTGACCACGGTGCAGGACCTCGGTCGCCCGAAGTTTCAGCGGTTCGGCATGCCGGTCAGCGGCGCCATGGATCAGATCGCCCTGCGCGCGGCAAACCGGCTGGTCGGCAATCCCGACGGAGCAGCCGGGCTCGAGATCACCCTGCTCGGGCCGGAGCTCGTTTTCGACCGCGAGGCGGTGATCGCGATCACCGGAGGGGACCTCTCACCCGTGCTCGACGGCAAGCCGGTTTCCATGTTGACGGCGATCGCGGCCCGTCGGGGCTGCCGTCTGGCGTTCGGCGCACGGCGTGGCGGCGCGCGCGCATACCTGGCTGTCGCGGGTGGCCTGGAGGTGCCGGTGATCCTCGGCAGTCGCGCGACCCATATTCGCAGCGGCACCGGGGGACTGGCCGGCCGCGCGCTGGCCAAGGGGGATCTCCTGTGCGGTGGGTTGCCGTCGGGGGAGGCGGAGCAGTGTGTAGGGCGGACGGTTCCCCGCGACGCGCTGCCGGCCTATGCGCCGATCCCGACGCTGCGCGCGGTGCGCGGTCCGCAGGCAGATCAGTTCGCGCCCGAGGCGTTCGACACGTTGGTCACCGGCACGTACACCCTCACTGCCCAGGCAGATCGGATGGGCTACCGCCTCAGCGGCCCCCCGCTCATCCATGCAGGGTCCGCCGATATCGTGTCCGATGCGACACCCTGTGGCGCGGTGCAGGTCCCCGGCACTCAGCAACCGATTCTACTGATGGCTGACTGCCAGACGACCGGCGGGTATCCCAAGATCGCGGTAGTCATCTCGTCCGACCTCCCCGAGGCCGCGCAACTCGCGCCCGGTGATCGGGTCCGTTTTGCCCTCGTGGAGCTCGCGGCGGCCCAGGCCGCGGCGCGTCAGCAGTGGGCACGTTTGGCAGCCGTACTGCCGCCCGTGCCGTGCTGATCAGGTGGGCAAGCCTGAGTTTACGCGATGTTTCCATTATAGATAGAAGCTTCCTCCCTGGGTGTCAACCTGGCCGCGGCTGAACCGTTAAAGGTGGCAGCAGGCGGTGACAAGGTTTTACACACAGGAGGATACACCCATGAACACGAAGCTTGTGTTGTCGACTGGTTTGATCCTGCTGTCGCTCAGTGGTCCGGGGCTCGCACAAGAGGCTCCGTCGCCTCCACCGGATCGGCCGTTCCTGGATGGGCGTGGTGACCGGATCGACGAGCGGCTCGACCGCCGGGGCGACCGCGTGAACGAACGTCTGGACCAGCGGGGCGATCGAATCAACGAGGCGCTCGACCGGCGCGGGGACACCATCAATCAGCGTCTGGACCAGAAGGCGGAGCAAGCGCGCGCGGCCGGCAAGGAGGGCCTGGCCGAGCACCTCGACAGGAAGGGCGACCGGATCGAGGCGCGGATGGATCGCAAAGGCGATCGAATCGAGCAGCGTTTGGACCGTAAGGGTGACCGCATCGAGCGCCGACTGGATCGGCGTGGGGATCGAATGGAGCACCGGCTCGATCGCCGCGGCGACCGGATCGACCGGCGCATGGATCGGCGCGCGCACCCTGGGCCGCGTCCGCACTGAACGTCAATCCGGGCCGGGCCGGCCGGTCGCACCGGCCGGTCCGGCGCCTCGGAACGAGCGGGGAACGCGGTGGGAGGGCACGACCTCTGGAACGAACGCGGGCACTGGACGACTTCCTGGCAGGCGTCGAGCGCCGCGCCTTCCGCATGGCGGAGATCGCGACCGGCGATCGGGACGAGGCGCTGGATCTGGTGCAGGACGCCATGCTCCGGTTCGTGCGGCACTACGGAGCTCGCGAGGCCGGCGAGTGGGGCCCGCTCTTTTACCGCGTGCTGCAGAATCGCATCCGAGACTGGTTTCGGTACACGCGGGTCAGGAGCCGCTGGCTTCGGTGGTTCGGCCGAGGCTCGGGTGATGACGAGGCCGAAGATCCGATCGAAGCCGTGCCGGATACCACCACGCCGAATCCGGGCGAACAGGTGGCGCAGGATCAGTTCGGGCGTGCCTTGCGTCAGGCGCTGCATGAGTTGCCGCCGCGACAACAGCAGGCGTTCCTGCTCCGCGCCTGGGAAGGGCTGGACGTTGCGCAGACGGCACGGGCCATGGGATGTTCGGAGGGAAGCGTGAAAACGCACTATTCGCGCGCGATCCATGCGCTTCGGGGGCGCTTGGAGGGCGGATGGCAATGACGGGAGAGCCGGACCGGGACCGTGAGGAACGGTTCGTCACGGCCGCCAAGGCCGTCCTGGACGGCAGCGTGCGGGATCTGGATCCGGCCACCGTCGGCCGGTTGCGCGCGGCCCGACGATCCGCGCTGGAGCCCGTGCCGGTACGTGTGCCGCGGTTCGGCTGGGCTCACCACAGGCGGTTTGTCTGGGCGGGCGGCCTGGCGACGGTCGCGGCCACGGTTCTCGCTGCATTCCTCTACCTGTATCAGCCGGTATCGCAAGGACCGGCGCCGGCGTTGGAGGATCTGGAACTGATCACGTCCTCGGAAGGTCTGGAGTTCTATGACGACCTGGACTTCTATCGGTGGCTGGCAGATGCGGGCGTGGAAGGCTGAATACCTGGCGTTGTTGCTGACCATGATGTGTCAGGGCGCAGTCGCGGCGCCGCCGAAGGAGGAGCCCGCCCCTGACCTGGAGTTGCTGGAATATCTCGGGAGTTTCCAGACCGATGACGGCACATGGGTGGATCCCGGGCACTTGGCCGAGATGCCGCTGCCTGAGCCGAAAACTCCGATCGCGAACACCGGGCCGACCGATCGCAGAGATGATCGCACGCAGCGACCGCGTGAGCAGGAGAAGGCGCGCAGTAAGGACGGAGATGCGCCGAAACGGGAGAGTCATGAATAGATGGTGGACAGCAGGGCTAGTAATACTTGTGCTGGCCTCGCCGGCATGGGCCCAATCCGACGCGGCCGCGGTTCCCTGGGATCAGCTCAGTCCGGAGGAGCAGCAGGTCCTCAAGCCCTTTGCGGATCGATGGGACCAGTTCCCGGCGGAGCGCCAGGAACGGTTGCGCAACGGCGCGCGTCAGTGGTACCGCATGACGCCGGAGGAACGACAGGAGGCGCGCGTGCGGCACCGGGAATGGCAGCAGTTGCCGCCGGAGCAGAAGGAGCGCATCCGTGAGCGGTTCCAACGCTTCCGACGGCTGCCGCCGGAGGAACGCCAGGAGATGCGCCGCGCGCGCCAATGGTTTAGAAGCCTACCGCCGGAGGAACGGCAGGCCCTCCGGGAGAAGTGGCGCGGCATGAGCCCCGAGGAGCGGCGTGCTTTCCGGCGCGATCTGCGCCAGCGCAGCGGCCCCCCACCCGGTCAACCAAGGTCTGGGAATCCGCGCCCGCAGCGGCCGTTTCGATCGGAGCGCTGAAGGGTGCGAAGGCGTCTTATTTCATCCGCGTGGCTTCCTTCACCGGCGGCTCGATCTTGATGTCCGGCCCCTGGACTCTGGGCAACAGTCCCGCGCCTTCCTTCTTCAGCAGACGCTGATTGTTCTCGTCCATCAGATTCTGGGCGACGTGCGCATCTTCGCTCGATGCCGCTTCGAGTGAGGCCTTTTCGCCACTTGCGTTCGACTGCCCCGGATCATTCGTCAGCGGCTGTCCCGTGACGGGGCTGACCGCCTTGTCCGACGGATAACCCGGGTGCTTCGGCAACATGGCCGGATTGGCAAAGGCGAGTGACGCCACGAAGAGGAGCGCGAAGATCATGACTCCAAGTGGAATGAGGATCTTCATGGGAACGCCTCCTTTTTCGAACATGGTCTTGAGCGAGCAGCGAACAGCGAATAGCTCTGAGCTGTTCGCCATCCACTCTCTACTCTAGGAGGCGAACGAAGGAGGCGCGCGTTCGTGGAGAATCCAATGACTGAGCCACTTCACCCCGGCGCCATAAGGCACCTCACCGGGTACAGTACGGTTTTACGCTACGCCTCTTGGCCCCCTTCTTGTCAATCTGAACCGAGTACGTATGGGTGGAAGCTCTGAGCTACGGCTCCGTCGCTTGACAGGGCGCGGAGGACTTCAAGACAATCGCTAGGGCGCACGGGGCGTACGAGGGAGGCGAGGCCGTGAATCGGCATCGGTTTTCAATCGAGCCAGGGATGTGGCGGGGAGTGGCGATGGGCACGCCGATTCCCACCCGGATCGTGTCGAACGAGGAATTTGCGCCGTTGCCGCAAACCGTGAACCAGGCGCGCGTCGAGGCGCTCACCGGCGCATTCGTCGAGCGCGCCGGGGGCCGGCTCGGCCTCACGCGCCGCGACTTCCTTCGGACGACCGGCGGCCTGGCGGCGGCGCTGCTCGCGATGAACTCGGTGTTCGGGCGGTTCTTCGACGTGCTGGATCTCGAGCTGGTCGAGGCCGCGGCCTTCGCCGAGCGGCGCGGCGAGGCCTATTTCATCTTCGATGTGCAGACCCACTACGTGGGCGCCGGCTACGATCCGCTCGACGCGGAAGCCAAACGCCCCGGCGCGGTCACCAAGCAGGTCCTCCTCTCCCTCCGACGTCGCACGCGCGAGGCGGGCCTGAACCCGAAGCTGGCCGGCGACACAGGCACCTTGGCGGATCTGTCCTGGGAGAACTTCGTCAAGGAAGTGTTCCTCGACAGTGAGACGACGATTGGGTTGATCAGCACGCCGCCCGGCCCGTATCCGCAGGAAGCGGTCGTCCCACCGAAAGAGATGACGCACATCCGGGACGAGATCAATCGCGTGGCGGGGTCACAGCGGATGCTCGCGCACGGGCTCGCGACCCCGCAGCTCGGGCGCGCGGACCTGGACTTCATGGACATGCAGGTCGGCCTGCTCAAGGTGGATGCGTGGAAATGTTACACAGGGTCCTGTCCGAAGGGATTCGACCGGGGATGGTGGATGGACGACGAGCAGCTCGCCTATCCGATGCTCGAGCGGGCGCGGGCGCTCAAGGTGCCGCGGATCTGCGTGCACAAGGGACTGCCGCTGGGTCCGGTGCCCGAGTACAACCATCCGCGCGATCTGATCAAGGCCGCGAAGGAGTTCCCGGACCTCACGTTTCTTGCCTATCATTCCGGGTTCTTGGGCGCGCGGGCGCTCGATCCTGCGGCAGTGCAGTCCGGCGAGATCCCGTGGACCAGCGAGTTCTGCCGGATGAAGCGGAAGGAGCCGGGCCTCACCAATATCTATATGGAGTTGGGCTCGACCTTCGGCCAACTGGTGATCACGCACCCGAAGCTTTGCGCGCATCTGCTCGGGCAGCTCCTCGGGGCCTTCGGCGCGGATCACGTGCTCTGGGGCACGGATTCGATCTGGTACGGGACGCCCCAGTGGCAGATCGAGGCGTTCCGGCGGTTCCAGATGCCGGACGAGTTGATCGAGAAGCACGGCTACCCGCCGCTGACGCGCGAGGTGAAGGAGAAGATTTTCGGCCTCAACGCGGCGCGGATCTTCGGCGTGGATGTCACCGCGAAGCGGAACGAGGTGCCGGGCGACTATCTGAGCAAGATGCGGATGGCGTATCTGGAGGAAGGTCCGGCCCCGAGCCATCGCGTCTATGGCTGGGTCGTCGGCTGAGGCGGCCCAGCCCGTCCCGACCCATTTCCTGAAGCAGCAATCAAACGAACGTTCGGCGCCTGCTATTCCGACCGGGGTTGACGGGGCAGCCTGGACATCGCCGGCGGTCCGAGCGTATCGTGGCGTCGCCGGATCGGTTTGCCTGGCGGTCGTTCCCGTCCTGTTGCGTGAACGAAAGGAGGTTCCCGATGCCCCCTCTCTATCTGCCTGTAGCGACTGGGATCGCCGTCCTGACTCTGTTCGGCTTGGCGCTGGCCTCGTTGAAGATCGTCCCGGAGTATCAGCGCATCGTCGTCCTTCGGCTGGGCAGGGTCCTCCCGCAACCGAAAGGGCCGGGCCTTGTCATCATCATTCCGGTCATCGATCGACCGATCCGTGTGGATCTCCGGGAGAGCTATCTGGAGGTTCCGCATCAAACGTGTATCACCAAAGACAACGCGCCGATCTCGATCGACTTCCTGATCTATTCCAGGGTGCTCGATCCGACGGCCAGCGTGCTCCGGGTTCAGGATTTCGCCGGCGCGTCGCAGGGGATCGCGACGACCACGCTGCGGGCGGTGGTTGGGGATATCCCGCTGGACGATGTGTTGGCGAAGCGCGATCAGATCAACCAGCTCCTGCAAGCCAAGATGGACGAGCAGACTCAACGCTGGGGCGTGAAAATCACGACCGTCGAGATTCGCGAAATCACCCCGCCCAAAGAGGTGCAGGAGGCGATGACCCGCCAGATGTCGGCCGAGCGGAGCCGGCGAGCGACCGTCACGGAGGCGGAGGGGAAGAGGCAGGCCGCGATCGCCGTGGCGGAGGGCGAGAAGGCGGCGGCGGTCCTGAAAGCGGAAGGCGACCGGCAGGCGGCCATCCTGCGTGCGGAAGGATTTGCCCTTGCGTTAGGCAAGATCTTTGAAGTCGCGAAGGGGGTCGACGCGAAGACCATGAGCCTGCAATACCTCGAGACCCTGAAGGCCATGGGCGCGAGCGCGTCAACCAAGTTCATCTTTCCGATGGAGTTCAGCTCGCTGCTGGCGGGCTTCGCTGGAGAGACCAGGAAGGTGTTCGCGAAAGAGTGAAGGGACTCGCGCTCTCCCGGCTCATTCCTGCCTCGCGTTCATGCCAGTGACCCGTGGGGCGAGCCCATGCCAAGAAAGGTCTTTCGCATCGGCGTGATTGCCGACACGCACGGGCGGTTCGACCGGGCGATCCTGCGCCATTTCGAGGGCGTAAATCACATCCTGCACGCCGGCGATATCGGCGGTCGGTCCGTCAACGAGGAGCTCAAGAAGCTCGCGCCGGTGACGGCCGTCTCCGGCAATGTGGACGGGTACGAGCAGAGCGGCTTCCCTCGCGGAGACCGTGATCGAGCTGGCCGGCAGGCGCATTGCGATTCGCCACCTGCTCTATGTGGGGAAAAAGCTGACCAAGGAGGGGCGGGCGTTCCTGGAACGCGTGCGACCCGACGTCTGCGTCTTCTGCCACACGCACCAGCCGAAAACCGAGTGGGTCGGCACCACCCTGCTCTTCAATCCCGGCTCCGCCGGCCCGATACGGTCGGGTACCCGTTGCCGCTTCTGTGCAACGGGTGAAGGCCGCGGGGTGTGGGGCTCCTCACGATCGAGGACGGTCACCTGGAGCCAAAGCTGATCGCACTGGGCGATCGCGCCGAACGACGCGAGGGGCGATGATCCAGGCAATGTGGATCGGCTCGCGGCAGGCAGACTGACATGCTCACGGTGCCGGAGACGGGAGCAGGCTAACTTGGATGACGACGAGGGCCGTGCCTACAGATGCGGGACTTGGAGGCCGGCCTTGCGAGCAGCGCCGGCTAAGCGCTTGTCAAGCGTGGCGAGCCCGATTCCTTTGCGCTGAGCCAACTCGAGGTAGGCAGCGTCATAGGCCGACAGAGCGTACTCCTTAGCGAGGGCATGAAACCGCCACATGGCATCCGGGCCCAGGTGCGCATCGGTCTGAATCGCGAGCGAGCCATACAGCTCAACCAGCCGCATGCCATCGGACTCAGTCAACCTTCGCCGGCGGTGAGCCGTTGTCAGGGCGTTGGATAATTCGTACCACCACAGGGCGGGAACCCAGAGAAGGCTCTCTTGAGGGAGCTCGGCTAGAAATCGGTCGGCGCGCTTCGACGTTTCATCAGGGAGGGCCCAGGCAAGCGCGAGAGAACAATCGAGCACCCAATTCATCAGAAGCGGCGCCCCTCCTCAATCAACTTTCTAATCTTCACTGTCCCGCGAATGCGCCTGCGGATCTCCCGGAAAGCGGTAAGAACCTGGGACAGGTCCAGCGCGCGGGTCTCTTTCGCGGGAGGAAGCAACCGCGCGACCGCTTTACCTCGCCTGCGGATGACGAAAGATCGGCCAGCCTCCGTCTCGCGCAATAATTCTGAGAGGCGTGTCTTCGCTTCGAAGGCGCTGACCTCTGCGAGTTTGGCGCTCATGCCGACCTCCACAATAGGGCTATCGAATAAACCAGTTTAATCAACCAGTTGGGCCAAGTCAACGAACACGGGAGCGTCAGTCTGAGCTAGCCCTCTTTGGCCACACGCACCAGCCGAAGGCCGGATGGCTGGGCGCGACCTTGCTCTTTAATCCCGGCTCGGCCGGCCCCAGGCGGTTCAACCTGCCGCGCGGTATCGGACTACTGCCCATTGCAGACGAGGCCATAGTCCCCAGGCTCATGAAACTTAGCGATCGCCAGGAGTGAATTGCAGGAAACTTACTCAAACCAGACGGGCAAGGATGTCGGCGGGAACCCTGTCGCGAAGCTCGGGGTAGGCTTCAAGCAGCCGAGCAATGTCGGCGAGGTCCTTCTGGCGTTTGCTCGACCGTCGTGTGAGGTCCGAGGCCGCCCAGACTTTGCCTTGGAGCAGGTCCTCAAGGGACGCTACCGGCAGGCGGAGACCCAGGACTTCGCGCACGCTTGCTCGTTCCACAAAGGGCGCGTACCGCGGATCGGTCTGGATTTGAGCGCGAAGGTCTGAGCCACGGTCCGACACGTTCAAGCTGTGGGTAAACCGCTCGACTGTGAACTCGCCACGCAGCAACCGTTCGCATTCGGGCAGTTGGTCGACGGCGATGACCAGGTCGAGGTCCAAGCTGACGACCGGCTCGACATAGGCATTGACACCCTGGCCGCCGAGTACGCAGTACTGGATGCGATGCTCGGCCAGGAGCGCAATCAGCCGCGTCAAGAAATCAGTGCGGTCGGCCGTCACGGTTTTCCAGAATGCCAGAGCTTGCATGATTCACCACGATGGACTGTCCCCAGGTTGGCTGGATCATATCAGAGGGGTCTTCTTGGAGCAAACTTCAGAACCGAAGGGACTCCTAGCTTTTCCATCCCGGGTCGGCCGGCCCCAAGCGGTCGGAGACCCGTTGCCCAGGGACCCGTTGCTCTTCGTGTCATTGCCACGGGTGTCCCCGCGGGCTTGGCATTCTGACCGTCGAGCAAGGCACGATCACGCAGACACACATTCTACTGAGCGATCGCCCGGAATAATCTCACGGGCGCTTGGCCTTAATCCCGCTCAGGATGTCACCCTGGCGGATACTGAAGGATGGGGCTGAAAAGAGAGTGTGAGACGGTCAGCGAAGGCGCTCAGAGAGCAAAGTCTGATTCAGAAAATCTGTTGCAGTGGAATCGTCAATCCGGGAAGGAGGGAAGAGACGAGAGAATCTTGATGGCCGTGGCATCCGATCCGTTCATACCTTCCAGCCTTCAGCGTGAGGACCTCAACGGTCTTGGCCGAAAGGTCCACGAGCCAATATTCGCCCACTCCGGCCCGGGCATAAAGCTTCAGCTTCACGCCGCGGTCACGCACCTCCGTCGCAGGAGAAAGGATCTCGACCACCAGGTCGGGTGCGCCCGGGATGTTCTTGTCCGTGATGATCGAACGCCGCGCTGCGGCGATATAGAACAAGTCCGGCTGCACCACATCCGTCTCGGATAACAGGAGATCGCAGGGGGCATAGAAGACCTCCCCCAGGCCCCGATCTTTCACAAAGCCATGGAGGGAATATTCCAGGTTGCGCGACACTTGCTGATGGTAGGGCACGGGCGCCGGCACCATAGAGAGATCTCCATCCACGATTTCGTATCGCCGGTCTTCCGGGAGTTGGAGATAATCCTGGTAGGTGAATCTGATCGCAGTAGACATGGTCCTCTCGCTCTAACGACACAGCATAGGCGACGCAGAAAAGCAAGTCAAGGACGCGTACTGCGGTGCAGCCAAGCTGGTTCGGGCGACGGTTTAGAGAGCTTAGACACCTAGCGGGCCGGGATGAACCCCATGCTGCCCTACCATCGCTTCAGCGCGTCTCTTGCTCGCCGTGTGCGCGGAGGAATCCTCACTAGCGATCGGGCAAGACATCACCCTTACGAGGGATTGACTTTCCTCTGCCATATGGTCAAGACTCGCCGCATAGGCACCTTCTGGCATCATCAGGGGCAGCCTAACTCTGCAAAAGGTCAGAGATGCTCGGGTTGCTGCGTCATACGGGCTTTCTGATCGCACTTGGTTTTCTCGCCGCCTGCGCTTCTGCGACCAAGCCAGAGCCCGATACCCTGCCGGAGAGCCCCTCCCCTGTCTACAAGGACCTCATTTCCAAAGTGCGCCAGCATTTCCCGGCTGACCGGTATCTTGTGGGGATCGGCCAGGGGACATCAGACAAGGCTGCCACGGAACTCGCGCGCGCTGACCTCGTGAAGAAAATCCGCGTGGACGTGCGGATGCTGCAGATGGATGTGTTGCGGGAGCGCGGAGGGGAGACGGAGCAAGACTTGACGACCTTGGTTGAAACAGAGGTGGCCGAATTGGTCGGGGGTATTGAAATCGTGGAGCAAGGAAAAGACCCGAAGACCGGCGAGGCCTATGCAGTGGCGGTTCTTCCCAAGGTTGAGATGGAGCGGATTCTTCGAGGCCCAAGAGGACAGTCGCAGAGAATCCTTCCTTCTCCAGTGCCTCTGGAGTCGAAGGACGGGATCTGGGTCACGGGCGAGGGAATCGTGTCCTTCGGAGAAGACACCACGTTAGCCGAAGCCAGGTCGCGCGCGCGTGACGAAGCGCGACGGCACGCGATCGAGCAGGCCGTGGGGGTGTTTGTTCGCGGGCAGACGGTGGTTTACAACGCGCAGGTGGCCGAAGATTTAGTCAACTCCCTGGTACGCGGGATTGTGGTCGAGGAACAGATTCTGGAAGAAGGGGTCCGCCAGCTAGGGCAAGGGCCGGGAGCGCCGGCTTTCCAGTACGCCACCAAGCTCAGGGCCAAGGTGAAGCCCGTGCGAGCGGAACACCGAGGCGACTTTAGAGTCACGGCGACCATCAATAAGACTGTGTACCAAGACGGGGAGGAGATGCAGATCGCGGTGGACTCTTCGAAGGATGCCTATGTGCACATCTTCAATGTCGGGCAGGATGATACGGTCACCGTTCTGTTCCCGAATCGGTATGTTCAGAACAGCTTTGTCGAGGCCAGGAAGGAACTTGTGTTCCCCGATGAAGCGCAGCGGGCGCTGGGCATCCGGTTGCGGGTGTTTCCGCCAGCCGGCGTCAAGACGGCCGTTGAGAAGATCAAGCTGATCGCCACGCGACACAAACTCGATCTGCTCAAAGGAAAGGTTCCGGAGGGCGTCTACCGGATCTATCCGGGCAAAGACACAAATCTGGTGACCGTTCTACTCAGAGAGCTCGCATTGCTGAATGATTCGGACTGGGCCGAAATGACATTGCCATACGAAGTGAGAAGGTAACGCGACGGGCGAGGCGAGAGGTCTCCCAGCCGATCACTAGGGGCGACGGAACCATAGAAGGTTTAAGTGCACAACCTTTCAGAGGCTGAGCCGTTGCGGGAGGAAATGGCCATGGGATCGAGTGCGGGGATCAAAAGCGTAGCAATGACCGTGGGGTGCCTCTATGTGCTATGGAGCTTAACCGGATGCTCAGTGGTGATGGCGCTCAGCGGGAAGGAGAGCCCCAACCTGCAAGCCTTGCACGTCGGCTCCACTAAGGGAGAGGTGGAGGCACAACTGGGCCCTCCCGTGGAGTCCCACCGAACCGGCTGGGGAGCACGAACGGACATTTACGAATACGAGACGGGTAACGACCCGGATATCAACACGGCTGCCGCCTACTTCCTGTACGATCTCCTGACCCTTGGGTTTGCAGAGCCGCTCTTAACAATTGGGGAGTTCGTGCGCAGCGAGAAGCACCGATTACCAATCTACTACGGGCCTGACGGCCGCGTGGCGGGCATCAATGAAACGGCTCCCGAGACACCGGCGGTGGCCTCCAGCGAGCCTGCTTCCAGGCCGCCGGACGGTGGAATCCCAAAACAGGAGGAGATGCTGGCGAAAGCCATGCTGAGTGAGGTGGACACCGTCCCGTCTCTAAGTTCGAAACAGCGGCCGAACGCACATGCCGTCGTCACCGGCATCAGCCGCTATCGAGAAAAGTTGCCGCCGGCCGACTTTGCGGACCGCGACGGCGTGCTTATGGGAGAGTACCTGACCAAGGCGATGGGATTCCCAGAGGAGAATGTGGTGGTGCTGCTCAACGAGCGGGCTGCCAAAGTTGATCTCGAAAAATATGTCGAGGCGTGGCTCCCTAACCGCGTCGAGAAGGACGATTCCGTATTCATCTACTACTCTGGACATGGGGCTCCGAATCCCAAGACGGGAGACGCCTATCTGGTGCCCTACGATGGCGATCCAGCATTCGTGTCCTCCGCCGGCTATCCGATCAAGCGTCTTTACGAGCGCCTCAATAGCCTCCCTGCGAAAGATGTGGTCGTGGTACTTGATTCGTGCTTTTCAGGCGCAGGTGGGCGGTCGGTGATCGCGAAAGGGATGCGGCCTGTTGGGATCTCGGTGGAGAACCCGGTCCTTGCGTCTGGCAACACGTTGGTTCTCGCAGCGAGCGCTGGAGATCAAATCTCAAGCACGTATGAGCAGAAGGGGCAGGGCTTGCTCACATACTTCTTTCTCAAAGGCCTCCAAGGCGAGGCGGATCAGAACAAGGATCACGCGATTGAACTCACCGCACTCTACTCCTATCTCAAACCCCAGGTCGAACGGGTCGCCCGGCGCGAGTTCAACAACGAGCAGACGCCACAGCTACTTGGGAATCCAGAAATCCTCAAGAGGGGCGTGCGCCTGATGGAGCTTGGGGCTCCGTAGTACCGTTCGGTCATCCCGATCACAGTGCGAGCACGCGCGATTTGATTGACAAATCTATGCAATAAAAATACATTTGCGTTGTTTGCGTGATCAGCCAGGCACGGGGCTGCACCGGGAACATGCCCACGGCTAACGCGGTTCATCAGCACAATCAAAAGGAGGTCCCATGAAGCGAGTGCTGACAATGGCCCTAGTGGTTCTGATGTTGGCGGGTCTCACCGGATGTTTGCCGGTAGCGAGCCCTGCGATCGGCGTCTTTTACACTGACGTAAAGTACGGTGACTTGGCGACGACCTCAACGGCCGCCGCGAAAGAAGGGAAGGCCTGCGCACAATCGATCATGGGCTTGGTCGCTTCAGGTGACGCCAGCGTCGCCGCCGCAAAGGCCGCCGGCGGGATTACCGAAGTGTCCCAGGTGGATCACTCTGCGACAAGCGTGCTGGGCATCATCGGCGAGTGGTGCACGATCGTGAAGGGCAAGTAACACTTCTGGTCCAGCGCTCGACGGTGGAAGGGCTTGGGGTGATCCCAGGCCCTTTCTTTTTTGGACAACTTCTCTCGCACGCACTTTTCGCGTCGCTCCGCGGAAGCTTTGGTATATAATCCGTCCGCGAATTGGCTTGCGACCGGAAGGGTGCAACTCACCAACAAGGAGGGACAGTGATGATGAAGAAGCTGCTCGTTTTCGTTTCCGTGCTGCTCCTCGGGTTCCCGGCCGTGGAAGTACTGGCCGTCCACCCGGACACCGGTCCGGGGTGCGGACTGGGCAAAGTTGCGTGGCAGGACTACAAGAATCATGACATGATCGGCCCGCAGTTGCTGATGTCCACCACGAACAACACAATCCTGCCCTGGCAAGCCTTCGGGATCACCTCCGGCACTCTCGGTTGCAAGAACAATGGGAAATGGTTCGCTGAGCATAAGGCGGCCGTGTTCGCCAATGTGAACTTTGAGGATCTGCAGCAGGAAATGGCCCGAGGGCAAGGGGAGCATCTGGCATCGCTCGCCACGCTCATGGGCGTGCCCGCCGAACAGCATCCGGCGTTTTTCGCGATGACGCAGGAGAAGTACCCCATGTTGACCGAGGCGGGCCAGACCTCGCCGGTCGCACTGGTGAACGCCTTGCATGACGCAATGGCGGCGCATCCGGTGCTCGCGAAGGCTGTGTCGAACCGCTAGCCTGTCGTCAAGCGTTTTCGTACCAGAAGCTGCGGGGCTCCCGCCGTCAGTGGGAGCCCCGCAGTGTTTTTGTGCCGGATGTGGACCACCGCATCGTGCTGGGCTCATCAGCAGGTGAGATGCCTCGGCCTAAACGCCCGCTCATTTTCCCGTGGCGCCGTGGCCGGTTTGATATATAATTTCGCCCCGAGTCGGTTGCCGCGCGTGAGACTTAGGTGCCCAACAAGGAGGAATGTGATGAGCAAGAAACTGTTCGTGTCACAGATGGCCATGGTGTTCGTAGCGCTTCAAGCCGGCTTGGGGTTGGCGATGAACCCGGATACGGGTCCCGGCTGCGGGCTGGGGAAGGTCGCATGGGCGGAGTTCAAGCATCCGAAGAACATCGTGCCGCAGCTGCTCATGTCCACCACCAACAACACCATCCTGCCGTGGCAAGCATTCGGGATCAGTTCCGGGACGATGGGCTGCACGAATGACGGGGTGGTGTGGGCGGAGCACAAGGCGACGATGTTCGCGAGCCTCAACTTCGAGAATCTGTCCCAGGACATGGCAAGAGGACAGGGTGAGCACCTCACGGCGCTCGCCACCCTTATGGGCGTGCCGGCCGAGCAGCAGCCGGCGTTCTTTGCGCTGACGCAGGAGAAGTACGCGATGCTGATCCAGGCGGGCGAGACCTCGCCCGCGGCCATGATCAGGGCGCTCAACGACGCGATGGCCTCCCATGCAGTGCTCGCCAAGGCCGGCGCCAGCCGCTGAAATCAATCGCGAGGCGCCCGGCCGCGCGGCCGGGCGCCTCTGCGGCCTCCTCGACAGGATTTTCGCCGTCTCATCGCCTTGCCGTGGTCCATCACATCTGTTACGCTTTGCGCCGGGAGAAACGCCATGCCGACACGGAATCCACGTGTGAACGTTGTTCTCGAGGGGCCGCTTTATGAGGGCCTGCAACGATGGGCGAGGAGAGACGGGGTCTCGCTTTCACTGAAGGTGAGGGACCTCGTGAAGGAGGCCCTGGAAGCCGAAGAGGACCGGGTGCTCATTCATTTGGCCGAGGAACGGGAACAGTCTTTTAACCGGAAGGAGGCTTTAACGCATGCCCGAATGTGGTCCCACCTGAAACGACAAGGTCGGTGAGCGCCCTTGTCTACCATCCTGAGGTGGCCAAGGCGGATCTTCCGGGCCTACCCGTAACAGCCAGTTTGGATTCCACTCTTCCTCCCTTCTGAATTCCGGCGTTTACAGCCATGCTTTTGCCTGATCCGCTGTTGGTTTTCGTCACATGACCTTTGCCGGATTCATTCATAGGCCAGTGCCGCGCTTGTCATTTCCTCTCCTGTATCCTGTAAGATGTGATAAATTCCGCCATTGTGAGTCAGCATGCTAAGCTCTTGGCTCGGATCCTGAGAGGCGGATCCGATGCGCACATCCCCTTCGAGGAACTGTGTCACCTCTTGCGGGCGTCTGGGCTTCGATGAGCCTGGACGTGGCCGCCACCACATGTTCAGGAAAGAGGGTATTGAGGAGAAGATCAATCTCCAGCGGGATGGAAACAAGGCCAAGCCGTATCAGGTGCGCCAAGTCCGTGCCATCATCGTGAAATATTCGTTGGGAGGCGAAGCGTGATGCACAAGTATGAAATTATCATCTATTGGAGCAATGAAGACCAGGCATTTGTTGCTGAAGTGCCCGAGCTGCCCGGTTGCATGGCTCATGGTGAGACACACGAAGCCGCTCTGAGTGCTGCCAATGAAGCGATCAAGTTGTGGATTGACACAGCGAAGGAGTTCGGCGATCCAATACCTGAACCGAAAGGTCATCGTCTTATGCTGGCCTAGTGACAAGGCTCGCGGATCTGATTCCCGGAGCCACAGATATCCCTCACCGTTCCCTCTCCCCCAGGGAGAGGTCGCTAAACCGACACAACCTTGGTGAAACCGGCCAGCCTTGCAGTTGTTCTTCTATTCGTTGCAACATCTGCTCTGGCTAACGGGACCGGCGACGGGGCCTATCTACGCGAGCTGGTCCAGCGGGCCGCTGAGGCGAGGCTCTACGAAGACCGCAATTGGCACCTTCTCCTTCATTACCGCAAGACGCTCACTGGTCAGTACGAAAGCGAGCAGGACGATCCTGGCTTTTTTCTTTCTCCCAACGGGAAGACGGATCCCCAAGCTGAGCTCGATGCCACGCTCGCCGCGTTCTTTTCCGACCGGCTGGTCGGGCGTTCTCAACAAGTGGCGCAGTGCGCCTTTATCGCCCGCTACCAGTGGCTGAAGGAGAAGCTGGCGATCGACGACCGACGGCTGGCCCCGCAGCGCTGCGAGCGGTTCGAGTTCTGGTATGCCGAGCAGAAGGCCGACTCCGTGACGCTCGTATTCCCGTCGGCCTATCTCAACAATCCGGCGTCAATGTTCGGGCATACGTTGCTCAGGATCGATCAGAAGGGGCAGACCGAGCAGACGAGGATCCTGGCTTACACCCTCAACTTCGCTGCGGATGTCCCGCCGGGTCGGGACCCGCTCTTTCCTCTGAAGGGGATCTTCGGGGGACTCAAGGGCTACTTCTCGACGATCCCCTACTATGTGAAGGTCCGGGAGTATGGAGACATAGAGAACCGCGATATCTGGGAATACCGGCTTCATCTGGCTCCGGCGCAGATCCGCCGGATGCTGATGCACGCATGGGAGTTGGGCAACGCGTATTTCGATTATTACTTTTTCAAGGAGAACTGTTCCTACCACCTGCTGTCCCTGCTGGAGGTGGCCAACCCGGACTGGCATCTGATGGACCGCTTCGTCTTCTGGACCGTCCCTACCGATACCGTGCGCGCCGTCACCGAACAGCCGGGGTTCGTGGGGGAAGCGGTCTATCGTCCCGCTCGGAGCACGGTCATTCAATGGAGGCGGAAGCAAGTATCGGACGAGGAGTTCCAGTGGATGCAGCGAATCGTGGATGACCCGTCGTTGAGCCGGTCGGAGGTCTTCGCTCGGTTGCGACCGGAGCGCCAGGCGTTCGTGCTGGACTTCGCGTCGGACTATCTCCGGTACAAGAGCGAGACGGAGACCGAAAAGACCGAAGCGGCGGAATACCGCGAGAGAAACCGAACGGTCCTCAGCGCCCGCAGCCAGGTGAAGGTGCAATCTGAACCGCTCCGCATTCCGCCATCGAATAGTCCCCCGGACAAGGGGCACAAGACGTCCAGGGCCGGTCTGGGCGCCGGGTGGCGCAACGACGAGACCTACCAGGAAGTCACTGTGCGGGCCGGCTACCACGACCTGCTCGATCCCCAGGCCGGCTACACGCCCGATGCGCAGATCGAGGTGCTCGGAGCCGCTTTCCGGTACTATGACCGCCGCGAGCAGACCCGAGTGGAGCGGTTCACCCTCGCGAACGTGTTATCCCTCTCCCCGATGGATGCCCTGTTTCAGAGCCCGTCGTGGAAGATCAGCGCAGGGATGAACACCGTCCGACACGGGGGCTGCGGTCTGTGCAGCAACTGGCTCATCAACGGCGGGCCGGGAGCAACGCTGGAAAGTCATTGGTGGCGGCGCGAGGTCTGGTTTGCATTCGCTGAGGCAGAGGCGAACTATAGTCACGCCTACAAACGGGAGCACCGAGCCGGCGGCGGGGCGACAGCAGGCATGCTGGGCGACCTGACGGATCGGTGGCGAGTGATGATTTCAACGAGCTATCTGCGGTTCCCGCTCGGGGATCAGTCGGAGGATGTGCGCCTGTTCATGGGGCAGCGTTTCACGCTCGCGCAGAACTGGGCGCTACGGCTCGAATACAACCACCGTGATCACGATGACGACGTGGTGTTTTCCCTGCAGGCATTTTTCTGAAATGAGCGAGTAGCTCAGCGCAACTGGCCCCCCTCCCTTACCCTCCCCCTCACAGGGGGAGGGGAGGGTAAGGGTGAGCCAAACTCGGATGAGCAGCTTCCTCGACCAGTTTCTTGTCTATCATCCCGCAGCCTGGATCGACCGCGATTGGGCGCGCGCGAGCGGCCTGCCGCTGGAAGGCGTGTGGTTCGAGACGGCCGACGGGGTGCGGCTTTTCGGCTGGTATGTCGAAGCGCGGGCGGCCTCCGGCGTGCTGCTCTGGTGCCACGGCAACGCCGGCAATATCATCCATCGGTTGGAGAACCTGGCGGTGCTGCACCGCATTGGGATTTCGGTCTTCATCTTCGACTATCGCGGATACGGGCGCAGCGCCGGCACGCCGTCCGAGGAAGGGCTCTACGCGGACGCGACCGCGGCGTATGACTATCTGGTCCGGACGCGCGGCGTGCCGGCAACGCGGCTCGTGCTCTTCGGACGCTCGCTCGGCGCGGCGGTCGCGGCCGACGTGGCCAGCCGCAAGCCGGCGGCAGGACTGATCTTGGAGTCGCCCTTCCCGTCTGTCGAGGCCATCGCGCGTGCGTTCTATTTTGGTCTGCCGGCCCACTGGCTGGTGGACGCTCGGTACGACTTGCAGGAGCGCCTCAAGAAGATTTCGGTGCCCATCCTCGTCGTCCATGGCGATCGGGACTCGATCATCCCGGTTGAGATGGGCAAGCAAGTCTATGAAGCGGCCCGGCCGCCAAAGGCGTTGTACATCGTCCCCGGAGCCGACCATAATGATCTCTACCTGGTCGGAGGCCAACCCTACTTTCAACGTCTCAAACAGTTTGTTGATGAGGTCGTGCGCTAATGGACTGGACCTGCAATTGCGCTTGTGTATCGTGGAGGCATAGACTCAAAAAGCCTGTGGTGAGGCCTCGAGGGTGAAAATGGGGACAGGCACCTTTCGACAAAGTCAGGGCCGGCCCGCCCCGAGCATAGTGGAGGGGAGCCGGTCCCCATTTTCACAGCAGGACCTTGAAGAAGGGAGGACAGCCATGAAACAGATCGTTCTCGGTTGCGCGTTGGCCGTGCTGTCCGTCGTGCTTCTGGCCGGCTGTGAAGAGAAGAAGGAAGTTGGCGCTGAATCGGCCATCATGGCCCCCGCCGGGACGAAGGGGCGGGAGCAAAATGACGAGGGCGTCGGCCACTATCGGCAGGGCCATTGGGATGTGGCGGAAGGTCATTTCCGCAAGGCCATTCAGGCAGACGCCAATTTAGCCGAGGCCCATTTCAACCTTGCGCTGGCTCTCGACAAGATGGACAAACACGAAGACGCGAAGGCCGAATTTCAGAAGGCGCTCGAGCTAGCTCCCACCAGGGTTGCCATTAAGGATTCTCCTATCCTTAAGAAGCATCTAGGCATGTAGGCGCTGACCCCCATTGCTCAGGCGCCCTCTCGATTCGCGCAGAGGGCGCCGTCCAACCTGTGCTGCAGGGTCCTCTCCCCCTCATAAAAGTTCGTTCCTGAAGTTCACCCAAGTCTTGGCAGTTCCACGGAAATTTTGATAGAGTGCGCCCCGCGCGATGCGCGACGAGGCACCATGGTCACGCGTCTTGATTGGGGCCTGGCGAGAACGGGAGGACCGACCTGTGCGCGGGCAGATCGGCGGACGGATCGGATGGCTACGAGCGGTTGTCGCGGCTCTACTGGTCCTGAGCGCCGGCGGATGCGCGACCCTAGAGCTCTCGCTGCCGGATACGCAGTACGGAAGCCCTGGAACGCTTGCCGGCACCCTTCCCGCAGACTCCATCACGACCGTCGCGCTACCGGAAGTCCAGCGCCCGATCTCAGTCGCGGCGACCGAGCCTTCGGTATCGTCCCCTGCCGAGTCGCCTTCTTCCGGTGAATCGCCTGCTGCAGAGCAGCCGCCGGCTTCAAGCCAGCCGGGCGAGTCCCCCCCACAGGCTCAAAGCGAACCCAAGGCCGAAGAAGAGTTCTTCGATCCCTTCGAAAAACGGGATCGCGAGTCGCTGGCCGAGGCCGAAGACTATGACCCGTGGGAGCCGTACAACCAGGCGGTCTTCACCTTCAATCGCAAGCTCGACCAGTACCTCATCAAGCCGGTGGCCAAGGGCTACAACGCGGTGGTGCCGGACGCCGTGCAGCGCGGCATCAGCAACTTTTTCTTTAACGTCCGTTTCGTCCCGCGGCTGTTCAACAACCTGTTCCAGGGGAAGGTGAAAGGCGCCGGCGTCGAATTGAGCCGGTTCGTGGTGAACAGCACGGTCGGCCTCGCCGGGTTCTTCGACCCCGCGAAGCGGTATCTCGGATTGCAGACGCCGGAAGAGGATTTCGGGCAGACGCTCGGCTATTACGGGGTCACGCCTGGTCCGTACTTGCTGATCCCGTTCTGGCCGGGGCCGTTCACGATCCGTGACGGCGTGGGGTTTGTCGTGGATCTCGCGCTCGATCCTCTCAACTGGCTCGTCTTTCCGTTCTTCGAGATCAAGAACGTGCCGCGCGCCGTCGAGGACCTGGACACCGCGTTCTACATCAACATCGGGACCCGGGTCTTCTGGGTCATCAACGAGCGCTCCCTGAACCTGGAGACCTTTCAAGGGGTCGAGGAGGCGACGCTGGACCTCTACACCGCCGTCCGCAACGGGTACCTGCAGAAACGCGCGCGGGCTATTCGCGAATAGCCGTGAGACGTGAAACGTGAGACGTGGTTGGAAAACCTAGGACCGAAGACCATTCTTATGAGATGATGCCTAGCTCGCGTCCGACTTTTGCGAACGCTCGGACAGCGCGCTCGAGCTGCTCCCGCGTGTGCGCGGCGGACATTTGCACCCGGATGCGCGCCTGGCCTTTTGGCACCACCGGATAGCTGAAGCCGATCACGTAAATCCCTTCCTGCAAGAGCCGATCGGCCATCGCGGTGGCCAGCTTGGCTTCCCCGAGCATGACCGGAATGATCGGGTGCTGCCCCGGCACGAGCGTGAATCCCAATGCGGTCAGTTGCGCGCGGAAGAATCTCGCGTTCTCCCACAAGCGTTCGCGCAAGGCGTCGCCCTGGGCCACGAGCGTGAGCGCCTGGAGCGCCGCGGTGGCGATGACGGGCGGCAGGGAGTTCGAGAAGAGATACGGCCGAGACCGCTGGCGCAGCAATTCGATGATCTCCGCGCGGCCGGACGTAAAGCCTCCCGAGGCCCCGCCCAGTGTTTTGCCCAGTGTGCTGGTGATCAGATCAATGCGATCGGCCACCCCGAGGTGGTCCGGCGTCCCGCGCCCGGACTTGCCGAGCACGCCGGTGGCGTGACTGTCGTCCACCACGATCGCGGCATCGTACCGTTCCGCCAGCGGGACGATTGCATCCAGCCTCGCGAGATCCCCATCCATGGAGAAGACCCCGTCGGTGGCGATGAGCCGCAGCCGGGCATCGGCCGCCTGCTGCAGTGCGGCTTCCAGCTCTTGCATGTCGCTGTGGGCATAGCGCAGCCGTTTCGCTTTGCACAGCCGGATGCCGTCAATGAGGCTCGCATGGTTCAGCGCGTCGCTGATGACGGCGTCCCGCTCATCCAGCAGGCTTTCGAACAGGCCGGTATTCGCGTCGAAGCAGGAACTATAGAGGATCGTGTCGCCGGTGCCGAGAAACGTGCTGATGGCCTGCTCCAAGCGTTTGTGCAGGTCCTGCGTGCCGCAGATGAAGCGGACGGAGGCCATGCCGTACCCGTGCCGTTTCAGGCCGTCTTCAGCCGCCTTCACGACCTCCGGGTGATTGGCGAGCCCGAGGTAATTGTTCGCGCAGAGATTGAGGACCGCCTCGCTGCCCTGACCCTTCGCGACCTGAATCTCGGATCCTTGCGGCCCGAGCAACTGCCGCTCGGTCTTGTACAAGCCGGCGGCCCGGATCTCATTCAGTTGCTCAAGGATGGCTTTCTTGAGTGACTGGTAGGCCACTTCTCAACGATGAACGATGAATGCTGAACGATGAACGCTCAACACTGTCACCTTCTTGCCTTCACGGTTTTGACCGACGACACAACAATCGCGATGAGTTCCTCCGTTTCCTTCCGTAACCAATCTAATCTTTCGTCTGCCACGATCCGGCTCTCCGATAAGAGTTCGAGCCAGTAAGCAGTCTCGTCGAGTTCCTGAAGCCCACCCTCGATCTTGCTGATGAATTCGGCATCGGACCGGGCTCTCGTGGCCTCGCGGTGGTGAGCTCCGACCGAAGTGCCACATGTCAGTACTTGTCTCCCGATCAGCTGAGCCTCTGGGGTCTTCGGAAGGGAGCAGAACAGTTTCTGCCCCGGCTTGCCGTTCAGCGTTCATCATTCAGCGTTCCGCGTTAGGGTATCAACACCACTTTTCCGCACTTGCCCGCTTTGATCAGCTCGAAGCCGCGCGCGAACTCTTCCATCGGCAGGGTATGGGTGATCACAGGCCGGATGTCCAGCCCGGCTTTGAACAGGCCGGCGAGGCGGTACCAGGTCTCGAAGAGGCGCCGCCCGGTGACCCCGTACACGCGAATCCCTTTGAAGATGATTTCGTTCGGCAGATCGAAGCAGACCTGGCCGGTGGAGATGCCGAACAGGGTCACCCGCCCGCCGTTCTTGATGGCTTTGAAAACCTGGTGGATGGCGCCGGGATCGCCGGACATCTCCAGGGCCACATCCACCCCCTCGCCGCCGGTGATGTCGAGGATGGCCGCTTGCATGGCTTCGGGTGTGTCGGTCTTGGCGTTGATCGTCAAGTCCACGCCGACTTGCTTGGCCAGCCCGAGGCGGAAATCGCTCACATCGCTGCCGATGATCAGCGAGGCCCCGGCGGTCCGCGCCACGGCCGCGGCAAACAGGCCCGTCGGCCCGCACCCGGTGATCAGCACCGAATGGCCGGAGAGATCCTCGGCCAGGGCTGCGTAGACGGCGTTGCCGAGCGGCTCCTGCACGCAGGCGAGTTCCGGCGGAATGTCGGGAGCGGTCTTCCAGAGCACCCGCTCCGGCAGCAGGACGTATTCGGCATACGACCCGTCCACGTCAATGCCCAAAATGCGGTAGTTGCGGCAGACGTGCGCTTGCCCCGTCCGGCACTGAAAGCAGATGCCGCAGGTGAAATGCGACTCGGCCGCGACGTAGTCGCCGACCTTCACCGACGAGACCCCCGTCCCCAGCTCGACCACCTCGCCGCACATCTCGTGGCCGATGATGCGGGGCGGATGCACGCGCCCGCTGGCCCATTCATCCCAGTTGTAGATGTGCGCGTCCGTCCCGCAGAGCGAGGTGGCTTTGACGCGCACGAGGACTTCAGAAGGACCGGGCTTGGGATCGGGGACGGTTTGAAGCGAAAGTCCGGGTTCCGGGCGGGTCTTCACGAGCGCTCTCATGCCAGCATTATGACACAAGCGCCGCGGCAAGGCGAAGCGACAGCGCAAATCTGCGCGTGCGCCGGCACGCAGCGGCATCGTTCTTGCCATCGCGCCCAACCCTTCCAACCGCCTCGTGCCGTTCCAACGTGATGCACCAAGTCCGCTCGTACTCCCCCTTACCCTCCCCGCTCCCCCTCCAAGGGGGAGAGGACAAAGGTGAGGGGGTGCTAGGTCCTTCGGCCTACCGTATTTTTTGACGGATATCAAACGGCAACCTGACTGCTCCCAGCGACCCGCCTCGTAGTGGGGAATACAGTGCCCTCAAACTTACGCGCATTTGTTTCTCACAAAGGGGGGCAGTATGAAGCTGAGAGACACAAACAGGAAGATGGGCGCGGGGCTCGGCCTGCTCGCGCTGGCAGTGCTGATGCTTGCTCTGGAGGTTGCGCCGGCCTGGGCGCAAGAAAAGGGCAACATGGTCTTCTTCCGCGGGGGTTTCGCTGGGCTGAACAGCAACCGCGCGAACGAGCTGTTCACCGATGCACGCAACCCGCTTGGTTTGGGTAGTAATGACGGAAGCACAGGTTGGTACGTTGCGGGCGGCCTCGATTTGCTCCTTGCCAAGGATGCTTGGGGCCTGATGAAAGGAGTATCGGTTCTCGGCGAAATCGGCGTGGAGTTCAAGCGGTTTAATTCGCAGCGGGTGACGAACACCGGCAATCTGGGCGTCGGGCTTACCGCGCCTGCGGGACTCCAAGTGACCTCGACAACACCCAGCACCGTCGAGCTGACCATGCTGACCGTGGATATCTCGCCGAAATTCAAGTTCATGGAAGGGAGCAAGCTGCGCCCGTGGATTATCCCAGTGGGCTTGGATTTCCATGTCATCAGCCCGCCGTCGAATCAGACGCAGTACCTGGACATCGGTGCGCAGTTCGGCGCCGGTGTCGAGTACAACATCTGGAGAGACTTCTGGCTGGGCCTTGATGGCCGCTACCATCTAACAGCGAACATGACCAACACGACAAATAGCTTCGGCACGATCGGCGGATACGTCGGGATCGGGTTCTGATTCCCCTCTCACTTCCCTCTCCCCCTCGGAGGGGGAGAGGATAAAGGTGAGGGGGCGCGGTTAGCGCTACTTATGCAACCGCCTCCTCGGTTGGTTTACTGGGAGATCACGAAGCGCTGCAACTTGCGCTGCGCGCATTGTCGCGCGGTGCCGCAGGAGTGCGCGTCTCCGGATGAGCTGACGCTGGCTGATGGCTTCCGGCTGATCGATGCGCTCCGCGAGTGCGGGCGCATGGTCCTCGTGCTGACGGGCGGGGAGCCGCTGCTGCGTCCGGATGTCTTCGACCTGGCGGCGTACGGCGCATGGCGCGGACTGACGATGGCGCTGGCGACCAACGGCACGCTCATCACGCCGCAGGTGGCCTGGCAGATTCGCGATGCGGGCTTTCAACGTACCTCGATCAGCCTGGACGGCCCGGACGCGTACACTCACGACCGATTCCGCCGCGTGCCAGGCGCCTTCGACCGCGCGATCGAGGGCCTGCGCCATCTCAAGGAGTTGGGCCTCTCCGTGCAGGTGAACACGACGGTGACCGCGCACGATCGGGAGCGGCTCGGCGAGATCCATGAGATGGTCCGCAAGCTCGGTGCCGATGCCTGGCATCTCTTCCTCTTGGTGCCCGTGGGCTGCGGGCTCGAGCTGAGCGAGAACGCCCAGCTCACGCCCCGCGAGTACGAAGCGGTCCTCTACTGGATCGAGGAGCTTCGCGAGAGCGAGCCGATCGAGATCCGCGCGACCTGCGCGCCGCATATTCAGCGGATCCGCCTGCAGCGGCAAGCAATGCACCCCTCACCCTCCCCTCTCCCCCAAGGGGAGAGGGATGGGGTGAGGGGGACGCGCCGCGGCTGCCTCGCCGGGACCGGGATCTGCTTCATCTCGCACCGCGGAGAAGTGTTCCCCTGCGGCTACCTGCCGGTGCAGGCCGGGGATGTCCGGCAGCAGCGCTTCGGCGAGGTCTGGGAGCAGGCGCCGGTGTTCGCGGAGCTTCGCGCTGCGGATCGGTTGCACGGCAAGTGCGGAAGCTGCGACTACCGGGTGGTGTGCGGCGGGTGTCGGGCCCGGGCGTTCGGCCAGACCGGCGATATTCTAGGCGAGGAGCCGTTCTGCACATACCTGCCGCCGGCCAGCCTTTCGATGCGCGCAACAGGAACCAGCGGCGCTGCATAGTCGCCCCCTCCCTGGCCCTCCCCCTGGGGGCCCGTTGCTCTTCTGAAGAACCGAACGGGCGATGGGGGCCTGCGACGAGCTCAGTCGAGCGAGGGGAAGGGCGGGGCTTGTAGCACTTCGCGGCGGTTCACGGGTGTGGACTGTAGCGCGATGACCCACCTGTGTCCGTCGTCTGCCCAATCCCGTCCAAGGAGAAATCTACCTAAAATCGGGCCCTTCGCGTCGCGTGGCCTCCGGCGAGGCACCGGCGTCGGGGAGTCGGGGAGGTGGTCCTTGGCTTGCACCGAGTGTCCGTTCTCCTTATCGGACCAGGCTGCTGGGCCGTCTGCTCAGGGGGCCCAGCCACCTCCGGGCGGGAGCGACATGAAGCGCAAGCCCAACGGGACCGAGCAGTGCGAGACCTGCACGCTCCGGGCGAAAGCAATTGTCTGCGATCTGAGCGGCGACGAACTGGCCTCGTTCCAGAAAATCCGCCACACCTTCCAGTATGACGCGCGCCAGACGGTGTTTTATGAAGGCCACGCCTGTCTGGGGCTGTATCTCCTCTGCGCGGGCCGGGTCAAGCTCACGCGCTCCTCGGCGCGGGGGCAACGACAGCTCATCCGCATTCTCGATGCCGGCGAGGTGATCGAGACGCACGGCTTCCAGGAGGACGCCATGCACCAAGTGACCTGCGAGACGCTCGAGCCCTCGCAGGTCTGCCTGGTCGAGCGCGAGCCGTATCTTGAACTCGTCCGGCACGACGCGGAGCTGGCGGTGAAGCTGATCCGGTTCCTGAGCGGCGAGTTGGGGCGGCAAGTCGAGAGTCTGGACAATCTCGCCTTCAAGAACGCACGACAACGCGTGGCCGGCGTGTTGCTCGATCTGGGGCGGCGATTTGGCCGGCCGGGACCCGAGGGCGTCCTGGTGGACATCAAGCTGAAGCGGGAGGAACTGGCCGAGATGGCGGGCGTGA